>JAESGY010000325.1_pt1 | contig 26614 bp, 23 predicted proteins | sample 9269841 | NCBI WGS metagenome assembly JAESGY01 (sample SAMN17022865, study PRJNA683097) | algae metagenome | isolation source: Spirirestis rafaelensis WJT71-NPBG6 and co-occurring heterotrophs from... | place: USA: Pinto Wells, Joshua Tree National Park, Colorado Desert, CA | collected 2006-08-15
CTCTCATCCTCGTCAAGAACTTTGAGAGAACTCTAGAAGACAGCGACTGCCAAGGTTAATCTTTGTTTTATTCGGCTGATGGTTAAGAGACTTGCAACCCCTTCTTAGATCTCAAATGGGTTCTATAGCGATACCCTTCTAGGGTATTGCGGCAAAATTGGAATGCTTCAGTATCGGCTTATATGTGCGAAGTAGGATTAAACAAATAAATATGTGATTGCGATAAATGTAAATTAAACTACTTATGTTCCACATTGCTTGATTACAAAGCCAACATTTTTTTCTACCTTTATTCCACAAGAATAAGATATATCTCCGCCATTATTACTGCGATTTCCTTGAATAACATTATTGATACCGCCATTACTAGCTCTAGCTAAAATTCCATTACTTAAAGTGTTATTCTGTATCTTCACATTATCCATTCTGTTTTTGCTTCCATTTGTATCAGCACTAACATAAATCGCTGGAGTATTGGTAATATTAGTTAATACTTTGTTTCCAGCAATTAACACATTCTTTACTTGAGGTACTTTGTAGATACCTATATAAGAATTGCCTGTGTTATTGCTAATAGTCACGCCATTAACACTAGTTCCACCACAACATTCTTGAATCAGAATACCTTCTCCATCAATACTTTCATAGTTACCTCCCGCAATTGTATGACGGTAAACTTCATAATTATTGCCGTCAATGGTGACATTCCAGCCAGACCAATCAATAGCACGATTTTCAAAAGTGGCAGCGTTTTGAGGTTGTTTTGTCCCAGTAGGATCTACCCAAGCTTGCTTATTTTTTTCATCTTTGATTTGATTATTTCTAATTATCAAACCATTTCCAGTTGCATGAATAGCAACTCGCATAGTGTGATAAACCCAATTGTCCTGAATTACTAAACCTTTGCGAAAGAAGTTAGGAAAGCGATTTGGATCGTTAGGTAATTGTTTGGGTGTTGAACTAAAGCGATTTAGGGAAATTCCGTAGTGGTCTGTATAGTTAAACTTAGCTTTTTCACCTTCTGGATACGTCACTGTTGAATTTCCGCGAAGTTGTTTTATTATATAATTTGGTTGATTAAAATTATCAGTTGCAGCATCATTAAGCCGATTGTTACTAATTAAAACGTTGGCAAATGATTGAATTTTTATATTAGCGGCAAACCTATTAGAAAATCGCTGCCAAGGATTCTGAAATGATTCTGGTACGCGAGGTTCGGGGTCAGCTACGTTATTACTTATAACCCCAAATACGATAATATTTTGGTTAGTATTGTTATCCGAATTTTCCGCTGATGAAAATTCAATTGCACCACGATTAATATCTACATTCACCACACCGATATTACTATCTTTACTTGGGTTGGTAGTGAGGATTTTTTTAAAAGCTGTAGTGTTCGGTGTACCGTTACCGGACAGACTAGGTTTATATTGAGGAAAAACTAACTTTGTGGCTGGATTATATGAACTAGATTTAGCATCATTTACTGCTGGTGTATCTCCACGGATAACTACACCGTCTTTTAAGTAAATGTTATCTGCAAAGTTGTAAGTACCCCCCGGAAAATAGACAACACCTCCACCATTAGCAGATGCAGCATCGCGTGCAGCATTAAAGCTAGCATCTATGGTAGAAGCGGGGAAATCTTTGATGTTATAAACGCAATTCCATTTAATATTTTTAGTCCAAGCAAAAGCGTTATCTTTATATTTTGTAGCAATGGGATTGTCTTGAGGTGCATTGCTACGACTGCCACATTTTGACAACTGGGTGATAGGTTGAGTGGCTGAAGTTTGAGAATCAGCAGTTTGATTAGGCGAAATTTGATAATTACAACTATTTAGAAAAATTATTATTCCAGCAGTTAAGAAAAATTGACAAAATCTTGTGAAAAAACTGTTTTTGATTCGGAATTTTCGCCGCGCTTGTCGGATGATGGCGATGAGGTTAATGCTGATGTCAAGTTTAGGCAACTTTAGTTCTCCCGTTTGCACAGTTCCCAAGACTTGATTTTACCGGAAATCTAAGTACTGCTGTAAGTGGGAAACTGGAAGAATGCGATCGCCTTAAGAGCCAGCCTAAAAAACTGCTGGTACGTCGTCAGATCCATATTTAAGTTTCATAACTTAAATTTCCCTCCTTATTTGAGATTCCCAGAATCCGAATTGATGTTTGTTTATACGAGCCATTGCGTTGAGCGCAAGTAGCTGATAGCGTATCTCCACTAATAGAAATATTGTGACAAGATCCTTGGTAAGTACTAGCAGTTCGAGGATTGCTATAATACCTCAACTCTCCATTGTTATTTTCGATGCCCATAACCCGAATTGATGTTTGTTTATATGAGCCATTACTTTGAGCGCAAGCAGCTGATAGCTCATCTCCATTAATAGAAATATTCTGACAAGATTTTTGGTAACTACTATTAACTATGGGTTGCGACTCAGAGGAACTGGTAGTGGGTGTGGATGCTCCTTTTAAGTTAGGTTGGAAATTAAACACAAAATAGGATGTTAGCGCTACAGCAGCGGCAATACCTGCGCCAATCAGAGATTTTTTGTTTCTAAGAACTGAAATAGAATTAGAAAGTCTATTTGGCAATCTAATGTTAGCAGGTGCAGAAGTTTCCGCAAATGACTGTTTGTGATTTTGGCTCAAGGTCGCGGTGTTACTAGATAACCGTGATTCGTCTAATGAGTTTGGTTCATTTTGATTAGTAGAAGTAGATTGTTTATTAGAAATAATCGCTTCAATTGGCGCTACATCTTCTTGGCTCAAGTTTTGCCTTACTGACACGGTGTCATTAGATAACAGCGATTCGTCTACAGGTTTGATGACGGGTTGTTCCTCAACTTTACCTAGATGAGGCTTCTTTTTCATAATTGGGATAGATATACCCGAAACCCCAGCAAACTGAATCGCATTGCAAGCAATGTTGAAAGCAAACTCTATGCGCGAGTAGGTATCGTATCGCGGATCGTAAGCGACTAAAGCATCATAAAAGCCAACGGCAAATTCCAACGCGGCTTTATCGCCGATCGCAGCATTCATGCCAATGACATAATCAATATGTTGAGCGATCGCCACAGCTTGCTCTTCACTATAACAAGCATTCAACACCACACACTCTACTTGCTTGGCAAACTGCCCGAAAAGTCCGGCGAGTGCTTCTGCTGTAACTAACTTTTCTTTGCCGGTTTCATCCTCAAATGATAATCCTGTACTTCCCGCACCATGTCCCGAAAAATGGATAATATTTGGGCGAAAATCTAACACCGCACGACGCACATCTCTCGGACGTACTGCCCATTCCTGTTGCAAAATAAATTTGTCACGTTGCTGCGAAAGCCGCAAACCTTCCTTAATGTCGCGCACTTCCTCATCTAAACGCAGACGAGATGTCTGTTTCGGGTTCGCTGCTAGAATCAAGATTTTCTTCGTCGGAGTGTCTATATTCATTTTTTCGCAGCTGGTAGAATCTCTGATTTAATTATGCAGTAACTACAAACAGCATTTAAATTTTACGGAAACACGGAAACTACGTTAATCGCTTTTTCAACCTAACTTGAAGCACTAGTATAAAAACGTAGTGCAAACCGCCAAAACCAAGTAGAAAAAGCAAACTGCCCCACTGCCAATCCTGCTGCACCTATTACCCAACTGATTTCACCCCGACGCAGCATTGCTTCCGCTGGTATGGTAGTTAAAAAAGCTACCGGAACTAAAAATCTAAAGAAAAAGCGGTAAGCGGTAGGATATCTTCCATCTCCCAAAAAACCCCTTGCACCTCTGCTTTGTGTGGTGACTTCTGCTGGTTTTTCACGTACTAAAGTAACCTAATCAGCTTAGATGTCAAGGGTGATCGCGCATATGTTTCATCTGTAGCTGCCATTTCTAAATTGAGATGCGCGATCACACCGTCAACCGCAACAGGCGCACATCCTTTTTAATCTTTAATTGCTTTTCTTTAAAAATACTATATTACTAAATAAAGATACCTTTTGATAGCTATGGCATGATTAGCAGCACCCCGATCAAAAAAATCTTGATTTTGGCAGCGAATCCGAAACAAACATCACGTCTGCGTCTAGATGAGGAAGTGCGCGATATTAAGGAAGGTTTGCGGCTTTCGCAACAGCGTGACACATTTATCCTACAACAAGAATGGGCAGTACGTCCGCGAGATGTTCGCCGTGCGGTGTTAGATTTTCGCCCAAATATTATCCATTTTTCTGGACATGGTGCGGGAAGTACAGGATTATCATTTGAGGATGAAACCGGCAAAGAAAAGCTAGTAACCGCACAAGCACTTGCCGGACTGTTTGAGCAGTTAGCTAACCAACTAGAGTGTGTGCTGTTGAATGCTTGTTATAGTGAGGAGCAAGCTGTGGCGATTGCTCAACATATTGATTATGTCATTGGCATGAATGCGCCAATTGGGGATAAAGCCGCGAAGGTATTTGCTGTTGGCTTTTACGATGCTCTAGCACGTTACAATTCTCAAGACGATAAAGGCTCGGCGATAGAGTTTGCTTTTAACATTGCTTGCAATGCGATTGAGCTTGATGGGGTTTCAGGTGAATCTATTCCAGTCCTGAAAAAGAAGCCGAATCTTATTGAGTCAGTCGATAAAACGGATACATTTGAACAACAGATTTCCGAAAAGAATAAACATACATACAGTTTATCTGCTGTTGAAGCATATCGCAAAAAAGTTGAGGAGTTTGCCTGTGATGGCAAGATTTCTGATATCGAGCGTCACATTTTATCAGATTATATAAAAGAGCTAGAAATAACAGACGAACAGGCTTATGCTATTGAAGCAGAGGCTTTAAAGCCTTACCTAGAGTACCAGGAAAATTTGAAAAATTACCTGCGAAGATTTGTTGAGGCACTTAATCATGAGTCACATTTTTCAGAGCAGACTCGTGATAAATTTAAGCATATGCAGCAAACTTGGAAATTAAAAAGTGAGGATCTAGATAAAATTTACAATAGTCTAGGTAATGCTCTGTATGATGCTCAAGATAATGATAAAGCAATTCTGGCATACAAAGAGGCAACTCTGATTAATAATAACAACCCAGTCACGCACAGGAATTTGGGAAATGTTTTGTTGATTCAAAACAAAACACAAGAGGCGATCGCTGAATATAGAGAAGCCATTCGCATAGAACCTAACGATGCCCGACTTCATTTTCATCTGGGAAATATTTTTTATAATTTAGATTTAAATGAAGCAATTTATGAGTATAAAAAAGCAGTGGCAATCGAGCCGGAAGAGGCAGATTTTCACAATCGCTTGGGACGCGCTTTATCCCAGCAAGACAACTTTGATGAGGCAATTACCGAATACAAAAAAGCAATTGAACTTAACCCCAATCTTGCAGAAGCTCATGGTGGCTTGGGTATAGCTCTATATAGACAAAGAAATTTAAAGGAGGCAATTGCTAGTCTCCTACAGGCAATTTACATCGAGTCTGACAACGCAGTTTTTTATAGAGATTTGGGTAGAATTTTATATAGCCAAGGCAAGTTAAAAGAGGCAGTTGCTCAATTAAAAGAAGCTATTCTCTTCAATAGAAATGATGCATTTGCTTATGCTTATTTAGGGTTCGCTTTACTATCTCAACGAAAGCAAGAAGATGGAATAGAGCGTCTGAAAATTGCTATCTATTTATTGAAAGAGGAGCGTATGACTCAGGAGGCTTTCCAAATTGAGCAGATATTGCAGCAAGTAGTACAAGGTAATAGAAATTGGATGAATTTTGTTAAACGGTGTCTAGTATGGTAATTACTTCTCGATCGCATCTGTTTGGGTATGCTACGGGATACCTAATTTTTGCTCAAGCAGGGAGTAATATTTGTCATTGCCGCTCCAACTACTGCTGCAATGGTAATTTTTTTGATGTTACCTACAATTACTACGCCCTTCTGCCGCTGCAATTGCTTTAAACTTTGATTGAAAGCTTTATCAGCCTCATCTTGTATAGCATTACGTGCATCTACCAGGGTTACGCGTTCTTTTACTCCTGATTGAGCAAATTCAAAAGCTTTATCCTCTGCGGCTTGATTCACAAATGCGAAGACATAATCTGTCTGATAAAGTGCTTGCTCTGCAATACTTTTAAATTCATTTTGAACAGATCCTTCGTTAATTATAATATGTGGATTTTTTCTGGCTTCTTTAATAACTATTTTTTTGATTTCTTGGTTGATTAAGTCATTATGTGCTTGTGATATAGTTTCACGCCAAATCATCTGTCCATTGAATTTTTTCTCTGCCTGTTTAATTGCATCATCAGCTAGATTACCCCATCGCAGATCATCGAGGTTAGTGTATGTAGGTGCGATCTGTCTTGGACTTGTTCTTCCAGTAGGTTTTGGCAGAAGTTTGGGTCGGGTAGGAAGACGACGAGGTGGGGGAAATTTTGAGCGGGGAAGTTTTGGTCGCCATCGTATCGGCACTATAGCGCTACTGGTTAGGTTTAACGAGTTTTCATTGTGCAGTAAAAAATCGGCTGAAAGGCGATTTGCAACTTTTGGGCAGTTTTTGTTCGGTTTATCTGAAAGAGCTATATTACATCCTGTAGTCAGTGAAAAACTGCTAATTAACATTGCAAGTATTAAACTACGTCTGTAATTTAAACGTATTATAATAGTTTTGCTCATGTGCTTTTCATTTGAAAATAAAATCGCTATATGTATATCCAAAATTAAAGCGATTGATTTCGGATAGTTATGTTATTTAATTACTTACATTGAGTGTAATAGCTTTGAGTAGGGCGATCGCGATCGCCTGATAATTTTGGCTAACTTGAAGCACTAGTATAAAAACGCAAAGCGAACCGCCAAAACCAAGTAGAAAACGCAAACAATCCCACTGCCAACCCTGCCGCACCAAATACCCAACTGATTTCACCCCGACGCAGCATTGTCTCTGCTGGAATCGTCGTTAAAAAAGCTACCGGAACTACAAATGTAAAGAAAAAGCGGTAAGCGGTAGGATAAGCTACCATCGGATATCGTCCAGCTTCCAACAAACCGCGCAGCACTTCAGTAACGTTGTATATTTTCACAAACCAGATGCTAGTCGCACCCAGCATAAACCACAAGCTATAAAGAATTATCATGCCGAAAAACAGCGGCACGATACTAAGTAAATAGTCGCCTATTCTCAAGTTAAGTTTTGAACCGGCGTAAGCAATTATCACGCAACCAAAAATTATATCTGGCATTCCCCAAGGTGATAGCGTATGGATAGAAAGCCAAAACTGACTGCGAATAGGTTTTAATAGTACAAAGTCTAGCGTACCTTCTTGCACATGGCGGACAATGCGATTTAAATTTGGGGCAAGAAAAGTAGCGGAAAAGCCTTGCAATAAAGTAAAAATTCCCAGAACTATTAAAGCAGCTTCCCATGACCAGCCACCAAAGGTGTAGCCGGTACGGTAAAACAAGAATAGTCCGAATAAACTACCCACAAGATTCCCTACGCTGCTGAGGGTAGCTAAAAGGAAATTGATCCGATACTCCATCTCTGCTGCTATGGCAGCACTCCAAAACAGTCTTAGTACTTTCAAATATCTTGACATTTTACACCTGCAACCCTGTGCCTAAATTTATGAATATATTTTTTAGGATACAAAATAACTTAACTTAAACTCAATGTTATTTTTCATGATGAAAGAATTTATGAACATTAAGATGTTCTATGCCTATTGTTAAACGCTTAGAGATTTTATGCATTTTGATTGACCGCAGATAATTAAATCACTTGGCTATTTTGGAGTATGGACGATTATCTTTGCTGAATCTGGCTTGTTGATTGCTTTTTTTCTACCCGGAGATAGTTTGTTATTTACTGCTGGATTTGTCGCTTATACCAAACCAGAACTGCTGAATATCTGGGTTTTAATTTTTGGTGCTTTTGTTTGTGCAGTGCTTGGTGATAATGTCGGCTATGCTACTGGGCACAGATTTGGGCGCAGATTATTTCAAAAAGAAGATTCGTGGCTGTTTCATAAAAAACATTTGGAAAAAACCCAATCTTTTTATGAACAACACGGAAAAAAAAACGCTTGCTTTAGCGCGATTTGTGCCGATAGTGCGGACTTTTGCACTGATTATTGCTGGCATAGGTGCGATGCACTATCGCACATTTATGTCTTACAACTTAATGGGTGGTTTACTTTATTAGGATATTTCTTAGGAAAATCACTACCTGCTGAACAGGTGGATAAGTATTTGTTGCCGATTATTGGGTTGATTATTGTTGTTTCTTTAATTCCGTCGATTATTCATGTACTCAAAGAGAATAAGGCGAGTAGACCTTAAAGTTCTGCTTGTTGCTGAGTGCTAATTGTACTAAATTGAGGTTAAGATATGGCTAGACTTTCTAATGAATTACAACGCTATTTTTTTGAGGAAAAGCGACCAGATAAAGTTAGTTTAGCAGATATTCTGCGGCTGGCAGGTGAGAGAATTTTTGGGTTTTTGTTAGTTATTTTGTCTCTCCCGTCAGCTTTACCAGTTCCTGCACCCGGTTACTCGGTTCCTTTCGGTATCTTAATTTTTATCCTGGCAATGCAACTGATTGTGGGTGCTAAAAGTCCTTGGTTACCAAAGCGAATGGTAAATCATCCGATCAAACTCGAGACAGTACAAGGCTTTTTGAAAAAAGGACTTCCTTGGTTGCGAAAAATTGAAGCGATCGCTCGTCCTCGTTTAAGTTATATCTGTACTACTTTACCAGGTAGAGTGACAATTGGTTGTGCGATCGCCTTAATGGCAATTTCTATGATGATTCCCATTCCTGGAACCAACACCCTACCAGCAATGGGAGTTTTTGTCACTGCTTTTGGCTTGCTAGAAGATGATGGTGCTATTAGTCTAGGTGGTTTAGTCCTTTGTTTAATGGGGGCAATTCTCACTACTTCGATTCTCTTTGCATTAATGTGGGGTGGTTCCAGTCTGCTTGATGTTATTAAGGCTTGGCTTGGTCGTTAAACAGATACATAAATCTAATTTACTTAGAGCTTAGTAGCAATACTAGGCTTTTTTGCTAACAAAAATTATACTCGTTAAGTACTTGAGTAAAAGGCGGCAAAATGAAATTAAAATACTAAAAAATGATATTACCGTAATGCCTTCCTTAAACACTAACCTGTACTTGTTTTTAGAAAACCTTTTGTTTCTCGTCGCTTCCACGTCTTTTTTCGTGTTTGTGGGTTGGGGGTGGAGACACTTAAAACCGATGAGTCTTCCGGAACCGCTTCCGGGGTGGTTTAAAATCTGGTTTGGTACAGTGCAGGTGTTGGGAGGACTGTTACCGCTGCCGGTAATGCTTTTATGGGGTGTACTTTGGGGAAGCGATACCTACGGCACACTTCGTGAACGCACTCTTTCTGTGCTTCTGTCATACTATCTCATGCTAGGGTTGCAAATTCTCTTTGAAAGTTTGACACTGCGACGATATCAGTCGGTTGTCTGGGTGATGGTTCCTTATTTATACTTGCCTTACCGCATTTGGCAACTTTATGAGGGTTTAATACTTCTGGGTTCTGAAGCTGAATTGATGTGGGTACGGTATTTTTTGATTTTACAGATTGTTGTCTGGACTGTAAATTATGCCTTAGATGTGTCTCAGCTACCAAGGCTGTTTCGCTGGGCATTACAAGATAATTCTGAAGCAGTTGCTATAGAACAATAAGAAAAGTAAAATCTGAGAGTTTTTGGAGTTGATTATGCTTAAGCAACTCATCCTAGAAAATTGGAAAAGTTTCCGTTATGCAGAACTTCCAGCGCAAGAACCAGCTTTGCTATTTACACCGACAAGACGCAGCGATCGCAGAAGATGAATAAACTTTGAGCAATGTGCATTCCAAACTAACAACAGGTTATCATCAAATACTGTGGAATTCCCGTGCGTATAACTAAGCATCTATGACTGCTTCTCACTCTGCAAACCCATCCACCAAACACGATGCCAGTACATTTATCTCTGACCATCGAGCGGTGGATCGGAGTAAGCTCAGTCAAATGTACCAGCATTATATTGAGACGAAGGAAAAGTATCCTCACGCGATGTTGCTGTATCGCGTCGGAGATTTCTTTGAATGTTACTTTGAAGATGCGGTGACGCTAGCGCAGCAGTTAGAACTTGTCCTTACGAGTAAGCAAGCTGGAGAACAAGGACGAGTAGCTATGTCTGGTGTACCGCATCACTCTTGGGAACGCTACGCTACGCTGCTGGTGGAAAAAGGCTACGCTGTGGTGATTTGCGACCAAGTGGAAGATGCTGCGGAAGCTGCGGGGAGGTTGGTGCGACGGGAAATTACACGCATCCTCACTCCCGGTACTTTGCTGGAAGATGGAATGCTAAAAGCAAGTCGCAATAATTACCTTGCCGCTGTGGTAATTGCTGGAGAACATTGGGGTTTGGCTTACGCAGATATATCTACAGGCGAATTTCTCACGACGCAAGCAAGTAATTTAGAACATCTGACACAAGAGTTAATGCGCTTGCAGCCTTCGGAAGTGCTAATTCCGACAAATGCGCCAGATTTAGGTAGTTTATTGCGTCCTGGGGAAAAATCGGAACATCTGCCGGAATGTTTGCCACCATCGTTTTGTTATGCTTTGCGATCGCAAATTCCTTTTTCTCAAGGCGAAGCGAGAGCTAAATTATTGCATAAATTCAAAGTGCGATCGCTTGAAGGTTTAGGTTGCGATCATCTTCCCCTCGCTGTTCGTGCTGCTGGTGGTCTGTTAGAATACCTGGAAGATACTCAAAAAGAACATCCAGTTTTCCTCCAAGCGCTACGCACATATACAATTACTGATTATTTAATTGTTGACAATCAAACTCGCCGCAACCTGGAAATTACGCAAACCGTCCGCGATGGCACTTTTCACGGTTCTTTGCTTTGGGCGTTGGATAGAACGAGTACGGCAATGGGTGGACGTGCTTTGAGAAGGTGGTTATTGCAACCGCTACTCGATATTAAAGGCATTCGGGCGCGGCAAGATACCATCGAAGAATTAAAAGAAAATACACCTCTGCGTCAAGACTTGCGGCAATTGTTACGTCAAATTTATGACTTGGAACGACTAACAGGACGCGCCGGTTCTGGTACGGCAAATGCGCGAGATTTGGTGGCTTTGGCTGATTCTTTGGCTCGTTTACCAGAATTATCTCGCTTGGTGGCTGATACTCGTTCTCCCTTCCTCAAAGCTTTGCAGAAAGTGCCGGCTGTATTAGAAGAGTTGGCAGAAAAGTTACACGCACATCTTGTGGAGTCACCCCCGATACATTTAACTGAAGGTGGGTTGATTCGCGCAGGTGTGAATGCTCTATTGGATGAGCAAAAGGTAACTGTGGAAGGCGATCGGCAATGGATTGCTAATTTGGAAGTTGACGAAAGAGCAAAGACGGGAATTCCCACGCTGAAGGTAGGATTTAATAAGACATTTGGATACTATATTAGTATTTCTCGTGCTAAAGCTGATCAAGTTCCCAGTAATTACATCCGCAAGCAAACGCTGACGAATGAGGAACGTTACATCACCCCGGAGTTGAAGGAACGAGAAGCAAGAATTCTCACGGCGCGGGATGATTTAAATCAGTTGGAATATGAAATTTTTACGGCGTTACGAGATGAGGTGGGAACACATGGGTCGGAAATTCGCATTCTTTCGCGTGCGGTAGCGGCAGCTGATGTGTTGTGCGGTTTGGCTGAGTTGGCGGTACATCAAGGTTACTGTCGTCCGGAGATGGTTGCAGGAAGGGAGATTCAAATTGTCGATGGGCGTCATCCGGTGGTGGAACAGTCTTTGCCGGCTGGGTTTTTTGTGCCGAATTTGACGCAGTTGGGAGAAACGAACCACCAAGATGCAGAGGAGGAAGACAAGGGGACAAGGGGACAAGGAGACAAGGGGAATTCTTCTCGCACTCCCCCCCTTCCCCCCTCTCCCCATCCCGACCTCATCATTCTTACGGGTCCAAATGCAAGTGGTAAGAGTTGTTATTTGAGGCAGGTGGGGTTGATTCAGTTGATGGCGCAAATTGGTAGTTTTGTGCCGGCTTCTTTTGCGAAGTTGGGAGTATGCGATCGCATTTTTACGCGGGTGGGTGCGGTGGATGATTTGGCGACCGGTCAATCTACTTTTATGGTGGAGATGAATGAAACGGCGAATATTCTTAATCATGCGACGTCGCGATCGCTTGTATTGTTAGATGAAATTGGACGGGGTACGGCGACTTTTGACGGTCTTTCAATCGCTTGGGCGGTGGCGGAGTATCTCGCGATGGATATTCGAGCGCGAACGATTTTCGCTACACATTACCATGAGTTGAATGAGTTGGCGACAATGTTACCGAATGTTGCTAATTATCAGGTGACGGTGAAGGAGTTACCCGACCAAATTATCTTTTTGCATCAAGTTCAGCCAGGAGGCGCTGATAAATCTTATGGTATTGAAGCGGGAAGATTAGCTGGTTTGCCTGCGGTGGTGATTCAACGGGCAAAACAGGTGATGGGGCAAATTGAAAAGCATAGCAAGATTGCGATGGGTTTACAAAGTTTGGATTAATTTTGTCGATATTGGAAGTGTCCGATTCTGGTGCCCACACATTAAAAGTTGCGGAATCAAGGCTATAACCTTTGTTAAAAAAATTATGATAAAAAATAATTTCTTATGTCAGAATTAACAGGAATTTTACAACGCATTTCTATTTGGGTGCAACAATATCAACCAGAGAAAGATGGTAAAAAAATTCCTCTTTTAGCCCCTGGTTTAACCCACGAAGAAATTGAAAGTAAAGTTAAAGATTTGCCATTTCGTCTATCTGTGGAACTCTATGAACTTTATCAATGGCACAACGGAGGTTACACTTGCTTTTTAACAGCAGAAGACCAAAAAATTGTCAATAATTTTTCCGAACAAATTAAAGCTTTTTCTCCACGTGAAACTGTCCATTTCTTTTCTTTAGAACAAGCATTGAGCTATGCTGTATCGCGTGAAAGTAAAGGAGGAAAATACATATTTCCTATCTTTGCATGGGAAAATGGCTCTGAATGTGCGCTTCTAGATTTAGAGCAGCGATAAATTTCTCCAATTGTAGATAATTCCACTCCTAGCGAAAAATTTATGAGCTTTCCGAGCATCACTAACATGATGCTATATTATACAAGACTTTTGGAATCGAAATATTTATGGATTTACTAAGTACACGCATTGCACGCATTTCATGACCCTTTTTGAATTCAAAATTCAAAATTCAAAATTCACGCATTAAGAAACAAGAAAAATAATTTTTAATTAATTAATTCTGGGTACTTGTGAACACTGAATCAAGGATTCAGTGGTCAACAATAGCGTGGTGGGTTCAAGCCCCCACTAATTGTCTTTTTTTGAATTTTGAATTGGAGCGTTGGCGCAGCCTCTCCCCCTGGGAGAAGCGACTTGACGAAAATTTATCACAAAAACTCTGCGTCACTCTGTCTTGAAAAGTTTGTTACGGAGGGAAACCCTCCTGACAACTTTTCGCTGCGCTTACCTTTGTGTTCCTCTGCGTTGAAAAACTCGCTCGTATTAAGTTATTTATCGCGATCGCTTTCCAAATCATCAATCACTGATTGCAAATACCAATCTTCTGACATCCCTGGATAATAATCTTTTTTCTGCTCAATCAGTCGTTCGGCAATTTCCCAATATCCCCCAACCATTCTCAACAAGCGTTGACGTAGTAAATCGTGTTTGGCGTTTTTAACTTCTGGGGTAGATGATTGAATTTTTTTCAGGCTATTTAAGACTTGTTGATAATTCTGCCAGTCTTCTTTTTCACAAAATATACTTGCTGCACGCTGATAATCTTCAATCGCGTGTTGCATTTCTTCTAAATGAGTATAGGCAATACCGCGATTATAGTAAGCTTGGGCATCCGATGAATTAATTTGTAATGCTTGGGTGTAATCTTTAATTGCAGCATAATAGTTGCCCATTGCTCGATGGGTGTTTCCTCTGGCAATATATATAAGGGCATCTTCAGGCTGGATTTCCAGTGCTTGATTATAGTCAGCGATCGCACCTTGATGATCTCCTAACTGAGAACGTGCTTTTCCTCGGTTGCGATATACAATGCCAGATTGAAAATTTAGGCGCAGCGCTGAGTTAAAATCAGAAATAGCATCGCGATAATTTCCCAGTTTGCAACGCACCACCCCGCGACAGCAGTAAGCTACACCATCTTGCGGATCGACTTGCAACACCCAGTTTAAATCATCAATTGCCTGCTTTGTGTCTCCTTTTTCTGCCTTTTCTAATAAGGTGTGGAAATATTCCTTTTCGGAAATTATCGGTGCGACGGTGGGAATTGACTGCGTTACAGCAGGATATTCTTTCGGTTGTAGCTGCTTGATGCTTTCGAGACATTGACGACATTTTTCTTTGTCGTTTTTCTTGAGATATAATTCTGCGGCTTTTTTCAAGTTAGCGATCGCATCTTGAATATACCCTTCTTTGCGGCGCACAACTCCCCTTAAATGGTAAGCTGCTGCATAATTTACTTCAAGTGAAATAGCTTTATCGACATCTGCAAGCGCACCAGGCAGATTTTTCAGCGTCAACCGTGCTAATGCCCGATAATAATATGCTTCTACACTTTCAGGATTATGCTTGAGAGCTTCAGTATAATCCGAGACAGCTTGGAGAATTGCTCCTGAGTCATAATATGCCAAACCCCTTTGCGTGTAAGCTTCCGCAAAGTAAGGATCTTCTTCCAAAGCATGGGTAAATTCCTCAATAGCTTTAGTGTAGTCTTTTTGCCGAGCTAGTTCTAATCCTTTATTGTAGAATTCATTATTCATGGCTTTTGTTTAACTCAGTTATTTAATTGTAGTAAGCGTTGAAACGCTTATTTTGAGCACTGAAGTTTTTAGTACGAAAAGTTTCTTAATCATTGGAAATAATACTTTGTAAAAATGAAAATTAGAACTATCACAACTGGTATATCACTTTCATCTACCAAAGAGATCGAAAAAATTAGGCAAGCGTCGGAATTTAATCAGCAAGCAAAGCTGATAATTGAAGAACAGGGATATGAAGTACAAACAACTAGAATAGCGACTAACTCTTGGGAAGAATATTTATATGGCTTATCCAAAAGTGAAATTATCAACCAAGTTAAAATAATAGAAGAAGTTTGCCAAAACTTGAATATCAGCTTTTTCAGTTTGGGTTACGCAAGTCAACCGGAAACAATTGCTCTGATTCCCGATATTATCAAAAATACATCGATTTTTTACACCTCAAGTAAAATAGGCGATACTCCAAAGGAGTCGCTCCGCGATCGCTTTTCTGGGATAAACTTTGAAAACGCTAGAGAATCAGCAAAAGTTATACAGCGAATTTCCCAAGAAAGCGAACATGGTTATGGTAACTTTCATTTTTGCGCTTGGGCAAATTGTAAATCAGGAATTCCATTTTTTCCAACTGCGTATCATGAAGGTGAAACGTCTTTCGCCATCGGGTTGGAGTTATGCGACTTGGTAATGCAAGCTTTTTCTGATGCTGATGATATTCCTGATGCGGAAGAAAAGTTAAAATTAATTTTAGATAAAGAATTAACGAAAGTCGAAGCGATCGCTCAAATTATATCTGAAAAATTCGCTATAGAATATAAAGGCATTGACACATCTCTTGCACCATCATTAGGCAAAGAAGAAAGTATTGCCTTTGCTTATGAAAAAATCATGGATGGTAAATTTGGACATCAAGGAACATTGGCAATATCGGGAATGCTAACTCGTGTTTTGAAAAACGTATCCGTAAAAATTTGCGGCTATTCTGGACTAATGCTTCCGGTTTGTGAAGATGTCGGTTTAGCTGCAAGAGCTAACGAAGAAACTTACAATATCACAAATTTATTATCCTATTCTGCTGTTTGTGGTTGTGGACTTGATACAGTTCCGATTCCCGGTAATATCACAATAGAAAAGATTACCGCGATATTAATTGATATGGCGACTTTAGCCATCAAGTTAGATAAACCGTTATCAGCGAGGTTGTTTCCCATTCCGGGGAAGAAAGCTGGGGAAATGACTGCGTTCACTTCTCCTTATCTGGTAAATTGTAGAATATTTAATGTTGAATGATAATGTCATTCAGTGAAAATTAATGTATTAAGTAGCCGACATTAACTGCGTACAGCAGATAGCACCCTGCAATCTATAAAATCCAAGCTGCAAACTTTATCATTGCTTTTGCTAACCCAATCTTCGCTTCGGAAACCCAAGGGCGTATACCTCAAGCATTATTATCTTCGGGGACAAAAATGAAAATCGCATTCATATCCGTAATATTGTTGGGAGGGGTTGAAGTTTAATAGGAGAGCAAAAACAACTCATCAGTCTGAGGTATACGTTAATGGATTACATTGCTTACATTTCAACAAAAGACGGTGACTCCCTCGCGGTTCGTTCTAAACCTAATGGGGAAAAAATAGATTTTCTTACTAACGGTAGTGAAGTTTCTGTAAAGGGCGAACCTGTATATGCAGGAGACAGAAATTGGGTACAAATTGCAGCTAATCGTTGGGTAGCGAAGGAGTTTATTACAGTCATTAAAGGAGCGAGGGTGGTTGCTGCTCGTTCCTCAAAAACCATCAGTGGCGGTTTGAGAGTGTATGAGACTCGACTAATTGATGGCACTGGTAAGGTTGTTAAGACAGTGCGAGCTATTTCTGGTCGAGCCAACAAGCAAACTCCATCTCATATTGCTAATTCTCAAGCACCTCTGCCTTTTGGAATTTACACTTTCACCTATCCTGGAATAGTAGAATTCAAAGGAGGAGAATTTGGTGGTGTTTGGTCTCCAGTTATACCTGCTTTCAAGACAGGACGCACAGAACTAGGTATTCACTACGATCCGTCAGCTTTGCTGCAAAATGCTAATAGTGGTACAGTAGGCTGTTTTGCCACGCCAACCGTTGAGGAAAGAGACACTATGACGAACTTTATTCGCACTTATAAACCAACTCATTTTATTGTTTACGAAGGGTAAGAGGGGCTTCAGCGCTCACTACGAATCAGGAGAGTATTTTAGGTTTCATTTCGCCCATTTACTGATCATGACTTCTGCAATTCCGGATACAGCGCTTTCCATAGCTGGGTTAACTGATTATATTCGGTTACTTTTAGAGCAAGATAATCAACTGCGACAAGTTTGGGTAACTGGCGAAGTTTCTAGTGCTAATCAACATCGCAGTGGGTTATTTTTCACTTTACAAGATCCAGATGGAAGCGCCGCAATTAAATGTGTGGTGTGGAATAGTCAATTAACAAAATTGGCGCAGATACCAATTCGCGGTGAACAGATAATTATTTTGGGTAGTATCCGAGTTTATCCGCAAAGAGGAGAATATCAACTTACAGTTTGGCAGGCTTTGCCTGCTGGTGTGGGTTTACAAGCGTTGCGCTATCAACAACTAAAAAATCGCTTACTTGCTGAAGGTTTGTTTGATCCTGAAAGAAAGCGATCGCTTCCCATTCATCCGCAAACAATTGCCGTCGTCACTTCACCCACCGCTGCTGCTTGGGGTGACATTCAAAAAACACTCAAGCAACGATATCCTGGTTTACACGTTTTATTTTCGCCAGCAACGGTGCAAGGTGAACAAGCACCAGCATCTATAGTAAAGGCGATCGCCCGCGTAGAACGAGATAATCGCGCCCAAGTGTTAATTTTATCGCGGGGAGGTGGCGCAGTTGAGGAATTAGCTTGCTTTAATGATGAAAGAGTAGTGCGTGCAGTTGCTGATTGTACAATTCCGGTAATTACTGGGATTGGTCATCAAAGAGATGAATCTTTGGTTGATTTAACTGCGGATGCTTGCGTACATACTCCCACAGCAGCGGCAGAATTGGTTGTGCCCGCACTTGCAGAGTTGTATGCTGAACATCAAGAGCGAATTGCGGTTTTACACGACGCGATGCGAATCAGAATGCAAACTGCGGGAAATAAACTGCAAGGAATGCGCGATCGCTTGCGTCGTTTGCGCTTAGATCGACAACTACAGCAAGAAGTACAAACGCTTTCTTGGAAGCGTCAGCAATTAATCCAAGTAACTACAGGGAGATTGCAGCAAGCAACCCAGCATGTAGAATTATTACGGCAAAAGTTGACAACTCTCGACCCGCAGGCAGTTTTACAGCGTGGTTATGCTGTGGTAAAAAAAGAAAATGGAGCGATCGCTCGTTCTGCAACTGAGTTAGAACCAGGACAAGAATTATCGATTCAGTTAGCGCAGGGGAAAGTTAAAGTGAAAATTACCGAAGTTAATGGTTAAACGTAAAACTACTTCTGCTTCCGAAATGGATGGGGGAAATTATGAGGCAAAAGTTGCAGAAATCGAAAGAATTATCACTCGCATAGAAGCGGGTGAATTGCAGTTAGAAGAAGTATTTGAACAATTTGCCACAGCTATAGAATATTTACGTCAATGCGAAACTTTCCTGCAACAGCGACAGCAGCAGGTAAACTTGTTAATTGAAACTTTAAACGATGAGTCATAATATTTCTTTTCGTAGTGAGGGGTTTACCGCTCATATGCGGAATGAGGCAATCGCAATGGTTTGAGATTGCTTCACAACGGAACGCTTCGGACATAAATATTTTTGCGTAACCGTTTACTGAAAACAATTAATACCAATAATCCATAACCTTTGCCCTATAATAGAAATCGATTAAGCACATTTCCATTAAGGAGAATCAAAATGGTACTTAGCGATGGTCTCTCAAACCCAAATAAAAAGAGCATAATTGTAGCTGACTGCACAAAGTTGCTCGATACACAAGTTGCTAACATGGGAGGGGTTTCCGGTCTGGGTTTGAAAGCAGCCTACTCTGTTGTTAAGGGAATTAGACCCACTTATTGCAAGGATGCTATTGAGGGGCTTTTGCCACAATCTTTGAATGCACTCGATCCTATTTGGAGTGAGGGTATACAAGCGGGCAATCCGGTCGGACACCTGACTCAAAACCGCGATCGCGCGGCAAACGCATTACTTGCCATCACCGATACTAGGATCGAGAAAAGCAATAACACAATTGTCAAAGGAGCATATACTAAACTCCGCAACTCAGCGAAAAAACATGTCGAAGACGCAATACCAGGTTTAGCTAAGATAATCGATGACTACAGTAAACACTAAATCCTAGTCAGTAAATACCCGTTATCTCCCTATCAATAGATATGTATTAGGGTGTATTCACCTCATTGTAATCGATCGCAGGGCGATCAATTACAATACAAAAAAGTTCCAAACTCGTTGGTAAACGATCTAGCTAAGAATCTACCATAATAGCCGCCTTCAATTTCAACTATATTTATTATTGGTGATTACAAATTAACTCAGGACTTTGAAAGAGCGATCGCATGATGGCGAATGTGGTCTTCAATAAAAGTAGCGATGAAATAATAGCCGTGATCGTAGCCTTCTTGATAACGCAAATTTAAAGGTTGTTTCACAGAAGCGCAAGCTTGTTCAAACAACTCTGGCTTTAATTGCTCAGTAAAATACTGATCATCAGTACCTTGATCAATTAAAATCAAACTGTGATATCTTTCTTTTTGCACCAATTCGCTAGCATCGTAAGCAGCCCAAGTTTCCTTATTATCACCCAAATAGCGGCTGAGTACCTTTTCTCCCCAAGGAGAACGCATAGGTGCAACAATGGGAGCGAAAGCGGATACAGATTTATATAAATTCGGGTTTTTCAACGCACAGACAAGCGCACCGTGTCCCCCCATCGAATGACCGAAAATGCTTTGTTTTTCAGCTTGTGCGGGGAAATGTTCGCTAATCAAAGCAGGTAATTCCTGAACCACATAGCTGTACATTTGATAGTGCGATCGCCACGGTTGTGAAGTAGCATCAACATAAAAGCCAGCACCCGTACCAAAATCCCACTCATCATCCTCACCCGCAGTCCCAGTATTGCGCGGACTCGTATCTGGTGCAACCAACATTAAACCATACTCTGCGGCAAAGCGTTGCGCCCCCGCCTTGACCATAAAATTCTCTTCAGTACTAGTCAAACCGGAGAGGAAATACAGAATCGGCACAGCTTGCGTTTTCGCTTGCGGTGGTTGATACACAGCAAAGCGCATTTCATGATTACAGGTGGTGGAAAAGTGCGAGTAAAAACCGAGTTGACCACCGAAAGATTTATATTCTGATACAAGATTAATATTATTCATTACTCGTTCCCAGCTTATAGCTGGGAATGCTAATCAGGAGGCTCTGCCTCCAGTATTCTACAAGACAATGTGAGCTAGAGCCTCACACTAAGCATTGCCAGTTTCTAGCTGGCAACGAGGAAGACGCTGCTTCCTCTGCGGTTAGTTTAATCAAAAGTCACCACACTCCGAATCGACTCTCCCTTATGCATCAAATCAAACGCATCATTAATCTTCTCAATCGGCATAACATGAGTAATTAAATCATCAATATTAATCTTCCCATCCATATACCAATCAACAATTTTCGGCACATCTGTACGTCCCCTTGCTCCACCAAAAGCCGAACCTTTCCAAACACGTCCAGTGACTAATTGAAAAGGACGAGTTTTAATTTCTTCACCCGCAGCAGCAACACCAATAATCACGCTGACACCCCAACCTTTATGACAGCATTCTAAAGCTTGCCGCATAATATTCACATTACCAATACACTCAAAAGAATAATCAGCACCACCTTTTGTTAAATCCACTAAATACGCAACCAAATCACCTTCAACTTCCTTCGGATTAACAAAGTGCGTCATTCCAAACTTTTCTGCTAAAGCGCGTTTACTAGGATTAATATCTACCCCGACAATCATATTAGCTCCTACCATCCGCGCTGCCTGGATGACATTCAAGCCAATACCACCCAAACCGAAAACTACCACATTCGCACCCGGTTCGACTTTAGCTGTATTGATAACTGCACCGATACCCGTAGTTACGCCACAGCCGATGTAACAAACCTTATCAAAAGGTGCATCTTCACGAATTTTTGCTACAGCGATTTCTGGCAATACTGTATAATTTGCAAAAGTCGATGTACCCATATAATGATGAATCATCTGCCCATCGATAGAAAAACGGCTAGTACCATCAGGCATCACACCGCGTCCTTGAGTAGTGCGAATTGCTTGACAAAGGTTCGTTTTTAAGCTCAGGCAATATTCACATTGACGGCATTCGGGAGTGTATAAAGGAATCACATGATCTCCCGGTTTTAAACTGGTGACACCTTCGCCAACTTCCACGACAATACCAGCACCTTCATGTCCTAAAATCGCTGGAAATAAGCCTTCAGGGTCTTTTCCTGAAAGGGTGTAAGCATCGGTATGACAAACACCACTGGCTTTAATTTGAACTAAAACTTCACCAACGCGTGGTGACTCAAGTTGCACTGTTTCAATACTTAATGGCTTTCCTGCACCGTAAGCGATCGCTGCTTTAACTTCCACTCGTCAGCCTTCCTGTGTAGATTTTGTGAATCAGCTAATTTGAGTGTAGATCGAGAATTCAGTATCAACTTATTTCTATCCATCAGCGCAAGTATCTCAGCGTTGCAGAATAAATCAGGACTTATGCAACTGGCACATATCTTCGTGTCAAGAGTCAACAGTCAAAAGTCAAAAGTCAAGGTTTTTGGACTTTGGAATGCGTGAGTAGGGACAATTTTTGCGAAAAAAATATGACACTTGCGTAAATCCTATAAATGTTAAACAGCAATCGCCGCTAAAATGTGCTATTGATTCGAGATGCGATGAAAGTAGATAAATTTCTAGTAATTCAACGCCTGCTACATTAGTTACAGGCGGTAAAGCTTCCAGGTAATATCGACCCGCCAGCAGAAACCGCTATATAATTTGTCAATTCCTCAGTTTATCCTGTTGCACTGCTTATGAAACCTGCCCTTAGTAAAATTGGCGATCAAATGTCCTGCCTGACTGGTGTCAGAGCGATTATGAAGGACATTAACGAAACATTACGAGCCGGTGCGGGGCAGCAATTTATTAATTTGAGTGCTGGGAACCCGTTGATTTTACCAGAGGTTGAGCAGTTGTGGCGCGATTGTACGGCAGAATTGCTGGCTAGCTCCGAATATGGTGAAGTAGTTTGTCGCTACGGTTCGAGTCAGGGTTATGCACCATTAGTAGAAGCGATCGTCAACGACTTCAACAAACGCTATGGTTTAAATTTAACTGAACGTAATATCCTTTTAACTCCAGGCAGTCAAAGTCTTTATTTCTACGCTGCCAATGTCTTCGGCGGTTACACTAGCAGTGGCGATTTAAAAGAAATCGTTTTGCCCCTCAGCCCTGATTATACAGGTTATGGTGGTGTCACTTTATGTGCAGAAGCTTTAATCGCCTACAAACCAACTTTAGATATTGACGCTGCGGCACACAAGTTTAAATATCGCCCTGATTTCAGCCAACTGGAGATTACAGAAAACACCGGCTGCGTCATCTTCTCTCGTCCCTGTAACCCCACCGGTAATGTTCTCACCGATGATGAAGTCAAAAAAATAGCTGCCCTCGCTGCACCTTTTAATGTCCCTGTATTGATAGACTCAGCTTATGCACCTCCGTTCCCAGCGTTGAATTTTACCGAAATGACACCAGTGTTTGGAGACAATATCTTACACTGCATGAGTTTATCGAAAGTTGGATTACCCGGAGAACGCATTGGCATTGCGATTGGGGATGAAGAGTGGATTCATGTGCTGGAGTGCTTCCAAACAAATATGTGTATTCATCCTTCTCGTTATGGACAAGCGATCGCCGCTCGCGCTATCAATTCTGGTAAACTTGGAGAAATTTCTGAACAAGTAATTCGCTCATTTTATCAAAATAAATTCACTGTTCTCGAAGATAGTTTATTTGCCGCCATGCCCAAGGATTTACCTTGGTTTCTCCATCGCGGTGAAGGAGCAATTTTTGCTTGGTTGTGGTTAGATGAATTACCAATTACTGATTGGGAATTTTACCAAGAACTCAAGCAGGTGGGTGTAATTGTTGTACCTGGTAGTAGCTTTTTCCCCGGTTTACGAGAAGATTGGTTACACAAGCACCAATGCTTGCGAATCAGTCTCACCGGTACCGACGAAGAAATTGCTATCGGAATGCAACGTTTAGCCAAAGTAGCGCAACAAGTTTATCAGCGTGCAGCTGTAAGTGCTTAAATGAACCCCAAAGACGTGAAGGACACCAAGAAAAAGCAGGGGAAGAAAAAGATATCTTCTCCCCCCTCCCCCTCTCCTTCTCTCCCCCCCTCCCCCACTCCTAACCTAGATGGTTGGCTAGAAATTGGTAAGATTGTCGCACCTCAAGGTTTGTCAGGGGAGGTGCGAGTTTATCCGCAGTCGGACTTTCCAGAACGTTTTGAGGTTCCTGGAAAACGCTGGTTATTACGTCCTGGTGAGGCTGAACCGCAACCGATAGAATTACTCACAGGACGTTACATTCAGGGGAAGAATTTGTATGTCCTCAAGTTAGCTGGTGTGAATAATTGCGACTCTGCGGAAGAATTACGCGGTTGTAAATTGTTGGTTCCAGAAAGCGATCGCCCAGAATTAGGAGAAGATGAATATCATGTGGTGGATTTGATTGGTTTGTCTGTTTTTATGCAAGAATCAGGCGAACTTGTGGGAACGGTGGTTGATATCATCGCTGCTGGGAACGATTTGCTTGATGTGGAGTTGCATCAGGATGAGCAGGGGGAGGGGGAGAGAAACAACCCCAATCCCAAATCTAAAATCCCAAATCCGAAGTCTGTTTTAATTCCTTTTGTGAAAGCGATCGCCCCGGTGGTAGACTTAAAAAATCGCCGGATTGAAATTACACCGCCGCCTGGATTGTTGGAAGTTAATGATTAGATAGTCTTGACGCTCCCCGCATTTCGCTACGGTTCATATCGTGTCCGGTTAAAGACTTATCATGGTTGTCCGCACTCTTGCACTCTAGCAGGGGGAGAGAGCGTTTTCAATTTTTTGCTATTATGCGGCAATAATAACTAATTAAGCGGACATGATATCATACGGGGATTCTTGCTTCATTGAGCGAATTTGCTCAAACTTGTTTCCAAATTTGAGTATTGATTCAATTCTCCACAAGCGTTAAAAATTTCGGTGCGCCCCATTGAGTGCTTTGTTCAACAGGTTCAGCGCCCTAATATTCTCTTCCTACCCATCTTTGATTGCTCCTGTTCAGGAAAAGGTTCGGAAACTAGGGAATGCCAGTGAAATTGATGTATGCTCAACTGGAGTTTATAAATATTAGGACTTACGCATTGACAGGAAATACCAAATGTGTTGTATGGATTTCAGGCATTAAACCTTGATTTTTCGACTGTTTTTAGGCGATCGCTATTTATCAAAGGATAATTGGTCAAAGCCTGAAACGACGTATTTTCCTCAACGCACAAGATAAGAAATTTGTACAGTAGGCCTGTTGCACTCCTTCCCTAATACCCCACCCCCAACCCCGGACCGCTTGCGGTCCGGGGAGCGTTTGCGCGATTCAAATGCGGGGTGGGGTTCTTTATTTTTGGTTTATGCAAGAGGTCTAGTGCGTAAGCCCTAAATCTAAGGGGATGCCAGTATCGCCCCACGCTGTAACTGTGTTAGCAGAATCCGGTACTCAATATGACCAGGAACCTTGAATAGGCAGATTGGGTATTGACGATAACAGAGTTTTATAAGTATGTAGCGCTCGCCTCGTCTTAGGCTTGCGCCCTCGATTTGGTCTGACATCGCCTCCACAACACTAAAAGAGTATTTCAAACAAATTCAGGGTTTTTACTGACGATTAACCTACAGATTAACTCTCTTTAATATAGGACTTACGCAAGCGTCACAATATAAGGTCAACTGGCACATATATTTCAATTTGCCGTAAATGCTTGTAAGCATTGATTTATAAACCTTAGAGCCATATTAATTCTATGTGACAGTTTTCAGATAAATGTGCCAGTTGCGTAAGTCCTGTAATATTTAGAACGTATATTTCTGATTGCGTAGTCATAAAAATATATCAATTTATTCGAGGCTTATTCTTCCAATAAAAGTTGCAAAAGCAACATCGCTGAGTCTTGGCTTTATCTTTTCAGAAGATAAATGAATTGAATAACAAATTCGTAACCTCTAATGGACACCCAGAATGAAAGGTTCCCTTCATCCCAAGAATAATGTAACGCTCAACCCATCCGGCAACGAATCAATCCTTAAGGTGATTGAGCGCATGGGTATGAGCCGTCGGCGGTTTATACTAACGGCAGCGAGTGCATCGGCACTCACTGTCGTGGGCGAGGTTTCCATTGGTGGCTTTCTTCGCAGTGTCGAGGCAGCACCGATTCCACCAGGACCAGGATTCAGGGGCATAGGCTTCAAGAGCATCCCGCCAAATCTCAATAACCCAGAAACAGGGCTTCTTGAAAAGGATCTTGTCAGTGTTCCTGTGGGCTACAAAGCTGAAGTACTCGTTGCTTGGGGAGACCCAATCATGCCTGGTGGGCAAAACTGGCAACCGGATGTCTCGCAGGATGCCGCTGCACAAGAAAAGCAGTTTGGTATGCATGCAGATGGTATGCACTACTTCTCATTTCCAAAGCGGGGTTTGTTTGGTCGGTCAATGGAGCGCGGGTTGCTATGCGTAAACCATGAGTATACTCACGAGGAAATTTTGCATCCCGACGGTCTAACGTTCATTCCGGCAACAGCGACAGCACCGCAGTCCGGGTTGCCCGGCTCGCAAGTCACCATTGAGAAGGTACGGAAATCTCAGGCTGCTCACGGCATGTCCGTTGTAGAGCTTTTCAAGAACGGTAACAAGTGGACTTTCAATCGCCATTCACCTTATGGTCGCCGGATCACTGCTAACACCGAAATGTACGTTTCCGGACCAGCCGCGGGTGACGCGCTGTTGAAATCGAAGAAGTTCTCAATTACTCCGAATGGCTCAGTTGATACCGGAAGGCTGAACAACGGTTACACAGCATATGGCACTCTCAACAACTGCGCCCACGGCTACACCCCCTGGGGCACTTACCTGACCTGTGAGGAAAACTGGAACGGCTATTTTGCCAACCCCACTGGAGATGCGCCTTCAATTCCAGGGATCGAAAAGTCCGATATCCTAACAGGACAAAATCGGTATGGCATAGCGAGAACAGAAACCCGCTATCGCTGGTCTGAGGTTGATCCACGCTTTGATGCCAGCACGAACCCCCTTGAACCACATTTGTTCGGCTGGGTCGTCGAGATCGATCCATACAATCCAAAAAGCACACCAGTCAAGCGTACTGGGCTTGGTCGATGCAAGCACGAGAGTGCTCAAGTCGTTGTTGATGACAATGACCATGTTGCTTTCTATCTGGGCGACGACGAGCGCAACGAGTACATTTACAAGTTTGTTTGTGCTAGACCGCTTAGGGACTTCCAAAAAATAAATTATGCCATTATTTAAAATGATAATCATTCTTGGGGGGGTGAAGGGGCTGCCGTCGGCAGCCCCTTCACCCCCTTTTGTAGTAATTTGAATAATGACTAGGTTT
>JAESGY010000326.1_pt1 | contig 26420 bp, 26 predicted proteins | sample 9269841 | NCBI WGS metagenome assembly JAESGY01 (sample SAMN17022865, study PRJNA683097) | algae metagenome | isolation source: Spirirestis rafaelensis WJT71-NPBG6 and co-occurring heterotrophs from... | place: USA: Pinto Wells, Joshua Tree National Park, Colorado Desert, CA | collected 2006-08-15
GCGGCGGGTTGTGGGGGCAAGGAGCGGCGCCAGGATGGCCCACTCCGCATCGCTCAGGTCGGTGGCATAGCAGAGGGCTGTCATGCCCCTTCAGATGGGAACCACCCGAATTTCCAGACACCCTCTAGAGCAGCGGACGAGAAGTTAGATCCAATGAGTTCTGCGCCTCAGCAATCCTGAAACCGCCGGTGGTGCGTCTGCTCAAAGGTCCGACGCTCCAGGTGGAGGAGTGGGGGGTGTCCGGATTGGCGTTCGACGTCGGTTCAAAGCGCGGGGATTACAAGGATTTCAACGTGTTTGTCGTTTCCAAGGCAGACATCGACGACCCGTCACGAGCAAGCAACCGCAACCTGGCTCGCGACATCGTAGAGGAAGGAGTCCGTCTCAGCCCTGAAGGGAACCCCGCCTGAGGGATCAGCGGATTGGAGGGAGCGGCGTTTGGCAGCACGCCCACCAGGACGTACTCCGATCAAAAAGTATCCCACGTCTGAACCGCCATGTCTGTGCGCTGGCGCACGTTCAACGTTCATGTTCTGAAGCAGGGTTGGGTTAGCGAGCAATAATACTGAATACTCGCACTCGGGCGTCAATATTATTCAGTAGTCGCTGGCCAAAAGGAATGGTGAGCGGTAAATTATCCGCAGTTAAGAATATCCGTCCCGCCTGTGCAGTCGGTCGTCAGAGTACAAATGACTCGGTCGCTCTGGGAGGTGTAGATGAGCATGGATGACGCTATCCATCTGCGGTGTCGCAATCAGATACTGTCCAAGACCTCAGATTTGAGCCATCACTGGAACTCATTGGCGGTCCAGCATGTGGTCTCCCCACAATCGGAGCCGTACGAGTTCTCCCTTCATAGCAGCCGACATTACATCGCGCTGATGAACGGCCACAGAAGAGACGGCGAGACCGCCGCGGAAGACCTTCCGCGCTCAACGCTACGGGAAATCCAAGGCAAGCTGGTCTTCATCCCTGCCGGCTGCCGCATGTCGGGATGGTCGCAACCGGCAGGGATGCCGATCACCTTCACAGCGGCTTACATCGATCCGTCGATTTGCACATCGCCGACCGATGGGACTTACCAGCCGATGCCGATGGTTTATTCCGAGCATCCATTGCTGGCGCAGTTAATGCTGCGCCTGGACCGGATGCTGGTGCAGCCGGAGAGCTATTCACGCATCTATACCGAGTCGCTCGCAGTTGTTCTGCTGACAGAGGTCATGAACGGTCAGGCGATTGACCTGTCGCGGAGCCGCCGCGCCGATAAGCGCATGCTGGCCAGAGGAGGGCTGGCCAGCTGGCAGTGCAAGGCCGTGTGCGACTACATCGAGGAAAACCTCCACCAGGACATCTCCCTGGCTGAGCTGGCGGCGATTGCGAGGCTCAGCCCATACCATTTCTGCCGGGCATTCAAGGAGACCGTCGGCGAGCCACCGCACCGCTACCAGATGAGCCGCCGCATCGAACACGCCAAGGAGTTGCTGGCTAAGCCTTCTCTGTCGGTCAGCGATGTCGCGGCTTCGGTCGGCTATGGCAGCCTGAGCCGGTTCTCGGCTCTGTTCCGGCAGATCACCGGCCACTCGCCACGGGATTATCGGCGGATGATCATCTAGCGCGCAGTCCAATGATCCGTGAGGAGTACCTGCCTGGCGCAGAGCCGATCGGCCGGTGGACCCGCCAGGAACAACCTGCCGCCATCCGCAGCTTTGGGTTGGGACGGCTGAAGCTTGGACGTGCTGCTGCTCCGGCCCACGTCGACGAGCTAAACGCTGTCTCACTTTTAGGGGGAAAAATCTCGATTCTATAGGCAAAATCTCACATTTAGCGGCAAAGGATTGCGTTGATTTTGTTGAGTTCCTTATCTCGCCTTTAGGGGCAAAGCGACACCAGCTCATTCACATCGTTCACGAGCTCGCGAGCCCCTGGCTTCCGCTGGCCTCGGTTTGCGGTCGCCGGCCGAAGGGTAGCTCGAGCTGGGACCACATGATCGACTATGCCCCCACCTGCCCGCGCTGCATCGAGAAAGCTGGCGAGCCGCTGAAGGCCGAGGAGGTCTGAGTGACCATCGTATCACTTGAGGCCTTGCGCCTCGCCAAGGAGATCCCCGACCTTGATTCCGAGGACTACACCCGCGCTGTCGCCGCCCCGATCGGCCCGCCGGCCGATCTCGCACTTGAGGTCCTGCCGGAGGACGACATCATAGCCGCATACAAGCTGACGAGCTGGTACATCAGGGAGACTGATCAGCCGATGGAGCAAGCGGCTTTGTATGTCGCCCGCAAGTTCGGTCTGAGCTTTGCCCATGCCTGGGATCAGGTTGAGTGCTCGTATGAAGAGTACAACTCGACCTACTCGCACAACTGAGACCAGGGTTTCAGCTGAGAACCAGAGGGCGTCCTATAGGGCGCCCTTTCTTATTGCGGTTATTTACCTACACTCCCGCTGTCAGGGAGGGTCGGCCATGAAAACGGCGATTGTTTTCGACTGCGAGTTCCTTTGTATCCAGGGTTCGCAAGGCAGATTCTGGTGCGCAGCTCACGACCCTGATCCTGTCATCGCGCAGATCGGCGCCGTGAAGCTCGGGCTCGAGGGCGATTTCCCTTTATTTGATACCTATAAAGCCTACGTTCGGCCGATCGACCGGTTTGGCAAGCAGTACCCGATCGACCCGTTCTTCACTAAGCTGACCGGTATCACTGAAAAGAACATCCAGGCTGAAGGGGTATCGCTGCAGGAAGCCCTTGCGGGCTTTGAACGCTTCTCAGGCGGCGCACGGGCATGGTCCTGGGGCAAGGATGAGCTGAACATGGTCGCGATCAGCTGCTATGTCGCTGGCATTCCGTGGGCCATCCCGGCTCACCGGTTCGACAACGCCGTCAAACTCGTGATCGCAGCAGGGATGCCGATAGAGGACATAGCAAAGACGCCGAGCAACAAGCTGGCGGACTACTATGGCGTCGAGCACCCTCCCCTGCAGGGGCATGACGCGCTCGACGATGCCCTCTCCGTGGCATACGCGGTGCAACATCTCTTGAAGACCGGGAAGCTGCGGCCGGGGGTCTTCGACCGCACTTGACTTAGCTCAATGGAAGCACATCATTTTTGCCGGAGGCCTGGTATTCGGGCTTCAATGATCTCGCGAACCAGATCGCCGGCAGCAATACCGGCATCGGCATAGTCAGCAAAGGTTGCTCGGTCTACGCCGTCGCCTTGGATGAATACTTTGCACTGCTCGGTTCCGACCAGGACGCAGACGTGAAGGTCGATGGCCTTACCCGTGCCCTCGCCAATTCGGACGTCGTAGAGTACCTTTGTTGGTGTGCTCATTCGCTCAGCGTAACACGAGTAAACGCGTCATGGCAGGCCCCCGCACGGACGACAAAGCAGCCCACGATCGGGCCAGGCAGGATTTCGAGGATATCCAGCGCCGGATGGCCGAGGAGCTCGGCGACGCGGTGCCGGCCGTCAGCTCGGAGGAAGGGGCCGACAAGGTCGCGATCGAATCTTCAAACGGCTGGCTCAGGCACTATCCATAAATGACGTGCTAGCGCCAAAAGCCGATTGGCCTGCTCAATGCATCCCAATTGGAGGGAGCCGGCAGACCAAATCCGTGGCAATTATTGGACTTCTTGTTTTCGAGGGAAGATCTCTCGTTGCACTTGAGGATGATGTCTTGGTGGATCTGAGCAATTGGAAGGGCGTTCCCAAGCCGGAGCGGAACGCATTGGATGGGTTGTATGTGCGGCTGGAGCCGCTTGATCCTGAAAAGCATGCGACCGAGTTGTACGAGGCGGCATCGGCGCCTGGAGCGGATGAACGGTTCCGATACTTGTACGAAATGCCTCCGTCCGATCTGGATGACCTTAAGCATTGGACGGAGAAAGCATCTGCGACTACCGATCCGTTGATGTTTGCCGTCATCGACAAGAAGACGGGCCGCGCTGAAGGCCGCCAGTCCTTCATGCGCATCGACACTGGCAACGGCGTGATCGAGATCGGAAACATCATGTGGGGACCGGCGATTGCCCGCACACGTGTGGCCACGGAGGCGCTGTTTCTGTTTGCTGACTACGCCTTCGGCCTGGGCTACCGGCGTTTCGAATGGAAATGCAACGATCTCAATCTCCCCTCGAAACGCGCCGCTGAGCGGTTCGGTTTCCGCTTCGAAGGCGTGTTCCGGCAGCACCTAGTGGTCAAGGGTCTCAATCGCGACACGGCGTGGTTCTCGATCCTCGACAGCGAATGGCCGCAATTGCGGCCTGCTTATGAGCGCTGGCTGAGCGCCGACAATTTTGATGCGGCGGGCAATCAACTGAGCAAACTGGCTTTTGATCGTTGAGCGCTGGTTTGGTACAAGGCTCTGGATTGGTCGCCTTCCGGCACTGCTGGTTTTGGCACGCTTCTGGTGCCGGTATTCGGTGTGATCGCATCGACGATTGTCCTGGGTGAGCAACCCATGGCGGCAGGCCTTGGGTTTCCCATTGATCCTGCCGGCGGCTGGAGTTCCTCTTTGAGGTCTATTCCGGTCTGCATCAATTACAGGGAGAGAAGAATGCTGGATCAGCAAAGCAAGTTCGAGCAATTCAGAAACCTGCATCAGCGCAAGTCCATATTTGTCATCCCCAATCCTTGGGATGCGGGATCGGCGCGACTTTTGACGAGCCTGGGTTTCGAGGCGCTTGCGACCACAAGCGCGGGCTATGCCTTCTCCAAAGGGAGGCGGGACTCACTCGCCGGTCTTGGGCGGGACGAGATACTGGACAATGCCTCCGAGATCGTCGAGGCGACCCATCTGCCAGTGTCCGCTGATCTTGGCAACGGCTTTGGCGCGTCGCCGGACATCTGCGCCGAGACGATCCGGCGCGCATCGGCCGCCGGTCTTGTTGGCGGTTCGATCGAGGACGCGACGGGCGACCGCGATGCCCCGGTCTACGAGTTTTCGCACGCGGTCGACCGCGTGAGGGCCGCAGCCGAGGTGGCACGCGGCCTCCCGTTCGTACTGACGGCGAGAGCTGAAAACCACCTCTACGGGCGTGACAATCTCGACGACACGATCAAGCGTCTTCAGGCTTTTGAGGAAGCGGGTGCCGATGTCCTTTATGCTCCCGGCCTCCCCGACCTCGAAGCGATCAGAACCGTATGCGCCTCGGTCAGCAAGCCGGTCAATGTGGTGATGGGGCTGAAGGGGCCAGTCTATTCGGTCTTGGAACTACAAGATGCTGGGGTGCGCCGTGTCAGCGTCGGGGGCTCCATGGCTCGTGCGGCCCTCGGCGCCTTGATGCGGGCCGCGACAGAGGTGAAGGAGGCTGGCACGTTCACCTATGCGGCTGATGCACTTCCTGGCGCGGAGATCGCGCCACTGATGACGGATGAGGAGTTGAACGCCCGGACATAATTTCAGTACAACAGTAGGAAAACAGGATGGCCAAAGGACTTGGCGCGAAGGCCCTGCTTCAGAGTTTTAGCTGCCGGGCTGGCAGTCGGGTGCGTAGTGCACGGAAAGCACCGGACGTTCAGGAAAGGTCTGGTCGTATAAGCGGACGGCAGCCTCGGCAATCTTATTATACCCGAAGCAGATCGGATTCTTTGCCAAAGCATGTTCCTTTCCCCACGAAGCCAACACTCCGGCCATTCGCGCCTCGATCTCTTCCGAATATGTTAGCGACCAACCATCCCCCGCCCCCGATGAAGCTGCCCCAAGTACGCGGGTTCAAACGAAGGCTGAACCGAACCACAGGACCAAGAAGGTCATGAGGACGGCCACGGCTCCCCATTCCGAGGGGTTCAGGCTGAAGGAAGGTGCTGGGGCTCGTGTGTTCTTGCTCATTGTCGCTACTGGTCTGTCAGGAACCCGCCACGGCCCTAACGGCGCGAGGCAGGCCCATGCTCCTAGTCACTGATAAGCTTTCGAGCACCGCCCGGCTGTGCCGGAGAACACATGCATGGCCTTATCTGGATCGGACGAAGGACCACTTGGGTTCAACGACGGCTATTTAAGTATGGCCGTGAGGAGGTCCGCTTACGCCGCCAATGCGGAAGACTGAATAAGGTCTGCCTCGTGCCATCAGGAGACCTTCCGGGCATACAGCATCCTCCTGTCGGACCCGTGACGGACGACAGGAGAATTGAACTTCCCTCGTCTTCGTACGCCGATTCAGCTAGGCTGCTGGGCACCGGTGATTGGCGTGCAAACGGAGGCTTATCCTGAGTCCTGCTTTCATCCGCAAGCTTGAACAGTATGATCGGCTCTCAGACCCGGAACGACAGCTTCTGGAGGGAGCTGTTGTTCGGCAAAGAGCGGTCGCAAAGGGTGAGGACATCGTGCGGGAGGGGGACCGCCCCTCCGAGAGTATCTTCCTCATCACGGGCTTTGCTGCGCGCTACAACGTCCTGCGCAATGGCAAACGTCAGATCACGGCCCTTCACGTGCCGGGCGACTTCGTGGACCTCCATAGCTTCCTGGTGAAGACAATGGACCATGCCGTCGTGGCGATCACGCCCTGTACGGTCGGCATGATCCCCCACGAGACCCTTCGCGGGATCTCCGAGAACCACCCTCACCTGGCCCGCCTGCTTGCGGTGAACATTGCCGTTGACGCCGCCATCCACCGCCAGTGGATCGTGGCCATGGGACGGCGCTCGGCCCTTGAGCATGCCGCTCACCTGCTCTGCGAACTGTTCGTTCGCCTTCGGGCTGTCGGGCTGGTCACGGATGACAGTTTCCAGCTCCCCCTGACCCAAGCCGCGCTGGGCGACAGCCTTGGGCTCTCGACCGTTCACGTCAACCGGGTCCTTCAGGATCTGCGGAAGGAGGGCTTGATCACCTGGCGCGGTGAAACCCTGGTCATCGAGGACTGGCCACGCCTGCAACAGGTTGCCGAGTTCGACCCGACGTTCCTAAGCCTGAAAACCGAGCCGCGATAACAGGGATGGAGCGATTGAGGTGCATCTTTAACGAAGCTTAAGGCCTGATCAGGACCCCTTGGCCAGGCGCTGACTGATCCAATCCTGTGCCATATCCAGGTTGGAGAAGAGCGGGTGGCTTCCGCCATCCAGGCGGCCGAAGCCAGCCCCTAGGTACCACTGCCCGGGAGCGACCTCGTTCCCGTCCGAGAGGCGCACCAGCACGGCCACCAGCCGCTGCTCCGCGTCGAGGACCATCATGCCTTCCTCGTCAAAGCCTGTCGCCACGCGGATGGGCTGAAGGGTGAGGGTCATGCGGCGGCCTGATTGCTCTCCAGGTGCAGGTAGGTGGGATCGAACTCGCCCACTTCCTTCAACCTGTCCCAGTCAGGAATGTTCAGCCGGTCACCGCTCAGCTCAATGAGGCCGTCGGCCCGCATCTGCTGGAGAACACGGTTCACATGGACATTCGTGACGCCGAGCGCATCGGCAAACTCACCCTGAGTGATCGGCAGGTCACAGGAGTGACCTTCAGCTAGGCCAACCGCCCTCAGGCGCGTCAATAACTCGCACAGCACATGGGCCATGCGGTTGTAGGCTTCGCGCTGTCCGACATTCATCACCCATTCCCGGAAGATCGATGCATCGATGAGGGTCTCACGCCAGAAGGCTGATGCAATGCGGGGATAGCGGTCGCAGATGTCGCGCAGGACCTCATGGGGGATGAACCCCACCCGGCACGGGCTGATGGTGCTGATGCTGTTATCCAGGACCGTCAGATGCAGGCTCTGGAGATCGGGGATGTCGCCCGGGAGGTTGAAGGAGACGATCTGGCGCTTGCCGCCTGCTGTGACCTTGTAGGTACAGGCGAAGCCGCTCAGGATCAGACAGGATCGGGAGGGACGATCACCCTCGCGCACGATGTCCTGATCGGCCTTGATGGCGACGACTTGCATCGGCAGGTTCTCAAGCGCCCGCCGCTCGTCGTAGTTGAGCGTGAAGATGCTCTCCAGCTTGCGGATCATCGGATTGTAGTCCGGATGGAAGACTGCGGCCACGATTGAGCGCCCCTGTGTGACAGGCGAGAGCGCTCGTGTCTCTCAGCCATCAGGGCCTGCGATCGGTTGCTGATGAAGACGATACCATGTCGCACGAATGACCGTTTGTCCTAGATCTATGTTGGTCTCGACGACTAACATCACCGATCAAGGCATAGGAATTCGGCATAACCAACTCCGACAGACATCCTTTGGAAGCAGCCAAGCCGACCTTGTTCCATCTGGTTCACCAGGATGCTGGAGATGCACAGGAAGCATGTTCCGGCGTTGATCGAGGCTACGCCTTCTTGAAAGCACCTTTGACTTTCTCGACCGCGTTGTGGACCAGCCCATGATCAGCGGGCGACACCAGATCACCAGCCCGGTCGGAGACCTCCCTGTCCCGCTCTTCCGTCCGAATAAGGTGGAGGTAGTTCGCCTCATAATGCGCCGCTTCCTTCAGACGCTCCGTGTCCAAGACCGTCAGGACCTTGTTCTTCAGGTCGATCAGCCCTTCCGAGCGAAGCTGCTGAAGCGTCCGGTTCACGTGCATGGGCGTCATGCCGGTCGCCTCGGAAAGGTCTTCCTGGGTCAGCGGGAATGGGAAGGAGTCGTCCGTGGTCTCGGCCACGATGCGGTAGCGGATCAGCATCTCATAAAAGAGGTGCGCCATGCGCTCGCGGGCATCGCGACTGCCATGACTAACGATCCACTCTCGCAGAACGGCGGAATCCGTCATGGTGCTCCACCACAGCGCCTTCGTCAGTTTGGAGGACTCGGTGAGCAAGTCCTCGATGACCTTGGCAGGAATGAGCACGCAGGTGGTTTGGCTCATGGCGGTGATGTTGTGGTCCATCGCCTCGAGGACGAAGACCTCCACATCGCAAAGATCGCCGGGGACGAGTAAGGCCATGATCTGCCGCTGGCCGTCAGGCAGCATCTTGCTGCGGGCGGCAAGGCCGGTGAGCACAAGATGGATGTCCCGGACCTTCTCACCCTCCGCAATAATGTCCTCACCCCGGGCGTAGGTTTTGGTGGGATAGGTCAGGAGTTCGTCCAGGCGCCGGCGCTCGGCCTGCTCGAAGTGGGTGAACTGCTCCAGCTTCATCGTCAGCGGGTTGGACATCCGAGGCACCCTTGCGTTGGTGTCGGTTCAACGTTCGAGAATGTTCGCGGGTCCAGCCACGGTATCCTCCCGTTCCGAGCCAACCGACACCGATCTCAAGCAGCGTGGCTGATCGAGCCTGCTCCGCCCCGAGGAACCATGGCAAATCCTTCGCGGTTTGAGGGTATGCCCCGGTTCTACCGTCATATGCAGCATGGTGACCAGTTCATCGAGGATCCGGAAGGCATTGAGCTTCCCGATCTCGATGCTGCACGGACCGATGCTCTTCGGGGTGTCCGAGGCCTCCTAGCAGAAGCCATTCAAAAAGGGACTGATGGCTTGCTCGATGATGCCGTCATCATCACGGACGGATCCCGTCGGGAGTTGATGAGGATCCCCTTCAGCGAGGGCCTGCCGTCTCGCTTATATGAAGCTCTGCTTGCGTTACCCTCAAGCTCAAAGTTCGATACCAGGGACTGAGCCTTGTCAGGAACTGGCGTACCACCCGTCGAGGTTAGGAATTCAGAGCAGCGATGGATGTCTCCCTGAGTGAGAGAGTCACAAGAGCTTTCAACAGGTCTTCACGGCGCGTGGGCTTTTCCAGCCACGGCACCTCTTGCAGGGCGAATGGCACGCCCAGATGCCGGGCGTATCCCGAGTAGACGATGAACGGAATGCCGCGTTCATGAAGCACGCCTGCAAGCTCCGTGGCAGGGCCATCCTTGAGCATGAAGTCGAGGATGACGAATTCGGGAGTGCTGTCCCTTAGCCATGCTTGCGCTTGCGCAATGGAGGCCACGGTCTGCACCTCAAAGCCAGCATCCTCGAGGTAAGCCTCGACCGACATCGCAATGAGGGCCTAGTCCTCAATGATGAGGCAGTGAGAGGGAATGACTGTGTTCGTCAGCATGACGACAAATTTACAGAAGGCTGATGAAAGCCACACTCACCTATGTTGATCCAAAGACAACATTTAGCTTAGTTGCCTGAAGCTTAACGGGACGAAACTCCTAGTAAGAGAGAGGCATAGGAGACCCTCCTCTTGCCAAGCCGTGGCGCTTCGTTCGCTTTGGCAATGTCCTCACATGTGAATTGTTATGGCTGATCGGACGGGTAATCCCTTGATGCTGGCGTTGCACATCGGAAGGGCTCCTTTGGGTCAGGCAGTGAAACTCGTTCACTGGCAGGAACGTCCGATGTTCCTGCCCAAAGCGGAAGTTCAGCCCCCGTCCGGAACGTGCCATTTCCTGACCTTCGGCATCACGAATCAAGCGCGAGCGGGTCGGTTAGTACGAGTAGCCGCAAGCACTCTGGAACATTCCCAGGATCTGAAGAAGGAAGGCCTCCTCCCATAGACCGTGGGTGCTGAGATAAAGCGCTTGGGTGCCGTAGGCATCCGCCTCCAGCACTCCCGGACATCGGACATGTTCATGCACGCGGCTCGTGAACTGCTGCGCATGCACCAGTTCGTGAACGAGGTAGCTGCGCGCGAGAGGAGTGCCGGGATCGAGATCGTCGACGAGCAGGATCTCCCGCGTGGCCGGAACGTAGACGGCAACCACTGTCTCACCGTGAGACCCGCTGATGGCAGTCGGGAACACGAGCCCGTCCAATCGCGCCTTGCTGGCCAGGCGCACGCAAGCCTCGGGGGCTGGAATGCCTGTCTCGTTCGTCACGAAGGCTCGTGCCTCGATGATCCAATCCGCCTCAAGGCATCCGCCCGATCCGTCCGCGCGGGCTGATGCAGGACCAATGACGGCCAACGGCACCGCGAGGACACAGGCGATCAGGGTGGTCACATCGGCAAGATCGTGATGGCCGCCTCGGTATTGAACCTTCCTCATGGATCAATCCTCCCGAATGTTTGGCTTGCGGGAGTCGGGCTGACAAAGCGTTAGGTGAGCGTTAGGCGGGTGCCTCCCGGCGTTTCGCGTATTCTGACGCGGTGCTAGACTGGTCCTGCTGCGACAGCGTCCGAGGCATCCATGACGGAACTCGAGATTGCATTGCTCGGCGGGCTTCACCTGCGGCATCCCGACCGCGGACCTATCGAGCTCGCGGGTGAGAAAGGGACCCAACTGCTCGCGCGTCTGGCCTGCCCTCCCGGAACGAAGCACCGCCGCGACACCCTCCAGGCGCTGCTGTGGCCGGACTCCGACCCGCCGCACGCCCAGGGCAACCTGCGCTTTGTCCTGCACCAGCTCAGAAAGATCTTTGGTGGAAGCGAGGGGCCGTTCCGCAGCGACAGCCGATCAATCTGGCTCGACCCGGATCGCGTGGCCGTTGATGTGGTGCGCTTCGAGGCTCTCGCGACTGAAGGGACGCTTGAGGCGCTCGCTATGGCCTGCGATCTGTACCGCGGCGATCTTTTGTTGGATGTCGGCGGTCTCAGCCGCGAGTACGAGGACTGGCTGTTGCCCGCGCGGGAGCGCCTGCGCGATCTGGCCCGATCTGCCTTCTGGAACCTGTTCTCGCTCAGGCTGTGGCGTGGCGAGGTGACAGAGGCTAAGGCCTGTGCCCAGCGCTATCTCGGGATCGATCCCTATTGCGAGCGCATGCACGCGGCGCTGATGCGGCTGCATCTGACGCAAGGCGAGCGCATGCTTGCAGCCAGGCACTATGGCGAGTTTCGTGCCCTTCTCGCACGGGATCTCCAAATCCAACCGGGTGCGGAGGTCGAGCAACTCGCCCGAGCCGTCAGTCAGACCAGTGGGCGCTCTGCCCCAGAGCCGTTCAATGCCGCCTGGGTTCTGGGCCGCAGCGATGTGTCCCCGGAGGGCAGGCCCCTCGTGGCCGTGTTGCCCTTCTGGGACCTCTCCGAGGACCAGACGCTGGTCAGCCTGCCAGCGGCCCTGACCGAGGACGTCATCGCCGACCTGGCGCGCTTCCGGCGGCTCGGTGTCCTGGCCCGGCACACGTCCTTCGCAGTGGGTCGCGATCCCGATCCCGGGGCCCGGCTGCGGCAGCTCGGCGCCCGCTATACGGTCGAGGGCAGTGTCCGGCGCACCGGCAACCGATTAAGTGTGACGGCTCGTCTTGTCGACAACACCTCACAGCGGCAAGTCTGGGGCGAACATTACCAGGGTGACTGGGAAGAATTGCCCTCGTTCCAGGAAGAGGCGGCAAAAGCCATCGTGGCCACCATCCCGGTGCAGGTCGAGCAGGCGGAGCTGGAGCGGATCCGCCACCGGGAGATCCAATCCCTGAGCGCCTATGAGCACTGCCTGCGCGGCCGCGAGCACCAGCGCTCGATCGCCCACGCCTCGCATGCTAAAGCGCTCGAGCATTTCAGCCGCGCTCTCGAGCAGGATCCGACCTCGGCCGCCGCCCATTGCGGGCTCGCCGTGTGCTACGTCTCGACCGGCGGAATCACGCCTGGGGAAGAAGACCGCCGGCGGGAGCGGGCGATCAGCCATGCGCAGCAGGCGATCGCCCTCGATCCCCTGGATCCTCAGGGACATTGGCTGCTCGGTATGTTGCTCCAGATGCGGCGTGACTTCTCCGGCGCCCGCTTTCACATGGATCGTGCCGTGACGCTCAGCCCTGGCGATGTCGAGACGCTTGGCTATACAGGGCTGGAATATGCCTACGCGGGTGAGCCCGAGCGCGGCATCGGGCAGGCGGAGCAAGCGATACGGCTCAATCCATACTTTCCGCCGGTCGCCGCCGAGCAGATCGGCAAGGCCTGCTTCGTCGGCCATCGGTACGACGAGGCGCTGTTCTGGCTGAGGCAAACGCCGGACCGGATCACCACCAATCGCGGCTGGCTTGCCGCAGCGGCGGCCTACGCAGGACACCCGGAGGAAGCGGCCATGCATGCCAGGCTAATGCGCGCGACGCTGCAACACCGTCTGGGCGAGGAGGAACTGCGGGCAGTGGGCGGCCCGATCGGTTGGCTCCGGTTGCCGGCCCGGTTCCAGCACGCGACCGACCTGGAGCACTACGAGCGGGGTTTAGCCATCGCCGGCCTCGAATAGGGATGTCAGCGGCGGTCATGCGGAACCGCGGCTGAGAGGATCGAACCCTCTGGCCTGGACAAAAATCCGTCTGCTGGTTGCCGATCCAGGTGTATAATTGCTGTCCTGACCCGGGATCCCATCGGGTCTTCGGGTCGCGCGGCGCAGGAGGTTGCCATGCGAACCAACGTCGAACTGATCCAGATGCTTTACGAAGCCTTCCGGAACGGGCGGATCGACACCATCCTGGAGCACTGCTCGGACACGATCGCCTGGGACTGCATCGGCAACCCCGACTGGGTACCTCTGGCCGGAACCCGCACCGGCAAGGCTGCCGTCCAGCGCTTCTTCGAGGAGTTGGCTCGCGGCTACACGTTCGAGGAGTTCACGCCAGAAAGCTTCCATGATGCGGGCGATCGTGTGTTCTGCTTCGGCCACGAACGGGTGAACGCGACCGCGACAGAACAGACCATCGACGTCCGCTTCCTGCATGCCTTCCGGATCGAGAGCGGCAAGGTGGCCGGGTTCACGCAGTTCTCGGATACGGCAGCAGTTGCCATCGGAAGTGGAACCCTGCGGGTAGCCGGAGAGAAGACCAAGGCGGCCTAGCCCGGCGCCGATAAATCCACCTGCGTGGTGATACGACGAGACCGACATTGGGAGACAGCGTCATGATCAACGCTCTCGCATCGATCGCCGTTGGCCTAACGGCAAGTCTGCTCGCAACCGCCGCCTCGGCGCAGGCGACACTGAACAGCGTGAAGCAGAAGGGCGTCCTGACCTGCGGCTCGAACCGGGGCGCGCCCGGTTTCGGCGCGCCGGACGCGCAGGGCAATTGGTCCGGTCTCGACGTTGACCTCTGCCGCGCCGTCGCGGCGGCCATCTTCGACGATCCCGCCAAGGTGCATTTCGTCCCCCTTTCGGCCCAGGACCGCTTCACGGCACTACAGTCCGGGCAGGTTGATGTCCTGGCCCGCAACTCGACTGTGACTATGTCGCGCGACACCCAACTCGGTCTCGAGTTCCCGGCGATCAACTACTTCGACGGCCAGGGCTTCATGGTCCGCAAATCACTGGGTGTAACCTCGGCCAAGGACCTGAACGGCAAGTCGGTCTGCACCGACCAGGGCACCACGACCGAGTTGAACCTGGCCGACTACTTCCGCGCCAATGGCCTGACGTATCAGCCGGTGAGCTTCGCGAACGCGACGGAGGCGAAGAAGGCCTACGAGGCTGGCGGCTGCGATGCCATGACGACGGACGTCTCAGGCCTCTATGCCGCACGTCTAACCATCTCGAACCCGGACGATCACGTCATTCTACCGGACGTCATCTCGAAGGAGCCGCTTGGCCCGGCAGTGCGCCACGGCGACAACCAATGGGCCGACATCGTCCGGTGGACGCACAACGCCATGCTCGATGCCGAGGAGCTCGGCGTGACCAAGGCCAATGTCGAGCAGATGAAGACCTCCGACAATCCGGAGATCAAGCGCCTGCTCGGCACCGAAGGCAAGTTCGGCGAGGCCGTCGGTCTGACGAGCGACTGGGCCGTGCGCATCATCAAGCACGTCGGCAACTACGGCGAGAGCTTCGAGCGCAATCTCGGCGAGGGTTCCCCGCTCAAGATCAAGCGTGGTCAGAACGCGCTCTGGACCAAGGGCGGCCTGCAATACGGCATCCCAGTCCGGTAGCAGGCCACGAGATATCCCCGGCAGCCATTTCCTCGACATGACCTAAGAAGAAGCGGATACCCACGTGGGCTCAGGGCTTTAGTCATCTGGTGAAGGTCCGGATCGGGTCAACCTGAGCCTTTAGGCGCTGCCGTGAAAGGGTCCGCTCACCCCACAGGTCCAGACATCCGATTTGCCTCGGGAGGTACCATGAACCGCCATTTGGGTCGATTTGATCTTGATCTCACCAACCGTACCTAGGAACTTCTGCATGGCTCTTTGGTGTGAAACAGAAGGTACTAACTGATGAAGACGCGCAAACTTGGTCCTCACCTAGCCGTTTCGACAGTCGGGCTCGGTTGCATGGGAATGAGCCACGCCTATGGGGGCCAGGACGAGCAGGAATCCATCCGCACGCTTCATCGGGCCGTTGATCTTGGCGTCACCTTCTTCGACACGGCAGAAGTCTATGGCCCTTTCGAAAACGAAATCCTGGTCGGCAAGGCGCTGAAACCCTACCGAGACAGGGTGCTGATCGCCACCAAATTCGGCTTTCGGATCGACACGAGGAAGAGAGGTGCGGCCGCGATGTCCGGCCTCGACAGCCGACCTGAGCATGTCCGTGCAGTCGCCGAGGCGTCGTTGAAGCGGCTCGGGGTCGAGGTAATCGACCTGTTCTACCAGCACCGCGTTGACCCACAGGTGCCGATCGAGGAGACCGTCGGCGCAATGGCGGACCTTGTGAAGGAGGGCAAAGTGCGTGCGCTCGGCCTGTCCGAAGCGGGAGCCGCCCATATACGCCGGGCTCATGCTGTCCATCCGATTTCCGCTCTTCAAAGCGAATACTCGCTCTGGACCCGCGATCCGGAAGGCGAGATCCTCGACACCTGCCGCGAACTTGGTATCGGCTTTGTGCCATTCAGCCCACTTGGCCGCGGTTTTCTGACAGGTAAGATCCAGAAACCGGAGGATTTCGGTGCCGAAGACTTCCGGCGGACGCTTCCGCGCTTCAGCTCCGAGAACATGGCCGCCAATGCCTCGCTCGTAAAATTGTTGGAGGCAATGGCGGCGTCAAAGGGCGTGACGGCTGCACAGCTCGCGCTGGCCTGGGTTCTCCATCAGGGCGATTTCATCGTGCCTATTCCGGGAGCACGGAAGATCGTGCATCTGGAGCAGAATGTCGCCGCTGTGGAGATTACGCTCTCGACGGACGAGTTGAAGACGCTCGGTGACATGCTGGCGCCTGAAAAATTCGCCGGCATGCGCTATGGCGATGCAGCCATGTCTCTAACCAACAGGTGAGCCAGAGTACTTATTCCCTGTTTCGCGAGGGTGTTCGCCATTCACATCATTTAGGGCCACAAGGGATCAATCTCGGTCTGGATTGTGATCCGCTGTGAAGGTCTGCTCTCGGCCGCAGTTCCGAAGTTGGGCTAAGGTCAGCGCTGTGCCGATATTGTTGATTTAGTCGGGCATTGATTGAGCCGTGCTGGCGTGATTCCATTCTCCTGTCGCTTTGCGGAGGGCAGGACGATGATGGGCTTACAGACGGCTCCGGCGCAGCTCTTCTACGACTTCTACCTCGATGATCATGTTCCGGCCGATCACCTGCTGCGCCGCATCGACCGCTTCCTCGACCTGGAGAGCGTCCGCACGGCTCTGAGGCCGTTCTACAGCTCCATCGGACGGCCTTCTGTCGATCCCGAGTTGATGATGCGCATGCTCATTGTCGGCTACTGCATGGGGCTGCGCTCCGAGCGGCGTCTGTGCGAGGAGGTCCACCTCAACCTGGCCTACCGCTGGCTCAGCCGACTAGGTCTTGACGGCAAGGTGCCGGACCACTCCACCTTCTCGCGCAACCGGCATGGGCGCTTCCGCCAAAGTGACATCCTGCGCTATCTGTTCGAGACCGTGGTCGAGCGCTGCCTGGCGGAGGGGCTGGTCGGGGGTGAAGGCTTCGCAGTGGATGCCAGTCTGATTGCGGCTGACGCCAACAAGCAGCGCTCGATCCCAGGCGACGAGTGGCGAGCCCAGGATCATGGAGGCGAGGCCAGTCGTGCTGTTCAAGAGTACCTGGCCACCCTTGACGAAGCCGCCTGGGGTGCGGCCACCGACGTTGAGCCAAAGTTCGTGTCCCCCTCTGATCCGGCGGCGCAATGGACGGGCGCCATGCGCGGTCCCGCCTTCTTTGCCTATGCCACGAACTACCTGATCGATACCGAACACGCCGTCATCCTGGATGTGGAGGCGACGCGTGCCATCCGGCAGGCGGAGGTCGGAGCTTCTCGCACCATGCTCGAGCGCACCGCTGAGCGGTTTGGGCTCAAGCCGCAGCATCTGGCGGCCGACAGCGCCTATGGCTCGGCCGAGAACCTGGCCTGGCTGGTCAAGGAAAAGAAGATCGCACCCCACATTCCAGTGATCGACAAGGCCGACCGCACGGATGGCACTTTCTCGCGCGCCGCCTTCGTGTTTGATCCAGACGAGGATCATTACACCTGCCCGGCTGGCAAGCGGCTGGTGCAGTACCGCCGCAGCTTCGCCGTGCCCCGCACTGGGATCACCAAGGCTGGCGTTCGGTTCTACCGGGCCAAGCAGTCCGACTGTCAGAGCTGCGATCTGAAGGCGCGCTGCTGCCCCAACACACTCCGCCGTCGGATCCCGCGCAACCAGAATGAAGACGCGCGCGATGTGGCTCGTGCTCTGGCCGGCACGCCCGCCTTCGAGCGCTCGCGTCATAATCGCAAGAAGATCGAGATGCTGTTTGCCCACCTCAAGCGGATCTTGAAGCTGGCCCGTCTGAGGCTACGCGGACCAAGTGGGGCCAGCGACGAGTTCCTGCTGGCAGCCACGGCTCAGAACCTGAGAAGGCTCGCCAAGCTCCGGCCCATGCCCACATTCACCGAGGCAGGAGCATGAGGATGCGCCTCCAAACAGCCCAAACTCGGCTCCACAGCCAGAGCAATCAGGCAAACACATTCATCCCACAGGTCTGAAAAGCTCGGTGAAGACCGTCATCGATCCCTTTGGCCGACTAAATCAACAAAATCTGCCAATAGTTGACCTTCCGGTTCATCGATCTGTCAGATGCTATTCCATCCAGTGAAAAGATTTGATGGGCCCCGGCGGCACCGGCCGGGGCCCAGTTCGATCCTCGTTCGGCCTGCGTGGAGGGAGCACAGGGCCGTCGCCGAGCATCGAAGGACTGACTTACCGCAGTCTAAGCCGGCTCATGGGCGGCCTCGGTCGGCACCGGCTCCATCTTGGAGCGGGACGGCGCCTTGATCCGGAACCAAGCGACATACAGCGCAGGCAGGAACAGCAGCGTCAAAACCGTGCCTACAATGATGCCGCCCATCATGGCATAGGCCATCGGCCCCCAGAACACCTCGCGCGAGATAGGGATCAGCGCCAGGCTCGCGGCTGCCGCCGTCAGCATGATCGGCCGCATGCGGTGCTTCGTGGCCTCGACGACGGCGTCCCAGGCCGCCAAGCCCTCGCGGCGCAGATCCTCGATCTGCACGATCAGGATCACGGCGTTGCGGATCAGGATGCCGATCAGCGCAAGCACGCCGAGGATCGCCACAAAGCCCAGCGGCGCACGACTGGGGAGCATGGCCGCCACGACGCCGATGAGACCGAGCGGCGCCACCGCCACCACCAGGAACAAGCGTTGGAAGCTCTGGAGCTGGATCATCAGGATGGTCGCCATGACCAGCAGCATCAGCGGCACCACCGCCGCAATCGGCCCTTGTGACTTGGCGCTCTCCTCGACCGGACCGGCGACCTCAATGGCGTAACCGGCCGGCAGGGCCTGCCGGAACTCCTGCACCCGCGGTGCAAGCTGCTGAACCACGGTGGCAGGCAAGGTTTCTCCGATGATGCCGGCCTTGAGCGTGATCGTCGGCACCCGGCTGCGGCGCCACACGATGGGCTGTTCGAGCTCGTAGCGGAAGGTGGCGACGGCGGCCAAGGGAACCGACTGGCCGTTGCGGCCCGGCAGTTGCAGGTTCTGGAGCGTCTCGATGGAGCCCCGCTCGGCAGCGCGGGCGCGGCTCACCACGTTGACGAGATAGATCCCGTCCCGCACCTGCGTGAGGGTCCTCCCCCCGACGACGTTGTTCAGGGCTCCCGCGATGTCCTCGGAGGTCACCCCGAGCTGACGCGCCTTGTCCTGCAGCACGTCAACCTTGACCACTCGGGCGGGCTCGTTCCAGTCATAGCCGATGTCAACGAGCAGCGGATGGTCGCCGATGGTGGTGGCGAGCCTCTGTGCCAGATCGCGCACCGTCTCGATGTCAGGCCCGCTGACCCGGTACTGCACCGGGCGTCCGGCCGGAGGCCCAAGCGGCAGCAGGTTCACCTGCACGTCGAGGCCGACGAATTCCTGGCGGGCAACCTGTTGCAGCCGGGCCCTGACGCGGTTGCGCGCCTCCAGGTCTTTCGTGACGATGACCATCTGGCCGACGCTGGGGCTGGGCGGCTGGACGTCGAAGGCCAGAACGAAGCGCACCGCGCTCTGGCCGACATAGGATGACCAATGATCGATGTCCGGATCGCCTGCGAGCTTGGTCTCGAACCGGTCCATCTGGGCCTTCGTCTCGGCGATGGAGGAGTTCTGCGGCAGGGTCCAGTCGACGATGAGCTCCGGACGGTCCGAGGCTGGGAAGAACTGCTGCGGGACGAACCGCATTCCATAGAGCGACGCGCCGAACAGCCCGAGCGTGACCAAAATCGTGGTCCAGCGCCAGCGCATGGCAGCACTCAGCAGGCGCGAGAAAGCCGCCATGAGCCGGCCCGGCCCGTCGTGGTGCTTCTTCATCGTCTTCGGCAGCAGCGTCACGCCAAGGAGCGGAGCGAACAGCACCGCGACGATCCACGACAGCAGCAGCGAGACGGCGATCACGACGAACAGCGAGAACGTGAACTCGCCGGCATTGCTGTTGTTGAGCCCGATGGGAATGAAGCCGGCCACCGTGACCAGCGTTCCGGTCAGCATCGGAAACGCGGTGGAGGTGTAGACGGCGGTGGCGGCCTTCTTCAGGGTGTCGCCGGCCTCCAGCCGAGCCACCATCATCTCGACCGCAATCATGGCGTCGTCGACGAGAAGCCCGAGCGCGATGATCAGGGCGCCGAGCGAGATGCGCTGCAGCGAGATGCCGAGATACTGCATCGCCACGAAGGTCATGGCGAGCACGAGCGGGATCGACAGCGCGACCACGAACCCGGCGCGCATGCCCAGGCTGATGAAGCTCACCACCAGCACGATGGCCACGGCCTCGAACAAGGCCCGCGTGAACCCGCCCACCGCGTGCTCGACCACCACCGGCTGGTCGGAGACGAGGTGCACGCCGACACCGATGGGCAGCTCGCCGATGATCCCGTTCATCCGCTCCTTGAGCGTCTCGCCGAACTCCAGCAGGTTGGCCCCGGGCTTCATGCCGATGGCCAGTCCGATTGCCGGCTCGCCCTTGACGCGGAAGAGGGATTGCGGCGGGTCGGTGTAGCCGCGGGTGATCGTGGCGACGTCGCTGAGGCGGAAGAAGCGGTCGTTGACGCGCAGGTTGATGGCCCGCAGGCTTTCCTCGGAGGTGAACTGCCCGCCGACGCGCATGCTGATGCGCTCCGGGCCGGCCTGAATGACGCCCGAGGGGGTGATGGCGTTCTGCGCCTGCAGGGTCCGGAGCACCTCCTGCTGGTCGAGCCCGAGCGCCGCGATCTGGCGCGTCGAGAACTCCAGGAAGATCACCTCGTCCTGGGCACCGATCAGGTCGACCTTGCCGGCGTTCGGAACCGTGAGGATCTTGGCGCGCACGTCCTCGACGTAGTCGCGCAGCTGCCGCTGGCTCAGCCCGTCCGCCGTGAACGCATAGATGTTGCCGTAGACGTCGCCGAAGCGGTCGTTGAAGTAGGGACCGGCGACGCCTTGCGGGAACTGACCGCGGATGTCGTTGACCATGTTGCGCACCTGCACCCAGGTGCCGGGCACGTCGCGGCCCTTGATGGTGGCCCGCAGGTTGACGAAGATTGTGGTCTGTCCCGGCGTGGTCATGCTGCGGGTGAAGTCGAGGCCGGGGAGCTCTTCGAGCTTCTTCTCGATCCGGTCGGTGACCTGGCTGATGGTGTCCTCGACCGAGGCGCCGGGCCACTGCGCACTGATTACCATGGTCTTGATGGTGAACGATGGATCCTCCTCGCGCCCGAGGTTCATGTAGGCCATGACACCTGCGATGGTGGATACGATCATGAAATACCAGACGAGGGAGCTGTGGCGCAGCGCCCAATCCGAGAGGTTGAAGCCGTTCTTCACTGGGATGCCTCGTCTGCAATCTTGACCTGTTGGCCGGGCGTCAGGCTGTTCACGCCGGCTGTGACCACGCGGGTACCGGGGGCGAGCCCCTCCGCGACCTGGAACGAGCGCTCGCCGCGCGTCGCGACCTTCACCGGCCGGGTGAAAACCGTTTTGGTGGCGGGATCGACGACCCAGACCATGGTTGTGCCGTCCCGCTCCAGGAGCGCCGAAGCGGGCAACTCGATGCTGGCAGCGTGGGTCGCTGTCTCCAGGACCGCGGTCACAGTGGTGCCGAGCCGGAAGTTGGCCGGGGCATTGTCGAGCGTGATCCGGACCCTCCGGGTGCGGGTCGTCGGATCGGCCTGTGGCGCGATCTCGCGAACCCGGCCGCTGGCCCGCACGGACGGATCCAACTGCAGGGCGACGTCGAAGCGGGATCCCAGCTGCAGGCTTCCGTTGACGGTCTCGGGCACATCGACCACAGCCTCGCGGATGTCCGGACGGGCCAGGGTCACGACGGTTTGTCCCGGCTGCACCACCTGGCCGACCTCCGCCTCAACGGCGGTGACCACGCCATCGAAGTCGGCGCGCAGCTGGGTGTAGCCGAGTTGCTCCTGGCTCTTAGCCAGGTTAGCGCGGGCCCGGGTAACGGCGGCGGCGGCGGCCTCGCGGGCCTGCTGCGCGGCCTCGAACTGCGCCTCCGTCGTAGTCCCCTGATCCAGAAGCGTGCGCTGCCGGGTCTCGGTCGCGGTTGCGTTCTCCAGTTGCGCCAGGGCATTCGACACCTCGGCCTGGGACGACCGCATAGCGAGCTCGAAGGCCACCGGATCGAGGGCAGCCAGTTGGGCTCCCTTCTTCACCGTGTCCCCGACATTGACGGCGCGGGTGACCATGCGGCCAAGCACGCGGAAGCCGAAGCTGGAGCGGATCTGGGGTTCAACCGTGCCGACGAAGCCCAGCTCCTGGCCTGTCTGTGGGGCGGCCACCACCGACAGGACGGGGCGGACTGGCGGAGGTGGCGCGGCCTGCTGCTCCTGGCAGGCGGCCAGCGTGAGGGCGACGCCAAGGGCGGCGAGGCTCGTGCGGAGAATGGTCATCGCGCAGCTCCCTCGGCCAGCGCTACGGTCTGGTTCGGGCGCAGGAGCTGCGCCCCTGCGGTGACGACAATCTCCCCCGGGCGGAGCCCCTCCCGCACCACGATCCGGCCGGTGTCATAGCGCTCAACAACAATCGGCCTCAGGGACACCGCCTTGGAGGCTGGATCGACGATCCACACGGCGGGCTGCCCCTCCTGCGAGGACAGCGCGTTCCAGGGCAGCACGATGGCCTTGCGGGGTTTGAACCGGCCCTCGCCGCTCACGGCGGCCCCAAGGGTCATGGCTGCCGGCGGCCGGTCGATGCCGATCTTGACCCTGACGGTGCCGCTGGCCGGATCGACAGTCGGCGAGACCTCGCGCACCTTGCCCATTGCCCTGACGTTGGGGTCGGACAGCAGGCGGATCTCGACGGTCTGATCGACGGGCTCCTGGATGAAGAGGGACTCATGCACGTTGAACACCGCGTCGCGCGGCCCGTCAGGCGCGACGACGAACACCGGCTGGGCGGCCTGCACCACCTGGCCGACCTCCGCGTTGCGGGTGGTGATCACGCCGGCGACGCCGGCCCGCAGCACGGTCTGGGTGAGCTGGTCGCGGGCCACGGCCAATTGCGCCTTGGCGGCGTCGAGGGACCCCTGCGCCGTGCGGAAGGACTCCTCGGCCTGATCGTAGTCCCGGCGCGTGGTGTAGCCGCGGGAGAACAACGTCTTCTGGCGCTCGAAGGTGGATGAGGCCTGCCTGAGCTGCGCCTCGGCGGCCCGGACGGCGGCCTCGGCGGCGGTCACGTTGGCCTGCTGCTCCTCCGGGTCGATCCTCGCCAGCACCTGGTCGGCCGTGACATGGGATCCGACGTCGGCACTGCGCTCGGTGATGCGACCGCTGGCCCGGAACGCCAGATCCGTTTGGGCTTGGGCTCGGATCTCGCCCGTGAGCGTGACCGTCGGCGCATCATCGGTGAGCTCGACCGTCATGGCCCGCACGATGGCCGGGGGCTTCTCGGGCAGCGCATCCTGTTGCTGGCAGGCGGCCAAGCCTGTGAGGGCCAACGCCGCCAGGACGCGAGCCAGTCTGCGATGCATACGATCAACTATCATTGTGAATACTTGCGATCCTGGTACCGGGGCACCCGACGACGACACTCAGGATCATCAGCGGTTCCCAAACTCGTGTCCTTGCCTGGCGGCCTCTTAGGCTTCCTTGCGGACCTGAGGGAGAACCTTCGTGCCAAGCAGCTCGATGCTCTTGAGGAAGGTCGCGTGCGGCATGCCCCCAACATCCATCTGCAGGATCTGCCGCGAGTGGCCGAGGAGTTCGTGCAGGTGAAGGATGCGCTCAGCGACCTCATCGGGTCCGCCGGCGAACACCATCCCACCTGGCTCAAGGTCGGCCGCCCGCCCTGAGGGCGCCCGGGCCGGGCGTCCAATCTCGGCGGACCCGGTCTGGAACATCCGGATCTCGTGCTCAAGGTAGGTCGCCTTGGCTTCGCGGTCGTTCTCCGCAACGAAACCGTGCACGGCCACGGCGATATCGGCAGCGTCAGCCTGGTGGCCGGCCTGCGCCCACGCCTCACGATAGACCCGTCCGTACTGCGCCCAATGTTCCGGCGCTCCGCCGAGGATGCCAAGGAACATCGGCAAGCCCAGCTCGGCGGAGCGCACCACCGAGCCTGGGCTTCCACCGGTTCCGAGCCAGATCCGCAGCGGTTGCTCCGGACGCGGAACGACAAGCGTTTCGTGGAGAGGGCGGTTGCGATGGGGGCCGCTCCACGTGACCTGCTCGCTGCCGTTAAGCTGGAGGAGCAGATCGAGCTTGGAGCTGAAGAGCATGTCGTAGTCGCGCTCATCAAGATCGAAGATCGGGAAGGTGATCGCCGACGATCCACGACCGGCGACGAGCTCGACGCGACCCGGCGCGATAGCTGCAGCGGTGGCGAGCTGCTGGAAGACACGGATCGGCTCGTCAGTGGACAGCACCGAAACTGTCGCGCCAATTTTGATGCTGCGTGTCGAAGCCGCGGCCGCGTTGATGAGCGCCGTCGGCGACGACACCGGCATCGAGCGGGTGTGGTGCTCGCCAAAGCCGAAGAAGTCGAGGCCGACCTCTTCGGCGAGGTGCACCGCTTCAAGGGCGTCGCGGATGGCTTGCGCCGTGGGGCCATAGCCGCCGTCGTCGGCGCGAGGCGTGTTGCCGAACGTGTAGACACCCAGTTCCAAGGTTTTCTTGGGCTCCATAGTGATCGTCTCTTTTCTCTGGCGCGATATGGGCCTGATCGGCCTGCCATTTGTAAAACGGGCAGCAAGCGCGCTGCCCGGCAGGTGCTATGTTCACCTCGCCGATAACTTCGGCGCTCCTCGCTATGCCCGTGCGAGCGATAGCGGATAGGGCGAGGGCGTGGCTCGTGCGGAGTTCTGCGTCAGGAATGACACGAGAAGCGCAATGAGGCCGACGATGGCGGGCACGAAGCCGCCATCCCCCACGTTGATGTGCGCGGACAGCGCCAGCAGCAGATGGAAGAACATGCCGGCGTAGGCCAGATCGGACAGGGCGACGCTGAACCGCCACAGGATCACGGCCGCCCCAGCCAGCTTGGCCACAGCGAGGATCGGCACGAGATAGGCAGGGTAGCCCAGCGTGCCGAAGATCTGCTGCACGCCGGAGATGTTGGACAGGTACATGGCCGCCCCGGCCAGGTACATCAGGGCGAGAAGTCCCGTTGCGCCCCAGTACACCCATTTCACCTTCATCCCGATCTACTCCTGCCTACTGTGGTCATCGTGCTCGGTCGGGCCTGAAGCCGGACGTTACCCGCGGAGCGCGTCCGCCAGTGCCTCACGCAGCGGCTTCGGAGCACGGCCTGACAGACGCTCGACGTCACCCGTCACGACATCGAAGGCCCCGTTCGCAAAGTCGGTCTGGATGCTCACCCAGCTGTTGATCACACCTTCCGGCAATCCGGCTTTGGTCATGCCGGCCCGTAGCGCCTCGGCCGAAACCGTGACGAAGCCGACCGGCTTGCCGGTGATCTCGGAGATCAGGGCTGCCCGCTCCGCACCCGTGTAAGCCTTGTCACCCGTGGCGTTGTAGATCGCGCCCGTGTGACCCTCACCGATCAGGATGCCCGCGGCGGCTGCCGCAATGTCGTCGCGGGCCACGAACGCCACGCGGTTCTCGGCCACTCCGGTGAGCCCGCCCTGTCCCACCGCAGAGGCCACTTCCATGGCAAGCGCCTCGACATAGTAGTTCATGCGCAGGATGGTCCAGCGCGGGGCGTTCTTGATCAGGTACTGCTCGCCCGCCCAGTAGGAAGCCCCGATGTTCGGCTCCTCCTGTTCGCGGGTACCGGCAGCCGACATGAGGACGATGTGCTTCACGCCTGCTTCGACTGCAGCCTTGATGGCCGTGACGTTCTGCTCGCCCCGCTTGCCCGGACGCTGATCGGAGGTTGGGATCAGCAGCAAACGGTCGAGGCCGGCATAGGCCTGGGTCAAGGTCTCGGGTTGATCGTAGTCGCCAAGGCGTCCCTCAACACCTTCGCCAGCCTTCTCGGGCGTGCGGGAAATGGCAACGATGGTGTGGCCTTGGGCTCTTGCCGCCAGTTCACGAAGCACACCTCGGCCAAGCTTTCCACTTGCGCCGCTGACACCGATCTTCATTGTGTTCTCCATCAGATTGGTAACGAACATTTTGTTCGCAGCGATATGATGGTAAGCTATGAATTCGCGCAAGAACGCATGATTTTGTGCGTCACGAACACGGGTGTTCGTAATTGGAGGGCTGGGATGCCGAAAGCACGGTTGAAGCTGGTCGAGTTCGATGATGCCGCCGAGGGTGAAGCGAACTGCAAGGCACTGGGACGCATCCTCGACCGGATCGCCGACAAGTGGACCATCATGGTCGTAGGTGTGCTGTCGCATGGACCCATGCGCTTTAACGCCCTGCAGAGGAACATTCCCGGCATCTCGCACCGGATGCTGACGCTGACACTGCGCGGGTTAGAGCGGGACGGTCTTGTGACGCGGATCGCGTTTGCCACGATCCCGCCTCGGGTTGATTACGAACTTACAGAGGCAGGGCACTCGCTGACGGACCCCTTGAGAACCTTGGCCGCTTGGGCGCGATCACGTCAGCCAGAGATCGAGGCTGCGCAACGGCGCTTCGACGAACGTGAGAACGAGGCAGAAGCGTAAGGTCTCCATCAACAGATCGACGTAGGAAACGGCTAAGGTCAGCTTCGGGTCCAGCCTGTGTGGAAACGCTTTGATCTGCTAAGCTGATCGTGGTCGGCGGAGGTCGAGATGAAGCGTTTCGTTGCGGGTGAGGACCGTCGGCAGGCGACCCTGCTTCCTGACTGCCTGGATGA
>JAESGY010000327.1_pt1 | contig 26324 bp, 24 predicted proteins | sample 9269841 | NCBI WGS metagenome assembly JAESGY01 (sample SAMN17022865, study PRJNA683097) | algae metagenome | isolation source: Spirirestis rafaelensis WJT71-NPBG6 and co-occurring heterotrophs from... | place: USA: Pinto Wells, Joshua Tree National Park, Colorado Desert, CA | collected 2006-08-15
GGCCACAGCGGATCCGCGCCATATTCCGGCATCCGCAGTTCCGCTACGCTGCATAACCAAGATGTTGGGGGCCGGATCAATAAGGCCGATGGCTCATTGCCGCCTGCCGGCGGTGTTGGCGTAGGTAAGATCCCCAGCCGCATGCTGGACCGGCTGCAGCCGGTTGCATTGGCTGTGGTGGGGGACGGGAGTTCGACCCCTGCAAGCATAGGGGAGCCGTCCCCTCTCTCGGTGACGCAAATCGGGTCTTGGGGGCTGGCGGTGCGCGCCGGGCGGTGCTATCCCGCCTCCCGTCGGAGCGTAGCGCAGCCTGGTAGCGCATCAGTCTGGGGGACTGGGGGTCGTGGGTTCAAATCCCGCCGCTCCGACCATTTCCTGATGCATCCCTCACGCAGGATGTCAGCGTGAAGCCCGCTGCGGCCCGCGCCACTCCTCCACCAGCCGCCGTTCTTCCGCCAGTTCGCGCTGCAAGTCGCGCAGGATGCGCTCACGCTCGGCCAAGCGCCTCTCAACCGACTCGATGTCCGGCCGTCGGCCGCTTGGCATTGCGGCGGGCGCGGCTGCCGGCGCCGGCGCCGAGGCCGCCGAAGATGTGCTGCTCGGCCCGACCGCACGCCGGATAGGCGACGGCGGGGGCGGTGGTGTCCAGACCGGTGCCGGGATGATGGTGTGCGACGGCGGTTCCGGCTGGACGGGCGCGGGGCGCCGAAGCTGGTCGAACTCCCTCGTTGCCTGACTCGCGACATCACCGCCCGGACCCGTATGCAGGGGCCAGAGCTGCGCCTGTCCCATTCCGGGTCCTGCCAGCAGCCCTAACGCCAGCATGCTCCCTTGCCAAACCCGTCGCATTGCACCGCCCTCCTCGCCCGAAATCCCCGCCTGTCGGGCCAGGGCCGGGGTAATTTTTCCTTCTCATTCCGTACCGGACCGTGCCACGTCCCGATATCCGGCGGGGATGCGACCGATCGCCGCCTTCAGTGCAGCGCGGTGGCGGGATGCCAGCCTCGCGGCTGACTACAGCGGATTGCGTTCATATCTGAACGCCCATCCGCTGTAGCTCTTTGTTTTTCGAGCGGATTCACGCGCCCGGGCGTTCACGCCCGCCTGCGATCTGTTCTGGCCTCCGGTCCAGCTGTGCCCGGCTCATTGCCAGTGGCACCGCCCGGCACCACCGGTATGTCCAGCCGCACCACCAGCCCCGGCGCGTTGTCCCCGAGCGTCAGCGCCATGCCATGCACCTCCGCCACCGCTGCGACCAGCGCCAGGCCGAGTCCGGTCCCGGGCGTTGCCCGGGCCGCATCCAGGCGGTGAAACCGCCGAAGCACCAGGGCCCGGGCCTCGGCCGGAATGCCGGGCCCGTCATCCGCGACTGCAAGTACCGTTCCACCCCCTGACCGGGTAGCCATTGAGAGCAGGATCTGCCCCCCCGCCCGTCCGTGCTTGACCGCATTGTCCACCAGATTGGACAGCATCTGGGTTACCAGATCCCTGTCGCCAAGCGTGACAATGCCGGGCTCGATGCGTGTCTCCAGCCTCTGGCCACGGGCCTCGGCCGCCGGCGCATGCACCTCGGCGACCGCCTCCACGACTTCGGAAAGGTCGAAGCGTGCGAAGCCGGCGCGCCGTGCCCCGCTCTCCACCTGCGCGATGCGCAGCAGGGCGGCGAAGATATCGAGCAACTGCTCGCATTCGACGATCGCGCCCTCGGTCGCCTGTCGCCAGGCGGCATCGCCCTCGGCGGTGCGCAGCGCCGAATCCAACCGCTGGCGCAGCCGGTTCAGCGGCGTGCGGAGGTCATGCGCAATGTCGTCCGTCACCTGCCGGAGCACCTGCATCAGCCCCTGCAAACGATCAAGCGCGGTGTTGATGCGCCGGGCCAGCCGATCGAACTCGTCACCGCCGTCGCGCACCGGCAGGCGGTGGCCAATCTCTCCCGCCTCCACCCGCGCGAGCGCGGCATCCATGGCGGCTGCGCGCCGCGTCACGCCACGGCCAACCAGTACGCCGCCCAGCAGGCCAAGCAGCAGCGCCGCCCCGCCCACCCAGCCGGCGGCGGCAAGCAGGAAGCCCTCCAGCTGCCGCACCGGCGCGACATCCCGCCCCACGACCAGGAAGGTGCCGCCGGGCAGCGGCGTGCCGAGCGCCAGCATCTCGGTCTCCACCTCCGCGCCGGAGAGGCTGAGCCGCCGCCACCCCGTGGCCCGCTGCGCCGTGGCCAGATTACCCGCCAGCCGTCCCCCATCCGGTCCGGCGAGCAGGTAGTATTGTGTGCCGCTGCGGTCGGCCGCGATGCGCGCCTCGATCGAGAGTGCGATGGAGGCTGGCCCGCCCAGGCGCGCCGCCTGGACCAGCAGGCCGGAGTCGTGTTCGATATCCTGCGCCAGCTGCCGCAGCGCGAAGCCCGTGCTCGCCCACCAGGCGACGCCCGAGAGCGCGAGCGTCCCGAGAAGTGTCAGGCCGAGATGCAGCAGCGTGATCCGGAAGGCAGTGGTGCGCCACCAGAGTGGGTGATCGGGCTTCATCGCATGCGGCGGCCCGTCCGGCTGCGACGATGCGGCACCGCCTGCGCATCGGGGCCATGACGGCCAGCAACACCGACCGGGCGCGCCGATCCCGGCGTCGGGATGCGCGGGTTTTTCGTGCCTGGGATGCTCCTAGTCCGGGGCACGGAGACAGTAGCCCGCGCCGCGCAGGGTATGGATCAGCGGCGGCGCGCCTTCCCGGTCCAGCTTGGCGCGCAGCCGGCTGATATGTGTCTCCACCACGCTGGTCTTCGGGTCGAAGTGGAAATCCCACACGCCTTCCAGCAGCATGGTGCGCGTCACCACCTGGCCGGCCCGCCGCATCAGGTACTCGAGCAGGCGAAACTCGCGCGGCTGCAGCTCGATCCGCTGGCCACCGCGCGTGACGCAGCGCTTCAGCAGGTCCATTTCCAGATCGGCGACATGCAGCACGGTCGGCTCGCCGGACAGGGGCGGGCGGCGGGCGAGGGCGTTCAGCCGCGCCAGCAATTCGGCGAAGGCAAAAGGCTTGCCGAGATAGTCGTCGGCGCCTGCTTCCAACCCCTCCACCCGGTCGCCGACGCCGGTGCGCGCCGTCAGGAACAGTGCCGGCGTGCGCACGCCGGCCGCCCGCAGCGCCCGCACCAGGCCAAGCCCGTCCAGCTTCGGCAGCATCCGGTCCACCACCAGCACGTCGTAGGAACCGTCACTGGCGAGGAACAGTCCCTCGCGCCCATCCGAGGCGAGGTCCACGACATGCCCCGCCTCGGTCAGGCCGCGCGCCACGAACTCGGCGGTCTCGGCGTCATCCTCGACGATCAGGATCTTCACCCAGGTCTCCAGCCTGTTGCGCGGCCCGGCTGACAGCGGGGGCCGGTCACCATCCCTCACCATACGGATCGGTATGCTTCAGGCGAGGATGGGGGCAAGCGCCAAGGTTTTCCATGGCCCCATGCCACCCGGACGGGTGGCCCGAACCATGGAGCACCCCATGCCCATTCCGAACCGCCGGGTCCGCATGATTGCCGCTGGTGCGCTCGCGCTGGCCCTTGGCACCACGGCGCTGACACCCTGGGTCTATCCGGCCGAGGCCCAGACCAGCGCGCCCCCGGCCGCCACCGGCAGCGCGACCATCCTGCCGCGCCCGGCCGGGCCGGACTTCGCCGACCTCGCCGCCCGCGTCGCGCCGGCGGTGGTCCGCGTCTCCGTCACTGGCCGCGCCGATGCTGCGGCGCTTGCCGAGCTGCCTCCCGAGCTGCGTGGCACGCCCTTCGAGCGCTTCTTCCGGCAGCGCCAGCAGGGTGCCAGCCCTCGCCGCCCCATGGGCCAGGGCAGCGGCTTCATCATCGACCCGAGCGGCTATGTGGTGACCAACAACCACGTGGTCGGCCAGGCGGAGAGCGTCCGCATCGAACTGGCCGACGGGCGTGACCTGCCGGCCAAGGTGGTTGGCACCGACCCGAAGACCGACCTCGCCCTGCTGAAGATCGAGGCCGGCAACAACCTGCCCACCGTGAGCTTTGGTGACAGCGACAGGCTGCGGGTCGGTGAATGGGTGCTCGCCATGGGCAACCCCTTCGGCCTTGGCGGCACGGCGACTGCCGGCATTGTCTCGGCCCGCGGCCGGCAGATCGGCGCCGGCCCCTATGACGACTTCATCCAGACCGATGCGCCCATCAACCCCGGTAATTCCGGCGGCCCGCTCTTCAACACGGCCGGCGAGGTGGTGGGCGTCAATACCGCGATCTTCTCACCTTCCGGTGGGAATATCGGCATCGGCTTCGCCGTCCCGTCCTCCCTGGCGCAGATGGTGGTTGCGCAGTTGAAGGAGCATGGGAGGGTGGAGCGTGGCTGGCTCGGCGTCTCCATGCAGCGGCTGGATCCGGAACTGGCGGCCGCCCTCTCCGCCGGGGAGACCAAGGGTGCGCTCATCGCCGGCGTGGAGCGTGACGGGCCGGCCGCCCGGGCGGGCCTACGGCCGGGTGACCTGGTGACCGCGGTGGACGGCCGCCCGATTGCGCTGCCGCGCGACCTGGCGGAAGCGGTGGCCGCCGTGAAGCCGGGCGGCACCATCACGCTGCGCCTGCTGCGGGATGGCCAGCCGGTGGAGCAGAAGGTCACGCTCGGCCAGAGTCCCGGGACGCGCGAAGCCCGCGTGACCGGGGAGGAGCGGCAGTCCCAGGCCAATCTCGGACTCGCACTGGCACCCAACCCTCGCGGCGGCGAGGGCGCGGTGGTGGCGGAGGTGCGGCCGGACAGCCTGGCCGCCGCACAGGGGCTGCAGCCCGGCGATGTCATCCTGCGCGCCGGCGACCGGGCTGTGAGGGGGCCGCGGGACGTGGCCGAGGCAGTGGGCGTTGCGCGGAAGGAGGGCAAGCCGGCAATCGCGCTGCAGATAGAGCGGGAAGGGGGACAGGCCTTCGTGGCGCTGCCGCTCAAGGCCGGTTGACGGGGCAGGGAGGGCTTTGCCCTCCCCACACCCTATGGCCAAAGGCCGAAAGGCCTTTGGGGAGCATGGGTCAGGCGATCGTGCAGGCTTCCTCGAAGGGCAGGCGTGGCAGCTTGCCGAAGAGGCCGGCGGGGTCGCCATGGCCGAGATTGCAGAGGAAGTTGGATCTGACGGTGGTGCCGGCGAAGAAGGCTTCGTCCACCTTCGCCTTGTCGAAGCCGGACATGGCGCCGACATCGAGCCCGATCGCCCGCGCCGCGATCATCAGATAGGCGCCCTGCAGCGTCGCATTGCGAAAGGCCGTCTCCTCGGCGACCGCCGGGCTGCCGGTGAACCAGGATTTCGCATCGGTATGCGGGAAGAGGTAGGGCAGCTTCTCGTAGAAGGCCATGTCCATGCCGATGATGACCGTGACCGGCGCGGCCATCGTCTTCTCCAGATTGCCCGAGGAGAGCGCTGGCTTCAGCTTCTCCTTGCCCTCCGGTGTGCTGACGAAGACGAAGCGGGCGGGCGAGCAATTGGCCGAGGTCGGACCCATCTTCAGGATGTCATAGAGCCGGTGCAACTCGGCCTCGCTCACCGGTCCCGGCGTCCACTTGTTGTGTGTGCGCGCGTTCAGGAACAGCACGTCGATCGCGGCCTGGTCGATCATTCTCGTCTCCGTTTCGGTCACCTGTCGGGCGTGCCGATGGGGCCCGCAAGGACCTCCGCACCGGCAGCACATCGGCATGCTTCACTGCCATGTCGCGGGGGCTGGCGGAATGGGGGCTTTCATGGAGATCCACAACGACCTCCTCCGGGACGACCACCCGGAAGCCGCAGGACAGACCATCCACCACCGTTGCCTTGCCGCCGGGGTGATCCGGTTCTTCAGGTTGGGCTTGCGTCGGGACAACTCCTGATTAAACCCCTTCGCGGGAGGACTCTGCGCTCCTCTCACCGCAGACCGGCCTCGCGGCCGCACTTGCGCCGAAGCCGGCCACGGAGTTTTTGGGCGTCCGGGTTTACCTGGCTCATGACGTCCCGAACTTCGGCTCGCTTTGCACAAGCCAGACCGCTGCCAGCCGCCATGGCGGCCTGGCTCAATCTTCCCGGCCTCCGGCAAGCACGGGGTGGTTCACCCCCGCGCTTGTCGTGCCAGTGCTGCCGACATGGTGCCCTCTTCCGGCCAGGCCTCCCGGCGGCCATTGCGTGTGCTGCGGGGCGCCATCTCTCGCCGATCGGCGCGGCCGCGCGCCATGACAGCGGCAAAGAAGCTGAACTGCATCAGCGCCGTGCTGGCGATCAGCGTGTTGTCGAAGCCGCTATGCAGCAGCGCGGCGATCAGGGCGGCACGGAGCACCAGCCGGTCCTTCGGCGGTGCCTTGTTCGATCCGGTCCAGATCCAGAGGATGATGGAGAGAAAGATGGCGGCGCAGCCGATGATCCCGGCATCGACCGCCAACCGCAGATACTCGTTATGCGCGGCATTGCTGCCGAGCAGGCGGATGGTCGGATCCTCCGGGTCCACGATCAGCTTGCCCGCGCCGAGGCCGAAGCCGAAGAGCGGGCGCGCCTGGATGGCGTTGAGGAAGTAGGGCCAGATGATGTCGCGACCGGACATGTTGCCGGCCATGCCGGTGATGCGGTCGAGCGCGAAATAGAGCGCGGGGCCGAGCACGAGGACCCCGGGCAGCAGGCCGCCCATCACCAGGTCCACTTTCCGCTTCAGCGGCAGGATGTCCCGGCCCGAGAACAGGAAGACGATGCCGACATAAAGGCCGACCGCGATGAGCGGCGCCCGCGCCTGGGTGAGCATCAGGATGGCGAGGTCGATGCCCGCGATCACCAGCCAGACCAACCGGAAGCCACGCAGGTATTCCAGCGTCGCGGCGAAGATGGCGGTCACGCAGAAGCCGGCCAGGAAGGGCGGCGTATGCATGCCCTGGAATCGACCCCCCACATCGAAGGAAGGCCAGAGGCCGATGGCGGCGACCGGCAGGCTGGCCAGCACGCTGATGATCGGCACCACCGCGGCACCGCGGATCAGCAAGGTCCAGACCTTTCTGGGGGCCACCGCGAAGCCGAGCACGAAGGGCGCGCTCGAACCGATGAAGCTCCGAACCATGTCGGTATTGCTGGCAATCCGCCCAATCGGCAGGATGGCGAGGCTGAATCCCGCGATCGCGACAAAGGTCAGGAAGGGCCAGTTGACTTCCCGTGACAGCCCGTAGCGCAATACCAACACCGCCGCGAGCGCGAAGGGGATCAGCTTTACGATGGCGGCGCCGAGCGAGCCGCCGACCCCGGCCACCGCTTCCATCTGAATATCGAGGCCGAGACCGCAGCTCAGCACCAGCACCACCGCGAGCGCACGCGGAAATTGGTAGAAGGCGAGCGCGGCCAGCCCTAGCACCAGCGCCGGGACGATCATCAGCATTCGGTACGGGATCACCACCGCGCCGATGAGCAGGAAGGCCGCGCCGAGTAGCGCGATGACGCGCTGCGTCGCGGGCGAAAGGGCGATGTTCATGCAACGGTGTTGTCCCATGTGGCCCGGGAATGGGCCAAATCAGGGTTGTGTCAGATAGGGGAAGGGAGGCGATGCAGGGGACAGGCGCGGCGCAGCGACATGCGGGGCTCACGCGGCTGCGCTTCTTCCTCATTGGTTGGGTGATTCTTTATCACCTCAACCTGCCGCTCGCTGTCCTGGACAGCCGGCATTGGCTCGGGCCCCTGTTGTGGCGCGGCTATCTGGGGGTGGACGGGTTCTTCCTGCTCTCGGGCTTCGCGCTCTGGCTGGGCTATGGCGCGCGCCCGCCGCGTGGCGCCGCGGGCATCGGCCGCTTCCTGTTACGGCGCGTGGCGAAGATCTGGCCGCTGCATGTCCTGGCGCTGCTGGCGCTGGCGCTGCTGGTCGGCACCGCCGTCGCCCTCGGCGTGACGATCCGGGAGCCGGAGCGCTTCGCCCTGCGCGACTTCGTCCTGCAGCTCTTCCTGCTGCATGGCTGGGAAACGACGCAGCGCTTCAGCTGGAACTACCCCTCCTGGGCGCTGTCGGTGGAATGGGCGGGGTACCTGGCCTTTCCGGCGGTGCTCGCGGCGCTGCTGCGGCTGCCGCTGGCGGCGGTGGCGCTGGTCCCGGCCGCCGCCCTGGGCGGCCTTTACGCCCTGACGCAATACGGCCTGGCGGGGTCCCTGAACCATTCGCTGCATCTCGGCCTGGTGCGCTTCGGCCTCGAATTCGCGCTCGGCCTCGGTCTCGGTCGCCTGGCGACCGAGGGGGCGCTGCCGCGGGCACTGCCCTGGCTGGCACTGCCGGCGCTGCCGCTCGGCCTCTGGCTCCGGCAGGATGCGGTCACCGTGCTCGGCCTCGCCGGCGCCATTCTGGTTATCTGGCGGGCGGGCATCGGCCGCGCCGCGCCGGTCCGGCAGGGACTGCTGCTGCGGCTCGGCGAAGCCTCCTTCGGCATCTATCTCAGCTGGGTCTTCGTCGAGGCGGTGGTGGTCGGGCTGATGCGGCTGGGCGATCCCGGCCTTGGCGGCCGGGCCGCGCTCATGGCGGGAGGCTTCACTGCGACCCTTGCCCTCGGCTGGTGCGCCTGGCGCTGGGTCGAGGTGCCGGCGCATCGCTGGATCCTGGAGCGGCGGAACCACGCTCCACCGGTCGGGCTCGCGCGGCCGGCGACGGATTAGGCGACGGCCGCCTCCGGATCGCCGGGCGCCGTCTCCCAGCCCGGTCCGAGCAGCGTGACGATCCGCCGGCCTGCGGCATCGGGCCGGCAGGCGATCAGCCCCTGCTTCTCGATGAACTCCAGCGCCGAGCGGCCGCGCCCGCGGGAGATGCTGCCGAGGACCCGGGCGATCGCCAGGTCCGAGGGGCAGGCCGCATCCTCCAGCGCCGCCCGTGCCAGCAGCAGGTAGGCGCCCTGGCGGTCCTCCGGCAGGCGTGCGGCGTAATCAAGCGCGGCCTGCCATTCGGGCCGCTCCTCCAGCGCGTCGGTCACGCCGGCCAGCACCACCGCCAGCAGCCGCCGGAAGGCAGCCAGGTCCGGCGGGCGGCCGGGCAGCATCTCGATCCGGCAGCGTAGCTGGAAATCCTGATAGAGCGACTGCACGGGCCGGAAGGCGGCGGCGGGGTCGGCCAGGATGGTGCGCAGGACCGCCAGCTGGGCACGGCGGCGCTCCGCCTCCTCCTCGGCGCTGGGCGGCGGCAGCTGCGCCGGCGCGGCCGGGCAGGCGGCGGCAAGCTGGGCCAGGATATCCGGCGGCGGGGCGGGCGGCGCGCGCCGAGGCCGGGGGGGCGCCTCGGGCGGCGGGGCCTGCAGGATCAGTGCCCGGGCCTCCTCGGGTCGTGTCTCCGGCAGGGGCATGAGCCCCGGGCCGGCGCCGCGGCTTTCCGTCTCCACCTCGCCGATCCGCACCGCGACCGGCCGGCGGGCGAGGGCGGGGCCGAGCGCCATGAACCGCCCGCGCTCCAGGTCACGGAACATCTCCGCCTGCCGCCGCTCCATCCCCAGCAGGTCGGCGGCGCGGGCCATGTCGATATCGAGGAAGGTGCGGCCCATCAGGAAGTTGGAGGCTTCCGCCGCGACATTCTTGGCGAGCTTCGCCAGACGCTGGGTGGCGATGACGCCAGCCAGGCCGCGCTTGCGGCCGCGGCACATCAGGTCCGTCATGGCGCCGAGCGAGGCGCGGCGGGCCTCCTCCGCCACCTCGACCCCGCCGGAGGGGGCGAAGAGCTGCGCCTCATCGACCACCACCAGCATCGGCGTCCAGTAGGCGCGCTCGACCGAGAAGATTCCGTCCAGGAAGGCGGCGGCGCGGCGCATCTGGCCCTCGATATCCACCCCCTCGAGGTTCAGCACCACCGAAACCCGGTGCTGCCGCACCCGCTCCCCGGCCAGGACGAGGCCCTGCTCGGTCTGCTCCGCGGCGTCGATCACCAGATGGCCGAAGCGGTCGGCGAGGGAGACGAAATCGCCTTCCGGGTCGATGATCGCCTGCTGGACGAAGGAGGCGCTGCGCTCCAACAGCCGCCGCAGCAGATGCGACTTGCCGCAGCCCGAATTGCCCTGGACCAGCAGGCGGGTGGCAAGGAGTTCCTCCAGGTCCAGCAGGGCCGGCTGGCCGTTGTCCTTGCGTCCCAGATCGATGCTGACCGCCATCCTGCCCCGGTGCTCCGTCGAGCGATGCTCCTAGAGCACCGGCCCGGTCTGCTCAACCACGACGCACCATCGGCCAGGGGAAACCGGGGCGAGGGGGGCGTCATGGTCCATCGATACGACGCATTCACCGGCACGAAAGGAGGACAGGTCTAGGGAAGGCCATGCAGACCCCGTCCCCAGGCCCGGCATCGGCCGCGGAGCTCACCGCGCAGTTCGAGTCGCTGCGCCGGTTCATCGACCGTCGGATCGCCGAGCTGAGCGCCGAGCTGCACGCCACCGTCCAGCTCGTGGATGACAGCGAGGCCAACCTCTCCGGCCAGCTCGCCCGCATCCAGGCCCAGATCGCGGGGCTGGTGGCCGTCCCGGCTGCCAGCACGCGCAATAGCGGCGTGGAGCTGGAAGCGGTGGTGCAGGCGACGGAGGCAGCGGCGACCACCATCCTCGAAGCGGCGGAGGCGATCCAGTCCTGGATCGAGGATGGGGCGCAGGACAGGGCTGCGCTGGAGGCACTTTCGGCGCGGGTCAGCTCGATCTTCGAGGCCTGCAGCTTTCAGGATGTCACCGGCCAGCGCATCCGCCGGGCCATCCAGCACCTGCAGCAGGTGGAGACGATGCTGCAGGGGTTGATGCCGCCCCAGGCGGCCCCGACCAAGGCCGGACAGGTGGAGGTACTCGCGCTGGCCGCGACGGTGCCTGATCCGGCGACAGCCGGGCCCGACCTCGGACAATCGGAGATCGACCGCCTGTTGAACGGCTAGCGGGGTGTCTCAGGCGGCGGCGTCGGCCGGGGGGGTGGCCCGGATGAGCGCCCGCACCCGATTGGCCGCGGCGACGCCCTTCAGCGCATCCCGCCAGGCGGCTTCCGCCACCCGCTGGTGCAGGCCCACCGCCTCATCCGCCGCGGTGATGGTGGCAACCCCGGCGCCGACGCCGGGCCCGCTATCCGGCAGGAAGGGGCTGGTGACCACATGCGCCCGCTCACGGCCCCGCAGGACCATGAAGCTCCCGACCGGCTCCGGCCCCTCCTTCAGCCCGATCTGCAGGCCGATCGGAACCGCCTCCATCAAATTGGCGATGTTCTCGACCTCGGCGACGGCAGCGGCGCGGCAGCGGGTCCGGCTGCGCTCGGACAGGGCGAGGCTCGGCGCCACGCCTTCCTCCAGCAGGCGACGGAGCGCGCCTTCCGACAGGATGGCGATGATGCTCGGCCGGCGCTGCTGGTACAGCTTGCGCCGGATGGCGATGACGGAGAGCGCCTGTTCCGCCTGGGCGCGGCCCTGTAGCAGGTCGGGCGCCGCTTCGGCCGATTCGGACCAGGCTTCGGTCAGCGCCGCTTCATAGGCATCACTGGCAACCTGAAAGCAGACACCGCCACCGAAGAGCAGGATCTGGTCGGCCTCCTCCTCGATCTGGCGCAGCCTTTCCTGGAAGGCGAGCGGGCGGGAGAAATAGTCGATCCCGATTCCCAGCAGCGACAGCGGCGAGATCTTCAGCAGTTCGGCCAGCCGCCGGATCGTGTCCAGCTTGATGACCTCACCTTTCTCATAACGGTAGAGCGCCGCGCGCGAGACCCCGAGACGGGCGGCGATCTCCTCCGCCCGGAGGCCGGACTCGAGCCGATACGCCCGCAATTGCTGCCCGATATCCGCGAAACGCATTACTCTACTCCGGCTCGCCCATCACTGCCGGCACCACGGCGCTGACACGCAGGCCGCTCACGTAACCAGCATCACGTCCAAAAACTGCGCGAAATTCACTTGAAACGCAAGCATTCGGCCCAGTTTTCCCGAGTGGCGGGGCATAATGCCCCGCCACTCGCGTTCTACGTCAGTCGATGGGGTCGGGCACAACCGGGTGCGCCGCCATGGTCTCCAGCGCTTTCACCAGTCCGGAATGGTCCAACCCGCCATTGCCGGCAGCGACGGAAGCAGAGAAGAGCTGCTGGGTCGACGCGGTGTTGGGCAGCGCCACCCCAAGCTCCTTGGCGGATTGCAGCGCCAAATTGAGATCCTTCTGGTGCAGGACGATCCTGAAGCCGGGGTTGAATGTCCGCTTGATCATCCGCTCCCCGTGCAGTTCCAGGATGCGGGAGGTGGCGAGTCCGCCCATCAGCGCCTGCCGCACCTTGGCCGGGTCGGCGCCGGCCTTGCTGGCGAAAACCAGCGCCTCGCCCACCGCCTCGATGGTGAGCGCCACGATGATCTGGTTGGCGACCTTGGTGGTCTGGCCGGCGCCATTCGGCCCGACCAGGGTGATGTTCTTGCCCATCGCCTCGAAAAGCGGCTTCGCCCGCTCGAAGGCCTTCTCCTCGCCGCCCACCATGATGGTGAGCGTCGCCTGCCTGGCCCCGACCTCGCCGCCCGAGACCGGCGCGTCCAGGTAGTCGCAGCCGAGCGCATTGACCTTCTTGGCGAATTCCTTGGTCGCGGTCGGGCTGATCGAGGACATGTCGATCACGAGCTTGCCCGGGGAGAGGCCCTCCGCGACCCCGGCCGGGCCGAACAGCACCGCCTCCACATCCGGGGTGTCGGGGACCATCAGGATGATCACCTCCGCCGCGCCAGCGACCGCCTTCGCATCCGGCAGCACGGTGGCGGCGCCGCGGATCTCCTCCGTCAGGCTCTTGCGCTCCGGCACGAAGAGCTCATGCCCGGTGGTCTTGAGGTGCAGCGCCATGGGCTTGCCCATGATGCCGAGGCCGATGAAGCCGATCTTCATATGCGGCAGATCCTTGTGGTCTGGGTGGTCAGGATTTGTAGGGGGCGAACCAGCTGAGGCCGGCTTCCGTCTCGGCAGCGGGCCGGTACTCGCAGCCGATCCAGCCGCGGAAGCCGAGCTCGTCGATCCGGCGGAAGACAAAGGGCCAGTTCACCTCGCCCGTGCCCGGCTCGTTGCGGCCGGGATTGTCGGCCACCTGCATATGGGCGATCAGCGGCAGGTGCTTCTCCACCCGCTTCACGATGTCGCCCTCGGTGATCTGGCAGTGGTAGAGGTCGAACTGCATGCCCAGCCTCTCGGGGCCGATCGCCTCGATGATCGCGGCGGCCTCGTCCGTGCGGTTCAGGAAGAAGCCGGGGATGTCCCGGTGGTTGATCGGCTCGATCACCGGCTTCACCCCCGCCTTGGCGCATTCCTCCGCCGCCCAGGCCAGGTTGGCGGCATAGGTCGCAAGCAAGGTGTCGCGCGGCACGCCGGCGGGCGCGAGGCCCGCCATCAGGTGAAGCCGCGGGCAGGCAAGGGCGGCGGCGTAGTCGAGCGCCTTCTTCACCCCCTCCCGGAACTCCGCCTGTCGGCCAGGCAGCGCCGCCTGGCCGCGTTCGCCCGCCGCCCAGTCGCCGGGTGGGGCGTTGAACAGCACCTGCTGCAACTCGTTGTCCTTCAGCCGCCGCGCGATCTCGGCCGCGGGGAACTCGTAGGGAAAGAGGAACTCCACCGCCTGGAAGCCGGCCGCCCGGGCGCGGGCGAAGCGGTCGAGGAAGGGTACCTCGGTGAACATCATGGACAGGTTGGCGGCGAAGCGCGGCATGGCGCGGAGTCCTCCCCGGGTTGGGAACGGAAGCTAACGGCGCCGCGCCAGGCTGGCTACTGGCGCAGATGCACGCTGCGATGGCCGATGCTAGAGCAGGTCACACCGGCTCACGCCCGGAAGGAGCGGGACCCGGACGGAGGGGATGATGCAGCCTGACAGTGCCAACCCGGTCCGCTTCCTTGGGCTGCTCGCGGCGCTTGCGCTGGCGGCCGGGTGTCTGCTCGTGCTGCGGCCCTTCCTCTCGGCCCTGCTCTGGGCCGCCATCCTGGTCTATTCGACCTGGCCGGCCTTCCGATTCCTGCGGGAGAAAGCGCGGCTCTCGCCCGGCCTGGCGGCGCTGGCGATGGTGGTGGCGGAGTTCTTCGTCATCGGCCTGCCGCTGGTCTATGCCACGCCGACGAGCCGGGACGAGATCGAGGGGCTGCGCGCCGCGGTCGAGAGCTTCCTAACCCAGGGCATGCCGGGGCTGGGGGACTGGCTCGGGCGGCTTCCCATGATCGGGCCGATGCTGCAGGACTATCTCGCCGGTGTCGATTTCGGCTTTGCCGGCCTGGCCGGGCTGATCAGCCCCTATGCCGGCACGCTGGCGCAGGGCGCCCTTGGCGTCCTGCTGGCGGTTCTCTCGGGCCTGGCCGAGGTGCTGGTCGCCATCTTCCTGGCCTTCTTCCTTTACCGGGACGGTCCGGCCATCGCCCAGCGAGCCGAGGCGGCCCTGGCGCGGCTGGCCGGCGGCCGCACCCGCCGTCTCGTTGAACTGACAGGCGATGTGACGCGCGGCGTCGTCTACGGCCTGCTTGGCACCGCAGTGGCGCAGGGTGTCATGACCTGGTTCGGCCTCTGGCTGGCCGGCGTGCCGCGGCCGGCGCTGCTCGCCGTCATCGCCGGCTGCATCTCCATCCTGCCGGTCGGCGCGCCGCTGGTCTGGATTCCCGCCACGCTCTGGCTCTTCGCCGAGGGGCAGACAGGCTGGGGCATCTTCCTCGGCCTCTACGGCGCCTTCGGCATCAGCAGCGCCGATAATGTCATCCGCCCCTGGCTGATCTCGCGCGGCGCCGACCTGCCGCTGTTGCTGACACTGCTGGGCGCGCTGGGCGGGGTCTTCGCCTTCGGCTTCCTGGGCCTGTTCCTGGGCCCGGTGCTGCTGGCGGTCGGCTTCACCCTGCTCAGGGACTGGGCGGATGAGGGTACCGTACCGGCAAAAGGTCCGGTCTGACACCCTTTCGGCGCGGCGGCCGGCGGCCTATAGGGCAGCCCTGGGAACCGGAATACCGGGCCGGAACGGGAGACAGGCGATGGGGATGAGGGCAGGGGTGGTCCGCCGGACCGCCGCGGCTTTGGCCGTTCTGGCCATGCTGGGGGCGGGCACCGCCGAGGCGAAGACCGTCCGCTGGGCAGCGAGCGGCGATCCGAACACCATGGATCCGCACAGCCAGAATACCGGCACCGTGACGATGGTGCTGCAGCAGATCTATGACCCGCTGGTGAAGCGCAACCAGGATCTGTCGATCGCCTCCGGCCTTGCTACCGAGTGGCGGCAGGAGGAGCCGACGCGCTGGCGCTTCCTGCTGCGCCAGGGCGTGACCTTTCATGAAGGCGAGACGCTGACCGCCGAGGACGTTGTCATCTCCCTCCAGCGCGCCCTGCAGCCGACCAGCAATTTCGGGATCTTCGTCGACACCATCGACCGCGCGGTCGCGGTGGATGAGCGCACGGTGGATATCATCCTGAAGCGCCCCGACCCGATCCTGCCGAACAAGCTGGCCAGTGTCTTCATCATGTCGAAGATCTGGTCGGAGAAGCACAACGCCACCCGCCCGCAGAACACGCGGCAGCGGGAGGAGATGTTCACCGTCCGCAATACCAACGGGACCGGCGCCTACCGCCTGGCCTCGCGCGAGCCGGATGTGCGCACCGTCCTGGCCCGCAACGACGGCTGGTGGGGTTGGAGCGTCGAGGGCAATGGCGGGAACGTGACGGAGATCGTCTACCGCCCGATCGCCTCGGATGCCACGCGCATCGCCGCCCTGCTCTCGGGCGAGGTGGATTTCGTGCTGGATCCGCCGCTGCAGGACCTCAACCGGTTGCGCAACGCACCCGGGGTGAAGGTGCTGGAGGGGCCGGAGGTGCGGACCCTGTTCATCGCCTTCGAGACCCAGCGGGATGAGCTGCTGTACAGCGACGTGAAGGGCAGGAACCCCTTCAAGGATGTCCGCGTGCGGCAGGCGCTCTACCACGCCATCGACATCCAGGCGATCCACCGTACCACCATGCGTGGCCAGTCCGTGGTGACCGGCACGCTCTTCCCCGAGCAGGTGAACGGCTACGTCAAGGCGGAGGATGTGCGGCTGCCCCATGATGCCGCCCGCGCCCGCGCCCTGCTGACCGAGGCCGGCTACCCCCAGGGCTTCGCGGTGACGCTCGACTGCCCGAACATCCGCTACATTAATGACGAGCAGATCTGCCAGAACATCGCCGCCATGTGGTCGCGCATCGGCGTGCGGACCACGCTGAAGGCGCAGCCGCTGGCGCCCTTCTTCGTCCAGATCCAGCGCGACGACACCTCCGTCTACATGCTGGGCTGGGGGGTGCCGACGCTGGATGCGCTCTATTCCTTCCAGTCGTTGCTGGCGACCCGGAACGGGGAGCAGGGCGATGGCATCTGGAATTACGGCCGCTATTCCAATCCGCGGATGGATGCGCTGATCCAGCGCATGAAGTCCGAGACCGGCGAGGCGCGGCAGGCCGCGATCACCGAGGCGCTGCGACTCTACCGCGAGGACGTGCCGCACATCCCGCTGCACCACCAGATGATCCCCTGGGCCATGAGGTCCAACATCCAGATCCCGCATATGGCCAACAACCAGCCCTATTTCCGATGGGCCGTGGTGAACTGAATGCCGAGACGCCCCTTGCACTCCGACACCGTGATGCCCGGACTTGACCCGGGCGTCGTTTCCCATCCCCGCTTCGCCAGGGCAGGGGGCGGCGTCTGATGTTCGCCTTCATCCTCTCCCGCATCCTGCAGGCGATCCCGGTCATGCTGACCGTGGCGCTGATCAGCTTCGCCATGTTCGCCTATGTCGGCGACCCGGTCTCCATCATGCTGGGCCAGGACTTCACCGAGGCACAGCGCCAGCAGCTGATCCAGGATCTCGGGCTTGACCGGCCCTTCTTCGTGCAATTCGGCAGCTTCATCGGCAATGCGGCGCAGGGCGAGTTCGGCCTGTCCTACCGCCTCTCCCGCCCGGTCGCGGAGCTGATCGCGGAACGCGCCCCGGCGACGCTCGAGCTTGCCTTCTGCGCCGCGGCCATCGCCATGTTCGTCGGCGTGCCGATGGGGGTCTATACCGGCCTCTATCGGAATTCCTGGTTGAGCCGCGCCTTCCTGACCTTCAGCCTGATCGGCGTCTCGCTGCCCACCTTCCTGATCGGCATCCTGCTGATTCTGATCTTCTCCGTCTGGCTCGGCTGGCTGCCCAGCTTCGGCCGCGGCGACGTGGTCCAGCTTGGCTGGTGGAGCACCGGTTTCCTCACCTGGTCGGGCGTCAAGGCGCTGATCCTGCCCTCCATCACCCTCGGGCTGTTCCAGCTCACACTGATCATGCGGCTGGTCCGGGCGGAGATGCTGGAGGTGCTGCGGACCGACTACATCAAATTCGCCCGCGCCCGGGGCCTTGGCAACCGCGCCATCCATTTCGGCCATGCGCTGAAGAACACCCTGGTGCCGGTCATCACCATCGCCGGCCTGCAGCTTGGCGGCATCATCGCCTTCGCCATCGTGACGGAGACGGTGTTCCAGTGGCCGGGCATGGGCCTGCTCTTCATCCAGAGCGTCGGCGCCGCCGACATCCCGGTCATGGCGGCCTATCTGATGCTGATCGCCCTGGTCTTCGTGACCATCAACCTGATCGTCGATCTCCTCTACTACCTGGTCGATCCGCGGCTGCGCTCCAGCATGGGCGCGGCGCGGGGAGGGCACTGACATGGCCGCTGGTGTTCTCTCCCGCGCCTTCGACAGTGATCTCTGGTGGTCCTTCAAGCGCTCGCCCGTCACGGTGGTCTCGGCCATCGTGGCCCTGGTCTGCATCCTGGGTGCCGTGCTGGCCCCCTGGATCGCGCCGCACAACCCCTTCGACCTGGCCAGCCTGAACCTGGGCGACGCCTTCAAGCCACCGGCCTGGGCGGAGGAGGGCGAGCTGCTCTATCCGCTCGGCACGGATGACCAGGGGCGGGACGTGCTCTCGGCCATCATGTATGGCGCGAGGGTCTCCCTGCTGGTCGGCGTCGCGGCGGTGCTGTTCTCCACCTTCGTCGGCGTCGCCATCGGCCTGCTGGCCGGCTATGTCGGCGGCACGCTGGACAGCTTGCTGATGCGCATCGCCGACATCCAGCTCACCTTCCCCTCCATCCTCATCGCCCTGCTGGTGGATGGTGTGGTCCGCGCCGCCCTGCCACGGGAGGTGCATGACCAGATCGCGCTCTTCGTGGTGATCTTCGCCATCGGCATCAGCGCCTGGCCGCAATTCGCCCGCACGGTCCGGGGCTCGACGCTGGTCGAGCGCAACAAGGAATACGTCCTCGCGGCGCGGGTCATCGGCATCTCCCAGATCCGGATCATGCTGACCCATGTGCTGCCCAATGTGGTGGGACCCGTCCTGGTCATCGCCACGCTCAATCTCGGCTTCGCCATCCTGGCGGAGGCGACCCTCTCCTTCCTCGGCGTCGGCGTGCCGCCGACCCAGCCCTCCCTCGGCACCCTCATCCGGATCGGCAACGACTTCCTGTTCAGCGGCGAGTGGTGGATCACGATCTTTCCCGGGCTCGCCCTGATCGCGATGGTGCTGTCGGTGAACCTGCTGGGCGACTGGCTGCGCGACGCCCTGAACCCGAGGCTCCGCTGATGGCTGCCCCGATCTTTTCCACCCCATCGCGCGAGCGCGATGGGGGCCCCATCCTCGAGGTCCGCAATCTCCGCGTCGAATTCCCGACGCGGCGTGGCGTGCTGACGGCGCTCGACGACGTCTCCTTCGACATCGCCCCGGGCGAAGTGCTCGGCGTGGTCGGCGAGTCCGGCGCCGGCAAGTCCATGACCGGCGCCGCCATCATCGGCCTGCTGGAACCACCCGGGCGCATCGCGGGCGGCCAGATCCTGCTGAACGGCCGGCGCATCGACAACCTGCCCTATGAGCAGATGCGGCGCATCCGCGGCAGGGAGATCGGCGCGATCTTCCAGGACCCGCTGACCACCCTCAATCCGCTCTACACCGTCGGCCGGCAGTTGATCGAGACGATGCAGACGCATCTCGACATCTCCGACCGAGAGGCACGGCAGCGCGCCATCGGCTGGCTGGAGATGGTCGGCATCCCGGCCGCGGCGCAGCGGGTGGACAGCTATCCGCATGAATTCTCCGGCGGCATGCGCCAGCGCGTCGTGATCTCCCTCGCGCTCTGCGCCGAGCCGAAGCTGATCGTGGCGGATGAGCCGACCACCGCGCTCGACGTCTCCATCCAGGCCCAGATCATCGCCCTTCTCAAGCGGCTGGCGCGGGAGAAGGGGACGGCGATGATGCTGGTCACCCACGACATGGGCGTGATCGCCGAGACCGCCGACCGCGTCGCCGTCATGTATGCCGGCCGCATCGCCGAGATCGGGCCGGTGCGGGAGGTGGTGAAGGCACCGAAGCATCCCTATTCCGAGGGGCTGATGGCCTCCATCCCGCCGCTCGACCGGAAGGTGGACCATCTGGCCGGGATCGAGGGCGCCATGCCGCGCCTCTCCGCCATTCCGAAGGGCTGCGCCTTCAACCCGCGCTGCCCGCATGTCTTCGAACGCTGCCGGCGGGAGCGGCCGGAGCTGCTGGAGACCGGCACCACGCTTGCCACCTGCTGGCTTTACGACCCCGCCTCCGAGAAGCAGGTGCCGGAGCTGCTGAAAGATGACTGACCGCAAGCCTCACCCGCGCGCCTCGGGCGCCCCGATGCTCGCCGTCGAGGAGGTGGCGAAGCATTTCGACGTCTCCCGCCCGCTGCTGCAGCGCGTGCTGGCGGGGGAGGCGCGACGCACGCTGAAGGCGGTGGACGGCGTTTCCTTCGACATCCCGAAGGGCACGACGTTGTCGCTCGTCGGCGAGAGCGGCTGCGGCAAGTCCACCGTGGCGCGTCTCGTTGTCGGCCTCTATCGGCCGAGCCGCGGCCGCGTGGTCTTTGACGGAATGGATCTGGAGACGGCGCGGTCCGATGCGGCGCAGCGGCGCCGGATGCAGATGATCTTCCAGGACCCCTATGCCTCGCTCAATCCGCGCTGGCGGGTCCGGGACATCATCGCCGAGCCGGTCCGTGCCTTCGGCCTGGTGGAGGATCCCGCCGCGCAGCGCGAACGGGTGGCCGAGCTGCTGATGCAGGTCGGCCTCTCGCCGCTGGACGGTGAGAAATACCCGCATGAGTTCTCGGGTGGTCAGCGCCAGCGCATCTCCATCGCCCGGGCGCTGTCCTCCAACCCGGAATTCCTGGTCTGCGACGAGCCGACCAGTGCGCTCGACGTCTCGGTGCAGGCGCAGATCCTGAACCTGATGAAGGATCTGCAGGCGCGGCTGGGCCTGACCTATCTCTTCATCAGCCATAACCTTGCCGTGGTGCGGCAGGTCAGCGACCGCATCGGCGTCATGTATCTCGGCCGGCTGGTGGAGATGGCGCCGGCTGAGGCGCTCTTCATCGCGCCGCGGCATCCCTATACGCGCGCGCTGATGGAGGCGATTCCGGACCTGGAGATGACGGGGCGGCAGCGCATCCCGGTGGGCGGCGAGGTGCCGAGCCCGATCAACCCGCCGAGCGGCTGCCCCTTCCACCCGCGCTGCCCGCTGGCCAATGCCCGCTGCAAGGCGCAGATGCCGGCCCTGCTGCCGCCGCGGGGTCAGCCGGAAACGATCGTCGCCTGCCATGCGGTGGAGGAGGAGCGTGACGGCGTGGTGCCCGGCACCACCGTCCCACCCTTGCCGGCGGCTGCCACCGGGGCCTAGCTCCAGCCACCCGTCGCGGCCGCAACGGACCGCGACGGGCTTGGCCGGGGGCATGCCGGACCGACGATCGGGGAGGCCGTGGCCGCCTCAGCGCGTCGGCACGACCGCGACGGCGTTGAAGGGAGAGCCTTCCACCAGCTTGGTGGACCAGGCCATGTAGACGATGACGTTACGCTCCTCGTCCAGAAATCGGTGCACCCGGGTTTCCTTGAAGAACAGGCTGGTGGCGCTCTCATAGACGCGCTCGCCGCGCGGGCTGCGGCGCGCGGCCTCGCTCACCTTCACTGGCCCGGTCGCGGTGCAGGACAGGGCGAAGCGCGCCGGGTCCTCGGCCAGGCCCACCATGCCGCTCACTCCGCCGGTGCGCGCCTGGGCGATGTAGCAGGATACGCCCTCCACCTTCGGGTCGTCGAAGCGCTCCACCACCACGCGGTGGCTGCGGGTCAGGCCCAGATTGGTCAAGGCCGTGTTGACGTGGCCGATCTCCTTCGTCTCCTGCCCGAAGGCGGCGCAGGGGGCTGCCAGGGGCAGCAGCAGGGCGGCGGCAAGGGTAAGGCGGGGCATGGTAGGGTCCTCTCGGTTCGGCTTGGCGCAAACAGGTTTCGGCACCGGCCGTGCCGGAGGGCGAGCGGAAAACGTGCCGGCAGCGCGGATGTGACCCGGGCACAGCGGTCTGCGGAATGCCAGGGCGGCTTGCTAACTGCCGGTCTGGGCGTGCTGCTTTCTCCGGTGCCGGCAGGCGCTATTCGCCGAGCGCCACTCCGTCCCGCCGCGGATCGGCACCGCCCTGCAGCCGGACGCCGTCCGGACCGCGCAGGATGCGGATGGCGTGCAGGCCGCTGGTCATGATGCGCACCTCCACCGGAAAGCCGCGCGCCTGCAGAGCCGGGGCGAGCGCCGCGGCGGCGGTGCCCGCTTCCAGTTCCAGCATGGCATTGGCCGCGCCAATGCGGGGCAGAGCGACCGCCGGCTGCGGCTCCATCCCCCAGTCCAGCATGGCGACCAGCGTCTGCACGACATGCCCGATGATGCGGGTGCCGCCGGCCGAGCCGAGCACCGCGACCGGCTGTCCATCCGCGCCGAAGACGATGGTGGGGGACATGGAGGAGCGCGGGCGCTTGCCCGGGCCCACGCGATTCGCCACCGGCCGCCCCTCGATTTCCGGCAGGAAGGAGAAATCGGTGAGCTGGTTGTTCAGCAGCATCCCCCGCACCATCAGCCGCGCGCCAAAGAGATCCTCGATGGTGGTGGTCAGCGCCACGGCATTTCCCTCGGCATCGACGATGGACAGATGGCTGGTGCCGTTCTCCGGCTGCGGCGGCTGGGAGGCAAGCGGCGCCCCGCCAGCCCAGGGCGGGTTGCCGGCGCGCGGCACCGCCAGGGCGCGGTCGCGGTCGATGAGCTGCGCCCGGACCGTCAGGTAGAGGGGATCAAGCAGCCCCCGCAGCGGTACCGCCACATGGTCGCTGTCCGCGAGATAGCGGTTGCGGTCGGCGAAGGCGACCCGCCCGGCCTCCCCCAGCAGATGTGCGGCATCCAGCGCCCGCGCCTCGGAGGGAGGGCCGCGCGGGTCGAGCGCCGCCATATCCTGATGCGCCAGCAAGGCCACGATCTGCAGCACGGTGACACCGCCGGAGGAAGGCGGCGGGAAGCCACACAGCGTGAAGACACGGTAGGGGGCGCAGAGCGCCTCGCGCCGGTGCGGTTCGTAGCCCGCCAGGTCATCCGTGGTCATGAAGCCGGGATTGGGGTTGGCGCGCACCGCGGCGGCGATCTCGGCCGCGATCGGGCCGCGATGCAGCGCATCGGCGCCCTGTTCGGCCACGGCGCGCAGCGTCGCGGCGAGCGCCGGGTTGCGGAGCACGGCGCCCTCGGCGAGCGGTCGTCCCTCCGGCAGGAAAAGCGCGCGGGCCTGTGGATCGCGCCGCAGCCGTTCCGCATCGCCGGCGATCTGGGCGGCAAGACGGGCGGTGATGGGAAAGCCGGCCTCGGCGATGGCGACGGCGGGGGCGAAGAGTTGTGGCCAGGGCAGCCGGCCCTGCTCGCGATGCGCCGCCTCCAGCATCCGCAGCGCGCCGGGGACGCCGACCGCACGGCCGCCGACCGCGGCCTCGTGGAAGCCCATCGGCTGGCCGTCGCGCAGGAAGAGCGTGGAGGGGACGGCGGCTGGTGCCGTCTCCCGCCCGTCCCAGGCCGAGAGGCGCCGTGTCCCGGCCTCCCAGTGCAGCAGCAGCGCGCCACCGCCGAGGCCGGAGGATTGCGGCTCCACCACTGCGAGCGCCGCCTGGGTGGCAATCGCGGCATCCAGTGCCGTGCCGCCGGCCTGCAGCATGGCCATGCCGGCCTCGGCGGCCAGCGGATGCGCCGCGGCCACCATCTGGCGCTGCGCCCGGGCAGGGGCGGAGGCGGCGAGCGCGACGAGCAGGAGCAACAGGACCAGGCGGATCATCATGCTCCTCTCGGCGATCATGCCCTTGTAGCGGGGCGCCGAGGGAGCGGGAACGCCGCCCCGGTCAGGCCGGCGTGACCCGCACCCCGCCACGGTGCCGGAAGGCCAGCGCCTCCGCCACATGCGCCCGCTGCACGGTCATGCTGCCGGAGAGGTCGGCGATGGTGCGCGCCACCCGTAGCGTGCGGGTATAGCCGCGGGCCGAAAGCCGGAGCTTTTCCGCCGCCTGCTCGGCGAGCTGCCGGGCCTGCGGCTCCGCTTGCAGGGTCCGCTCCAGCGCGCTGCCCTCGGCGGTGGCATTGCAGCGCGGACCATCGGCGCCGTAGCGGGCGCGCTGCCTCTCGCGCGCCGCGCAGATGCGGGCGGCCACCGCCTCGGTCGTCTCGCCGGCCGGGGCGCGGGCGAGTTCGGCGGGCGGCACCGGCACCACCTCGATCGCCAGGTCCGTGCGGTCGAAACGTATATGGTGGCGGATTTATCGAGACAGTGTGTTCTGTAGGCGTCACCTATCTCGATCCATTTGGAGCCATATCGAGATCAGCGTTTCGACCCGTGTCTCGATAAAATCGGCTGGCCAACCTGACCCTCGGAGCCGCCCCTCGTCGCTCTCAAATACACCCGCAGACCGCCCCTCCGTTCGCTGCGCCCACCCACGCCGCGGAGCGGCGTGGGTCCCTGTGGCTCGCTCACTGCGGTCCGGGCTGCGGGTGTCTTTGTCGCTCCTGCGAGGGGCGGCTACGAGGGTCAGGGCAAGCAGCAGATACTTCGCCGGCGCTTCAGGCGCCGGCGAAGAAGCATCGTGCTCGGGGCTCACCAAGGGTCAGGGGTTTTGCACCTGCATTCCCCGGATGAAGCACCGATTTGTGGTGCGCTCGCGCCGAGTTCTACATAAAATCCAGCCGCTTATCGTCCATCAGGCGGGGCGGCCATGGCGGACCCGACGGGCGAATCGGCTGACGGTGCCCTAAGGCTCGACTTCGATCGCCGCCTCATTCTCCGCTTCCGCGGCGCCGCGATCACTTCCGATGCGGGACTGTTGGCCTACCGCGAGCTCGACGACGCGCTGGGCCTAACCGCCGCCGCGGGCGCGGCGCTGGTGGACGCGCGCACCGGCAAGAACGGCCGGCACGCCCTGGTGGGCCTGCTGCGGCAGTCCGTGTCCGGCCGCCTCGCCGGCTACGAGGACGTGAACGACGCCGAGAGGCTGCGGCGCGACCCGGTGATGCGCTGGGCGGTGGGCGACCGGGCCGTCCAGGAGGCCGCCGCCTCGGCCAGCCAGATCGGCCGCTTCGAGACGGAGTGGCTGACCCGGCCGGAGAACCTGGCCGCGCTCGCCGACCTACCCGGCCGCTGGGTCGAGACGGTGCATGCCCGCCGCCCGCCGCGGACCGTGGTGCTGGACATGGACTCGAGCGAGAGCCCGACCCATGGCGAGCAGGAGGGCAGCGCCTACAACGGCCACTTCGGCTGCACCTGCTACCACCCGCTCTTCGTGTTCAACCAGTTCGGCGACCTGGAGCGGTGCGCGCTCAGGCCGGGCAACGTGCATAGTGTCGACGGCTGGCGCGCGGTGCTGGAGTCCGTGGTGGCACGCTACCGGGGCAAGGTGAAGCACCTCTACTTCCACGCCGACGCCGACGCCGACGCCGACGCCGACGCCGCCTTCGCCGGGCCGGAGGTCTATGAGTTCCCCGAAGCCCAAGGCGTGAAGTACGCGATCCGGCGCCCGGTCGGCCGCCCGCCGCACGAGGTGCGCCGCTTCCACGCCAGCTTCCGCTATCAAGCCGGATTGTGGACCAAGCCGCGCCGGGTGGTGGCCAAAGTCGAGATAATTGGGCCGAAGTCCGGCTAGAACTGACTCAGCAGATTACGGGTTGGAAGCAGCAGATTGAAACCGTGACGAACGAGCTTCTTGACTTGCCCTCGCCGGCGCTCCGGGCGCGATTGCGGACGCTTGAGGCCGAGAAGGAAACCGCAGAGGTAAAGCTGCGAGAACTTGAGGCGCGTGCCGTCGCTGTTGGTCCCGGCTTGCAGCGCGCAGCACTTGATCTCCGCGCAGCCTTGAATGCTCCCGTGATAAACAGGCCAGCCGCGAATAGCCTCCTGCGACAAATGTTTGATCACGTCGTGGTGGATGGTGACGAACGCATTCTTCGGTTCGTGTGGAAGCATGGTGTAGAGCAGACCTATCCGCTCCATGACGCTCGTATGCCGCTCGGGTCCAGGCCGACCTCGATAGCGGATGCGGTTCGGCGTTACGTTGGGCTGAGGGGCGGGTAGGGGTCTCGGTGGCAGGGCGGCAGTTTTATCTTCGGTATTTGGGGGCAGCCAACCCTACACCCCCTTTGCCGCCACCATAGCCTCCCGCAGCGCCGCCTCGCGCGTCAGGCGCACGCCGGGGCCGCCACCGTTGGCGGGGATGAAGTCGACGCCGCCCTCGCGCAGGGCCGCTGAAAGGCGCTTCATCGTGGTGCCACGCGGCTTTGCCACTTCGCCTGCCTCAATGCGGGCAAGTGTGCGGAGCGGCACGTCACTGCGCGCCGCCAAGTCGCGCTGCGACCACGCCAGCAGGGCGCGTGCAGCACGCACCTGACTCGCAGTAGTGGCATCCTTGACGACATTCTCAGGTGGCTTCACTCATAGCGGTGACAGGGACGGGAGCGATTCGCAACGTCCGTGAGCCGCGCACCTGTCCAGACAGACAAGAACCGAGACTGCGGTGGCAGACATGGGCAGCAGGGCTGGCGTCTACGTAATCCGTGAAATGGTCAGCAACCATTTGTATATCGGTGGGAGTCTGCATATCGGGCAGCGCATAAGCGGTCATCGGACCAAGCTCAGAACTCAAACACATCCATCCAGAGAGATGCTTTCCGCATATAGAATAGTAGGCGAGGCCACATTTTACTACTCTATTATTGAATTAGTTACCTTTCCATCGCGTAAAAAGGCATTCGAACTGGTGTTGGAATGGCGGAAAAAAGTCCGCTGCTTGTTCAACGAAAGAGGAAACCCATGGCGGAAGCAAGACATAATAGAAAGCGCCTGGAAGGATAGGTACGTAGAAGTGGATGAATGGATCCCTCTATTTTGGGATGTGGCGTGTGTTGTCCCTCAGTAATCCCCTCATTTTTGTTGCGAGGAGTTAAAATCCGGTCGGACTGGGCTTGGTAGCCGTTCCAACGAGCTATGGGACGGGGCGTGGGGCGGAGGCCATGGGCAAGGTGGATCGG
>JAESGY010000328.1_pt1 | contig 26298 bp, 24 predicted proteins | sample 9269841 | NCBI WGS metagenome assembly JAESGY01 (sample SAMN17022865, study PRJNA683097) | algae metagenome | isolation source: Spirirestis rafaelensis WJT71-NPBG6 and co-occurring heterotrophs from... | place: USA: Pinto Wells, Joshua Tree National Park, Colorado Desert, CA | collected 2006-08-15
GGGATGTCCAGGACCTCCCTGTCCTCATGGACCCGCTTGTGCAGGCGCACCCGGTCGGTGACCACCTGCTCCTTGTAGACTACGGCCGTCTCCTCCACGACGGGAACGACCTTCTCTTCGACAAGTCTTCCGGTCCGTTCGGGTTTGGCCATGACTACCTCCCGCTGGAATGGCTGAGTGCCATGCCAGGCGATGTCTCAGGAATTATTATTGGGTGGTCGGGCTAGGACTTGGCCTTGTGGACCTGTTCTGGTCCGGCGGGCCGCATCGGGCCGCGCCTATCAGAACATGCTGCACCGCACTGCGTTCCGCCGCACCGCACAATTTTCTGCCTGGCGGCAGGGGCGGGGGCTGTCTGCCCCTGCGTCAGGCGCGGGCTGCCTTCCATGGGGCGGCAGCCCGGCGCGCCCGGCGGCGCGGGAATGGCTGGATCGGCCTTGAAGGGAAGTCGTGCCCCGAGATGACGAGGGCGGCCGGAGGCGAGCTATCCGGGGCGGCAGCAATGCCGGGCGACATAATACCCGCCCGCATAAATCCTGACCTGCAGCCGCTGCAGGCGGCTGAGCGCCCGAATGGGCACCGCGCCAAGTGGCGCGTAGCCAAGCCGCAGAGCGGCGCCGGCGACTGAGGCCGCATAAAGGCGTCAGCATTCATGCGGGTTGTATAAGCCCCGAATTGCAGCCGCCATCGGCGGCTGAAGGCGCGGACATGCGTCAGCCTCTATGCGCGCCGATAGGAGGCAAGCGGGAGGCAGTCATGCCGCCTCCCGGCCGGGCCCGTTGCGTCAGGCGTTCCGGTCGCGCGCCGCGCCGGCCAGCTGCTGCGCATCCTCGCTGGTCCGCCGCGCCGCGCCCATCAGCGTGGCCTGGCCCGCGACGATGGCATCCAGGTAGCCGCGGACGAGGCGCTGCTGCATCTCAATGACCGCGACCGGGTTGGCCAGGCGGAAGAACTCCTGGCTGATCGCCATGTTGGCCCGCATCATCTCGCCCATGAAGCCCGCGACGGCCTGCGGCAGGTCCAGCATGCCGCCGGGCGGGATGGCGAAGCCCGGCATTATCCGCCGCATTTCCTCGCTGCCGGCCCAGAGGCTACGTGTCGCTTCCCGGCTGCCTGCCGTTGCCGCCGCGGCGCCCTGGCCGGCGGCTTCGCCGGTGCGGCGGACGAACTCCGCCCCGGCCTGATCGCTACGCCGGGCCGCCTCGGCACCGGTTTCGGTCGCCTGCCGCGCCGCTTCCACGGCACTGCGCGCCACCTCGGCGACCACCGCGCGGCCGGCGCGGGCTGCCTCCGGCAGGGTCTCCTCGGGGGGCGGCGGGGTCGTCTCCGGCGTGCCGGCGCGCAGGGCCTCGCTCGCCATCCTGGCGGGACCGCCACGGCGCGCCACCTCGGCGTTGCCGGTGCCGTTCCGTTGGTCCGTCCGGTTGTTGTCAGCCATGATGCGATTCCTTCCTGTCCAATGCCGGCAGCCGCCCCGCAGCAGGGCATCAAAAATCCTGATTGTGGGGCTGGGCCGGGCGATGGACCGATTGCTGATTGTGCTACCGGGTGCATCAACGCCCGCGCCAGGGGACGGTTGCAGTGCAGCATGGGGCTTGCCCCTGGCCGGTTCAGGGTCCATGCCCGTGCCCGGACAGACCGGGGTGAGGCGATGCAGGCGGTGCTGACCGTCGATCTCGGCGCCGTGGCCGGGAATTGGCGCCTGTTGCGGGACCGCGCCGCGCCGGGCGCGGCGGCGGGGGTGGTGAAGGCGGATGGTTATGGCCTCGGCGCCGCGCCGGTCGCGCGCGCCCTGCTGGCGGCTGGCTGCCGGCATTTCTTCGTGGCCCATCTGGCCGAGGGGGTGGCGCTGCGCGCCGCCATCGGCCCCGGCCCGATGATCGCCGTGCTGAACGGCTTCGCTCCCGGCGCGGATGAGGGCGCCGGCCTGCTGCCGGTGCTGAACGGCCTGCCGGATATCTCCGCCTGGTCGGCGGCGGCGCGCGCGGCGGGGCGGCAACTCCCGGCCCTGCTGCACGTCGATACCGGCATGGCGCGGCTCGGCCTCGCGCCCGTGGAGGTGGAGGCGCTGTCGGCGGACCCGTCCCGGCTCGCCGGCCTCGACCTGCGCTATGTCATGACCCATCTCGCCTGTGCCGATGAGCCGGAGCATCCGCTGAACAGAGACCAGGCCGCCCGCTTCGCCGCCGCCCGCGCCCGGCTGCCCGCCATGCCGGCGAGCTTCGCCAATTCCTCGGGCATGTTCCTCGGGCCGGATTTCGCCTCCGACCTCGCCCGTCCGGGCTGCGCGCTCTATGGCATCAACCCGACCCCCGGCCGGCCCAACCCGATGCGGCAGGCGGTGACGCTGGCCGCCCCGATCCTGCAGCTGCGGGAGATCCCCCGGGGCACCACGGTCGGCTACGGCGCCTCCTGGACCGCCCCGCGGCCCACGCGGGTCGCCACCGTTGCCGCGGGATATGCCGATGGCTACCTTCGGTCCCTGTCAGGGCGGGCTGCCGGCATCCTCGCCGGGCGGCCAGTGCCCCTGATCGGCCGGGTATCCATGGATCTCATCACCTTCGACGTCACCGATGTGCCGGGGGTCGCGCCCGGCGACCTGGTGGAGCTGATCGGCCCTGGCAACACGCCGGACGAGGTGGCGGAGCGCGCCGGCACCATCGGCTACGAGATCCTGACCTCCCTCGGCGCCCGCTACCGCCGCGAGATCCGCACCGCCTGATGGCTGCGCTCATCCTCGATCCGCTGGCGGCGCTCGGCCGCCTCACGCTCGCCGGCTGCCGGGAGTTGGGCGGCGTCGCGCTCTTCGCGCTCGAGGCGATCAGCCACCTCTTCCGCCCGCCCTTCTACTGGCGGCACTTCTGGCGGGCCTTCGTCCAGGTCGGCTGGTTCTCCCTGCCCGTGGTGGCGCTGACCGCGGTCTTCACCGGCATGGTGCTGGCGCTGCAGAGCTATACCGGCTTCGCCCGCTTCAACGCGCAGAGCGCGATCGCCAGCGTGGTGGTGATCTCCATTACCCGCGAGTTGGGCCCGGTGCTGGCCGGGCTGATGGTCGCCGGCCGCATCGGCGCCAGCTTCGCCGCCGAGATCGGCACCATGCGCGTGACGGACCAGATCGACGCGCTGACCACGCTCTCGACCAATCCCATGAAATACCTGGTCGCGCCGCGCCTGCTGGCGGCGACCATCGCGCTGCCGCTGCTGGTGCTGGTGGCGGATGTCCTCGGCGTCATGGGCGGCTGGCTGATCGGCACCTACAAGCTCGGCTTCCTCTCCTACGCCTATCTGGATGCGACCTTCGACTACCTGCAGGTGCAGGACGTGGTCTCCGGCCTGGTGAAGGCGGCCGTCTTCGGCTTCATCATCGCGCTGATGGGCACTTGGTGCGGCTATACCTCGAAGGGTGGCGCACAGGGCGTGGGCCGGACCACCACCACGGCGGTGGTGGCCTCCTCCATCCTCATCCTGGCGCTCGACTACGTGCTGACCGAGATCTTCTTCGCGCAATGAGGGACATGGTGGAGCAGGCGACCCTGGCCGCCGGCGCCGCCCATGGCGGCCCCCAGGCGGTCCCGAAGATCCGCATGCGCGGCGTGCGCAAGGCCTTCGGCCCGAAGCAGGTGCTGGATGGCGTGGACCTGGATGTCGCGGCCGGCCATTCCCTCGTGATCCTGGGTGGCTCCGGCAGCGGCAAGTCGGTGACCATCAAATGCATCCTCGGCCTGATCGAGCCGGACGACGGCGTGATCGAGATCGATGGCCGCGACCTGACGCATATGAGCCGGCGGGAGCGGGAGGTGGTGGCCGACCGCATCGGCATGCTGTTCCAGAACGGCGCGCTCTTCGACAGCCTGCCGGTCTGGGAGAATGTCTGCTTCAAGCTGCTGGCGCAGCGGCGGATCACCCGCGCCAAGGCGCGGGACAAGGCGGCCGAGGTGCTGGCGCAGGTCGGGCTGGCGGGGTCGGTCGGGGATCTCTCGCCGGCCGAACTCTCGGGCGGCATGCAGAAGCGGGTGGCGCTGGCGCGGGCGATCGCGGCGCAGCCCGACATCATCTTCTTTGACGAGCCGACCACCGGCCTCGATCCCATCATGGGCGCCGTCATCGACGGGCTGATCGTGGACTGCGTGAAGCGCCTCGGCGCCACGGCCGTCTCCATCACCCATGACATGGCGAGCGCCCGGCGCATCGGCGACACGGCGGCGATGCTGCACAAGGGCCGGATCGTCTGGAGCGGCCCGGCCGCCAGCCTGGGCCATACCGGCCATGCGCTGGTGGACCAGTTCGCCAATGGCGAGCGGGAGGGGCCGATCCAGATGGAGTTGCGGCGCTAGAGCAGATCGCGGACGGGCGTGAACGCCCGGGAGCGTGAATCTGCTCGAAAAACAAGACCTGCTGCGGATCGCGGACGGGCGTGAACGCCCGGGAGCGTGAATCTGCTCGAAAAACAAAGACCTGCTGCGGATCGCGGAGGGGCGTGAAGCCCGGGAGCGAATGTCTGCTCCGCGAGCAATGGCATACGGCGGATGGGCGTTCAGGCAGGAACGCAACCCGCTGCAGCCCGCAGGCGAATCCCGCGACGGCGTCGCATATCGGTGTGCACGCATCCCTGGAGCAGGGCGGCGCCCGCGCGCATTCCTGTCATGCGGGACGGCTCCGCGCCCTCCCGCAGGAGGAATGCGCCATGGCAGTGATCACCGGAACACCCGGCCGCGACACGCTCCCGGGCACGGCCGGAACCGATCTCATCCTTGGGCGCCAAGGCGCGGACCTCATCGCGGGCCGCGGGGGCGATGACGTGATCCTCGCCGGGGCGGGTGATGACACCGTCGCGGGGGACAACCTCGCCATGCCCGGATCGGCCGACGCCTTCGGCCCGCTGCCGCCCGCCTTCGGTGGCAGGCCCGGCAACAACCTAATCTTCGCGGGGGAGGGCCATGATTCCGTCCGGGCGGGGTTCGGCGCCGATACCGTCCTCGGTGATGCGGGCAACGACACCATCGACGGCTATGGCAGCTTCGACCCGCGGCTGGGCAGCGTGGGGCAGGGGGTCATCCTCGCCGACGGCCCCGACCTGCTGTTCGGCGGCAGCGGCGACGATCTGATCCGCGGCGGCGGCGGCGATGACCTGCTGCATGGCGGCAGCGGCCGGGACAGGCTGGTCGGCGGCCTGGGCCTGGATACGCTGATCGGCGGCGCGGGACAGGATGTCTTCGTCTTCGGGCGCGGCCTCGAACCCTTCCCCTTGCCGCAGGAACTCCTGACCGATACGGGCATCGGCCCCGGCAACCGCGACCTCGTGCTCGACTTCCGGCAGGGCGAGGACCTGCTCGACCTCAGCGCCTACCGGAACATCTTCGCCCGCCCGGGCGTACCGGACGATCCGGTCTTCCTCGGCACCGATCCCTTCATGGCCAGCTTCGCGCCGCAGATCCGCTACCGGTTCGAGGAGGGGGATACGGTCATCGAGATATCCGCCCCGCTCGGCAACCCGCCGGGCGGCCTGCAGCCCAGGGTGCCATCCGGCCCCGGCGCCGAGATCGAACTGGCCGGCCTGCATGCCCTGAGGGCGAGCGATTTCATCCTGACCTGAAGCACCCGGCCGGCGACGGCCCCGTCACCGCGCATCCGCCAATTCCAGCAGCGGCGGCACGCCGAGCGAGACCAGCATCGGCCCGTGCAGGTCGCGCTGCCCGGCGATGGAACGCCCGACCCAGCCATGCAGCTCCGTCAGGCTGAGCGGCCGGCCGCTGCGGCGCTCGGCGAAGAGCTCCCGGTTCAGGGCATGGCCGTCGCGCGAGACGAACTCGGCGGCGGGGCGGGAGGGTGTCTTCTCCAGCGCCGTCAGGAAGCGCTGCGCCCCGGCCGGGCCGAGCAGGTGGACCAGGTAGAGGTCCTCCGCCCGGACCGGGCGCCCGAGGCTCGCCTGCAGCCCGCCACGGGCGCGGTTGATCCGCTCCGCCGCCAGCACGGCCGAGAGCCGCGGATTGTCCCGGAGATCCAGGATCTGCTTCAGGTGGCGCGGGTCGCGCGTGGTGATCGCGCCGGTCGCCGGATCGGTCCGCAGCTGCGCGGCGCGCTGCGCGAGGCCGTGCCGCGGGCCGAAATCGCGCACCACCTCCAGCCAGGTCGCCTCGGTGAACTGCATCAGGCCGCGCGCCGTGGAGCGGCCATTGCGGGCGCGCGGGTCGAAGCGGCTCTCCTGCCAGGCGAGCGCCACCAGCAGCAGCGGGTCGAGGCCGGTCGCGCGGCTGGCATGGTCGATCGCTGCGGTGACCGACCGGCCGGAAGGCGCCGCGGCGCGGGAGGGCTGCGTGGCGCGGGCCGGCCGCGCCGCGGCGGCGGCCGGCCTGGTTGCCTTGCGGGCCGGCGTGGCGCGGGCGGGCTGGCGCGCCGCGGGCCGTGCCTCCCGTGCCGGCCGGGGCTGGGCGGCCGGCTTGCGCGGCTGGCTCGTCTCCGCGCGCGGCTTCGGGCTGCCGCGGGCCGCCTCGGCCGAGGGGGGCAGCCAGGGGGCGGCGAACAGCGCCGCGGCCATGGCAAGGGCCGGGACGAGGCGCGCCGGTACGCGGGCACAAGTGTTCTCAGCGCGCCGCGTGATGGCGGCGCGACCATGGTCCGGTCGCATGCGGCAGGCCTCCCTGGGGGGGTGGGGAGATCAGGCGTGACGTTGCGGGATAATGTCGCCCGGGCCGGGCGGTTCCGTGGCGCCGGTCGCCGCTGGCGCTTGCGCCGTGGCGAACCCGCCTGTGCCGCCGGTTGCGCGATGGATCAGGAGGTCGCGAGGGCATCCCGCCGGACTCGTCCCGCCTGCGGGACGGGCCGCATCCTCCTCCCCGCCGGGTGCCGCCCAGGCGTCGCCCTGCCAAGGACATGCCAGGGAGGATCAACCATGCAGGACGTCACCCGCCGCACGGCGCTTGGCCTCGGCGCCGCGGCGCTCGCCGGCCCGGCCATTGCGCAAGGCAATATCCCGCGCACTGATGCCGGGCCACTGCGCGCCACGCCCGAGGCCGGCGCCACGCTCCGCGTCATCCGCCCGGCCCGCTTCGTCGAGCCGGACGAGGTGATCTTCCGCCAGAACGCCCAGCGCTTCCAGGACCGCTTCAACATCCCCGTCCGGGTCGATTTCGTGGGCTGGGAGGACATCCGGCCGCAGACCGCGGTGGTGGCGAATACCGGCACCGGCCCGGATGTCGTCATCGGCTGGTCGGACGACCCGCATATCTATGCCGACAAGGTGGTCGAGTTGAACGACGTCGCCGACTATCTCGGGCAGCGCTATGGCGGCTGGATGACCCTCGCCGAGCGATACGGCAAGCGGCACAACAGCAATGCCTGGCTGGGCATCCCCTTCGGCGGCAATATCGGACCCTGCACCTATCGCATCTCGGCGGTGAAGGAGGCCGGCTTCGACCGCATCCCCGAGGACCATGAGGGCTTCCTCAGGCTCTGCCAGGCGATGAAGCGCAACAACAAGCCGGTCGGCTTCGCGCTGGGCAATGCCGTGGGGGATGGCAACAATTTCGCGCAGTGGCTGCTCTGGTCGCATGGCGCCTACCTGGTGGACGAGGAAGGCAAGGTCGCCATCAACAGCCGGGAGACGGTGGAGGCGCTGAAATACCTCCAGGACCTCTACCCCACCTTCGTGGCCGGCACGCTCTCCTGGCTCGACCCTTCCAACAACCGGGCCTTTTCGGCGCAGGAGATCTACCTTACCGCGAATGGCGTCTCGCTTTACTTCACCCTAAAGAACGATCCGAAGACCGCGGCGATCGCCGAGGACACCCAGCACGCCTTCATGCCGAAGGGCCGCGCCAGCGCGCCGCCGCAGACCGCGACGGTGATGAACGCCATGGTCATGCGCCATACCCGCTTCCCGAATGCGGCGAAGGCCTTCATCGCCTTCATGCTGGAATCCGAGCAGTACGAGCCCTGGATGCAGGGCTCGCTCGGCTACTGGGCGCATCCGCTGAAGGCCTACAGCGCCAGCAGCGTCTGGACCTCCGACCCCAAGCTCACGATCTTCCGGGAGACGATGGGGACTCCATTCTGGAGCGGTTACAAGGGGCCGATCAGCCAGGCTTCCGGCGCGGTCGCAGCGGATTACGTGCTGGTGCAGATGTGCGCCGCCGTCGCCACCGGCCAGGCGACGCCGGAAGCCGCGGCACGGGAGGCCGAGCGGCGGGCGCGGCGCTACTACCGCGCGACCTGATCGCCGGGGCCGGCGCCCGCCCGGGGCGCCGGCCAGCGCGCGCATGACCAGTGTGACCGGGACGCATGCGGACGGTCGCTTGACCACCGGGGACCGGCCGGGGCTAACATATCAGTCCTGGAGGACCAGGCCATGCCGCTGCAACTCACCCCGCTGCATCCGCTCTTCGCCGCCGAGGTCTCGGGCCTCGACCTGCGCACCACCCCGGGCCCCGCGCTCTGCGACGAGATCCACCGCGCCATGGACCGCTATGCGGTGCTGGTCTTCCGCGACCAGCGGCTGGATGACGACCAGCAGATGGCCTTCGGCGAGGCGCTCGGCCCGTTGGAGGAGGCGCGCGCGACGGTGGACGCGCACAAGCACCGGCTGAAGCACAACCGGATGGCCGACATCTCCAACCTCGATGTCGATGGCAAGCTGCTCGCCGCCGATGACCGGCGCCGCATGTTCAACCTGGGCAACCAGCTCTGGCATTCCGACAGCAGCTTCAAGGCGACGCCGGCCAAGTATTCCATGCTGCATGGCCGCGTGGTCCCGCCCGAGGGCGGCGAGACCGAATTCGCCGATATGCGCGCCGCCTGGGATGCGCTGCCGGAGAAGACCAGGGCGCAGGTCCGCGACCTCGTCACGGAGCACAGCCTCATCTACTCGCGCGGGCAGATGGGCTTCGAGGACTACACCGAGGAGGAGAAGCAGAAATTCGCCCCGGTGAAGCAGCGCCTGGTGCGCTGGCATCCCGGCTCGCAGCGCCACTCGATCTATCTGTCATCGCATATCGGGCAGATCCTCGGGATGCCGCGGCCGGAGGCGATGATGCTGATCCGCAACCTGACGGAATTCGCGACGCAGCATCAGTTCGTCTATGCCCATCCGTGGCGGCAATGGGACCTGGTGATGTGGGACAACCGCTGCACCATGCACCGCGCCCGGCCCTATGACGACCACACCTATCCGCGCGACATGCGGCGCGTGACGCTGATGGACGCGGCGCCGACGCTGGAGCAGCAAGTGCCGATGGCGGCGGAGTAGCGGCGCACCGCAGCCCGGACCTGTCACGGCCGGGCGCAGGCCCGGCCGTTCTCCTGTCATGCTGTCCCGCAGGGATGCTGACGCATGTCTGCGGCCGCAGGCGCCGATGCCGGCTGCGGGCCAGATTCATGCCGGCCGGCACCAGCCCGCCGGCATCACCCCAGCGCCTCCGCCGCATCCACCTCCCGCCCCCGGCCGGCCTTGCGCATGATGTCGGCGAGGTGCGGCCGGATGCGCAGCTGGTGCCGGTAGATCGCCGCCGCCGCCGCCGGCAGCGCACCGCCCCGGCCGAGCATGGCATCCCCCATCTCCAGCAGGCGCAGGTTCGGCCAGGCCTTCTCGCGGATGCCGAGGATGCCCTGCAGCAGCTCCTCGGCCGGCAGCGCCGGCCGGGCCTGGGCCAACACCAGCGCCATGGAGGCGGTCGAGCGCGAGATGCCGGCATGGCAATGCACCAGCAGCCGCGAGGCCGCCTCGGCCTCCAGGTCCCGGCCGAAGGAGAGGATGGCCTCCACATCCTCCTCCTGCGGCGGGGTCATGCCCGGCATCGCCTCGATGATGTCGTGGAAGCGGAGCTCCAGCTTGGCGTGCTCGCCGAAGGCTCCGAAGGCCTCGGGCACCGGCCAGTCGGGGTCGAGGATCGACAGCACATGGCTGACGCCGGTCTCGCAATGGCCGGTCAGCTCCTCGATGCCGCAGACGGTGAGGCCGAAGGGGAAATGCGTGTCCATGGGCAGGAGCATGGGTCTGCCCGGCGCCGCGGTCCAGGGCTGGCCGGGGCGGAATCGGGTGACGGTTCGATGTCGCGGCGCTATATCTCTTGTTCACGTTTCGTCCCGGAGGATGCCGCTTGGCCAAGGACCGCAACCGCCATGTCTGCCAGGCCTGCGGCGCCGTCTTCCCGAAATGGCAGGGCCGCTGCGATGCCTGCGGCGAGTGGAACACCTTGCAGGAGGAAGCGCCGCCCCCGGCGCGCGGCCCCGGCCCGGCGGCCAGGGCGGCGGGCGGCCGGCGCGTGGAATTCGTGGGTCTCCAGGGCCAGGCGGCGCCGCCGCCCCGCATCCCGACCGGACTCGCGGAGCTCGACCGCGTCCTGGGCGGCGGGCTGGTCCCGGCTTCCGCCGTGCTGGTCGGCGGTGATCCCGGCATCGGCAAGTCCACCATCCTGCTGCAGGCGGCGGCACGCATCGCGACAGCTGGCCGCCGCGCCCTCTATATCAGCGGGGAGGAGGCGGTGGCGCAGGTCCGGCTGCGCGCGCTGCGCCTCGGGCTGGAACAGGCGCCGCTGGAACTCGCCGCCGCCACCGCGCTGCGCGACATCGCGGCGAGCCTGGAGGAGGAGAAGGACGCCGCGCTGGTCGTCATCGATTCCATCCAGACCCTCTGGCTGGATGCGCTCGACAGCGCGCCGGGAACGGTGGCGCAGGTGCGCGCCTGCGCCGCCGAGCTGATCCGCCTGGCCAAGACCCGCGGCTTCGCCCTCGTCCTGGTCGGGCATGTGACGAAGGAAGGGACGCTGGCGGGACCCCGCGTGCTGGAGCACATGGTGGATGCCACGCTCTATTTCGAAGGCGATCGCGGTCACCAGTTCCGCATCCTGCGCGCCGTCAAGAACCGCTTCGGCGCGACGGACGAGATCGGCGTCTTCGAGATGACCGAGGGCGGGCTGGTGGAGGTGCCGAACCCCTCCGCCCTGTTCCTGGCGGAGCGCCGCGGCAATGTCGCGGGCAGCGCGGTCTTCGCCGGCATCGAGGGCACGCGGCCGGTGCTGGTGGAGGTGCAGGCGCTGCTCGCCCCCTCCGCCGGCGGCAGCCCGCGCCGGCAGGTGGTGGGCTGGGACACCGGGCGGCTGGCCATGCTGATGGCGGTGCTGGAGGCGCGCTGCGGCCTCACCCTCGGCATGAACGACGTCTACCTGAACATCGCCGGCGGCCTGCGCATCGCCGAGCCGGCCGCCGACCTCGCAGTGGCGGCGGCGCTGGTCTCGGCCGCGACCGACCGGCCGACCGACCCGGAGACGGTCTATTTCGGCGAGGTCGGCCTCTCCGGCGAGATCCGCCAGGTGGCGCAGGCCGAGGCGCGCCTGCGGGAGGCGCAGAAGCTCGGCTTCGCCGGCGCCGTGCTGCCGCGGCGGCTCGCCCGCGGCGGGCGGGCGCCGGTGGCGCTCGAGGGGCTGCGCCTCGCGGAGATCGGGCATATCGCCGACCTGGTCGCGCCCTTCGCCGCCAAGACGGGGCGGCGCGAGAAGGAGAGGGAGGCCGCGAAAGCGGGTTGAGCCGCCGGCGCGCGGGCCGCATCCTCCCCCGCAACGAGGCCGTTCAGGCCCGAAGGGAGGAGTGTCCATGCCCATCCGTCGCCGGGCCTTCCTGGCCCCCTTGGGCGCGCTGTGGGGCGCGCCCGCCATCCTGTCGCCCCGTGCCCTGCGCGCCCAGGGCGGCTTTCCGGACCGGCCGGTCCGCCTCATCGTTCCCTTCGCCCCGGGTGGCAATTCCGACACGGTCGCGCGGGTGATGGCGCCGCGCATGTCCGAGCGGCTGGGCCAGCCGGTGGTGGTGGAGAACCGCGCCGGCGCCGCCGGCAATGTCGCAGCGACCGCCTTCGCCCGGGCGAAGCCGGACGGCACCACCATCTTCCTCGGCTCCAACGGGCCGCTGACGGTCAACCCGACCATCCAGGCCAACCTGGCCTATGACCCGGCGAAGGATTTCGCGCCGGTCGGGCTCTTCGTCCGCACGCCGACCGTGCTGGTGGTACATCGCAGCGTCCCGGCCCGGACGCTTGCGGAACTGATCGCGCTGGCGAAGGCCGCGCCGGGCAGCCTCACCACCGGCTCCTCCGGCAATGGCAGCACCTCCCACCTGGCGATCGAGAGCTTCAACGCCGCGACCGGCGCGGCCCTGCAGCACGTGCCCTATGGCAGCGGCGGCGCCATGACGCCGGACCTGATAGCGGGCAACATCAAGGCCGCCATGACCGAGATCTCCACCGCCCTGCCGCTGCACCGGGAAGGGGTGGTGCGCATCCTCGGCGCCGGCTCGGCGCAGCGGCTGACGGTGGCGCCGGAGGTGCCGACCCTGGAGGAGGCCGGGGTGCCGGGCTTCCGCGCCGCGGCCTTCGTCGGGATCGTGACCGTGGCCGGCACACCGCCGGAGGCCATGGCGGCGCTCTCCGCCGCGGTGGCCGCCGCCGTCGCCGATCCGGTCAACCGGCAGCGGCTGGAGGAGATGGGCAGCGAGATGGCCTCCCCCGAGGAGGCGACGCCGGCGGGCTTCGCCGCCTTCCTGGTGCGGGAGACCGCCTGGACCCGGGCGGCGGCGGAACGCGCCGGGCTGCGGGCGGGGTAGGGGCGCCGGCCCGGGATCGCCCCCGCCCCCAGCCCCCTCCCTGCCGCGAAGCTGCCCCGCTCGCGCTGACTGCCGCTTACGTGGACACCGCTACCGCCCCGCCGCTATACCGCCGCCACGATGACCTGGGTCGACGGTGTGGTGCTGGCGGTGCTCGCCGTCTCGGCGTTGCTCGCCTTCATGCGGGGGCTTGTGCAGGAAGTGCTCGGGGTCGGCGCCTGGATCGGCGCCGCCTTCCTCGCGCTCGCCCTCCGTCCCGCCGTGGTGCCCCTGCTGCAGGGCAGCGTGGAGCCCGCCTGGCTGGCCGATGCCCTGGCCGCCGGCGGCGTCTTCCTCATCGTCCTGGTCGTCCTCAAGATCCTGATCAGCTTCGTGGCCCGCCGCGTGCAGGACAGCGTCCTGGGCGGCACGGACCGCGCCCTCGGCCTGCTCTTCGGCGTCGCGCGGGGTGCGTTTCTGGTCATCCTAGCCTATATCCTGGGTGGCATGGTGCTGCCCGCGGCCGATCGCTGGCCGGAGGCCGTCCGCGAGGCGCGGACGCTGCCCCTGGTGGTGGACGGTTCCCACTGGCTGGTGGCCCAACTGCCCCCCGAATACCGGCCCCGCGTCGCCGCCCCCCCGGCGCGCCCGGGGCCGACGCATGACGAATTGCTGCGACCGCCGGCCCGCAACCGGACGTGAGGACCCCCATGACCGACCTGTCCACCCGTCCGTGGCAGTCCGAAGACGACAAATTCCACGAGGAATGCGGCGTCTTCGGCGTCTGGAACGCCACCGATGCCGCCGCCCTCACCGCGCTCGGCCTGCATGCCCTGCAGCACCGGGGGCAGGAGGCCGCCGGCATCGTCGCCCTGGATGAGGGCGGCATCTTCCACGCCCATAAGGGCCAGGGCCTGGTCGGGGACATCTTCTCCGATGCCAAGGTGATGGCCCAGCTCCGCGGCCGCGCCGCGGTCGGCCACAACCGCTACGCGACGACCGGCGAGACCGCGCTGCGCAACGTCCAGCCGCTCTACGCCGATTTCGCCTTCGGCGGCTTCGCCGTGGCGCATAACGGCAACCTCACCAACGCCCTCCAGCTCCGCCGCAGCCTGGTGCAGCGCGGCTGCCTGTTCCAGAGCACGACCGATTCCGAGGTCTTCATCCACCTCATCGCCATCAGCCTCTACTCGACGGTGGTGGACCGGCTGATCGACGCGCTGCGCCAGGTGCAGGGCGCCTACAGCCTGGTGGCGCTGCACAACGGCGCACTGATCGGCGCGCGGGACCCGCTCGGCGTCCGGCCGCTGGTGCTCGGCCGCATGGGCGGGGAGGGCGGCACGCCCCCCTCCTGGGTGCTGTCCTCCGAGACCTGCGCCCTCGACATCGTCGGCGCCGAATTCGTGCGGGACATCGATGCCGGCGAGATCATCGTCATCGACGACAAGGGCGTGCACAGCATCAAGCCCTTCGGCAAGCAGCCGGACCGCTTCTGCATCTTTGAATACATCTACTTCGCCCGGCCCGACTCGGTCGTGGAGGGCACGCCGGTCTACGACACGCGCAAGAAGATCGGCGCGGAGCTGGCGCGCGAGAGCGGCGTGGCGGCCGATGTGGTGGTGCCGGTGCCGGACAGCGGCGTGCCGGCGGCCATGGGCTATTCCAAGGAAAGCGGCATCCCCTTCGAGCTCGGCATCATCCGCAACCACTATGTCGGCCGCACCTTCATCGAGCCGACCGACCAGATCCGCCATCTCGGCGTGAAGCTGAAGCACAGCGCCAACCGGCCGATGCTGGAGGGCAAGCGTGTCATCCTGGTGGATGACTCCATCGTCCGCGGCACCACCAGCCGCAAGATCGTCGAGATGGTCCGCCAGGCCGGCGCGACGGAGGTGCATATGCGCATCTCCTCCCCCCCCACTACCCATAGCTGCTACTACGGCATCGACACGCCGGAACGCGGCAAGCTGCTGGCCGCCAAGCACGATTTGCAGGAGATGGCGCAGATCATCGGCGTGGACAGCCTCGCCTTCATCTCGCTCGATGGCCTTTACCGCGCGCTCGGCAAGCCGGGCCGCGATCCCAAGAAGCCGGCCTTTTGCGATGCCTGCTTCACCGGCGATTACGGCATCCCGCTGACCGACGCGCAGGACAACAACGACCGGCAGCTCTCGCTGCTGCGGGCCGGGTGATGAGCAGGCCCCTCGAAGGATCTGTCGCGCTGGTCACCGGTGCGTCCCGCGGCCTCGGCGCCGCGACCGCGATCGAGCTGGCGAAGCTTGGCGCGCATTGCGTGCTGACCGCCCGCACCCAGGGCGCGCTGGAGGAGGTGGACGACGCCATCCGCGCCGCCGGCGGCCAGGCGACCCTCTTCCCGCTCGACCTGGCGAAGGATGGCGAGAAGCTCGACATGGTCGGGCCCTCCATCGCCCAGCGCTTCGGGCGGCTGGACATCCTGGTGCATGCCGCGGGCGTGCTGGCGAAGCTCACGCCCATCGCGCACATCATGCCGCGGGACTGGCAGGAAGCCGTGGCGGTGAACCTCTTCGCCTGCTGGCGGCTGATCCGCACCTGCGACCCGCCGCTGCGCGCCGCCCCGGCCGGCCGCGCCGTCCTCCTGACCGATGGGCTGGTGGCGGAGCCGCGCGCCTATTGGGGCCTCTATGGCTTCGGCAAGGCCGGGCAGGAACACCTGGCGAAGGCCTGGGCGGCGGAGGTGGCGAACACGAAGCTCCGGGTGAACCTCTTCGACCCCGGCGCCGTCGCCACCAAGCTCCGCGCCATGGCCATGCCGGGCGAGGACCCGGCGACCCTGCCGCAACCCGCCGAGGTGGCGCCGCAGATCGCCGCGCTCTGCCTGCCGGATGAGGCGCGGAACGGGATCGTCATCCGCCGCACATAGCAGAGGGGGCTTTGCCCCCTCCGCACCTCCCCCACCAGGGGTCAGGCGACCCCTGGACCCGGCCTGAGTTAAAGGCACGTCGTGAACTACCGCCACGCCTTCCACGCCGGCAATTTCGCCGATTGCATGAAGCACGCGCTGCTCGTCTGGCTGCTGCGCGCCCTCGCGGCGAAGGAAAAGCCCTTCCGGGTGCTCGACACCCATGCCGGCATCGGCAGCTACGATCTCTCTGCCAGCGAAGCCGAACGCACCGGAGAGTGGAAGAAGGGCATCGGCCGGCTGCTCGACACCACCGGCGGGCCGCTCGCCGACTATGTCGGCCTGGTCCGCGCCGCCGGGGCGCCGGCGCAATACCCGGGCTCCCCCGCCCTGATCCGCGCCCTGCTGCGGCCGCAGGACCAGCTCCTCGCCTGCGAGTTGCACCCGGAGGACCAAGCCACCCTCCGCGCCCGCTTCCGCGGCGACCGGCAGGTCGCCATCCACCACCGCGACGGCTACGAGGCGCTGAAGGCCCTCACCCCCTTTCCGGAGAAGCGCGGCCTGGTGCTGGTGGACCCGCCCTTCGAGCAGGAAGGGGAGTTTGACCGCATGGCCCAGGGCATTTCCCTGGTCGGCCACCGCTTCCGCGCCGGCATCCAGGCCTGCTGGTACCCCATCAAGCACCGCGCCCCGGTCCGCGCCTTCCACGCCGCGCTGAAGGAGGGCGGGGTGCGCGACCTGGTCGCCGCCGAGCTCTGGCTGCGGGAACCGACCGACCCGCAGCGCCTGAACGGCTGCGGCCTGCTGGTCGCCAACCCGCCCTGGAAATTCGAGGAGGAAGGTGCCGCCATCCTCGCCGCGCTGCTCGAGCGGCTGGGGGAGGGCGAGCCCGGCCAGGGCTGGGCCATGACCCGGGTCGCGGAGGAATAGGGGGAATGCCGAAGCTCGCCGTTCTCGGGGCCGGCGCCTGGGGCACCGCGCTCGCCCTGCAGGCGGCGCGGGCGGGGCAGGCGGTGACGCTCTGGGCACGCGGACCGGCGCGCGTGGCGGCGATGGCGGCGGCGCGCGAGAATGCCCGCTACCTCCCCGGCATCGCCCTGCCTGATGGGGTCGCCGTCACCGCCAACCTGGCCGAGGCGCTGGGGGGGGCCGAGCTCGCCATCCTCGCCGTCCCGGTGCAGCATATCCGCGCCTTCCTCGCCGGCGTGCCGGCTTCCGCGCCGCCCCTCGTCACCGTCGCCAAGGGCGTCGAGTTGGGCACGCTCCTCCTGCCGCTCGAGATCATTGAGGCGCTGCGGCCCGGCCTTCCCACCGCCGTCCTCTCCGGCCCCAATTTCGCGCGGGAGGTCGCGGCCGGCCTGCCCGCCGCGGCGGTCATCGCCAGCCGGGACCAGGCCCTGCGGGAGCGGGTGGGCGACCTGCTGGCGACGCCCGCCTTCCGCCTCTATGGCAGCGACGACCCGGTGGGCGTGCAGGTCGGCGGCGCCGCCAAGAATGTCATCGCCATCGCCGCCGGCGTCGTGATCGGGGCTGGCCTGGGCGAGAATGCCCGCGCGGCGCTGGTCACGCGCGGCGTCGCGGAGCTCTCCCGCCTCGCCGTCGCGCTCGGCGGCCGGGCGGAGACGGCGGCCGGGCTCTCCGGCCTCGGCGACCTGCTGCTGACCGCGACGGGCCCCGGCAGCCGTAATTTCTCGCTCGGCCTGGCGCTCGGCCAGGGCCGGACCCTGGCCGAGGTGCTGGCGGAGCGCGTGGGGGTGACGGAAGGGGTGGCGACCGCCCCGGCGATCACCGCCCGCGCCGGGCGATGCGGCGTCGAGCTGCCGATCTGCGAGGCGGTGGCCGACCTGCTGGCGGGCCACCTGACGGTGCCGGAGGCCATGGGCCGCCTGCTCTCCCGGCCGCGGCGGGACGAGTAGCCCCGGCCGCGCCACGGCGGAGCGCGGTGCCGCGCGGCCCTGCGCCCCTGTTCTCGGGCGCTGGTTCCTGCTGCGGATCTGCCTGACGGCCTGGCCGCGACCGGCGTCGACCCTCCGCGCTTCGCCCCCAGGTCGGCCGGCCAGCCGGTGTTGCGGCCGCGCCTCGCGCTCACGTCAGATCGGACGGGCCTCTCGGGCACCGGCATATATCATTTGTTAGATGTCCTAACGTACTACAACTGACTAGGCTTCTCTGGCCGGGTGCAACGGCCTGGTTTCAAGAGACGGAAAATTTGATCTTCTAGAAGTCGAGAAAGGACATTGCTGACGCTAAAAGATTTCAGAAATGCATTTATGATGCGAGTTATTTTATTTACTGATTTTACGTTCTGATGGTCGGATTAGTAAAGATTTACTGAATTTAAGGCTGATTGATATACGTCAATAGTACAAGGCCGTTGCCCCGGTCTCGTTGCCGGGCTGGGCGCCAGCGTGGCGGTGCCGCGCCGGACCGCCGGGTGTGCTGGGTGATGCGCGCCCGGTGGTCCGGCCGCTCGTCGTGGTCGGACGAATCACGCCACCCGCCTGCATCCACGCATGGCTGGCGCATGTCATGCCTCGAAGGTCGGCGGCCCTCCGGGCCTTCGCTTCGCGGCATGTGCCGCGGCGCGCGCTCGGCCTGCTTCGCGGGCCGCAGGTCGGGACGTCACGAACCAGGTACCCTGCCGGCTGCACGGCGTTCCGCCCCGTGGTCACTGGCCCCGCGGCCGGCACGAGTCACGGTCTGGCGCGCAGCCGCCACACCAACCCTGCGCGCCGGGTCTCAGGTGGCGATCGCGCTATGCCGCCTGTTCCAGCGTCGGCGCCACATCCGCCACCGTCGTGCGGTGCAGGTCGCGCACCTGCGCCGCGTCATAGCGCCGGGCGCGGTGCATGGTGACGCGGTTGTCCCACATCACCAGGTCATGCGGCCGCCAGACATGGGCGTGGACATTCTCGCGCTGCGTCGCATGCTCCGTCAGGTCGCGCAGCAGCGCCCGCGCCTCCGGCACCGGCCAGCCCTGGATGGCGCCGGCATGGGAGGAGAGGAAGAGCGAGAGCCGCCCGGTCCGCGGGTGCCGGCGCACCAGGCGCTGCGGCACCGGCGCCCATTTCGCCCGCTCCTCCTCCGTGAAGTCGGTGAAGCCCAGCACCCCGCGCGAGTAGATTTGGCTGTGCTCGCAGACCAGGTTGCGCACCAATGCCCTGGTCTCCTCATCGAGCGTGTCCCAGGCCCGGCGCATATCGGCGAATTCCGTGTTGCCGCCTGCCCCGGGGATGACGCGGGCCGAGAGCAGGGAATACTTCGCCGGCGTCGCCTTGAAGCTGCTGTCGCTGTGCCAGAGCATGTTGCCCAGGCTGAACAGCCGCTTGCGGTCGTCCCGTGCCATCACGCTGCCGTCGCGGTGCAGGTTGGAGATGTCGTTCACCTCCATGGACAGGCGCCGCTGCTCGCCCTGCACGATGTCGCCCGTCGCCAGTTCCAGCGGGCCGAAATTCCGGCTGAAGGCGACCTGCTGCGCGTCGTCGATCTCCTGGCCGCGGAAGACCAGGACGCCATAGGTGTCCATCCCCTCTTCGATCGCCACGGCCTCGGCCGGGGTGGTGGTGTTGCGGAGATCGATGCCGGAGACCTCACCGACGAAATCGGGGCGCGCCGGGTTGGCGGGGCGGATGGCAAGCGTCATGGGCAGGGTTTCCTCCTCCGGGGGGCCTCCGGCCCCTTCTCAGGCCGCCGAACTTAACGCCGGGCGGCGCTGCCTGCCATGTCATACCGACCGGCGTAAATCCTGACGTGCAGCCGCCATCGGCGGCTGAGGCCGCGAATGCGGCCCGCGGCTTATGCCGCGTAGCCAAGCCGCGGCAGGCGGCGCCGGCGCCTGAGGCCGCATGAATGTGTCGGCATTCATGCGGAACAGTATCACTCCCGCCCGCACAGGTCCCGACCTGCAGCCGCCGCAGGCGGCTGGGCGCCCGAACGGCCGGGCCCCCATGGAAGATGCCGGCGGCATCTTCCATGGGCACCGGTGGCGCGCCGCCAGGCCGCAGAGCGGCGCCGGCGACCGAGGCCGCACCAATGCGCCAGCATTGATGCGGGTTGGTGTCAGCGATGCGTCGTGACGCCGACCTGCCGGCATTGCCGCAGCAGGGCGCAGCCGGAGCAGCGCGGCCTCTCCCCGGTGCAGACGAATTTCCCGAAGGGCACCAGCCGCTCGTTGATCTCGATCCAGTAGCGTTCCGGCAACCGGGCCAGCAGCGCCTGCATGGTCCGTTCCGGCGTGCCTGTCGCCACATAGCCCCAGCGGTTGACGATGCGGTGGACATGAATGTCGACCGAGATCGCCGGCTTCCCGAAGCCGACGCCCAGGGTCAGCGCCGCGATCTTCGGCCCGACGCCGCGCAGCGCCTGCAGCCCCTCCATCGTGTCCGGCACCGCGCCGGCCTCGGCGATCCGGCGGGAGAGGGCGAGGATGTCCCGCGCCTTGGGTTCCGGGAAGGTCGCGCCCTGCAGCAGCCCGACCAGTTCCGCCTCCGGCAGCGCGGCCATGGCGTCCGGGGTCCGGGCGCGGGCGAAGAGGCGGTGGCAGACCGGGATGGTGGTCTCGTCCCGCGTCCGGGCGGAGATCAGGGCGGCCACCAGCTGCTCGAAGGGCGAGGCATGGCCCTCATCGCGCAGCGCGAACATCGCCGCCTTGGGCAGGCCCGCGGCCGCGCCGCGCAGCAGGCGGAACACCAGGTCGATGTCGAAGGGGTCCTTGCCGGGCACGGGCAGCGGGGCGGCGACGGCAGGAGGGGAGGGGGGCCGGGTGGAGGGTTGCGGCATGCCGCCTCAACGCAGCGCCTGCCCCGGATGTTTGCCGCGGGGCGTGCCGGCGGCCTGCCCGGTCATCCCGGGCTGGGGGCGGGGCCGCTCCCTGCGGCCTTCGCTAGGGCAGCAGGCCCGGCAGCAGGTCGTCCGGCCGCCCCGCCTCGCGCGGCCGCTTCGGTGCCGGCGCGGGGCGGTTGGCCACCACCTGCCGCAGCCGGATCAGCTCATCCACCAGCCGGTCCATGGTCTGCCAGAGCGGCTCGTCGCCCTGCCGTTCCGCCAGGACGAAGCGGTGCGCAGCCAGCGTCACGTTCAGCGTGCCGCGCGTGCTCTCCGGCCGCGGGCTGCGCATCTGCACCAGCGCCTTCTCCACCTCCTCGACCGGCACGCCGAAGCGTGCGGCGATCGCGGCCGGGGCCTCGCCCTGCCGGCGGAGCGCGCGAGCCTTCGCGGCCTCCTTCGGCTCGAGCGCGATATTCGGCCTGAGGGCCTGGGTCCGGCGCGACATCTCCCCCGAGCCGCTGCCTGGCGGCTTGCCCTTGAACGGCATGGCGGTCCCCCTCGATTCGCCTCTTTGGTGAAGTGCAAAAAGGCGAAAGGGTTCCCTCGGCCGATTGCCCGGGGGCTGCCGGAGCGAAGGCGTGAACCGGCCAGCGGCGCTGATCCGCAGGATCTTCTCCGGCCGCCAACGTTGCCGCTCGAGCGGGTGCTGGCGCGGCGCGCCTTCGCCCGAAGCCGGGCCGGCGGCGCGCTACTCCGCCGCCTGCTTGCTCGGCTGTGCCCCCGGCTTGCGCACGCGCAACCGCCGGATCCGGCGCGGATCGGCGTCCAGCACCCGGAATTCCAGTCCGGAGGAATGCGAGACCAGCTCGCCCCTGGCCGGCACGCGGCCCGCCAGGGTGAAGACCAGCCCGCCCACCGTGTCGATATCGGCCGCGCGCTCCTCCTCGGTCAGCACGGCGCCGAGCTTCTGCTCGAAGGCCTCGACCGGCATGCGGGCATCCAGCTCGATCGTGCCGTCCGGCCGCTCGAGCATCTGCGGCGGCGCGTCCTCGTCATGCTCGTCGGAGATGTCGCCGGTGATGGTCTCGACCAGGTCCTCGATCGTCACCAGCCCGTCGATGCCGCCATACTCGTCCACCACCAGCGCCATGTGGACGCGCGCCGTGCGCATCTGCAGCAGCAGGTCGAGCACCGGGACGGAGGGCACGGTGAAGAGCGGCTTGCGCAGGATGGCCTTGAGATCGAAGGACTGCTCGCGCCCGACCGCGGCGAAGACATCCTTGATGTGGACCATGCCGACGATCTCGTCGAGCTGGCCGCGATAGACCGGGTAGCGGCTGTGGCCGTCCCGCTGGATCAGGCGGATCGCCTGGTCGAGCGTGAAGTCCTCCGGCATCGCCATGATGTCGGCGCGCGGCACCATGACATCGTCGGCGGTCTTGTCGCGCAGCTTGAGCACATTGCCAAGCACCGCACGCTCCTGCGCGCTGAACTCGTCGCGGTGGCCGTTCTCGTCCCCCGTGCGGCGCTGCTCCTCGCGCTCCTCGATCAGTTCCTCCATGCGGTCGCGGACGCTCTCCGCCTCCCGCTTCCGCAGCAGGCCCTGCAGCCGCCAGAGGATGCCGTTGCGCTGCTCGCGCGCCTCGCTGTTGGTCATGCTCATGCCGGGACCCCCCGCCAGGGGTTGGGCAGGCGCATGCGGTGCATGGCGCGGGCCTCGGCGCGTTCCATCCGCCGCGCCTCGCCGGCGCTCAGATGGTCATGGCCGACCAGGTGCAGGGCGCCATGCGCGACCAGATGCGCGAAATGCGCGGCCGGCCGCTTGCCCGCCGCCTTCGCCTCCCGCCGCACCACGCCAAGCGCGAGGGCGATGTCGCCGAGATGGTCGCCCACCCCCGGGAAGCTCAGCACGTTGGTGGGTTTTTCCTTGCCGCGATGCTCGCCGTTCAGGCGCTTCAATTCGCGGTCATCGGCCAGCAGGACGCTGACGCTGCCCGCCTCCCCGCTGTCGCGGAGCGCTGCCTCGACGGCGCGGCGGGCCAGGGCCTCGACCCGCGGCACCAGGCGCCGCCAGGCCGGATCGGCCAATACGACCTCCACCGACACGCCTGGGTCGGGGATATCGTCCTCTTCCATGATCCCGGCGAAGGCGGGGGGTGGCTCCCCCGCACCGCCGGGACGACTACTTCCCGGTTCCATCCTGTTCCTTCTTCCCCCGGCGGCCCTGCTGCTCCGCAGCCTGGCCGTCGGCCCGCCCATGGGTCCGCGCCTCGTCGGCGCGGCCGTAAGCCGAGACAATCTTCGCCACCAGCGGGTGGCGCACCACGTCGCGCTCATCGAAGCGGGCGACGCCGATGCCCTGCACCCCGTCCAGGATGCGCAGCGCGTCGGCCAGCCCGCTCTGCTGACCATGCGGCAGATCGACCTGGGTCGGATCGCCGGTGATCACCATACGCGTCCCCTCGCCCATGCGGGTGAGGAACATCTTCATCTGCGCCGGCGTGGTGTTCTGCGCCTCGTCCAGGATGGCGAAGCAATGCGCCAGCGTCCGGCCGCGCATAAAGGCGAGCGGCGCGATCTCGATCTCCCCGGACGCGATCCTCCGGGCCACCTGTTCCGCCGGCAGCATGTCGTGCAGCGCGTCATAAAGGGGGCGGAGATAGGGGTCCACCTTTTCCTTCATGTCGCCCGGCAGGAAGCCCAGCCGCTCCCCGGCCTCGACCGCCGGGCGGGAGAGGACGATGCGGTCCACCCGCCCCGCCTGCAGCAGCGCGACGCCCTGCGCGACCGCGAGATAGGTCTTGCCGGTGCCGGCCGGGCCGATGCCGAAGACCATCTCCTGCCGCGCCAGCATCTCGATATAGCCGGCCTGGGCCGGGCTGCGCGGCGCGATGGCGGCCTTGCGCGTCCGGATCTCCGGGATGTCCTGCAGCGGCAGGCGCGGGTCGTTCTCCGCCTCGCCTTCCGCCATGCGCAGTGCCGCCTCCACATCGGCCGTGGTCACGCCCTGTCCTTTCTCCAACCGTCGCCAGAGCGCGCGCAGGGAGGCTTCCGCCATCTCCGTCCGCTCGGGCGTCCCCAGGATGGTCAGCCGGTTGCCGCGGGAGCCGAGCCGAACCCCGAGCCGCTGCTCGATCCGCACCAGATGGCGGTCATGTTCCCCATAAAGCAGGGGGAGCAGGGCATTGTCGTCGAACTGCAGGGTGACGGTCCGCTGTTCGGGGGAAGGGGAAGGGCGCGGCATGGCGCGCGCCTCCCCCGGGGGTCCGGGGTTCCGGAGGGCGATGGCGGCGGTGTTCAAGCGGGCGCAGGCTCCTCTTCGGGCTGGACATCATGGGGCACATCCCCGGCCGCCAGCAGGCCGGAGAGCGAGTTCGGATGCGCGGTGAGCACCGTCACGGGCGCCTCGGTGCCGATGAGCGAGAGCGGGCCGGTGAGATGGACGGGCTGCAGCCAGGGCGAGCGCCCGGCGATCTGCCCCGGATGGCGGCCGGGGCCGGTGAAGAGCACGGGAAAGGTCATCCCGACACGGGACCGGTTGAACGCGTCCTGCTGTTCCCTGAGCAGCGCCTGAAGCGCCTGCAACCGTGCATCCTTGTCCGCCTCCGCTACCTGAAATGGCGCTCCGGCGGCCGGTGTTCCAGGGCGGGCCGAATATTTGAAAGAGAAAGCCTGCGCGAAGCCGACCCGGCGGACGAGGTCCATGGTCTGCTCGAAATCCGCCGCGGTCTCGCCGGGGTGGCCGGCGATGAAGTCGGAGGAGAGGGCGAGGTCCGGCCGTGCCTCCCGCAGCCGGTCCAGGATGCGGAGGAAATCGGCCGCGGTATGGCCGCGGTTCATCGCCTGCAGCACCCGGTCGCTGCCGCTCTGCACCGGCAGGTGCAGGAAGGGCATGAGCTGCGGCAGATCCCGATGGGCGGCGATCAGGTCGTCATCCACGTCCCGCGGATGGCTGGTGGTGTAGCGCAGCCGCAGCAGGCCGGGGATCTCCGCCAGTGCCCGCAGCAGCCGGCCGAGGCCCCAGCTCCGGCCCTCCGGCCCCTCGCCATGGTAGGCGTTCACATTCTGCCCGAGCAGCGTGACCTCCCGCGCCCCGGCGGCCACCAGCCGCCGCGCCTCGGCCAGTACCCCTGCCACGGGGCGGGAGAATTCGGCGCCGCGGGTATAGGGGACCACGCAGAAGGAACAGAATTTGTCGCAGCCCTCCTGCACCGTCAGGAAGGCGGTCACCCCCTGCGGGGCGGCGGCATCGGGCAGGTGGTCGAATTTGTCCTCGGCCGGGAATTCGGTTTCGATCACCGCACCGGCGGCACGGCTGGCGCGGGCCACCATCTCCGGCAGCTTGTGGTAGGTCTGCGGCCCGAGGACGATGTCCACCCAGGGGGCGCGGGCGGTGATCTCCGCCCCTTCCGCCTGGGCGACGCAGCCGGCGACGGCCAGTACCATCTCCCCGCCCTCGGCGCGCCGGGCCTGCTTCGCCTCCCGCAGCCGGCCCAGCTCGGAGAAGAGCTTTTCGGTCGCCTTCTCCCGGATATGGCAGGTGTTGAGGATGACCATGTCGGCCCCCTCCGGCGTCTCCGCCGGGGCATAGCCGATGGGCGCCAGGACATCGGCCATCCGGGCGCTGTCATAGACATTCATCTGGCAGCCCCAGGTCCGGATGAAGAGGCGCTTCCGGGGGGTAGCCGTGGTGCTGGTCATGCCGGGAACAAACTCCGCCGCCCCGGCCATGGAGGGGTGCCGGGGTCCGCGGGGCAGATGCGCAAGGCCCGGGGCCGGGTCAAGCGCCCGATGGGCCCGGCCCGTGCCGGGAATGATCATGCCGGGCCCTGCCGGGCGGCGGCGTGCTGGCGAATCGTCTCACGCCCCGAGGGTCGGCGAAGCCTGCCGCGCCGGTCAAGCGACGGTTTCGCGGGGACGCGGCGCGAGCGGCGCCGCCGCCCGGTTCTGCCGCAACCGCTCGGCGGCCTCGGTCACGATCCGCTGCGCCTCCGCCGCCAGGGTCTTGCGGTTCGGCAGCAGCGTCGGCGGGAAGGGATCGTGCAGCACCACCGTCACCCGCGCGCCGCTGCGCCGGGCGAGGGCCCAGATATGGCTGCCCATCTCCATGTCGCCATACCAGGCGAAGAGCGGCCGGTCCCGCCGGCAGGCCGGCAGCCCGCCGAGCCGGTCATAGACCACCGAGACCGGCTGGATCTCCGCCGCGGCATCGGCGATCGCGAAGAAGGAGGAGCGGAAGGGCAGCACCCGCGTGCCGTCATTGCTGGTGCCCTCGGGGAAGAGGATCAGGCTGTCGCGGGCGGCCATGCGGCTGCGCATCTCCTCCGCCTCCTTCCCCGTCGCGCCGCGGCTGCGGCTGACGAAGACCGTGCGGCCAAGCCGCGCCACGGTGCGGATCACCGGCCAGGTCCCGACCTCCGCCTTGGCGACGAAGGCGGCATCCAGCACCCCGCCGAGGACCGGGATGTCGAGCCAGGAGGAATGGTTGGCGACGAAGAGCACCGGCCGGTGCCGGCTCTGCCGCCCGATGACCTGGACCTTGAGGCCGAGCAGGAAGCAGAGCGTCCGGAAATAGAGGACCGGGAAGAGCGACTTGGCATGGCCGGGAAGGGCCAGCAGCAGGGCCTGGACGGGGATGCAGAGCAGCGTCCAGAGCGCCACCAGCAGCAGGCGCCGGACGGCGCGGAGGCGGCCACCGAGCGGGCGCTCCTCGAACACGTCGAAGAGCCGGCCGCCGGGCAGGCCCTGGCGGAAGCGGAGCGGCTTGCGCCGGCGCAGGCGGCGCGGGCGCAGGGCGTCGATCGGGGCGCGGGCGGCGGCATCCATGACGCCAACGGCGATAGCCTGCGACCGAAGACGGGGCAATGACGGCGCGGCGACGGATGCGTGACAGGGAGGGGAGCGTGATGCCGGCGCCTCGGCGCCGTCGCGGGGATGCTCTCGTGCGGCCGGCGCGGACCCTGGCGGAGCCGGGCGCAAGGCGGGGCGGCCTGCCCGATGGCCGCCCGGGGATGGTAGGCAGGCCTCCCGCGGAAGCGCCGCGGGCCGCACCACGGCGTGGATACCGGGCCGGGCCGCCGCGCCGG
>JAESGY010000329.1_pt1 | contig 26297 bp, 30 predicted proteins | sample 9269841 | NCBI WGS metagenome assembly JAESGY01 (sample SAMN17022865, study PRJNA683097) | algae metagenome | isolation source: Spirirestis rafaelensis WJT71-NPBG6 and co-occurring heterotrophs from... | place: USA: Pinto Wells, Joshua Tree National Park, Colorado Desert, CA | collected 2006-08-15
GCCGAGCCCTCATCGTCAAGCTGTTCGCTCCGCCTCCGGTTCCTTATCGTTGCCCTCACTGCCACCGACGACTTCCTCAACACGCCTCGAAAGTGCCAAGGTAGTGATAGAAGAAGTCGCAGCCGCGCACCTCGACGGGCTTGCCGGTCGCCGCCACGGTGCCGCGCAGCGCAGCATCCACTTCGACGTGCCCTTGTCACCCGCAATGTGGTGTTGGTCGGCCCCATAGTGCACGTCCGGGGTGCCGCCGGACCGCGAACGGTGTGCCTGCGGGGCCGCGCGCCGCTCCCCGCGTTCGCAGACTTGGTGTCCGCGTTGGCGGATGCAGCCGTAGTTCCGGATTGGCTCACCGCAGGTGCCGCTCGGTCCCTGGCAGAGGGCAGACGCACTCCGGAAGGCGAATGTGCGCGGATGGTCGCCGCCGTGGTGGCAGGTCTCGCGCTCGGCCTCGGCCTCTACGCCGCGCTGGGCGCGCCGACCCTCGATCCGGTGGTGCTGGCCAACGCCTTTGCCCAGGTGCTCGTGGTGTCCGTCGCGGAGGTGATGGTCCGGTGGGCTGCCGTCGGCTCAACCATGGAAGCGGTGCTCCGCACCCGCGGATCGCGGCGCTGGCCTTCGGCAAGGCGTAGGCCGAGATAGCCCACGCCAACGACGAGGACGAGGTGTACCACTGCCCTCTCGTCTACATCCCCGAAAGCCAGCCGGTCGAAAGCGAGGTGAACTGGCGCGATCCCACGACCGACGCAGAGCGTGCCAAGGCCGCCGAGGTGGAAATGGCGCGGCTGTATGCCGAGGAGGAGGAGGAGGCTGCCTCGTGAGGACCAATGAGCAGCCCTGGCCGGTGGTGACGCTCGACGAGGAGCGCTGGGTCGAGGTCCACCACGTGTCCGCCCCGGACCCGGCGGAAGCCATTGGCACCCGTCTTGGCGCGCCCGCTCGGCGGGCCGCGTGGAGGGCTAGCGTGGGCACGACAATCCATTGCAGCGGGGACGAAAGGCCGACCTCGAAGCCGAGCATCGGCACGACGGGCATCAGGTCGGAGTAGGCCCAACTCTCGCGGACGACGATGTTCCGCCACTCTCTGAAGGCGGTGTAGCCGAGCCCGGATGTCATGGCGAGCGCGCTGACCGTCCCGAACTGCCGGAAGGGCCAGTCGCGGCGCCCGGCGAGCACAAGCCCGAGAACCAACGAGGCGAGCGCGATGAGGAGGTCACCGAGCGTGCAGTGGACCACCGCGAATAGCTTCTCGCCCGTGGTCCCGGTCCGCCACAGCGTGTAGAGGGAGAGGTGCGCCGCTTCCCACGCGAGGTCGCTCGCGGCGACAGCCAGCAGGCAGGCGAGCAGCGCCGAGAGCCAGTCGGCGACTCCAGTCACGGACGGCGACGTTTGGCCAGCAGCCTCCGTCGTCCCGATCTCCACGCCGCCTGCTCGCTTGCGGGCCAGGGCCAGTGGCGTGCGGCGGCCCGATTGGAACGGGCGGGACGGCGGGTGACTGCTTCGAAGTGCATCTCGCCGCCGGGCCGCGGCAGCCTCAGGGTTCATCGTCTCCTCCGGCCTCAGAACAGGCCTCTCAGCCACGACCGGAAGGCGCCCCACCGACCCTCCGAGGGTTGGCGGCCATGGCCGCCCGCCAGCGCGCGGACATAGCCGAGCGCCGCCCGTTGCTGGTGTTCTGCGCTAGATGCGGGGTGACGTCGATCTCGCGGAACTCGGCCATGGAGTCCCGGGTGTCGACGCCCTTATCGCCTCCCAGCGTGACCTTCTGGGCGCGGTCCGCATGAGGCTCCACCAGATGCAGTGCCGCCAGTCGCTTGGCATGTCCGGAGGTGCGAGTGGCGACCAATCCGACGATGATCAGGCCATCCATGTTCTCCATCACCAGACCTACTACGGGCTGCGCCTGCATCTGCGCGTGGCCGGACCCGGCGTGATTACCGCGGCGACCTTGGCCCCGGCGAACGATGATGACCGGGCTGTCGCGCCGCAGATGCTGGCTGGCCTCAGCGGCTGGGCCCTCGGCGATGGTGGCTACTGGAGCCCGAAGCTACGGCCCGAGCTTGCCACCGACGGGGTCAATCTGCTCGCACCGCCGCGCGGCAAGACGGCAGGAGCGACGCGATGGCCCGCCTGGATCGTCCAAACGCGACGACGCATCGAGACCGTGCTCAGCCAACTCACCGAGCGACACAACGCCAAGCAGACCCGCGCCCGTGACCACTGGCACCTCCTTAGCCGCTGGGCACGCAAGTTCCTCTCCCACACCATCGCGGTGCTCTGCTGTCAGCGGGCCGGGCTGGCCCCTCTCGCCTTCGCCCAACTCGTCCAGACCTGAAACCTGCACATCGGGTTAGCTATGAGGCCCGGAAGTTCGGCGTCCGACTGCTCGCCGAGGGCAACCTGGCCGACGCGGCCCCACCGCGGGGTCATTCGCCGCGGAGAGACCATTTGGGCGCCCCACGGAAGGGCCGCATGTCGGGGTAACCAGTCACCGCCCAGGCGCCGTCGACCAGCAGGCTCGCGCCCGAGACGTAGCGGGCCTCGTCGCTGGCCAGGAACAGGGCCGGACCGGCGATGTCCTCGGGCTGCGCCGCGCGGCCCGCCGGGATCCGCGCGAGAAAGGCGGCATGCGCCTCGGGGTTCTCGAAGTGCCGACGGGTGAGCGGCGTCTCGACCAGTCCGGGGAGGACGGCGTTCACGCGGATTCTGTCCGGCGTTAGCTCCAGCGCCGCGTTCTTCGTCAGCATCTCGACGCCCGCCTTGGCCGAGGCATAGGCGGCGCCCGCGTGCATGGGGACGTGCGCGTTAAGGGAGGCGATGTTGACGATCGCGCCGCCGCCGTGTCCCAGCATTCGGCGTGCGGCATGCTTGGTGCACAGGAACACGCCCTTCAGGCAGAGGTCGACGGTGAAGTCCCAGTCGGCCTCGCTCAGGTCGACCAGGTAGCCGGGCCTGGAGGCGCCCGCGACGTTGAAGGCGCAGTCCAGGCCGCCGAAGCGCTCGACGGCGAGGGCCATCGCCGCCTCAACTTCGGCCTCCTTGGTGACATCGGCCGGGGTGCACATCACCCGCTCCTCGAAGGCGCGCCCAACAGCCTCCAGGTTCTCCCGGTTCACGTCCGCGCAGAGGATTCGGGCCCCCTCACGGTGGAGGCCGCGCAGGATGGCCAGCCCGATGCCGGAGGCGCCCCCCGTCACCACCGCCACCTTGCTGTCGAAACGCCCCGAACCGCTGCTCATGCCACTCTCCTCCTTGTCCCGGCCTCCTTCGCCGCTACGCCCGCGACGGATCCAGGAGCACCTTGTTGTTGGGGTTGGGGTGCCGCAGCGCCTCGAACGCCTCCGGCAACTCCCCGAAGCCGACGATCCGCGAGACCATCGCCGTCGCCCTCCCTCCCAGCGACCGCAGCAGGTCCAGGGCCCGCGCGAAGTCCTCGGGCACGTAGCCCAGCACGAACTGCAGCCGAAGCTCCTTGACCAGGGCGCTGCCGGTGTAGCCAAAGGAGAAGACGCTCAGCGCCAGTCCCAGCTGCGCCGGATCGAGCTGCAGCTCCTTGCTGATCAGCGGCGCCAGCACGCCGAAGACCGCCCGGTCCATATAGTTGATCAGGCCGCCCGCGAAGAGCAGCCCGACGGTCACCCATTGCAGGCGCCGGAGCATAGTTTCCCCCCGTTCTCGCTCTCGGCCGCTCGTCCGGCGGTCCTTGCTTCACTGCGGGCCGCGTTCCCTCTTGGCCTGCCGGTCGATCTCGGCTTGCACGGCCGCGCTGGCCTGGCCGACGAATTCGTCGTGGTGATCTCGGGCGAAGGCGTAGCTGTCGTGCCGCCACTCGCGCGAGCACTGGAAGTGTGGGTGGACGTACCGCGCCATCAGCTCGTAATGGCGCCTCGTCTCCGCCCAGTCGGCCCAGTTGTGTGCCAGCTCGAGGATGGTTCCGAAGCCGCCGGAGCCCTCCAGCAACCGCTCGATATAGGCGATGGCGTCGTCGGGCGTGCCGATGCACCCGGCCCCCGTCTCCACGAAGAAGGTGTAGGGGTCCTCGACGTCCGGCGGGACGATCGGGAAGGTCGCCACGTCGTTGAAGTAGTCCCGGAAGGCGTGGATGCCGTGCTGCACGTTCCGGCGGGCCTGCTCGCGGGTCTCGGCGACGTGGAACAGGGTCACCATGCGCCACTTGCGCCGATCCGGCGCGTGGCCGTTCTGCACCGCCTGCTCCTCGTAGAGCCTCCAGTTGTTGCTGTGGTGCTTGATGGCTTCGGGGCTGGTGCCACCGATCGATAACATGCCGAGCCCGTGCCGCCCGGACGCCAGGGCGCCTGCCGAGGAGCGGGACGCTGCAACTGCCATCTCCATGGTGGGCTGGCTGTAGCAGGGAAGCTGCAGCCGGGCGCCTCGCAGGTCGTACCAATTCGTCTTCTCGGTCACTGTCTCGCCGTGGAGCAGGCGGACGATGACGTCGAGCGCCTGGTTCATCATCTGTCGCTGGTCGGCCGCCTTGGTACCGATCTTGAGGGCGTCGTGGACCAGCGCCCCGGGCCCCACGCCGAACATCGCCCGCCCGCGCGTCATGTGGTCGAGCTGGACCATGCGGTCCGCGAGGATGAAGGGGTTGTGGTAGGGCAGCGACAGCACGCCGGTGCCGAGCCGGATATGGCGGGTGCGCTCGGCGGCGGCCGCGATAAAGAGGTCTGGCGCGGCGATGATCTCGAAGCCGCCGGAGTGGTGCTCGCCGATCCAGGCTTCGTGGTAGTTCAGCCGGTCGAGGTGCTGCAGGAGCTCGAAGTCCCGCTCGAGCGCGAGGGTCGGGTTCTCATTCAGATTGTGGAACGGCGCGAGAAATATCCCGCTGCGCAGGTATCCGCTCATGCATGCCGCCCTTCTCCGATCAGGACACTTGTTCCGCGCGTTCGGCCCGAACCTGGAGGGCGGTCAGCACGGTCTGGTCACTTCGGTCTTGGACGGTCCATTTTATAACGTGTTATAGGAACGGCCGCGCCTGGAATGAAAACTCACCTCGTCGCGACGCGCAGGGCAGGCGGATCACCCACCGACGGGGGAGCCGCGCCCTCTTGGCTACAGGGCACGGCCAGAGAAAGAAGACGGGTGATGGCCAGCCACGAAGAGAACAAAGCCGAGCGGCGGGTGCGGATCATCCACGCCGCGCGGTCGTTGATCCGCGAGACCGGAAGGACAGGGCTCTCCATGCGCGCGCTCGCGGCCCGCGCGGGCGTCAGCCTCGCTACGCCCTACAACCTCCTCGGGTCGAAGGAGGGGGTTCTGAAGGCGCTGCTCGAGGCCGACCTTCGGGAGTTCCGCGGCACCCTGGCCGCCCCTGGCCCCGGCGACCCCATCGACCGCATTTTCGAGGCGATCGCCGAGGCCACGAGGCTCTACTCCTGCGACGAAGGGTTCTACCGCACCCTGTTCCTGGCGCTCTTTGAGCCGGGCAACGCCGAGTTGCGGGAGTTATACGGGCCGGATCGCCAGCATTTCTGGGAGGAGTTGCTCCTGCAGGCCGCCCAGGCCGGGCTGCTTGCTGATTGGGTCGACATCGCCGCGCTGGCGCGAAATATCCGCTACGTCATCGCTGGCGTGGTGCATCGCTGGGCGACATCCGGCGGCGGCTCCGGCTGGGTCGAGGGCGAGATCGGCTACGGTGTCTCGCTCCTTCTGGGCGCCGCGGCGACGCCGACCGCGATGGGCCGGGTCCAGGCAAGGCTGGAAGCGTACCAGGACCGCATCGCCGGGCATCGGCCGCCGGAACCCGCGGCCGCGGCCGGGCTCCAAATCGGCATCGGGACCGCTTCAGCGTGCAGGCAAACGGCTGACGGCGCAGGCTCAATAGTGATCGAGCCTGTGCTAGGAGACACTTCGGGCTGCTCGGTAATCCAGCCGCCGCTTGAGGGGGAATAGAATGGCACGCGCCTGGTACCTGAAGTCCCGCCCGGAGGGTATGCCGACCCTCGATAATTTCGAACTGCGGTCACTGCCGCTTCCCTCGCTGGAGCCAGGGATGGTCAGAGTCCGAAATCTCTGGCTTTCGGTTGATCCCTATATGCGGCCCCGAATGACCGAGGTGAAAAGCTACGTCTCGCCCTACGCGCTCGACGCACCGCTGGATGGTGCCGCGGTCGGCGAGGTCATCGAGTCCAGGACCAACAACTTCTCGCCCGGAGACCTCGTGTCGCACCGCCTCGGATGGCGCGATGAGGCCGCAGCCCCTGCCGAGGCGTTCACGAAACTCCCGGCGAGTGGGCTGCCCCCGCAGGCCTACCTCAACACGCTCGGCATGATCGGAGCGACCGCCTATTTCGGGCTGCTCGCGGTGGGCGATGCGAAAGCGAGTGAGACCGTGTTCGTTTCCGCCGCGGCTGGAGCGGTAGGCTCGACAGTTGTGCAGATCGCAAAGATTAAGGGGATGCGCGTGATCGGCTCAGCAGGCGGTCCCGACAAATGCGCGCTGATCCGTGAACTGGGTGCCGACGCGGCTATTGACTACAAATCCCCTGGCACGCTTGCCGATAAAGTGGCGGCGGCCGCTCCAGAGGGCATCGACGTCTATTTTGACAATGTCGGCGGCGAGCACCTCGATGCCGCGCTCACGCATGCCAGGGAGGGCGCGCGCTTCGCGATCTGCGGGATGATCGGCATGTACAACAGCACCGAGCCGGTCCCGCTGCGTAACCTGTTCCGCATCATCTCGGCGCGGATTCGCATTCAGGGTTTCCTCGTCAGCGATTTCCGCGACCGCTTTGACGAATTTCACCAGGAGATGGGGAAGTGGGTGGCGCAAGGACGCATCTCGCGCCGTGAGACCGTGATGGACGGTCTCGAGGCGATGCCCGCGGCGTTTCTGGCCCTGTTTTCCGGCGGCAACACCGGCAAGATGCTGGTCCGGCTTTAGCGGTTTCCTGCCCGGCTCGGCGCGAAGGCCCACGAGCCTCCTGCCGGACGAGGACGCCGAGGCGAGGGGGGCCGCCCCGACCGCGGACGGGCGGGCGGGGCAGGTGCGTGCTCGCTCCAGCCTCTGTAGTGCAGCGCATCACCCAGCAGGGCGAAGGCTGGCGTGGGTTGGCGATGGCCGGGTCCAGAGCCGGGACATTCTACTCCCCGGCTGGAACCGCGGCCAGCAGAGCTGGTGGCCGCCCTCTCTTTCCGAGACTCTGCGGTGAACACGCCATTGGTCACGACTTGTCTGACGTGACGGTCGGCCAGACCCCAGGTGTATTGAGCGGGATCGCGCGCACAACGACCGTCGGGCCATATTGGTCGGGCCCTCGGCCGTAGGGGTCGGACTCGCGCCGCGCGCTTTCCGCGGCGGCCTCCGCCTCGGCCTCGTCCTCCCAGACACCCGCCAGCCAGCGCTCCGTGTGCTCGTCGGCCGTGCTGTAGGTGCACCACACCGCGAACACTGGACGGCGTGGCACGGCGGCTATCTCCATCGGGCGCAAAGGTTCTTTAGTGGGTGGATCTTCAGGCATTGCTCTTGTCCTTCTGGCTATTCCGTCCGCTACCAGCCCGTCTTGGAGGTCGTGCGGCGGGCAGGCGCTTGCGACTGGGATAGCCGAGGCGGTGGAGCATGAGGCGGATCATGGCCAGGATAACCAAGCCTCGAAGACCTCGGGTAGGTCCTTGTATTCATTATGTGGGGCCACCAGCGGCCGAGCCAACCGATGGACCTCCGCGGCCATCCCCGGAGTGGTGCTCCGGGGCCATGCGGTGGCAGCGCACTTTCCGTCTATTGCGGTCAGCCGCGCCACATCCGCGCCAGAACCCGGTCGCCTCGCTGATGATGGTGCAGGGCCATGAGGGCGTGGCCGAACGCGAGCACCACCAGCAGCAGCGCCAGGGCGAGGTGGACCTGCCGGAGCACGGCGAACCAGGCGGCGTCAGTCCCAACAATGTGCGGCACGGGGATGACGCCCAGGAACAGCGTCGGGATGCGGGCGGGCGCCGTCGCGGCGGTGAGGTATCCCAGGATGGGCGTCGCGCACAGCAGGCCGAACAGGGCCGCGTGGACAGCGGAGGCGGCCCGCCGCTGCCAGTCCGGCAGTCCCTCGGCCCAGGCCGGGCGGCCACGCTTCCAGTGCAGCGCCAGCTGGCCCAGGGCGAGCACGAAGGCGGTGATGCCGATGGTCTTGTGCAGCTGGTAGAGCAGGAACTTCAGCAGCAGCTGCCGGAACGGCAGTGCGACCATGTACACCCCCATCGGGGCGGCGAGCAGGACCAGCACCGCGATGGCCCAGTGCAGGAGGCGTTGCGCCCGGCTCCAGGACGCGGGTCGCTCGGCAGCCATCAGCGAGCGAGGCCTACTTCCAGGTGAATGCGGATGTCGAGCTTGACGGTATCCGAGAGCATTGGGCGGTCGGCGACCATGCCGAAGGCAGACCGCCGGACCTCGCCCCGGACTACGAAGTCCGCAACCTCGACCCCGCGTGCCTGGTCTACGCGACGGTCCCGCAGGGTGGCGTCGAGAGCCTGCGGCTGGGTGATCCCGCGGATCCGGAGCGTGCCGTGGATAATGTAGTGCGTCGGCGAGAGCGCCTGGATCGAGGTGCTGGTGAAGCGCTCGGTCGGGTGGTGGGCGGTGTCGAAGTAGGCGTCCGAGCGCAGCAGGTCGGTTTGGTCCTGCAGCGGCATCTCGACCGCGCTGGCGTCGATGGTCACATCAATGTGCGAGCGCTCCGGCTGATCGAGGTCGAGCAGGAGGTCGCCCTCGAAGCGCGGGAACCGGCCCTGGACGGTGAACAGCCCGAGCGCGCGGACCGAGAACTCCAGGCTCCCGTAGCGCTGGTCGATGCGGTAGAGCGTTGCGGCCGGAGCTGGAAGGACCGCGGCGAGCCACAGCGCCCCGAGGGAGAGGACCAACCGCCACCGGATCTTCGACCACCACCTGCGCATGTGGCTCTCCTGAGGGCATCAGACAGCTCGTGCCGGGACAGCCTACGGACCAGGATCTCGTCCACCGAAGGGAAAGCCGCTCGGGCCTCCGGCGGCACTTCGAGCCAGCCGTGGCCCTCACGGCTGCCCGGAACCAGTCGAAGGGCATGCTACTGGGCCCGGTGTGCACCTCCAACGGCACCTGCGCGTGCCGGTCGGCGGTGGCGCGAGCGCGCGCGAGCCATTCATCGCGGTTCGTGCCAAGGGCGCCCTTCCCAATGGGCTGTTCAGTCTGCCAACCGCTGCCCCTGGACACCACCACAATATGTTCTAGTTTTGTTCATGGAGACTGGAGCGATGGTGGAGAGTGCGATGGACCTCGCCGAGGTCAGGCCGACGGCCTGGATGGACCGATGGACGATGCTGGATTTCTGCGACCAGCTGGTCCTGTTCGGCTTCGCGCCCGAGCTGCGGCGGCGGAGTGGCCTGTGCTGGGTGCGGAGTGCGCCCCTCGTCCGGGTCGACCTGCGACTCGGCCGGGCATTGACCGAGGACGGCCTCGTCTATGGCCTCGGCCGCCGGTTCCGGCTCGACGACCTCACTGACGAGGAGGGCTGGGCCGCGCTCCAACTCCTAGTGGAGCGGAGCTTCGGCGGCCGGGCTGTTCCGCGCGATAACCTCGCCGCGGCAAAGTGGCTGGCCTCGCAGGTCATGGCCCGCTGGTTGGACGTCACGCCGCCGCCCATAAACGACCACGGCCTCGTCGAGCGCTTTCTCGACCCCTACAGGGAACTTTACCTGGCCCGCCGGAGGGACCGACAACCTGCCTGATCACCAGGGATGGCGGACGCCGTGCCATTGCGGGAATTCCGCTGGCGCGCTGCGGGCAAAGGGGCCGAGCCGTTCCCGCAGGTTGCGGGACGCACGGCTGCCCACAAGGAGGCCCGTCCACCCGCCTTAAGCGCGGCTACGCGGCCCGGGGAGCGCGACGCGGTGGCTGCCACGAAAGGCCGGTGGGCACCGGCGTTTCAGTGTCCTCCTGCTGCGGGCCGTGGTGCCCGCCGCTTATTGGGCGGCCGGGACGGCAAGGCATGGGTCCCCAGCCACCCTGCGCAGCATGCCGGGCGGCTCGGGACCGGCATGGCTCAGCGCCCCGGCGTGTCCCTGACGAGGCGGACGAAGGCGCCGAGCAGGCTCAGCGTCCCCTCCGCGCTCGCGGGCAGCCGCTCAGGCGGCAGGGTCAGGCTGTTCAGGAAGCGCCCTCCAGCCGTGTAGAGGGTGAGTTCCAAGGCCTCGCCGATGACGTCAGGGCGGCAGACGACCTCCTCGCCTCCCACTTCGCGGCGCGCCACTTCGATGAACTCCCGGATCTCGTCGAGGCCGCCGAGATGGCCGCCAGCCTCGTCCAGAAACCCGGCGATCGCGGCACCGACCTCGGAAAGCGGGACCAGATCAAGGGGCACGCAGCCGTCGCTCTCCAGGGCGACTTGGCTGCGCCAGCGGTCGAGAGCCCGGGCCCGGCCACGCTCCTCCGGGGTCTCCTCGTCCTCGGGCGGCTCCTCAGGGAGCCCGCCTTCCGCCTCGATGGCATCCCAGACCGGGATGCTCCAGTCGACCCGGAGGCCGACCAGCACCCCGAAACCGTGGCGCGCCAGGTCGTCGGTGTCGCCCGGCGGCAGGTCCTCCGGCTCTCGGTCGGCGACGAGGTCGAGGAGGACGCGGCGCATGGCCAGGGGCGACAGCGCCGCGATGTCGTCCGGAGACCGCCAGCCCGGCAGGACGCGCAGCTCCTCCTCCGGCGCGAGGCCGCCCGAGGCGATCAGGCCGTCCGCCAGGGCAACAGCGTCCGGGACGGCTCCGGGCGACAGGGCGACCGGCAGCGCGACCAGCTCGGCCCAGCCCGAGGGCCCGACGACGGCGCCCTCGGCCACGGCCAGCATGTCGGCACGCAACTCGGCGGCGTTCTCGTCGCTCTGCCGCTCGCGGACCTTCCGGACCGCGAGGTCCAGGACGTCGCCCCGGCCCGCTTCGATCAGCCCGCTGACGAAGGCATCAAAGTCGCTGTTGTCTCGGTCCTCGTAGACCGCGAGCAACCGGTCGGCGGTCGTGCCAGGAGCGGGCAGGAAGCGGGGCGGCGGCTCCGGCGACGGAGCGCTAAGGCCGAGGGCGCGGAACGCATCGCCACCCCGGAGGAGGCGGCCGCGGTCGACCCAGGTCCGGCGAACCTCCGGCCTGTCCTCCCGCTCGGCCAGCCAGCGCCGGAAGGCGCCGCGGTCGGCGCGTTGGACGAAAACCTCGACGCCCTCCTTGGACATCACCTCGGCGACCGCCCTGGCGACAGCGTTGGCGGCCGCGAGGTCGGTATCGCCGGGGCGGATCGTGTCCAGGGTTTCGGTGTCGGGGTAAATCGTGACGAGGATGCCGTCGAGGTCCGGCGCGACCTCGCGGGCGAGTTCCGCGGCTGCCTCGACCCGGTCGTCCTCGTCGTCGCCCATCACCTGCATGCTCCTCACCGCACGGGTCTGCTTATGACCCCGGTTCATGCCTGCAGGCCAGCCGCCGTCGGCGCCGGGTATGGCGGGCGGCATTCCTTCTGGCCGAGCCAGTGGGGGCGGAGACGTGGCCAGGCCCCATGGAGTCCTTCTCGGGCATGCGGCCTCCAGTCTGGCCGCGCCCAGCGCTGGTGGGATTGCCGGACCGGCCGAGGGCGCCCAGCCGCGACCGTGGCGCCGGTGCGACCGGCGGGCAAATCACGGGCGCGAGCCACCGTCGCCCGGGAGAGTGTGGACCACTCTCCTTGGGCGCAGGGCCTTGCGGGCGGGCAACCACAACGGGCTCAGGATTGCGGAGGCCCGAGGCGAGTACGGCTCTCGAGATCACGCCTGTCCGCACGGGGCTCAACTGCACCGAATGCCTCGGGAGGCCATGGGCCTCGCCGTGACCTTGTTGCCGCGTCGCCTTGCCGCTGCCCATGCACGCGGGCATCATGCGTCGCAATGCCGGAAAAAGGCATACGGAGGGAACTAGCATGAGCGTCGCGCGCCGCCGCGTGCTGAACGCCAGCCTTGCGGCACCGGCCTTGCTGCTCACACGCAGTGCGAAGTCGCAGGATGCCGCTTGGCCGTCGCGGCCGATCCGCTTCGTGGTGCCCTTCTCGCCCGCTGGGACCACGGACATCACCGCTCGACTTGCGGCAGAAATGGTCGGTCGTCGGCTGGGTCAGCAGGTGGTGGTGGAGAATCGGCCCGGTGCCAGCGGCAACATCGCGGCGGAGATGGTCGCGCGTTCTGCGCCAGATGGCTACACCATGCTGGTCAACGCCATTTCCACCGCCGCCATCAATTACACCCTGTTTGGTGAGCGCATGCCGGTCAAGCCGGAGGACCTGGCCGCCGTGGCGTTGCTGATCCGCGTGCCAAATGTGGTGTTCGTTCCGGCATCCTCGCCCATTTATGGCCTGGCCGGGCTGATTGCTGCCGCCAAGGAACGGCCGGGCGCGCTGAACTACGGCAGTGCTGGTAGCGGCGGCTCCGGCCACCTGGCCTTCGAGCTGTTCAAGCTGCGCACGGGGGTCAGGATCGTGCACGTCGGCTATCGCGGCGCCGGGCCGATGCTGGTGGAGGCAGTGGCCGGAAGGCTCGACGCCGCCTGCGACAACATGCCGTCCTGCATTGGCCACATCCGCGATGGCAGGCTGCGACCACTCGCCGTTACCTCCGCCGAGCGGGCGCATGCCCTGCCGGATGTGCCGACCTTCGCCGAGGCTGGTGTGCAAGACGCAGAGGCGACCGGCTGGTTCGGCGTTCAGGCACCATCGCGTACGCCGCGCGCTATCATCGAGCGCATGGGCCGCGAGCTGGATGTGGTGACACGCGATCCCGCTTATCGCACGCGCATCAATGAGCTGGGTGGCAACCCACCCAACCTGAAGCCGGACGGTGGTACGACTCCGGAGGCTTATGAGGCGTTCATCGCCACGGAGATCCGCCGCTGGGCCGAGGTGATACAGGCCACCGGCATTACCGCCGATTGACAATGCCGGACGCAGTGGGCGGGTGCGCTGAGCATTAACCTGCGCCCCTGAACTGGACCCGAGTTTTGTTTGTGAGAGAGTTGAGACGGCGCCCGAAGCCAGAGGGACCGGTGCCGGACCGGCCAGGGCTCCGGCTACCCCACTTCTATCCCCGCGTCTGGGCTCCGCGGAACAGGGTGCTCGGCGGCAAGGCGCCACTGACGCTGCACCTCGGCATCGACCTCGTCCGCCGTCTGGCCCGGTTGCACGACGACCTCGGCGCCATTCAGCGCGAAGCGGACAGGACGCCCGTGCTTGGCGGCCTTTTCGACGCATCGCGTAATCACGTGCGGCAGGTAGTCCGTTGCCTGGGTGGGATAGTCGATAACTGCTGAGCCTTTGTCCATCGGCCGCTTCCTCGACACTGCCCAGAACACCTAGCATGGGCTCCGGACGTCCTGCCAATATGTCGCCGCTTGGCGCCGACTACCCATCGTCTCGCGTCCTGGGATGGAGGACTACTGCAGCACCAGGCCGAGCCTGCGGTGCCATCCCGTCTCCTTTCTGCGCCAGGAGTTGCACGCCCACGGTGTGATGGCCTGCGTCGACCTCGCCGTAGCGCGCGACGGGCGTCGGGTGGTGGTGCCCAGTATTGTGCCTGTGCGACAGAAGCTAGCGGGCAGGCGGCACCGACGATCAACATGGCGGGCGCCACGCACATGTCACGTCCGGCCAATAGCCTGCTCCTGGCATGCGCTCCCTCATGTAGCCCCGACCACTACTGCCACAGGAATCTTGGAGCGACCTGAGACAGCGGCAGCGGTATTCGAGTGATACGGATCCCGTCACGGCCAGGCAAGTTATCCGGCCCCAGGTTCTTTGCCCGAGCGAAGCGGGCGCACGGAGGGCGGTTTGCCCCTCTGTTCAATCGGACCTAGCCTCGGCCTCCGAAGCAAACTGGGCGGAGGCCCGGGAGGGAGGACGAATGAGGCGGAGAGCCCTGCTGGGGACGGCGGTCGTGGCCGCCAGCTCGCTGGCGGCGCCCAGCCTGGCCCAGGACACCGGCCCGGTGAAGATCGGCGTGCTCAGCGACATGTCCGGCTTCGTCGCCGACATCTCGGGTGCGGGGTCGGTCCTGGCCGCCCGCATGGCGATCGAGGATTTCGGCGGGGCGGTGCTCGGCAAGCCGGTCGAGTTCGTCTCCGCCGACCACCAGAACAAGCCCGACATCGGTGCCCAGATCGTTCGCAACTGGCTCGATGTCGAGCGCGTGGATGCCGTCGCGGACGTGCCGACATCCTCGGTCGGCCTGGCCGTCCAGGAGGTCACGCGCACCAAGCGGCGGATGTTCCTCAACTCCGCCGGGTCATCCGGCGACTTCACCGCCAAGGCCTGCTCGCCGCTGGCCAACCAGTGGAACATCGACACCTACACGGTGGCGAACGGCATTACCAAGGCACTGGTCGGCCGCGGGCTGAAGAACTGGTTCTTCGTCACTGCTGACTACACCTTCGGGCTCGCCCTGGAGCGCGACGCGACGGCAGCGATCACAGGGCTCGGCGGCCGGGTCCTGGGCAACGCGCGGCATCCCATCAACAACCAGGACTTTTCGTCCTTCTTGCTGAAGGCACGGTCCTCCGACGCCCAGGTCGTCGCCTTCGCTAACGGCTCGGGCGACACCATCCGCTCCATCCAGCAGGCCCGCGAGTTCGGCCTGGTGGACAGCAGGCGCAAGGTCGCCGCCTTCATCCTGCACGTCACCGACGTCCACGCGCTTGGGCTCGAGGCGGCGCAAGGCACGCTGGTGATGGACACCTTCTACTGGGATCGGACGGCGGAGACGCGGGCCTGGTCGCGCCGCTTCATGGAGCGCCGCGGCGGCAAGGCGCCGACCGCCGTGCAGGCGGGCGCCTACAGCGCCGTGCTGCACTACCTCAAGGCTATCCAGGCGGCCGGAACCAAGGATGCCGAGGTCGTCGCAGCCAGGATGCGCGAGATGCAGATTGACGACCCGCTCATCACGGACGCCCACATCCGCGAGGACGGCCGGGTGGTGAAAAATTACTACCTGCTCGAGGCGAAGGCGCCGAGCGCGTCAAAGTACGCTTGGGATTACTTCAAGGTCGTCGCCACCGTGCCGGGCGAGGAGGTCACGCGGCCTCTCAGCGAGGGCGGCTGCCCGCTGGTGGCCAAGGGTTAGGAGGTAGTCATGAGCAGCGACTTCGGAACCAAGCAGGCGCCCATCGTCATTCGCGACCAGGATCTTGTGCCCTCGTGGGATCTGAAGCGCGCGCGGGAGCCTGGCTTCCGGCGCAGCCTCACCACCTGGGTCGGCGGGCCCGAGGGCTACATCAACAGCAACCTCGGCGTGTCGGCGACCAGCCGGGGGTGCGCGGCGGGCCTGATGCGCATGGCGGTCGGCGAGCGCCAGCCAGGCGTGCACGTCCACTCGGTCACCGAGATCTACGTCATCCTCAAGGGCGAGGTGGAGAGTTTCGACGGCGTCGGCCGGAGGCATCGCGCGGGCCGCCTCGACTGCCTCTACATCCCGAAGGGTGTGCCACACGGCGTGCGCGCCGTCGGCGACGAGGACCTGGAGCTCATCTGGGTGCACGATGGCATCGAGCGGAACGGGGTATCCGTCTACCTCGAGGGCGATGGCCCCTTTCCGGCGGAGCGCGAGGTCGAACTCATCCGGTTCCAGGACCTGCGGCCTGCCGGTGAAGCGATGGGCGGCTCGGGCATGGGCTGGTCGGTGACCTGGGTGGCCGGTCCGGACGGCTCGCCCGACTACAATCCCGGCCTGGCGGCCGAGAACGGGCTGGTGGGCCTCGGCATGACCGCGCTGCCGCCGGGTGTGCACCTGGAGCCACCGCAGCACGGCGGGCCTCGGCTCTGTGTCGTGCTGCAGGGGAATGGCACCGCGCGTCCCGGCGCGCAGGCGGTCGGCCTTGGGCCGCTAGACGCGCTTTATGCTCCCGCGCCCGGTGCAGAGGACATCGTCAACGCCGCCAACGCGCCGCTCCACGTCCTCTGGGTGGACGAGGCTGCGGGCGGGTAGGGCAGCGGGAGGCAAAGGCAGCAAGCCTGCTGAGTGTTGAGGTCCCGGGACGAGATGCGGTAGTGCCCCTCCAGATCCGGCCTTGTCACCAGGCAGGTGCTCTGCGGGATTGCGTAGGACAGCACCACCAGCCGAAGGTCAGTCGTCCCGATGCACGCGCTCCCTGCGCTCATGCCGCTCCTGCGCCTCAATCGATAAGGTGGCGATCGGCCGCGCCTCGAGCCGACGCAGACCGATCGGCTCGCAGTAGCCGTAGGTGCCGTCCTCGATGCGCTCGAGCGCCTCGTCGATCTTGCCGATCAGTTTGCGGGCGCGGTCGCGCGTGCGGAATTCCAGCGCGCGATCGGCCTCGACGCTCGCGTGGTCGGTCAGGTCTGAAGCGATGAAGCCTCCTTCCGAGAGGCTGGCGAGCGTCTCGCCCGCGTCCTTCAGGAGTTCCTTGCGCCAGTGGGTGAGCTTCTGCCGGAAGTACTCCTGCTGGCGCGGGTTCAGGAACTCCTCGTCCTCCGAGGGACGGTAAGTTGGTGACAGCGTAACAAGCATTCTGGACGAATCCTCACCAAAACGGCCCAGGCAGGACACCGCGCTCTGTCGTCGCGTTGGTCATATGGAGTTTGCCGGGCATTCCATCTTCTGCCTTCCGCGGGGGATTGCTTTGCACGCCAGCGCATGGAGTTCCAATGCGTAGAACTACGCAAAAGCGCCGCCGCGGCGTGCCTCACCTGAAACTGGGCATCCCCGCGCATCGCGGACCACAAGTTGAGTCTCATCCCAATTGAATTCTGCGGCGCTGCTGTGTGATCAATGTTTTGCTGCCGCAGCCCACTCGGTGGGCTACAAATTCGATGTTATCCATTTGGACCAAACGGCAGGTGGAGGGCTGGCTGGAGCGGCAGCAGCGCGACACGTACCGGTTCATCCTCTTCAACCACTAGGACCGCTACCAGCGGCACGGGTTGCTGCTGTTCGCGCGGTACACCGCCGCCAGCTACACCCTCGCTGCGGTCAACACGAGCGGTGACGAGCGGACGGTCCCCTTCTGGTTCCCCGTCGGGGGCGACTATGTTGAGGAGCTGCACGGCGGCAACCTCGACCTCAAGGGCGTGCCGCCGCTTCACGAGGTCGCGCTGACCGTTCCGTCGCACTACGGGCGGATCTGGACGCATCCGTGACCGGCTACCTCGCGGCGCCCTGACTCGGCGGGGCCGCGACAGGCAGGGAGGAGAGCATGGACGACAAGGACGAGGTCCGGAGGGCGATCGAGAGGCTCATCCTCGCCGAGAACCGCGGCAAGGCCGGAGGGGAGGCCGAGGCGGAGGACGTCCTGGATGAGGGCTTCCTCGGCGTCACGCGGGCCAAGGGGCGGGAGCAGGAGCTTCCGGACTACCTCGCAGAGATCGCCGGTGCGGACTACGCCAGCCAGACGGACACGAGGAACAAGAGGCGGTGGCTGGACATCCCCGATCCCGCCACCGCGCCGGAACTTGACGAGCCGGGCTCGGCCGGGCTCCGGAAGGGGTCGAACATGGGGATCTTCGGCGACGCCGCCGTCGTTCGGGCCGTGGTCAGCACACGCGCTCCAGGAACCGCGGACCGGGCGGACAGATGCTACCGGAACACCTTCGCGCTGGTCCGGCGCCCCTCCGGCTGGCGCGTGATCGCCTGGCAGGTGACCGAACTGCCCGGCTGAGCGCGGGGCGGGGCAGGAAAGGCGGGGACTTGGTGCTGCCCTCGCTCGCCTCAAAGTCCTTTCCGGCGCCAGTGATGCCTGAGGGAGGAGGTGCCGATGACGGTGGCTCTGCGCTTGCAATGCGATCCCCTCCTCGGCGGCCGTGTCGATCGGGAGACGACGGCCGGAATGGTTGCGGTTGCCACGGTCGTGCGGGACGGCGGTGGCCTGCTCATGCACTTGCGGCCAGGTCCGGCGAGCGCGGGACTGGAGTATCTTGAGGGGCTTCGGGCCGAGGACTGCGAGGGACTGCAGGTGCTGATCGGGCGAGGCGACGTGACGGTCACGATGCCAAACGCCTGAAGGGGCAGGCCTCCAGGCGCCCTCTCATGGCTAACGTAGCAGGTTGACCTCCAGGGCATCGAAGTGGGTCAGGCTGTCGGCCTTGGTCCACAGCCCGACCCGGCCCGGCTCGGCGAAGGTCCGGTCCGTGGCGGTGAAGAGTTCGCGGCCGTCGAGCGAGACAGCGAGCCGGTCGCCCTCGACCCGGAGCCCAAGTGCCTGCCAGCGGTCCCGCGGCATCCGGATGTCCATGCCCGCAAACTGGATGCGACGCCCGTCCACGACCCGGTACAGGCGGACGTTGTCCTCCAGCGCGTTGGCGCGGGCGATGTAGTAGTTCCGCGGGTCGCGCAGCCGCACCACCAGCCCGGCCGCCTGGTCCACGGTGCCGGAGATCGGGCGGAAGCGCACCGAGACAGCCACGTCGCGCGCCGTCACGCCGTCCAGGATGGCGAGCGGGAAGCGGTCGCTGGTGCGGTCCTTGCTGGTTTCGACCAGCACCTTCGGCCCTGCCGGGGAGTACGAGTCCTCCAGCACGACCCAGCGCACCGGCGCGCCACCGCCGGTCAGCGCGAAGGAGAAGCCCCGCGGCGGCGCGCCGACCGCCGCGTCCTCGAAGTCGAAGCGCCGTGGCTGGCTCTGGGCCGTTGCGTGGCGCCGGGCCAGCGTGAGGCCCGCCCCGGCGAGGAGCACGGGGCGCCTGCGGACCGCTGTTGGCTCGGAGCGCATGGCGGCCGCCTTACCCGGCAGGGCGGCTGTTGGTGCGTTCGAGCGCGGCGCGCAGGCCGCGCCCCAGCTTCCCGGGATCGTCCACGCCCCAGAAGTGCATGAAGAAGATGCGCGGCTGGTTCGCCAGCATGTGGTTGTGGATGGCCGTGACCTCGATGCCGTGCTCGACCAGCGCGCGCTGCACCGGCACCACCTCCTCGGCGGTCAGGACGAAGTCGCCGGTGACCGCGGCCCTGCCATCCCCGGCCGCCTGGAGGTTGATCACGGTGGCGGAGCCCATGGCGGTCGGCACCTCCATACCGCCCTCGCGCACCGGCTCGGCGCGTGGCACCGACACCCCGTAGACGCCGCCTGCCGCCCGCCCTTCGCGGCCGAGCGCCCGGGCGAAGGCGGCGGTGTCGACGCCCTCGATCCGGTCCTCGCTAGGCGCGCCAGCCGCCCCCTGCAATGGGGTCGCGGTCTCCTGAAGCGCGACGCGCAGCGCGCTGGCGAGCTTCGCCGCCTCGCCGTGCCCGCCGACGTGGAGGTACATCGTCGCGGGCTGCGCCCGGAGCAGGTGGTTGTGCAGCGCCGTGACCTCGATGCCGCCCTCGGCCAGGCGGCGCATTACCGGCGCGACCTCGGTCTCGAGCAGCACAAGGTCGCCCATGACCATCAGGTCCTGCCCGTGCTGCCCGAAGGCCAGCCAGGAGCCGAGAGCGAAGCCGGGTCGGATTTGAATGCCGTCCAGCGTGACCTTCAGGTCGCTGCGCGGCAGGGCGACACGCCACACGCCGCCGGGCTGCTCGGTGCCCGGTTTACCGAGCGTGTCGTCCACGGTCCGGTGCCAGTCGGCATTGGGCGACAAGCCCTGCTGCTGCGCTGGGGCGTCGCCGGGCTGGGCGAAGGCTGGCGCCGCCGCCGCGGCCAGCATGGCCAGCCTGGCGAGGGCGGACCGGCGGAAGGTCTCGTGCGTCATGGCCATCTCCCTTTCTTCTTCGTCCGCGCCGCGAGGCCGATCAGCCGAGGGCGAGCTTCGCCACCAGCCCGACCGCGGCGGTGATGCCAAGGGTCTTCAGCAAACCGAGCTTGAGGCGGAACAGGGAGACCGCGGCGAGCGCGGCGAGCGCCAGGGCGAGCAGGTCCAGGCTGCCCAGGACCGGTATATCCAGTGTCGCTGGGCCGACCTCCACCCGGCGCACCTCGGCGAAGAGGACCCGCAGGCCGAACCAGAGCGCCAGGTTGGCAATCACGCCCACCACCGCTGCCGTCACCGCGGCCAGCGCGCCGGTGAGCGCACGGTTTTCGTGCAGCCGCTCGACGTAGGGCGCACCGAGGAAGATGAAGGCGAAGCACGGCGCGAAGGTGACCCACACGGTGAGCACCGCGGCCAGCACGCCCCAGGCGAGCCCGCCCTGGCCGTAGCCCGCCAGGAAGCCGACGAACTGCAGCACCAGGATGAGCGGCCCGGGCGTGGTCTCGGCGAGGCCGAGGCCGACCAGCATCTGGTCGGGGGTGAGCCAGCCGTAGCCCTGCACCGCCTCCTGCGCCACATAGGCGAGCACCGCGTAAGCGCCGCCGACGGTGACCACCGCCATCTTCGAGAAGAACCAGGCGACGTCGGCGAAGACGCCGCCGACGAGCAGAATGAGCGCCGCGACCGGCAGCAGCCAGAGCGCGACCGCGACCCAGCCCGCGCGCCACGCCCTGGCTGCGAGCCGGGCGGGGCGGTCCGGGTCCGCCGCCAGCACCGCGTCCAGCACCGCGGGCGGGCCCTCCTTCGCCGCGCCGTGGCTGCCGCCCCGGAAGGCGCCGGGCACGAAGTAGCCGATCAATGCGGCGGTCAGGACGACGACCGGGAAGGGGATGCCGAAGGCGTAGAGCGCCAGGAAGGCGGTGGCAGCCAAGACCCAGGCGGCGCCGGTCTTCAGCGCCCGCCGCGCCACCCGCAGCAGCGCCTCGACCACCAGCACCAGCACCGCGCATTTAAGCCCGAAGAACAGGGCCGCGACGACCGGCACCTCGCCTAGTGTGGCGTAGAGGATGGAGAGGCCGAGCATCACCGCCATGCCCGGCAGCACGAACAGCGCCCCGGCCGCGATCCCGCCGCGGACGCCGTGCAGCAGCCAGCCGAGATAGGTGGCGAGCTGCTGCGCCTCCGGCCCGGGCAGCAGGGTGCAGAAGTTCAGCGCGTGCAGGAAGCGAGCGTCGGAGACCCAACGGCGGTCGTCCACCACCTCCCGGTGCAGCAGCGCGATTTGCCCGGCCGGGCCGCCGAAGGAGAGCAGGCCGACCTTCAGCCACACCCGCAGGGCCTCGCCGAAGGTCGGCATGTGCGCGGGAGCGGCTATCGTCTCGGCGGCACCGGTGCCGACGCCCGTCGCCGCAGGCTTTGCCGCGGCGCCGCTCAAGGCGCGCCCTCCGGCGCCGGGGCGCGCGATTCCTTGGATGGCGTCCAGTTGTGGACCTCGCCCGCGGCGCCGCGGCACCAGACGTAGAGGGCGTCGTAGATGACCATGCCCTGCTCGAGCATGGCGTGGTCGTCCGCGATGTTGGCCGACAGCCCCATCGAGATGGCGTGCAGGCCGGACGCCTCCGGGGCGAGGTCGTGCCGCGCCGTGTCGGCACCGCGGACGATGACGGCCAGCCGGTGCAGGGCCGGGTCGTCCAGCTTGTAATGCTTGATCAAGGCGTCGAAGGAGCAGAGCTCGCCGTCATGCGAGAACGGCTCGGCGCCGGGGATGTCGTAGGGGACCGCGCCCGTTTCCTTGGCGACCGCGAACACCTGGTCCGTCGGCACGTAAAGGAATTCGGCCTCCGGCTCGACGAAGCGCCGGATCAGCCAGGGGCAGGCGATGCGGTCGATCTTCGGGCGCTCGCGCGTGACCCACGTCGTCATGACGCGTCTCCTCGGCTGTGTTGATCGTGTGGCTGGGGCAGTGGGACGGTCGGGCCGCCCATGGCGTGCCAGGCGGTGATGCCGCCCGCGAGCATCCGGGCGTCCAGGCCGCGGCGCCGCAGCTCCGCCGTCGTCTCGCCGCTGACCTGGAAGCCGTAGACGCAGTAGGCGACCACCGGCCGGTCGGGGGGCAGGTCTCCGGCCCAGTCGGCGATGGCCCCGGGCGGCAGGAAGCGCGCCCCGGGGAGCATGTCGGTGCGCCGGGGCAGGTCGATGGGTAGGCAGACATCCACCAGGGTGACGCCCTCACCGCGCTCCAGCATGGCGCGGAGCTCGGCGGCGGTGACCTTGGGCACCTCCGGGTTCGGCCAGGGTAGGCGCGGCACGGCGGGGTCGAGCGCCCGGCCTTGGCGCGCCTCGATGCGCTCCCAGTGGATGTTGCGCATAAACGCGTCCACGTAGGCGCCCGCCTTGGCCCCGAAGTCGAGGGCGTAGGCGTGCTCGTACATGTCGAGTGCCAGCACTACCGCGCCGTCGGTCAGGGTGTGGCAGTGGTCGGCTGCCCATTGGTTGGTCAGCCTGCCCAGGCGCTCCGACCAGGTCAGCAGCACCCAACCCGAGCCGCCCGCCAGCGCCCTGCCCATGGCGGTGAACTCGGCCCGCCAGCGGTCGACCGAGCCGAAGTCGCGCTCGAGCGCCCGGGCCAGGCCGCCGCCCGGCTTGCCAGAGCGGCCGAGCGCATCGAAGTAGGCCTCGTGCAGGATCATGGAGTTGGCGGCGATCAGCCGCTCGCGGCCGAGGCTGTTCAGGTCGAAGACAGGCGCCGCCCCGAAATCCAAGCCCGCGAGGCGCCCCTCGATGGCGTTCGGGCGGCGGACCGCGCCGCCATAGTTGTTCTCGTAGTGGCTGACCAGCAGCCGGTCCGAGAGGCCGTCGAGCCGGTGCGGCTTGAACGGCAGCGAGAGGACTTCATTGGCCATGGGGGTGCCTCGTCCCGAGCGATACGAAACTCCTAGACGGAAGGTAAGAAAGATACAAGTGTATCTTGATTGGTCAAATGCCGGTGCTATGCTGCGCCCGTGAGCGACCCGGAGACCCCCGTGCAGGCCCAGCCCGCCCGCTGGCTGCTGCTGGTGCACCAGCTCCCGCCCAAGCCCGGCTACCCCCGGGTGAAGGTCTGGCGGCGGCTGCAGGCGCTCGGCGCCGTGGCGGTGAGAAACGCCGCCTATGTGCTGCCCGCGGGCGAGCAGGCGCAGGAGGACTTCGAGTGGCTGCTCAAGGAGATCGGTGAGCTCGGCGGCGAGGGGATGATCTGGGAGGCGCGGCTCGTGGACGGCCTCTCCGACGAGGACGTCCAGGATCTGTTCAACGCCGCCCGCGCCGAGGATTACGACGCCGTCTCCAAGGAGGCCCGCGCCCTTGCCACGGCGCTGAACGCCGAGGGCACCCCGGCCAGCCCCGGTGAGGCGCGGGCCAAGCTCGCCCGGCTGCGGGCCGAGGTGGCTCGGATCGAGGCGATCGACTTCTTCGGGGCGAACGGGCGCGAGACGGTCGAGGGATTGCTCTCGGGCCTCGATGTCCGGCTACAGGAGGACGAGGCGATGGCGGAGGACCGGCAGGAGCAACCGGCTGGCGGCGCCGCGGCCGACACGCTCAAGGGACGCGCCTGGGTGACGCGGCGGGGGGTCTACGTGGACCGGATAGCCTCGGCCTGGCTGATCCGGCGCTTCATCGACCCCGAGGCCCGGTTCAAGTTCGTCCCAGCCAAGGGCTACGAGCCCGAGCCCGGCGAGCTGCGCTTCGACATGTACGAGGGTGAGTACACCCACGAGGGCGACCGCTGCACCTTCGAGGTGCTGCTCGCCCGCGCGGGCCTCGACGACCCGGCGCTCGCTGCCATCGCCGAGATCGTGCACGACATCGACCTCAAGGACGCGAAGTTCGGCCGCGAGGAGGCGAGCGGCATCGCGCGCGTCATGGACGGCATCGCGGCCGCCAACAAGGACGACGAGCGGCGGCTGGACCGTGGCGCCGCCGTGCTCGACGACCTCTACGAGGTCTTCCGCAGGAAGCGGCGCTAGGCGGCGTGCCCGGGCCCGCACGGAGCTTCGTTCTGCTCGCAGGCACCTTGGTCACAGCCAATGAAGTGATGGCCCAGAGCACGTTGCGAGGAGGGGCGGTGATGAACCCTGCTGGAGCAAACATGGCGGCGAGGCGTCGCGCATCCCTGTTCTGCACCGTGGCCGCCGCCTGCGCCACGTCGGTGGCTCCGGCAACTGCGCGGCCCGCGCTGGCCGGGCCATCCGAGGTCTTCCACGGCCCGGATGGCGTGATCGGACTCTTGCACCCGTCCGGGACCGGCGCGCCTCCGTCGGCGGCGGTGCTGGTCGTGAACGACGCCCTCGGCATGGACACGCGCAGCCAGCGCTACATCGAGCATCTCGCCGCGGCCGATCTGATGGTCCTCGAGGTCGAGCTCGGCCCCAACCCGCCCGACGGCTGGCCAGAACCGCTGCCCGGGGAGGCCGAGGCCGCGAGCCTGGTGGCGCGCGCCGCCGCGGCGCTCGCAGGCGATCCCCGCGTCAACCCGGCCCGCGTCGGCGCGCTCGGGTTCGGGATCGGCGCCAGGGCGCTCGCCTTGGCCCCGCCCCGCGCGGACGGACGCGACGCATTTGCTGCGCGTGTCCTGCTTTACCCCGGCTGCGGGAGCCTGGGCGGGCTGGTGCGGGCACCGGAGCGCGCGGCCGCGGCCGTCCTCTCGCCGGTGCTGCTCCTGCACGGCGAGGACGACCCGGCGAACCGGCCCGCGGAATGCGAGGACCTTGCCGCCGCGCTCGGAAGGACAGCGTCCGTGCGGCGGATCTCCTACCGCGGAGCGACCTACGCCTGGGACGTGCCGCAATGGGGAGAGGGCGAGCACTCCAGCCAGCCCTGGCCGGGCGGACAGGGCACGGTCCCCGTCCGGTCGTGGCCCGATCTCACGGAGCTGACGGCGGCGCGGACGGCGGCGTTCCTCGCCGACGCGCTGCCCGGAGGGGCGAGAGCCCTAGGGCACGGCAAGGCTTCGGTTCTCCCGGTTCTCCCGGTTCGAGGAGGTGTCCAATGACTGAGACGACCGGCAGGCTGGCGCTGCTCTGGCGCGGAGACCGCGAGACACGCGCGAGCGCGACCACGGAGAACAACAGGTACATTCGGATATTCGAGGAGTTGGCCGCGCGCGGCATCCACGCGGAGCCCGCGGTCTACTCCGAGGAGGCGGAGGCCGAGGTGTGGGCACAGCTCCTGGGCGTGGACGGCGTCCTCGTCTGGGTCAATCCGCAGGCCGACGGCCGGAACCGCCACCGGCTCGACGCAATGCTGCGCGATGTCGCGTCGCGCGGCGTGTGGGTCAGCGCCCACCCGGACGTCATCCTGAGGATGGGCACCAAGGAGGTGCTCCACCGCACCCGGCACCTCGGCTGGGGCACCGACACCCACCTCTACCGCTCCCCCGGGGACCTCGCGGCGGAGTTCCCGCGCCGCCTGCAATTGGACGGCCCGCGCGTGCTCAAGCGGAACAGGGGCAACGGCGGCCAGGGCACCTGGAAGGTCGAGCTCCTTCCCGGGCGCGACCGCGTGGTCCGCGTGCTCGAGGCGCGGACGGGCAGCATGCCGGAAGACCTCTCGCTTGAAGACTTCCTGGCGCGCTGCAATGCGTATTTCGCGGAGGACGGCTGCGTGGTCGACCAGCCGTACCAGCCGCGGCTGCCGGACGGCATGATCCGGTGCTACATGGGCGAGGACCGGGTGGTCGGCTTCGGCCACCAGCTCATCAAGGCGCTGATCCCGCCGCCGCCCGAGGGGCCGGACTCCCCGGAGGCGCAACCCGGCCCGCGCATCATGCACCCCGCCTCGGCCCCGCAGTTCCAGCGCCTGCGGGCGCTGATGGAAGGGGAGTGGACACCGGGGATGATGAAGACGCTTGGCGTCACCAAGGAGGAGCTGCCCATCATCTGGGACGCCGACTTCCTCTACGGGCCGCGCACGCCGAATGGCGAGGACACCTATGTCCTCTGCGAGATCAACGTGAGTTCGGTGTTCGCCATCCCGGACCAAGCGCCCGCCGAGATCGCGCGGCTGGCTGAGGCGCGGCTGCGATCATCGACACCCAGAGCGTGAAGACCACGGAGAGCGGTGGCCATCTCGAACAAAAGCACGCCTTTCTGGTGCGGCAGTGGACGCCGTTGACGAGATGCCGCCGAGCGAGAGGCTGTTCGATCTTTCGGACCGAGCCGAGGCATGGGTCAATGGACGGCTATTGCTCCGGACGATCTCGCGCCGAGATGGATGGCGGGCCGTCGAGACAAGGGACCGGCGCCCTCCTTCCCGCCCCGCTTGGGCTGGGATCAGGCGCAGCACCAGTATCGTCGTCTCAGGCCGCGATGGGCATCATGGCGTGCTGCACCGCTTGGGCGAAAGAGGTGTAATCCAGCGGCTTGTGTCGCAGCAGGAGAGGGCCGCCACCCCCGACCTCTTGGCGCAGCGCCTCCGCACCACCCGGCCGGGCGGAGCCTGTCACCACGAGAACGGGCAGTCCGGGGCGCTCGGCCCAGAGCGCCTGGATCAGGCCCTCGCCGCCGAGATCGGGCATCCGCAGATCGGTGATTAGCAGGTCGAGGGTGTCGAGGTGGCGGGCTGCCGCAAGCGCCTTCCTGCCATCACCCGCGACTATGACCTTGTGGCCCTCGGC
>JAESGY010000330.1_pt1 | contig 26218 bp, 24 predicted proteins | sample 9269841 | NCBI WGS metagenome assembly JAESGY01 (sample SAMN17022865, study PRJNA683097) | algae metagenome | isolation source: Spirirestis rafaelensis WJT71-NPBG6 and co-occurring heterotrophs from... | place: USA: Pinto Wells, Joshua Tree National Park, Colorado Desert, CA | collected 2006-08-15
ACAAAGGCGCCCTGGACCGCGGCACCCTGAAGGTGCGCTCCATGGTGCTGCCCGATACCTACCTCGACCAGGACAAGCCGGAGCGCATGTATGCCAAGGCCGGGCTCGATGCGGCCGCCATCGTCACCAAGGTCTTCGAGGCGCTCGGGTCGGCACAAGGAGCAGAAGCGCCAGAGCATTGGGCTGAGTGTGCATCGCGACCGCAAGCGATCGTAACGGTCTCAATGCCAATTCCGCATCGAACTGGAGCTTCGAACCGGGCAGAGGAGATTGAAGGGGTTGTTACACATCGCTTGAACCCGTGAGGGAGCGATTCCGATGGGCGCCATCATTCTCGCCGGTGCATCCCTCTTAATTTGGATATATCTGGTTTTCAGGCGCGGTTTTTTCTGGCGGGTGGCCGAGCGGGACGACGCCTTGTTTCCGGACGAAGCATCGCATCAGCCAGAAAAACCTACCTTGGTTGTGATCATCCCAGCGCGCAATGAGGCGGAAACGATTGCCACCACCGTTACCTCCTTGCTGAAGCAAACCTACCCCCATCGCTTTGGCATCATTGTGGTGGACGACCAGAGCACTGACGGGACCGGGACGATTGCCGCAGCTGCGGCTCGCGCCGCCTGTGCGGATGATCGCTTCACCATCATCGACGGCACAGCTCTGCCTGTTGGCTGGGCGGGGAAGCTATGGGCGATGCAACAGGGGCTGGACCACGTTAAGGCGAAACCCGTGCCGCCGGAACTCGTCTTGTTTACTGATGCGGATATTGCCTATGCTGCCCCGAACGTGATTGAGCGTTTAGTTGAGAGAACGCTCGCTCGCAATGCGGTCCTGACCTCGCTGATGGTGAAACTCCGCTGCGAGAGTTTCGCCGAACGCTTGCTTGTTCCAGCTTTCGTGTTCTTCTTTCAGAAACTCTATCCCTTCCGGTGGGTGAACGATCCCCGGCGCTCTACGGCGGCGGCAGCGGGAGGCTGCATGCTAGTCCAGCACCAATCTCTCCTCATGGCCGGTGGGCTGCAGACTATTCGACATGCGCTCATCGACGATTGCGCGCTCGGTGCACTCATGAAACAGCAAGGGCCTGTTTGGCTCGGTTTGACAGAACGGGTTCACAGCCTGCGGCCCTACCCGCATTTTAGGGACTTCAGCCACATGGTGTCCCGCTCGGCCTATGCGGAACTCCGATACTCACCGCTTCGGCTCGTCGGCGCCGTTGTCGGCATGAGCGTCACATATCTTGCTCCGCCCCTTCTCTCACTATTAGGCACCGGCGCAGCGCAGGTTTCGGGAGCGGCTGCCTGGGCTCTCATGGCCGCCGCGTTCACGCCCTGCCTGCGCTTCTATGGCCGGAGCCCTGCATGGAGCATTGCGCTTCCGCTTATTGCAGGCATCTATACCGTATTCACCCTCGACTCAGCTCTTCAGCATTGGCGCGGACGGAGTGGCTGGTGGAAGGGACGGGTTCATGCGGCGACCGCTCCGACGAAAAATGCGGTGGTCCCATGATAACCGCTACAGCGGACCGGTCCGGCAAGGCAGATCGTCACGAAACCTTTCCCGTCGCTTACAAGCTCAACCGCCTAGGGCCGCGGGATCCCACCCGTGCAGATTACCGCTTCGCCCACACGCCCGACGACGAAGCAGCGCCCACTGATCCGGTCACCGTCGCGTCAACCTTGGCGGTATTGCGCAGCGCGGCCATCACGCCGCCCTGATGTCTGCGCGAGCGGAAGATCGGATCGTAGTAGCATACCTATACGATGATGTTATTATCGTTTTATGAGAAGAGTGTTCTGTTTGAGCGGAAGCTCGCTGTAACTGACGATAATCATTAGGCCACATTTCGAGGCACGGACCTCAAACTGGCTTCGGCACACCGTGTGCATGAGAGGATAGGATATGAAAATCATCCTCGCTCAGCCCCGTGGTTTCTGCGCCGGCGTTATTCGCGCAATCGAAATCGTTGAGCGCGCCCTCGCCAAGTATGGTGCTCCCATCTATGTCCGGCACGAGATTGTTCATAACCGGCATGTGGTTGAAAACCTCGAGAAGAAGGGCGCACGCTTTGTCGAGAACCTCAACGAAGTGCCAGACGAAGCAGTAGTGATCTTCAGTGCTCATGGCGTTGCCCGCGCGGTGGTCGCAGAGGCTCAGGCAAGGAATCTACCCGTGCTTGATGCCACATGCCCCCTTGTCACCAAAGTTCACCACCAAGCTCGGCGCTATGTGGCGCAAGGACGAGCGCTGGTGCTCATCGGCCATGCCGGACACCCGGAAGTCGAAGGCACACTTGGGCAGATCGATGGTCCAGTTAAACTGGTGCAGACCGCGGCCGACGTGGAGGCGCTTGACCTGCCGGCTGAGACGCGCATCGCCTATGTGACCCAGACGACACTCAGCGTGGATGACACTTGGTCGATCATTGCGGCTCTGAAACGGCGCTTCCCCGACGTGGTCGGGCCCGAGACGAGAGACATCTGCTACGCAACGCAGAACCGTCAAACGGCCGTCCAGCAGCTCTGCCGGTTAGCCGATCTCCTGCTGGTCGTCGGTGCGCGCAACAGTTCCAATTCCAATCGCCTGCGGGAGATCGGTGAGGAGGCCGGCGTACCGAGCTATCTTATTGACGATGAGACGGATATCGATCCCAAATGGCTGCACCAGGTCAAGGTCGTCGGGCTGACCGCCGGTGCCTCGGCGCCTGAAATGCTCGTCGAAAAGGTCATTGATACCCTCTCCCGAAGCTACCCAGTCGAGGTCTCCGTACTTCCAGGTGTTGAAGAGGCCGTTAACTTTCGCCTGCCTGTCGAGCTCGCGAATACTTGAACTCGGTTGGCCTGAAGAACTGTAGCTTGTCAGACGAAGGATTTACCCGTGGGCATACCGCTCCGTCAGATTTTGCTCATCGGCAGTTATGTCGTTCGCCAACACCTTGCGGGCCGGAGGCACTATCCGCTCGTGCTGATGCTGGAGCCTCTGTTCCGATGCAATCTGTCCTGTGCAGGATGCGGCAAGATCGATTATCCGGATCCGATTTTGAACAGGCGCCTGTCATTGGAGGATTGCCTTGGGGCCATCGACGAATGTGGCGCGCCGGTCGTTGTCCTAGCAGGCGGCGAGCCACTCTTGCACAAGGATCTACCCCAGATCGTCGAGGGTGCTGTCGCTCGGCGTAAGTTCGTGATCATTTGCACCAATGCGCTCTTGCTGGAAAAGAAGATCCACCAGTACCAGCCAAGCCCGTACTTCACCTGGTCCATCCACCTGGACGGCGACAAGGACATGCACGATCGCTCCGTTTGCCAGTCAGGCGTCTATGATCGCGCTACCGCGGCCCTCAAGCTGGCTCGTGCGAGAGGCTTCCGGGTAACGATCAACTGCACTTTGTTCAAAGGGGCAGACCCGGAGCGGGTCGCTCGATTTTTTGATACAGTTATGGACTTTGGGGTGGACGGAATCACTGTCTCGCCTGGGTACGCCTATGAAAGAGCTCCCGACCAGCAGCACTTCCTCAATCGAAAAGTCACTAAGGAACTCTTTCGCAACATCTTCCGACTCGGTCGAGGCGGCAAGCGATGGGTATTCAATCAATCGGCACTCTTTCTCGATTTTCTGGCTGGAAACCAGGCCTACCGGTGTACCCCGTGGGGCAATCCCACCCGAACCATCTTTGGATGGCAGCGCCCGTGTTATCTCCTGGGCGAAGGTTACGCCAAAACCTATCGGGAGCTGGTGGAAGATACGGATTGGAATGCCTACGGCACAGGCCATTACGAAAAATGCGCCGACTGCATGGTTCACTCGGGCTATGAGGCATCGGCTGTCATAGACACGGTTCGACGTCCGTGGAAGGCCATTCGGGTGGCCTTGCATGGAGTAAGGACGCAAGGTCCGATGGTTCCGGAGATTCCACTGGACCGACAACGCCCAGCGCAATTCGTTTTCTCAAGAAATGTCACTGAGAAGCTCGGTGAGCTTGCTGACCCCAAGAGTGGGCCCGAGAAGGGTTCTGCAGTGACGTAATCCCGCGAAAGCTGCCGATGCATCATGCGCTAGATGCGGCAGCAAAGCGATCTGCCGTGGTTGCCGCACCACCATTCGTAGCACGTGCCTCCAGTTCAGGATCCCATTGGCATCCATTGCCTCACCGACAAAAGGGGGAAGCGCGTGGTTTGCGGCATCACAGATCACTCGAACCGCTGCAAAAGGAACTCCACGGGTGGCGGCAAACTCGGCTGCGACATGGGATTCCATATCGACCGCAGCGGCGCCCGTGGCGGCATGAAGAGCTGCTTTGGCCCGAGGAGTAAGTACGGGAGCTTCGGAGCCGACAATGTCGGCCTCTATCATGTTCCGCCCTCCGGCCGACAAGCACCGAGCCCAGGCTTGCACGAGACCGGGATGCGAAGCCCACCGGGAGGTCCCAGCGATGATGCCTCGGGCCAGAACTGCATCTCCAGGGGCGAGACCTGCATCTAGCCCGCCTGCGATCCCGAAGCTGACCACAGCGCGGTAGATAGGGGTGAGGCAGCGGAGCACGTGGCGTAGATGATCCGGCGAACCACCTGAGCAGACGGTGGCGTGGTCAGGCCCGGCGATTATGCGCGCTTCATAGGCAAGTCCAGTTACGATCAGGAGCGACAGACTGGAGGTCACATTCCGACCCAGTCGCTGGCATTTCGGTGATCGAGCCTCTGGTTGCGGTAGCGTGCGAGCGCCCAAAGCGGGAAGAGCTTAGGATAGCCGTGGTAACGCAAGTAGAAGACTCTCGGGAAGCCCGTGGCCGTGAAATGCTCCTCTGGCCAGAATCCGTCTCTATCCTGAGTGCTGCAGAGATACTCGATGCCGCGCGTGACAGCAGGATGCCCAAACTCGCCGGCAGCCATTAGGGCCAAGAGGGCCCATGCGCTCTGAGACGCCGTACTCGATGCGGACTGGTGACCTCGGTAATCAAGACAATAGCTCTCAGCCCCTTCACCCCAACCTCCGTCGGGATTCTGGATCCGCACGAGCCAATCCGCTGCTTTTCGGATGGCGTCCGAGCGGGGATCCACACCTGCCGCGTGCAGGGCACAAAGCACAGACCAAGTGCCATAGATATAATTCATCCCCCAGCGACCAAACCAACTCCCATCCTCCTCCTGCTCCGCAAGAAGATACTCAATGCCGCGGGCCAGCGGTGAGCCTCTTTCGGATTTTTCGCCAAGTTGGGCGAGCATGGATACACAGCGCGCCGTCACGTCGACGGTCGGTGGGTCAAGGAGTGCTCCATGGTCGGCAAAGGGGATGTAATTGAGATAGTCGTAGCTATTATCGGTGTCGAAAGCACCCCAGCCGCCGTTTCGGCTCTGCAGCCCTACAATCCACTCGCGGCCGCGGGCGATTGACTCATCAAAGTCCGCCGCATCCGGTAGCAGGAAGCGTGACTGCGCGCGATGCATTGCCATGACGACCACTGCCGTGTCATCGACGTCGGGATAGTGCGGGTTGGAATATTGAAACGCCCAGCCGCCAGGGCGAACGTGAGGGCGTGTCACCGCCCAGTCTCCCACAACATCAAGAATCTGACGCTGCTTTAACCAAGTAAGTCCCTTCTTGGCGTAGTGCTCGGTCTCATCGTTCCCGACTTCAAGGAGGGTCTGGCAGCAAAGCGCGGTGTCCCATACAGGCGAGAGGCATGGTTGACAATAGGCTTCGTTACCCTTCACGACCAGCAGGTGCTCAATTGCTTCCCGTGCCATGATGGCGTGCGGATGATCTTTCGAATATTCAAGGGCATCATACATCATTACGACATTCGCCATAGCCGGAAATATGGCGCCGAATCCATCATGGTCGTTAAGGCGCTCCTCAATGAAGGCGATTGCCGCCTTAATCGCACGCTGGCGCGTACCCTCGGGAAAGAAACGTTCCGTTCTGCGCAGAACGTCATCGGTCATCTGGAAAAAATGCACCCAGGGCGATCTTTGATGCCCAGCCCCTGGCCAGTTGTACTCGCTGTCTGGTGGAATCGTGAAAAGCTCCCCGACAACGATGCCACGCCGGTTGCGTGCCTTCGGCTTTAACGCTTGCAGGACCATGAGCGGAACGAGGACCGTGCGTGCCCAATAGGATATCTTTGAGAGATGAATGGGAAACCAGCGCGGGGCAAGCATGATCTCAATCGGCATGACCGGTACGGCCCGCCAGGGGATCTCGCCATAGAGCGCCAACAATGTCCGCGTGAACACGTTACTCTGGGAAGCACCGCCACGGGCGAAAATCAAATCTCTGGCCCGACGCATGTGCGGAGCGTCTGGCAGGTCTCCGATCATCTTCAGCGCGAAGTATGCCTTAACCGTCGCACTTAGATCGAATGCTCCGCCATGGTAAAGAGGCCAGCCGCCGTCTTGAATCTGTATACGGCGCAGATACGCGGCAATCTTTTCTTCAAGGCCGCTTTCTGCGGGCTCTCCCAGGTAATGCTTAAGGAGTATGTATTCGGCAGGAATCGTGGCATCGGCCTCAAGTTCAAATCTCCAATGCCCATCGGCTTGAGCACATGCGACAAGCGCTTGGCTGGCAGCTTCGATGTGCGTATCGATTACGTCGGCGGATAGCTCAATCTGGCTTTGACTGACACGGGCCATGCGATACTCCATATCTTTCCGTCATACTTCATGACAGTCTCAACAGTAGGTGTCGCTTGGATCGGGCGCCCATATTGACATCAATCATCGGGCGGAGCTCTCGATCAAATCAGCCCGTATCGTAGCAATGCCCCTACAAGGTGTAAGCGCCCTACGTGAACTGCCTCGCGGGGTGGGTTCCAACCACGCGACAGAAGTTGATCGAGAAGATTCGAATAGGCTGCAGCCATCAGACGCGGGGCGCGTACAGTGGTTCGAGAACATTCAGCCATGATCCGGCCCGCTTCCTGAAAGTGAACGATTGCTTTATCCGCCACTTGGGTGCAGGCGCGCCCGATCCTTGGATGACACAGAACGCATTCAGCCGCGAATGGGTAAATGTCTGCCTCGACCAGGGCTTCCCGTGGTAAATAGAGCCGACCGAGGATAGCATCCTCATCGAGGTCACGCAGTATGTTGGTCAGCTGTAAGGCTCGTCCCAGGTGGTAAGCAAGAGCCTCGCCATGCTGATTGTCAACCCCGAAGATCCGGACCGAGATCCGGCCAACGGCACTTGCGACCCGGTCACAATAAAGGTCAAGCGTCGCCCAGTCTGGGGCTCGGGTGTCACCGGTCACATCCATCATCATTCCATCGATGACAGCATGGAAGTCGTCAGGTCGGAGTGAAAAGGTGCGGACAGCGGCGGCTAGAGCTGAAAGCCGCTCTGGGGGCTGTCCATTGAACAGAGCGTCTACCTCCGTCCGCCAGACCTGAAGCTTTCTGGCGCGGTCGGCGGAGGACTCGCCGCTATCCGCAACGTCATCGATGGCCCGGCAGAACCCGTACACAGCATACATGGCCTCACGTCGGGAGCGTGGCAGTATACGCATGGCTGTGTAGAATGAACTGTTGACAACAACAGGGTGACCGTTCTCATTCAGCGCTACACCGGCCATGCGCTGCTCCTCCTGAAAGCAGTGTGGAGACATGCGAACTATAGCGTCGATATGACCTTGTGTCATATCGATAAAGGAGCAGGCGCAATGACCGTTCATCTCCGGCGATCCTGCGGTCGGTGCGCCAGGTACAAGGGCAGTTCAGGATCGAGGTATCGGTTCCGCTGTTGACGAGATTTGGCCAAGTGGCTTGGTGCCGGCTCGGCAAGCCTCGCACCAGTTGGCATGGAAATGCTTCGGGGCTGGCGTGCGGCGTGCCTGGCCGCGCGGTCACGCGACGCCGGCCTTCGCTTTCATGGCGTGGCCGGCGAGCGTCTTGCCAAGGGACCACGCCGCACCTGGGACGCGGTGGGAGTCGGCGATCACGGCATCGAAGGCGTGCTCGATCCAGGTACAGTCCTCGTCGTCGATGACAAGTGGCGGCAGGAGCTTTACCACATGGCTTCCGTGGCCCGCTACCTGGCACAGGACTCGGTGTTCCTTGAACAAGGGCACCGTAACAAGCTGGCAGAATAGGCCTTTATTCATGGTCTCAAGCGCACTCCAAGCAGCCTTCAACTTGAGGGAGCGTGGCGGGCCGAACTCGATGCCAATCATCAGCCCTTTGCCGTGCACCTTCTTCACGAATTCGTAACGCTCGGCCATGCCCTTGAAGGTGGCAATCAGCTGCGCCCCCTTTTCGGCCGCGTTCTCGATCAGCCGCTCCTCCGCAAGCGCATGCAATGTCGCAAGCCCCGTGGCCATGGCAAGGTCGTTCTTCGAAAAGGTCGAGCCATGTACGACCGCGCGGTCGAGTCGGTCAAAGATTTTGTCGAAGATCCAGCGCCGGGTCAGAACGGCACCGACCGGCACGTAGCCGCCGGAAAGTGCCTTCGCGAGAAGCACCATGTCAGGCTCAACACCCCAATGCTCTATAGCAAGGAACTTGCCCGTCCGACCGAGTCCTGTCTGGATCTCATCCACCACGAAGAGAGCCCCGTAGTGACGGCACAGCTTTGCCGCACCTTCCAGGTACCCTTCGGATGGTACGTTGACGCCCTTGCCCTGAATCGGCTCGACAATGAAGGCGGCGATGGTCTTTGATGCGAGGGCACGCTCAAGAACGGCAAGGTCGTCAAAGGGGATCTCCGTGCAGTCCTGCAGGAGCGGCCCGAAACCCCTTCGGAATACCTCTTCGCCCGTGATCGACAGGCTGCCATAGGTGAGACCATGGAAGGCATGGCTGGCGAAGAGAATGCCCGGCCGCCCCGTAGCGCTCCGGGCGAACTTGATTGCGGTCTCAACGGCCTCGGAGCCCGAATTGGCGAAGAACGCCTTGTCGAGATAGGGCGTGTGGGACAGAAGTCGCGCGGCGAGAAGGCCAGCGAGTGGCGAGACGTCCATCTGCACCAGGTTCGGCAGCTCCCCATCAATGGCTGAGACGAGTGCGTCGCGTACGCCCTTGTGATTGCGCCCAAGCGCGAAGACGCCCCAGCCGGACAGAAGGTCAAGGTAGCGCCGATTGTCGCGGTCCCACAGATGAGCACCATGTGCCCGGCGGAAGCTTACATCGTAGCCGATCACCTTCAGCACGTGCACCATTTGCTCGTTGAGATGGCGGATGTGCAGGTCGTAGCGATCCTCCTCGTGGGCGTGGAAGAGCGCGGCGATGTCAAGACTCATTGGGGAACTCCGGGTCTGTTTAGCGGGGCTGCGCGGAGCGGGGGCGGGCGCCGTTGGCGGACTTCGGCGGGCGCGCCTACGGCCTCGGTCTCGCGGGTCCAGGTTTCGCTGCCACAGAGAAGACCGCCGAGGACGCAACCCTCGATCTTAAGGGCGGTCGGGCCCTGCGGTACGAGGGTAGCCGCATAGGTCTTGCCATTGGCGGCGTTGTAGACGCTGCCCTCCCACCAGTTCTGGCCCTTGAGTGTCATACCCTTGATGATCTCGAGCCCCAGAAGCGGCTTGCTGCGCTTGGCCGGATCGGGGTTGTTCAAATCGACGCCGCCCGGTGTCTTCGTCCAGATGAGGGTGCCACAATGGGTCCTGCCGCTGGCATCGCCGCACGGTGCGATGCGGATGCGCGCGGACTGGTCGGCGACGAGCCACTCGCCGTCAATGGGCGTGGCTGGCGTCTGTGCGGTCACCGCCGTCCCCGGCCCGTTCTTGGGCTGGGCCACGGCTGAGACGGTGATGAGTACCGCAAGAGAGGCCGCGGCAAATACCTTCTTGCTGACCATGTCGGCCCCAGACCCTCCGGGTCCGCTCCGGTTGAGGCTTAGCAGTTTCACAAGTTCGTAACGGAACTAGCTCTTCAGCTTATTTCTTGTGATCTTAAAGCGGCAAGCATGAGGCATGCATTCGGCTTTGTGAAACGGTTAGACTATCACCAGGCATCATCCTGACGAAGCCAGCGCTTTTCCGCGGGGCTGAAGCAGGTACTCTCACTGTTGGTGCGTCCACCTGAATAGGCCTGTCGCGAAGAAACTCGACCGAGCCACGAAAGCTGCCTTAGCCGTTGCTGGATCGGCTGACGTGGACATGAGTGAGTGCGCCATCGAATCTGCCAGTACAGGGCTGAACTGGATCCGGCACAACCGAAGCAGCCCCGCCCTGGACAAGCCCCGCCGCCCGTGGCTTCCTCTTACCGCTGATCTGGAACGGATGTGATGGCCCTTTCCCTTCTGCGCAGACTGGCCGTAATCGTCCTGGCGCTCTGGCCAACGCTTGGCCAGGCGCAACCCACTGCGCCAGCGCCGACTGTCACGGTCGCCACTGCCATCCAGGCATGCTTCGAGGACCGCGTCTCCTTCATCGGTGCACTTGTGGCCCGAGAGGACGTGCTCGTCATTCCCCTCGTTGAGGGAGCGAGAGTCAACGAGGTGCTGGTCGAAGCGGGCGCGTGGGTTAGGAGCGGCCAAGTGCTGGCACGGCTCAGCCGCCCGGGGGTGCCGGAGGCACCGAGCGGCGAGTTAATCGACCTGACAGCGCCTGCGGACGGCGTGGTGCTCACCCGGGGCGCCCGTGTCGGCCTCATCGCCTCTGCCACCTCCGTTGAGCCCCTGTTTCGCATCGCCCGCGATGGCGCCATGGAGGTGATGACGGGGCTCCCGGCGGGCCGCCTTGTCAACGTGCGCGCCGGACGTGGCGTGCGCCTCCAGACCCCCGGAGGGGAGATCCGCGGCCAGGTGCGCCTCGTCGCGCCGGAGGTGGACCGGCAGAGCCGGCTCGCCCTGGTGCGCATCAGCTTCGATGGCGACCCGCGCCTACTCTTCGGCGCTTCCGTGTCCGGCATCATCGAGACGGGGCAGAGCTGTGGCCTGGGCGTTCCGCTTTCGGCTCTGGTCTCCGAGCGCGACCGCACGCTGGTGCGGCGCGTGCGCGATGGCAAGGTAGAGAGCGTCGCGGTGCAGCCCGGGCTCGTCCAAGGCGACATGGTTGAGGTCCGCTCCGGACTCGCGGCCGGCGATCTCGTGATCGCCCGCGCGGCCGATTTCCTCCGCGACGGCGATGCCATTCGCACTGCGCCGGTGGAGGTGCAGTGATGAGGATCCCCATTTCGGCGGCATCGATCCGTCGGCCGATCCCTTCAATCGTCCTCTTCGTGGTGCTGGTTCTGCTCGGGTTGATAAGCTTCCGAGAACTGCCGGTGACACGCTTGCCTTCAGTCGATCTCCCGGTCGTGTCCGTCGCCGTGCCGCAGTACGGTGCATCGCCGGCTGAAATCGAAACGCAGGTAACGACACCCGTCGAGAATGCAGTGGCAGGTGTCGCCGGAGTGCGCCACATCTCCTCGACGATTACGGATGGCCTCTCAACTACAGTGATCGAGTTCCGCCTCGAGGTGGACGCGACCGCTGCCGTTAACGACGTAAAGGACGCAGTGGCGCGCATTCGCCCTGAACTACCCCAGACGGTGCAGGATCCCATCGTCCAGAACATCGAAATTGCTGGCCTACCGATCGTCACTTATGCCGCAACGGCGAAAGACCGCACACCGGAGCAGATATCCTGGTTCGTCGACGAGACCGTCAAGCGGGCGCTCCTCGGGCTCCGCGGCGTCGCGGGTGTCGAGCGCATCGGGGGAGGCGAGCGCGAGATCGCGGTTCATCTCGACCCCGTGAAGCTGGCGGATGCCGGCGTCACTGTCATCGACGTGAACGAGCAGTTGCGCGCGGCGAACGTTGCCGTCGGAGGCGGACAGGTCGAGGCCGGAGGGCGCGACGCGACGATCCGCACGCTCGCCGGCGCCCGCAGCCTTTCAAGCCTTGCCGCGATCCCCATCGCCCTGCCGACCGGGGCGACGGTCCGCCTCGATGACCTCGGTACTGTCACAGATGGGACGGCTGAGCCGAAGACCTTCGCGCTGCTTGACGGCGAGCCCACCGTCGCCTTCGCGATCTCCCGCGTCCGTGGCGCGAGCGACGTCGATGTCGCTCACGCAGTCGCGGGCCGCATCGCCGAGCTGCAGCGGGCGAACCCAGGTTACGAGCTTCGTCTCATCGACTCGCCTGTTGACTACACAGTCGGCAACTACCAAGCCACGATGAGCACGCTCGTTGAGGGCGCGGTGCTCGCCATCGTCGTGGTGTTCGTCTTCCTCCGCGACTGGCGCGCCACGCTGATTGCGGCGATCGCCCTGCCGCTCTCTGTCATCCCGACCTTCTGGGTTATGGATCTGATGGGTTTCTCGCTCAACCTCGTGACGCTCCTTGCCATTACGCTGTCAAGCGGCATCCTTGTTGACGACGCCATTGTCGAGGTGGAAAATATCATCCGTCACATGCGGATGGGAAAGAGTGCCTACGAAGCAGCACTTGAAGCCGCCGACGAGATCGGGTTGGCCGTTATTGCCGTGACGGCGACGCTAATTGCGATCTTCGTGCCCTCAAGTTTCATGGGAGGCATTGCCGGTCAGTTCTTCAGACAATTCGGCGTCACTATCGCAGTGGCGGTGTTCTTCTCGCTGCTCGTCGCCCGCCTCATCACGCCAATGATGGCAGCCTATGGCCTTCCTGCCGCACCGGGTCTCATCGAGCGAGAGAGCAGAGCGCTGCGGGTTTATACGCGACTTGTCGCTTGGTCGGTACACCACAGGTTTGTCACAGTGACCCTCGGCCTTGCCATCTTTGCCGCCTCAATCACAAGCGCCCTGCTGCTACCGACATCGCTTCTGCCACCGGAGGACACGAACCGCTCGCTGGTTGTCGTCGAGCTCCCCCCTGGTGGCGACTTAGCAGACACGTACCGCACCGCCGCTCTCATTACACATCACCTTAAGGCGCTGCCGGAGGTGCGCTCTGTTCTCGTTCAGGGCGGACGAGTGCCGATCGGAGCGTCGGAAACGCGCGATGCCACCTTCGTTGTCAACTACGCCCCACGCTCAGAGCGAAGCCGAACCCAGCGTGTGCTCGAAGGCGCTATTGCAACGGAACTCGCCAACGTGCCTGATATCCGCTCCTATTTCCTTAATGCGAACGGTCTCAGGCCTGTCACGGTCATCATCATGGGCGCAGACGGCACGACGGTCTCGGCCGCCGCGGCGGACCTCGGGGCGCAGATGCGCCGCCTGCCCATGCTCGCCAACGTGATCTCCACCGCCTCCCTGGACCGGCTTGAGGTCCAGGTAGTCCCCCGGCCCGTCGACGCCGCCGCGCTCGGGCTTCCTGCGGCGGCGCTTGCGCAGGCGATCCGTGTCACGACCCTCGGCGACGTCGGCCCGAACCTTCCCCGCTTCGACGCTGGTGATCGGTTGGTTCCCATCCGCGTACGCCTCAATCCCGCAGTGATCACAGATCCGCAAGCACTCGAGGCTGTGCGCCTTTCCCCGCCGCACAGCATGCAGCCGATCCCGCTCGCCGCGGTGGCGGACGTGGAGATCGGCCACAGCCTAGCCTCGATCGAGCGCTACGACCGCACCCGTAGCGTAACTATCGACGCCGACTTGGTCGGCGACGCGGCGCTCGGCGACGCTATCAAGGCGACGCTCGGGCTGCCCGTCGCCCGCGACCCGCCAGCCGGGGTCACCGTGCGCGAAGCGGGTGACGCTGAGGTCATGACCGAACTGTTCAGTGGCTTCTCAATAGCCATGCAGGCGGGGCTCCTCCTCGTATACAGCGTGCTGGTGCTCCTCTTCGCGAGCTTTCTGCAGCCTTTGACAATCCTGTTCTCGCTGCCTCTCTCCATCGGAGGCGCGATGCTGGGACTGTTAGCCGTGCACCAGCCCATCAGCATGCCGGTCTTGATCGGTATCCTGATGCTGCTCGGCATCGTGACGAAGAACGCGATCCTCCTCGTTGACTTCGGGTTGGAGGCGCAGTCGCATGGGATGAGCCCAGAGGAGGCGATTGTCGACGCCGCACGCATGCGGGCTCGACCAATCATTATGACCACATTCGCGATGGTCGCCGGCATGGTGCCCTCGGCGCTTGCCATTGGCGCTGGCGGAGAGGCACGCGCGCCCATCGCTATCGCGGTGATCGGCGGCCTCATCGTATCGACCATCCTCTCACTTGTCTTTGTCCCAGCTGTCTTCGTGCTGATAGAGGATTTCTCCCGGTTCCTGCGTGGGTTCGTCGATCGACCCGCGCAGCCGACACCCGCAGACTGACTCCGCGGCACTGTCACAGAAACGGATGATACAGGTTCAATCTCATGCGGGTTCAACGACACCGACGGCACCGTCAATTTAACCCGGCGGTGACGGGATCCTGACATATGTGAGGGATGAAGAAGACTCGTCATCCTCGTTATGCTCGCCACCGCTACCCGGCTGAAGTGATCAGCCATGCCGTCTGGTTGTACTTCCGGTTTCCGTTGAGCCTGCGGATGGTGGAGGAAATGCTCGCAGCACGAGGCATCCTGGTCAGCCATGAGACGGTGCGGCAATGGGCGATGAAGTTCGGGCAGGGCTTCGCCAAACAGATCCGCCGCCGTCTTCCGGCGCCCGGGGACAAATGGTTTCTCGATGGTGTGTCACGAACACATTTCTGAAGGAGATGTGGAGCTGTACAAGAGATGAGGGTCGGCCCCTCGAGGTCTGCAGTCAGGTGCCGGCCTCAAACCCCTGCAAGCTGCGGCCGTCAAGAGCGGCCGTGGTGAGCGTTGCAGCCAAAGGCGGGGCTGAAGTCCCGTCAGGTACGATCCGGAGAGGCGAGCGAAAGCGAACCGCTGATGACGTGTCGAAATGCCAAAGGTGATGTCAAAACCGGGAAGTCGTCGAGGTCCCGGGATCAGTTCGGGGGCTGTCCTGAAGACCGCCCGGGCGACATCCGGCATGTAGGCGGCGCGAAGCCGGATCAGGCTCTTGTATGGAACGTGAGAACCTGTCGTCCCGCTGCCAAGGGAGACGTCCAAGCGGCTCAAACCGCAAGGACCAGAGTACCAATGCGGGGCACAGGGGCGGAGCAGCTCTGAGTCAGGAGGAAGGTTCTGTAATGGGACTGGACCGAAGGGGCTGCAGTGTTCCTCCGCGGCGCAGAGCCAACTGGTAACGGGAGGAGCTCTGTGACCAAGGCAAAGCCGTTTTCCATTCCAAAGCGGGAAGTCTGGGACGCCTTCCAGAAAGTGAAGGCCAACCAGGGAGCGGCTGGCGTAGAGCGTCGGACCTTTAAGCAGACGCACCACCGGCGGCTTCAGGCTTGCTGAGGCGCAGAACTCATTGGATCCAACTTCTCGTCCGATGCTCTAGACGGACAGTCGATTGCGGAGTTCGAGGCTGATCTTGCGAACAACCTCTACCGGCTCTGGAATCGCATGTCCTCAGGGAGCTACTTTCCTCCGCCCGTGCGGCGGGTTGACCTTCCCAAGAGCGATGGACGGACCCGGCCGTTGGGGATTCCCACGGTCGGCGACAGGATCGCTCAGGAGGTGGTCAAACGATACCTGGAGCCAATCCTGGAGCCTGTGTTCCACGACGCCTCCTACGGATATCGCCCCGGCCGATCGGCGATCGATGCTCTTCGGACGACGCGCCAGCGCTGCTGGCGGTTCGACTGGGTGCTCGATATCGACGTCCAGAGCTACTTCGACAGCATCGATTGGGAGTTGCTGCTCAAGGCAGTTCGTCACCATACGGACTGCCCGTGGGTGCTGCTTTACATCGAGCGCTGGCTGAAGGCTCCGGTCCAGATGCAGGACGGTAGCATCGTCCCGCGCACGGCGGGCACGCCTCAGGGCGGGGTGATCAGCCCTGTCCTGGCGAACCTGTTCCTGCACTATGTGTTCGACGTCTGGATGGCGCGGAGCTTTCCCGCGATCCCGTTCGAGCGCTACGCGGACGACATCATCTGCCACTGCCGCAGCGAAGAGGAGGCTCGTGCGCTGTGGAGTGCCCTGGAGGTCCGCTTTCGGGCCTGCGGGCTGGTTCTTCATCCGGCAAAGACGAAGATCGTCTACTGCAAGGATACGAACCGGCGCGGCGACTATCCAGTCCAGTCGTTTGACTTCCTCGGCTATAGCTTTCGACCGAGAAAGGCAGCCTGGCGCGGTGGTCGTTACGGCATCTCCTTCCTGCCTGCGGCGAGCCCGAAGGCGCTGAAGGCCATCCGGCAGACGATCCGAGGGTGGGCGTTCCACCACCGGACCGACAAATCCCTGGCAGATCTGGCGCGGATGTTCCGACCGTACATTCAAGGCTGGATCAACTACTACAGCCACTTCTACAAGTCTGCGTTGACTTGGACCTTGCATCGCATCGATGCTTTCCTGATCCGCTGGGCCTGCAACAAGTTCAAACGGTTGCGCCGGCGGCCCAAGGGCGCAAGAGACTGGTTGGCGCGGGTGATCCAAGCCAATCCGCACCTGTTTGCGCATTGGCGCCTTCTGCATGGCAACGGCCGAACATCGGGAGCCGTATGACGCGAGAGTGTCACGTACGGTTCTGGGAGCGCGCGGGGGTGAGATTCCCCCGCGCGACTCGCCAGGTTGTGATCAGCATCGCAGGCCGGAAGCATTGGCTCTGGCGGGCGGTCGACCAACATGGAGTGGTGCTCGACATTCTGGTTCAGAGCCGGCGCAATGCCACAGCAGCCAAGCGTTTACTGCGCAAGCTTCTCAAGAAGCAGGGCACGGCGCCGCGCGTGATGATCACGGACAAACTCGCCAGCTATGCCGCCGCCAAGAGAGCCGTTATGGCCAATGTAGAGCATCGGCAGCATCGGGGCTTGAACAATCGAGCAGAGAACAGCCATCAGCCCACCCGACAGCGCGAGCGCATCATGAAACGCTTCAAGTCAGCCTCGCAGGCGCAACGCTTCCTCTGGGTGCATGATCAGGTTGCCAATCTCTTCCGCCGCCCTGCAAACACCAACGCCGCCGACCATCGCCGTGCCCGCGCCCGGGCCTTTCAGGTCTGGAGTGAGGTGACTAGCATCGCGAGTGCCGCCTGATCCAGACCTGTACCCGGGACAGATGTCTCCCTCTCCGGTAACTTGACGGTGCCCTTCGGAAAGCTCGGGATAGCAATCAACTGAAGACATCGACCCCTTCAAGCCTTTCGCCATCAATGACAAGGAGATTGCTTGCCATGGCACACCAATCAATTCGGGGAATTGATCATGTGGGGATAACAGTTCCCGACATCGAAGCTGCCACAAAATTTTTTAAGGACGCCTTCGGGGCAAAAAAATTAGCCACTTCTATACAGCCGACCAGCCTCCGCTTGGCAACGCCGCGGACACCTGAGCAAAGGCCGATGCCAGCGAACCGGCACCGGCCGACGCATTCGCAATCAGGGTCTATCGGGCCGAAGCGGCACGCGCCCCTTGCGCCGCGCGCTCAATGACTTCGGCCACTGCTTTGGGCTGGGTCAGGAACACGACGTGGCTGCCGGGGACCTCAATCGGTTGCGCGCCAATGCGCCTGGCGGTGCTGCGCAGCAGCTTAGGATCAATTGCTCCGTCCTCGGTCGCGACGACGTACCAGCTGGGCTTGGCCTTCCAGGCAGCAGTCGAGACCTTCGCCTTCAGCGCTGCCATCGCGATCGGAACCTGGGAGTCCCGCAGGAAGGCTGCATCGCTGTCGGTTGTGTCGGCCGCGAAGCCCGCCTTGAACGCCTGACCGTTCAGATAGGCGAAGCCATCCGGCTGCTCTTCCGGCTTGAAGTTCGGCGGCGGTGGGACCTCGGCATACTGATCGAGAGTCGATTGACCAACCTCCGGCGCGAAGGCAGCAACATAGACTAAGCCGGCCACCTTCTGGTCGGCGCCTGCCTCGGTGATGACGCTGCCCCCGTAGGAGTGACCAACCAGAATAGCGGGGCCGTCCTGCCGGTTCAGCACGCGGCGGGTGGCGGCGACATCGTCTTCGAAAGAGGTAAGCGGATTCTGGACAATGCTGACCTTGTAGCCACGGGCAGTCAGTTGGTCGTAGACGCCGCGCCAGCCGGATCCGTCGGCAAAAGCACCATGAACAAGGACGATGTTCTTAACAGTCTGGGCCTCTGCGGTGCCGGCAAGGCTCGTGGCAGCGGCGGCGGCGAGAGCAATGTGACCAAGCTTACGGGTCATGGGGGCTTTCCTTATGAAATTGATGATCTGAGCACGCATGTGCATCTCCTGTTCTGGCGGGTCCGCTTCGGGCTGCCGATCCCGTCTGTGTTGATTTAACTTTTATCTATTGCGGGCGGTAGCGGGGTGAGATTGGGATCAGTTTCAAGGAAATTGTGAAAGCCGAGCCGTCTACATCGATGACCTGGGGCGGTTCGTGCGTATCGCCTGCCTCGGGAGCATCAGCGCGGCGGCCCGCGACCTGAGCGTCACACCCGCTTGTGCGAGTGCCCGGCTTGCAACGATCGAGAAGGGGCTCAGCGCGCGACGGTTCTATCGCAAACTCGGCTTCTACTTGTCTATACTGGCGAGTTCGCCCTTGCCAGCTGCTGTAGAACCAAAGACTTCGCGCTGCAGCGATGACCGAAAATGCTGCTGAGAAGTGGCTATACTTAGAGTTTGCGACAGAACCCGGCAGCGATGACCGGACGACCGCCGTCAACTGCTTGATCGCATGTCTTCGATCCGAAAGTGCGGGACGACCTCACGTCCGACCTCGTCGAGCACCTCGGCGACCGGCCTTCGGCTAAACTTCAGATTCAATGCGACATGGTTGACACCGCTCGAGCGGAGCACATCGAACAGGTCGGCCAGTCGCCGACGCCCCAGTCGGTAGCCAAGGTGAATGGGGCTGGGCGGAGCGTCCGGGTTCTCTGCGAGATCGAGGTAGAGCGACTGGGCGAGCGGCTTGAACCCGGCCCCAACACGGTCGATCGTCTCACGCCAGTGTGACGCGACTTGTGCCTGCTGCGCGACGTCGCGTGGATAGGTGAGCCAACCGTCGCTGCGTTCCGCGATCCACTCCAGCGGCTGACGGCTCTGGCCCGTCACGAGTAAGGGCAGTCGGGGCGAGAGAGGCTTAGGTACGAGATCGCCGCCGCCCGCGAGCTGGCCGTAATGCGCGGATGCGTGGACCGGGAAGCGTTGTGTGAGCAGCGCGGTCGCGTAATCGAACGCGTCGCGGAAGAGTTCGCCGCGTAAGGCTAGGTCGCGTCCGTAAGCCGGGTACTCGACTGGGCGGTCGCCTGACGCGACCCCGAGCACAAACCGTCCGCCGGATAGATGATCGAGCGATGCCGCCGCCTTTGCGACATCGATCGGATGATGGAGCGGAAGGATGACGGCGCCCGTGGCGAGCGAGATGGTGCTCGTTTGCGCGGCGACCGTCGCGAGCCAGACGAAAGGGTCGTAGAGCTGTCCAAGGTCGCCGAAGGTCGGGTCGTTCAAAGGTACGTCGCGCGCCCAGAGCGCGGCGAAGCCAAGACGGTCCGCCTCCTGGGCCAGCGCGACCTGGTCGCGCATCGCCGGCTCGGGGCCGTCAAAGGCTTCGATCGGGAAATATAGGCCCACGGTCAGCCGCTCGGGTGCGAACATGGCCGCGTAGCCACGGCCGAAGGGACTGTGGCTCCCCATCGGTGCTGGCGAGGAAGCGAGGGGGACGGTTGTCACGAGCGTTCTCCAGCTGGAACGTGCGCTATGATGGGTTCGCCGGCGAGTATCGGCTCGAGCGGCTCCATAAAGCGCGCGTGCGCGTCGCTCGGCTCGAAGCCCTCGGTGTGAGCGGCAAGGTCGCGCCAATGGACCTCGAGCAGGTAAACGTCGGGGTCGTCGAGTGTCGGCACAAGGCGGTGCCCCAGGTAGCCGTCCGCTCCCATAGGGAGCGAAGCGACGCCAGCAAAAGCGGCCTCGAACGCAGGACCGGCACCCGGCTTGAGGCGCAGGAGCGCGAGTTCGGTGATCATCTGTTCTCTCCCGAGTGAAGGTGGACGGCCGGAGGGGGACCGGCCGTCCACGGGGCGTCAGGGGGCGGCTTACTGAGCGGGGAACGTCGCCGCCTCGCCCGACACGTCGATCACGACCTTGCCGCGCAACCCCCGGGCAGTTCCGTTCTCCAGCAGATCGTGGGCCTCGCCCATGCGCGCCAGCGGCAGCGTCGCGCCGATCACGGGCTTGACCAGACCGCGCTCGACTAGGTTCGTGAGCGCGTCGAGCTTGCCCCGGTTCTGGCGGGTGAACACGAAGTGGTAGGCGGCGTTCTTACCCCATGCCTCAATGAGGTTCTGCGGCTGAGCAATGTCGACGAGGCTGACGACACGCCCGAAGGCAGCGAGCGTCAGGGGGCTCCTCGTGAGCGTGTCGCCGCCGATGGTGTCGAAGACGACGTTGACGCCCTCTCCACCGGTCAACCGTGCCACCGCCTCAACATAATCCTCGGTGGTGAAGTCGATCGCCTCGTCGGCGCCGATCGAGTGCACGAAATCGTGGTCGGAGGCACGCGCGGTGGTGATCACCCGTGCCCCGATCGCCTTGGCAACCTGGATCGCGATCGTGCCAACGCCACCCGCGCCGCCATGGATGAGGATCGCCTCTCCGACTTTCAGCTGCGCGCGCTGAACGAACGCCTCCCAAACCGTGCCGCCCACGAGCGTCAGGCTCGCGGCCTCGAGGTGAGTGAGGTTCCGAGGCTTGCGCCCGACGAGCTCGACGTCGGCGACGTGCTGCTCGGCGTAAGAGCCGGCTGCGCCGAAGATCTTGGGCGTGTAGTAGACCTCGTCTCCTACCGTGAACTCGCCGACGTGTGATCCCACCTCCTCCACGACGCCCGAAATGTCGTGGCCGATGATGGCAGGCAGCGGCACATACTCCGTATAGTCGCCGCGCCGGATCTGGTAGTCGAGCGGGTTGACGGCGGTCGCGTGCACCCGCACCCGCACCTGGCGTGGGCCGACCGGCGGCACCGGCACCTCACGCAGCTCGAACGCGTCTGGACCTCCGAAATGAGTGAGAACGACGGCTTTCATGGTCGTGGTCATGGTACTTTTCTTTCCTATGGTAAGAAGCAACGAGGGCTCAGCGGCTCGCGGTTCTCGCGGCTCCATTTCGGGCCGCCGATCACGTGTATGCTGATTTGGATTTAATCGGCTGCCGGCGGTAGCAGGGTGATATTAGAATCAGTTTCAACGAAATGTTGAAAGCCGAGCTGTGGACATCGGCGACCTGAGGCTGTTCGTGCGCATCGCCGTCTCAGGAGCATCAGAGCGGCGGCCCAGGATCTGAGCGTGACATCTGCCGGCGCGAGTGGATCGCGGGTATGGGAGTCGGGACCGCTTGTATCGAGCTTGGTAGCCTTAGGAGAACGGCTATTGTTAGAGCTTCAATTCGAAGCTCCAAGACAAATTACGGCAACGAGAGATCTTCTACACACTGGAGGAAACACAGGTGTCATCGAGAGCTGGCGCCGGCACGACAACACGGTGCACCCGCACTCATCCTTGGGCTATCAGCCACCTGCACCGGAGGTCTTAGTCCCGGCTTCCAAGTTGGCGCCCAGACCAACGTTGGATAAACATCACACCCGGATGAACCACATGGGGCAGGCCAGCGGCACGCTCCAACTGTTCCGAACAGGATCATCCGACTGGACAGCGGCCCCTATGCTAGTAGCTCTATCTGCGGTCAGCACCGATGTCCCTTTAAAGACACTCAAAACGACACCCAATGAACTGAATCCTGTCCCCCACGACATGTCCAATAGGCGATGACAGCTTCTGACATTTGAGCGATAACGCTGCTTTATCCGGCATACCTGAACTTAGAGCTCCGCGGAGAAACAAACTTAAGTTTCAAGGCGCTTTGGTAAAGATCTTTCAGGAAGCGGGATTTCGGCGGCTGCTTCATACAGACTGTCTCGGAGCCAAGCATGTCCTGCATCTTCCTGGTTGCGACGGTGCCACAGAGCCGACAGCTGTGCTCGAGGGAGTTTGAGAGGAGGATCTAGAAAATCGAGCGTATGAGAGAACTGCATGAGGAATCGCCGAGGCAGCGTGCAGACACAATTGCTGTTGGCTAATACAACAGGAGCCAAGGCATAATGCTGGATTGATACCGAGACACGTCGGGTGAGCCCCAACTCTGCGAGCTCCTGATCTACGAAGCCGGTAAATGCGCCTCCTTCAGTTGAGACGATTAGATGATCTAGAGCGCAATACTCCTCAAGGCCGAGCACTCCTGTTCCTCGTGGGTGCCCCTTGCGCTGAGCTGTTAGAAAATCATCCTCGAAAAGTAGCCGCTTGATCAGGCTGCCGGCCTCATCATCAGACCCCGAAACAAGGATGTCGATTTCACCAGCCTCTAGTTTCTTCAAGGTGAATTGTGAGGGATGAACGAAAGCGATCCGTGCACCTGGAGCGGTCAAGGCAAGTCGGGATACGAGTGAAGGCGAGAGAATAACCGCCGGGTTCTCGTGGATAGCGACAACAAACGTGCGCTGGGTCGTCGCTGGGTCAAAAGGTGGCGTGCCGACAACAATACGATTTAGACGCTCCAGAAGATCAGAAACGTCCGCCTGCAGATCGAGCGCCCGAGGCGTTGGCACCACGCCCCGGCCTGAGTCAGCTGTGACAAAGAGTGGGTCAGAGAGTATTGCCCGCAGCCGAGTAAGGCGAGCGGACAGCGTTGACTGACTGACGCCAAGGCGCACGGCAGCCCGCGTGACGTTTTTCTCCTGAAGAAGCACATTCAGGGTGAGAAGGAGCTCATGATCAAGGCTCATGGGCTCCTTGCCTCCACTGACACTGCAGTGTAACCCGAGGTATTCATAATTAAGCTCCTTGATTGGCTTCTCATCAGAAACGTACAATCTCGGGCACGGCAAGGTCAGCCTAGATACTAGCCTCCAAACAACTGCGTTTAGCTATCCGCTCCGAGCATACCTTTTGCGCTGAAGTTCAATGGTACCCAGTCATAGCCCACATTATCAGCTCGAACATGTCCGACTCCGGGAAAAGCGATATGCGCGCCTGCTACCCAATACCGACCCGAAGCCGCGTCAGAAAATGCCTTGGCGCGCGTCTCGGCAGCCTGCGCAGGATCCACATCGAACTCAATCGTCACCTTCGCATCGTCAAATTGAATGACATCACCGTGCGTGATATCTCCCCAGAATACGATCTTAGTGCCACCACGTTGAACGACAATTGCGCTATGGCCAGGCGTATGTCCTGGTGACCAGATAGAGCCGAACCCAGGCAGAGGATTGGCGTTGTCTGCAAAAGTTTTCACGCGCCCAGCAGCATGATACGGGCCGATCGTTGCGGCCGCTTCCTGGAAGTATTTTTTGAGGGCCTCTGGCGCTTTCGCCAGCTGATCTTTGCCAAGCCAGAAGTCGAATTCGCGCTGGTTGATGTGAAGGGTAGCGTTCGGGAAGACAAGACGTCCGTTCGACACCAGGCCGCCGGAATGATCTGAATGGATATGAGTCAGAATGACTGCGTCAACTTGTTCAGGCTTATATCCCGCAGCGCCAAGCGCCGATAGGAGTTTCCCCAGAGTATCGCCGAGCAACGAACCTGTTCCAGCGTCGATCAGCACTAATCTTTCCCCAGTATTCACGAGGTAAGCATTGACGCTAGTCTCAGTTGGCGATTTCAGGAAAACTGCATCAAGCTGGCGATTCACCTGCTCCGGCGTTATGCTTCCGTAGATCTGTGCGAAGGGTACGGCAATCGTGCCATCCAGAAGGGCAGTGATCTCAATGCCGTTGAGGTCCATACGATAGAACCCGGGCGCCTGTGTGCGGACAGCTGGCGCTGCAGCTGTTGCGGCTGAAATCCCCTGAGTGATCGGAACGGCTGCAGCCGTGACCAGGGCGAAAAATTCACGACGATTCATAATGTACTCCTGCTTAGATGATTGCTCAGACGGTACGATCTCACCCACGCCGTACGATGAGGCGTCGAAGATCCCTGATACTCGTGTGCAACATGGTGGCAATCCGCATATTGGTGAAGGCGCGTCGTGTCGATAGAACTCATCGAGATCGTCGATTGGTCTGTGCCGTGAGGCCGGCTAGGCCCACTGTGTTGAGGGTGGTTCTCATGGGAGAACTCCTTCTAGCGGAGGTTCAGCCCCACGCCTGCAGGTCTGCGATGTCGATTACGATCCTGGTGAGCGCTCTTCCAGCCTTTGCTTTCGCGTGCGCTATAATTCAGCGTGACGTTCTTCTTAATCGAACGCCAGCAGCGTGCTGACGGTGGCCGCGATGTTGAGGACGCCGACCGTCGCAGCAACGAGGTACAACATGCAGTGCCGGCGTGGACATTCGAGCTGGTTCAATAGATGTTGCCTCGAACGTTCCATGATCTAATTCCTTACACGCCGGCGCGCTGGATCCGACGCTGTGTATCCGAATGTGGGCTGCCAGGATCGGCCCTGTGCCTCAAGCAACGCCTCGAAGGCTTGCCTATTGGCACGACCTTCAGCAATCAGCTGCTCCCAGCGGCCGTCCCGCATCATCGCCTCAATCTGGCGATTGACTCGTTCGCGATCCGTGCCACTGCCCTGTTTTGCGAGGGCAATGGCCGGAAGGACAGCGAGAGGCAGGATCAGTAGGAGTTTTCTAAGCATGTTGCTCTCCATGAGGCGCTCACGGCCCGTATTCGAGGGATGTGCGATCGGCAAAGCGTTTCGGGCCGCCGATTCCCTGTATGCTGATTTAGATTTTATCGCTTGCGGACGGTAGCGGGGTGATATTAGGATCAGCTTCAAGGAAATGTTGAAAGCCGAGCCGTGGATATTGACGACCTGAGGCTGTTCGTGCGCATCGCCCGCCTGGGGAGCATCAGCGCAGCGGCTCGAGACATGAGCGTCACACCCGCCGGCGCAAGTGCCCGGCTCGCGGCGTTTGAGAAAGGGCTCGGCGCGCGACTCCTTCACCGGACGACGCGCCAGGCGACCCTGACTGAGGACGGTCTCGCATTCCTGCCGCATGCCGAGCACGTCCTGGACGCCGCCGAGGCCGCCCGTGCGGCGCTCGGGCGCGAGCAGGCCACGCCGCGCGGCACGCTTCGGGTCGCGGCTCCGGGCTCGTTCGCGCGCATGCACATCGTGCCGGGTCTGCCGGATTTCTGCGGCCGCTACCCTGACCTCGTGCTCGACCTGCGTATTTCGGACAGCGTGGTTGACCTCGTTGAAGGCGCGTTCGACGTAGCGGTCCGCTATGCCGAGCTTGGCGATTCCTCGTTCGTCGCCCGGCGCCTCGCGCCTGATCGGCGCGTACTGGTCGCGTCGCCCGAGTACCTCAGGCGACGCGGACGGCCCAAAACACCCGACGATCTCGCTGAACACACCTGCCTCGTCGTCGGCACGCTTGATCTCTGGACGTTTCAGGGGGTGGGCGGGAAGCCGATCGTGCGGCGAGTGTCGCCCGCGCTGCGCATCAACGACGGTGAAGCGGTGCGCGACGCGGCCTGCGCAGGTCTCGGCATCGCGTTGATGGCAACCTGGTGCGCCGCGGAAGAGCTCCGAAGCGGCGCCCTCGTACCCGCCCTTCCAGAGTATCCTCTCGTTTCGACCCAGACGCTCTGGGCGCTCTACCCGAGTTCGCGCGAACTCGCGCCGAAGGTGCGAGCGTTCATCGACTGGCTCGTCGCACGGTTCGGCCCGGAGCCGTATTGGGACCACGGCCTAGACATGCTGCCTGAGCTCGACGGCTGACGATCTCGCCAGAGTCGAGGCCCTGCCGCGGACGGGCGCTCGCGTACTCGTCGGAACGCACAGGCTATGCGCAGGCAAGCGTCGCACCCGCCGGTCGCTGGCGGGAGGCCACGCGCGCGATCTTCGGCAGAATGAGGAAGTGGGGGCCAAATGGTAACGGAAAACAGCCGTTCCTGATATGCACATCCAACTACAATAAGGCCTCGCATTGAGAGTCTTAAGCTCGGTTCGACCTTCGATGCCACAGGAAAGCTTTAAGTCAGACTTCTGTGGAATATGAGGCGATCTTTTCCGCGATCGAGTCAGACTTATAGGTGTTCTCATAATTGAATGTTCGAAAAACTAAATGTCTGACTCAAAATTAGACTATTCCCCTGTGGCGGTGCCCTCAAAAGTTGGTTCCGTCGCAAATCCGGAGTAGGGACGCGACAATGGCAGGTCTTCGTTACGCGCTCATGCAGCGAGCCGCTCGAATTGCTCGGCGAGTGACAGCCGCTGATTGGTTCTCCCGCACTTTGCGTGCTGTCCCTGCTCGTCATCCCGCTTCGAGAACGCGCTGCCGTAGCAGCACGAAACTTGCCCTGCCGTACATCGCACGCTTGATCAGCTTGAGACGATTGATCTGCCC
>JAESGY010000331.1_pt1 | contig 26187 bp, 18 predicted proteins | sample 9269841 | NCBI WGS metagenome assembly JAESGY01 (sample SAMN17022865, study PRJNA683097) | algae metagenome | isolation source: Spirirestis rafaelensis WJT71-NPBG6 and co-occurring heterotrophs from... | place: USA: Pinto Wells, Joshua Tree National Park, Colorado Desert, CA | collected 2006-08-15
GCACGGTTCTTTTAGGCAAACAGGCGACGCAGACCCACCGATCGTCAGCTCAGGCGGGGCTCCTCTGAGGAAGCCTGGCCTTGAGGCTGCGGGCAGGCCCGGCGTGCAGCCTGGGCCTCTCGTCACAGGGGGTGCGAGCCCCTGCACGAGACCGTGCCCTGCTCCCGCAACTTACGACGCCTCGCGAGCGCGCTCCTCGGGGAACAGAACTGCCATACCTATAGCCAAGCTTGCACCTGCTGTCAAGAACAAAGTGAGAACGAACGGATGCAAGCTCATTGGCAGAGCGCGTGTTCCCTCCCCCTTGCGGGGAGGGGTAGGGGTGGGGGTGGTCTGACTGGGTGAGACTGTCGGAGAGTGAGGCGCTGTATTGGCCTTTGCACTCTTCACTGGGCTGGAGAGCTTTGACATTCCGACTCCCACCCTTTGTCCCTCCCCGCAAGGGGGAGGGAACATGCGCCACATCCTGAAGGCGATCCCCTTCCCTCGCTGCGCTCGCCGGGGATGACACTTGAACTTGTACCCACAGTGTCAGCCCCTCTCCGTCATGGCCGGGCCTGTCCCGGCCATCCACGCCTTCAGCCCGCTGAAAGACGTGGATGCCCGGCACAAGGCCGGGCATGCCAAGCAGAGGGCCATTCCGCCGGTCCCCTGGACCGGACCGGCCGGAGCGCAGCGGAGGGTCGGGACGCAGTCCCGCAGAAGGGAATCCCTGGCTCGGAGCCGCGCCCTCTTTCCCTTCCGCCTTGTGGGGAGGGCCAGGGTGGGGTGTGAGCGATAGCCTATGAAGGTCCGGCGCTCACACCCCCACCTCCACCTCCTCCCCACAAGGCGGAGGAGAGCTAGGTCAGCACCGACCGGCGCATCATGAAGCTCATCTCAGGCTTGCTTGAGACAGATGGGGAGGGGAGCAGACTGCGCTCGCGGGTGGATCGTTCCCTCGGCTGCGGCGTGCGATGACGCGGTGAGGCACGCCGGGTCTCGTCCGAGTGCCTTACCGAAGCGCGAGCGCCTGCATGGAAGCGCCTTGAGGCCGCCGGTCCGACGGGGTAGGAGCCCTTATGAGCAAATCGCCGGCCGATCTCCGTTCGCCCCTCGTCGCCCGCCGCCTGGACCGCGTGTCCTCGTTCCTGGCCATGGACGTGCTGAGCGCGGCCGCCGTCAAGGAGAGGCGGGGGGAGAGCGTCGTCCATATGGAGGTCGGGCAGCCCTCCGCGCCGGCTCCCCGGGCCGCCCGCGAGGCCGCGAAGAGCGCCCTGGACCTGGGCCGCGTCGGCTATACGGAGGCGCTTGGAATGTCGGCCCTCCGGGAGCGGATCGCGCGGCATTACGGGGATGCCTACGGGGTCGCCGTCGCGCCGGAGCGGGTGGTGGTGACCACGGGCTCCTCGGCGGGGTTCGTGCTGGCGTTCCTCGCCCTGTTCGATCCCGGCCAGCGGGTGGCCATCACGGCTCCGGGCTACCCGGCCTACCGCAACATCCTGGAGGCGCTGGGCGTCGAGCCGGTGACGATTCCCCTGGCCAAGGCCGAGGGCTGGATCATGACCGCCGGGGCCGTGGAGCGGGCTCATGCGAACAAGCCCCTGCATGGCATCCTCGCCATGAGCCCCGCCAACCCCTCCGGCACCATGATCGGCCGCGAAGCCCTGGGGGCCCTGAGCGAGACCTGCCGCCGCCTGGGGCTCTGGTTCGTGTCCGACGAGATCTATCACGGCCTCACCTACGGCGAGGCGGCCACGACGGCGCTCGCCTCCGACGAGGACGCGGTGGTGATCAACTCGTTCTCCAAATATTACTGCATGACCGGCTGGCGCATCGGCTGGATCGTGGTGCCGGAGCGGCTGGTGCGGCCCATGGAGCGCCTGGCGCAGAACCTCTACATCTCGCCGCCCTACCTCTCGCAGGTGGCGGCGCTCGCCGCCTATGACGCCGGCGACGAGCTGGAGGCGGTCAAGGCGGGCTACGCCCGCAACCGGGCCTATCTCCTGCAGGAACTGCCGGGGATCGGCATCACCGAGATGCATCCGGTGGACGGCGCCTTCTACATCTATGCGGACATCGCCCGCTTCACCAACGATTCCATCGGCTTTTCCCGGCGCATGCTGGAGGAGGCGGGCGTGGCGGCCACGCCGGGCCTCGACTTCGACCCCATCGAGGGCTCGCATTATCTTCGCCTGTCCTTCGCCGGATCGGAGCAGGATTGTCGGGAGGCGGTGGCCCGGCTGAAGGGCTGGTTGAAGTGACACCTCTCCCCGTGCCGGGTCATACATGGACCGGCACGCGGTTGCCTCCTGACAGGCCTTGTGATCTCCATGGGGCAGGAGAGCACAATGTTTCGATTCAGATGCGCGACATGTGAAGAATGGCACGAAGGAATGCCGAGCTTCGGTGCAAGTGCACCTTCGTACTATTACTCGATCCCGGAGTCCGAGTTGGAGGACCGCTGCCGGCTGACCTCCGAAACCTGCATCATCGACGATGAATATTTCTTCGTTCGCGGCTGCATCGAAATCCCTGTTCTGGGGGCTTCGGAACCTTACGTCTGGGGCGCCTGGGTATCGTTGAGCAGCAAGAGCTTCGACGATTTTGTTTCAACTTTCGATGAGCCTAACAGATCCGAGTCCGGTCCCTATTTCGGGTGGCTCTCGACCGAGCTTCTTGTCTACCCCAGCTCTCAGAATCTCAAGACGCACGTTCACATCCGCCCGCCAGGGGTACGACCCTTCATCGAGCTTGAGCCGACCGAACATCCTCTGGCGGTCGAGCAACGGACGGGGATTACCGTGGAACGTGTGGGTGAAATCTATGCCGCCTACATGCACAGGTCTCCTGCCGGGCCCTGAGTTCATGAAACGAACATGGCCGGGACAAGCCCGGCCATGACGTGTGCGGTATAGATTTTTACGACCCGCTCAGAACCGACTTGGCCTTGGACCACCAGCCGGCGCGCTTGGGGCGCTCCGGGTCCGGAGGGGTCAGCACGACGGCGACCGGCTCCGGCTCGGGCAGGATGGGCTCGGGAGCCGCCGGCGCGGCTTCCGCCACCGGCTGCGGAGCCTCAGGGGTGACGATCCGCTCTTCCGCGGGCGCAGGCGCCGGGGGCTCTTCGGGAGCCGCCCCGTTGCCGACCGCGACGGCTTCCGCCTCGACAGGGGCCGCAAGGCCTTCCTCAGCGGCGAACTCCTCGGGGGCCTCGTCCCGGCCGCGGCCGCGGCCGCCGCGACGGCCCCGGCGGCGACGGCCGCGGCCGTTGCGGCCCTCGCCATCGGATTCGCCGGACTCGGAGGCTTCCACGGGCTCGGCGTCGGAGCCCTCGGCCTCGGCGCCGTCCTCCCGGTCATCGCCCTCCTGGTCGGAATCGGAGCCTCCGTCAGCCCCTGCGCCGCCCGCCGAAACCTCCCGGTCGCGGCCCCTGCGGCGGCGGCGGCGGCGGCGGCGGCGGCCATTGCCCTCGCCCTCCTCGCCTCGCTCCTCGCCGGCGCCGGCCTCCTCGGCCACGGGCTCCTCGGCGGCCTCGGCCTCCATGTCAGCCTCGTCCTCCTCGGGCTCGTCCACGGGCACGATGGCGTCGATCTGAATGCCGGTGGCGGCGGATTTATGCTCCAGCCGCAGGGCGGGCTCGCCCCGGTCGATGGCGTAGTTGGTGGCGCCGGTCAGGCTGTCGTCGGCCATGATGGAGACCGTGACGCCGAAACGGGTCTCCAGGTCGCGCAGGTGAATGCGCTTCTGGTTCAGGATGTAGAACGCCGCCTCCGTCCGGGTGCGGACGATGAGGTTGTAGCCCGCGTTCTTGATGAGGGTTTCCTCGATGGAGCGCAGCACGTGCAGGGCCACAGACGGCGTCGAGCGGACGAAGCCGGTTCCGGCGCAATGGGGGCAGGGGATGGAGGAGGATTCGAGCACCCCCGTGCGGATGCGCTGGCGCGACATCTCCAGGAGGCCGAAGGGCGAGATGCGCCCCACCTGGATGCGGGCGCGGTCGTTCTTCAGGCAGTCGTTGAGCTTCTTCTCGACGGCGCGGTTGTTGCGCTTCTCCTCCATGTCGATGAAGTCGATCACGATGAGGCCGGCCAGATCCCGCAGGCGCAGCTGGCGGGCGATCTCCTCGGAGGCTTCGAGATTGGTGCGCAGCGCCGTGTCCTCGATGTTGTGCTCGCGGGTCGATCGTCCCGAGTTCACGTCGATGGACACCAGGGCTTCGGTTGGGTTGATGACCAGGTAGCCGCCGGATTTCAGGGTCACGATGTTGGTGAACATGGCGTCGAGCTGGGCTTCGACCCCGTTCTTGGCGAAGAGGGGCTGCGGCTCGCGATAGGGCTGGACGATCTTGGCATGGCTCGGCATGAGCATGCGCATGAAGTCCTTGGCCTCGCGGTAGCCGTCCTCCCCGGACACGAGGATGTCGTCGATGTCCTTGTTGTAGAGGTCGCGGATGGCGCGCTTGATGAGCGAGCCCTCCTCGTAGACGAGGGCGGGAGCCGATGACGTGAGGGTCAGCTCGCGCACGCTCTCCCAGAGGCGCATCAGGTATTCGTAGTCGCGCTTGATCTCCGGCTTGGTGCGGGAGGCGCCTGCGGTGCGCAGGATGATGCCCATCCCTTCCGGCACCTCCAACTCCTGGGCGATTTCCTTCAGGCGCTTGCGGTCGGCCGCATTGGTGATCTTGCGGGAGATGCCGCCGCCCCGGCCCGTATTGGGCATGAGCACCGAATAGCGTCCGGCCAGCGACAGGTAGGTGGTGAGCGCCGCGCCCTTGTTGCCGCGCTCCTCCTTGACCACCTGGACCAGAAGGATCTGGCGGCGCTTGATCACTTCCTGGATCTTGTACTGCTTGCGGGGAAGGCGCGGGCGGTGGGGGATGTCCTCCAGGGCGTCGTCGCCGCCGAGCTGCTCGACGATCTCGTGCTCCTCGACGTCCCCATCCTCTTCGTCCTCGTGCTCGTGCTCGTCAGCGGCCTCCGCGCCGCCCTTGGACTCCTCGTCGTGAGAGGCTTCCTCGGCGAAACCGGCCTCGCCGGCGTCCTGGGCCTGCAGGACCTGCTCGCCGCTCTCGTCCGACGCCTCGGCCGCCATCGGGGCTTCGGCGGGCTCGCCGGCGGAGGCGGGCTCCCGGAAGCTGTCGTCCCCGGAGCTTTCATCCCCGGAGCCTTCATCCTGCGAGCCTTCATCCTGGGACCTGGGCTCCGCTTCGTCCGCCCCGGCTTCGGACGATGAAGCGGCCTCGCCGTTCATCGCCTCGTCGCTCGCCGTCCCGTCGCCTGCGGCCTCGTCGCCCGTCGCCTCGTCGCTGACGGTCTCCTCGTTCCTGGCGCGCTTGGGAGCGGAGCGGCGGCGGCGCTTGTGGCGGCGCTCCTCCTCATGCTCCTCGTCCCACTGGGCCTGGGCGTCCGCCTCGAGCAGGGCCTGCCGGTCGGCGACCGGGATCTGGTAATAATCCGGATGGATTTCGCTGAAGGCCAGGAAGCCGTGGCGGTTTCCGCCATATTCCACGAAGGCCGCCTGGAGGGACGGCTCGACCCGCGTGACTTTCGCGAGATAGATATTCCCGCGCAACTGCTTCCGGTTAGCGGATTCGAAGTCGAATTCTTCGACCTTTTGACCACGCACCACCACGACCCGGGTCTCTTCCGGATGGGAGGCATCGATGAGCATCTTGTTTGCCATGTTGAACTCTCGACATGGCGATCGAGGGCAGGACCTGAGGCAGGAGCCGCATTTGGGGCGGGTGACCGCGCCGCGAAAGAGAGCGGCGGGCTGAAATTGCGTTCGGATTGCTGTCGATCGCCATCCTGCGCCGCATCGGGGCGCATTCTGGGTTGAATTGAGCCGGCGCCATGCCGGGTGGGGTGGGGCATGGGCGAGCGCGGGATGAAACGCGCGATGCGAACGGTGCCTTGACGAGAGTCAGTACTGACTTCGCTTGCGCAACCATTCGACACGGCCCTTTCGCAGGAATTGGCAAGCCGGCCAGGGCCGGTCACCGGTCTAGGGGCGATAAACATCGCCGTATGAGCCTGTCCGAAAGCCTGTCGAGGGTGACGGGGGATCAGAGGATCGGTCAACACAACCGTCTCCGCGGAGCCGCCGTCAGATTCGGCCATGCCGGACGGGATCAAGATCATTACAGATTGATTGGGGCATTTGGCAAGATGCTCAAGCACTGTGCCATGAATGCAACAGAGTGTCGGCAATGCACCGAAGCGGGTGATGTTTCGTTAACCAAACGCTGCCTATAGGGTAGGAGGGGCGTTCGGAAACCTCGGCGATCGAGAATGTCCATTACACCGTTCATCCGCCTATTGAGCGCATTCCTCCTTGCGATCCTCGTCGCGGCAGGGGGCGGCGGCGCTTTCGGCGGCAGGGCCTGGGCCGCGGGCGAGGCCAAGAACAGCGAGGCCAGGAACAGCGACGCCAAGAACAGCGAGACCAAGGGCGCCGCCGTCATCGCGGCGGCCGTCGCGGTCGAGGTCGAGGGACCCAAGACCCGCTTCCGGGTGAGCCTGTCCGGACCGGTGACGGCCCAGGCCTATCTCATGGAAAGCCCGGACCGGGTGATCGTCGACCTGCCGGAGGTCTACTTCCACCTGCCGGACGACACGGGTCGCCGGAAGGAGGGGCTCCTCGCCTCCTACCGCTACGGGCTCTTCGCCCCGGGCCGCTCCCGGGTGGTGATGGATCTGGCCCACCCGGCCGTGGTCTCGGCCATCCACGTGGAGACGAACCTTCCCGGCGGAGCGGCGCTCCTGACGGTCGAGCTCTCCCGGGCCGACCGGGACGATTTCCGCCGCGCGGCCGCCGCCAGCGCCGCCCTGGCGTCCAGGGGCGAGGCCGGACCGGCGGCGCCGGGGGAGAACAAGGACGCCCGCCCGGTGATCATGATCGACCCCGGCCACGGCGGGATCGACCCGGGGGCCGCGGCCTCGGCGAGCGTGGTCGAGAAGGACCTGGTCCTGTCCTTCGCGCATCTTCTCAGGAAGAAGCTGGAGGCGGAGGGCCGCTACCGGGTGCTCATGACCCGGGAGCGGGACGTGTTCGTCTCCCTGGGCGACCGGGTGCGGGCCGCCCGCGCCGCCAAGGCCGACCTGTTCATCTCCATTCACGCGGATTCGATTTCCGGCGGCCAGGACGTGCGGGGGCTCACGGTCTATACCGGGTCGGAGCGGGCCTCCGACGCCGATTCCGCCCGCCTCGCCGACCGGGAAAACAAGGCCGATGCGGCCGCCGGGGTCGAGGCCGCGGACGGAGCCGACCAGGTTCTCGACATCCTGCAGGAACTGACCCTGCGGGAGACCCGCACCTTCTCGCATAATTTCGCGCTCCGCCTCGTGGGGGAGCTCGACCCGGTGGCCCGCCTCAACAAGAACCCGCGCCGGGAGGCCGGCTTCAAGGTCCTGCGGGCCCATGACGTGCCTTCGGTCCTCCTGGAGCTGGGCTATCTGTCGAGCCGCCAGGATCTCGACCTGCTCATGTCCGACCAGTGGCGCGGCAAAATGGTCTCGGCCATGGCGGTTGCGGTGGATCGCTTCTTCGCCACCCGGCTGGCCCGCGGGGGCGCCGCCGCAGTTTTACCATAGAGTGGGTGTGGATACCCGTAGCAGGGGCGCGATTCCCCGGCGAACGGAAACCTGCGGGCCAGGCCCTGCCTCCGTTCCCGGTGGGAATCGGCGTGACACATCATTATAATGGGGCGCTTGGCTCCGATAACGGAATAGCTTCGGATGCGCTTTGTCCTACGATTCTTCGGCTTCCTGTTCAGCATCGGGGCGATCTTTTTCCTGATCGGCGCCGTGGGGCTGGCCTATGGATACTGGACCTTCTCCAAGGACCTGCCCGACCACGCCCAGCTCGCCAATTACCAGCCTCCCGTCATGACCCGCGTCCACGCGTCGGATGGCAGCCTGATCGCCGAATACGCCCGCGAGCGGCGGCTCTACGTGCCGATCCAGACGGTGCCCAAGCTGGTCATCGCCGGCTTCCTCTCCGCCGAGGACAAGAACTTCTACCGGCACGCGGGCATCGACCCCGAAGGGATCGTGCGCGCCATCGTGGCCAACGTGAAGTCGGGCGGCAGGCGGGAGCAGGGCGCGTCCACGATCACCCAGCAGGTGGCCAAGAACTTCCTGGTGGGCAACCAGAAGAGCTATGAGCGCAAGATCCGCGAGGCGCTGATCGCCCTGCGGATGGAGACCACCTTCTCCAAGGACAAGATCCTCGAGCTCTACCTCAACGAGATCTATCTCGGCCTCGGCAACTACGGCATCGCCGCCTCGGCCCTGAACTATTTCGGCAAGTCCGTTCACGAACTCGGCATCGCCGAGGTGGCTTATCTCGCCGCCCTGCCGAAGGCTCCCAACAACTACCACCCCTTCCGCCACCGGCAGGCGGCCATCGAGCGCCGCAACTGGGTGATCGGCCGCATGGCCGAAAACGGCTACATCACCAAGGAGCAGGCGGAGGCGGCCAAGAAGGAGCCGCTCACCGTCAACCCGCGGGTGATCTCGCCCAACAGCATCGCGTCCGGCTACTTCGCCGAGGGCGTGCGCCGGGACATCGCCGAGCGCTACGGGGAGGAGAACCTCTATGAGGGCGGCCTCCTGATCCGCGCCACCCTGGACCCCAAGATGCAGGCCATGGCCCGCAAGGCCCTGGTGGACGGCCTCGTGCGCTTCGACGAGGCGCGGGGCTGGCGCGGGGCGCAGCAGAAGATCGACCTCACCGGCCGCGAATGGGGCCTGGCCCTGGCCGAATTGCCGATCCTCGGGGACGTGCAGCCCTGGCGCCTCGCCGTGGTGCTGGAGGTTGCGGCCGGGCGGGCCCGGATCGGCCTGCAGCCCAAGAAGGAAGCCTCCGGCCAGGTCTCCCGCGACCGGCAGACGGGCTTCGTCACGGCGGACGGCGCCAAGTGGACCCGCCGCACCGTCGAGAAGGCGGTGGCGGTGGGGGACGTGGTCTACGTGGAGCCCCTGGAGGGCAAGCCGGACCAGTTCCGCCTGCGCCAGATCCCGGAGATTTCCGGCGCCATCGTGGCCATGGACCCCTATACGGGCCGCGTCCACGCCATGGTGGGCGGCTTCTCCTTCGACCAGAGCGAATTCAACCGCGCCACCCAGGCCATGCGCCAGCCGGGCTCCTCGTTCAAGCCCATCGTCTATTCCACGGCCCTGGACAACGGCTACACGCCGTCGAGCCAGATCCTGGACGCCCCCTTCGTGCTCGACATGGGGCCGGGCCAGCCCGCCTGGGCCCCCTCGAACTATGACGGCAAGTCCGCGGGCCTGCGCACCCTGCGCTACGGGATCGAGCATTCCAAGAACCTGATGACGGTCCGCCTCTCCAACGAGGTGGGGATGCCCACGATCGCGGAATATGCCCGCCGCTTCGGCGTCTACGACGACATGCTGCCGCTTCTCTCCATGTCCCTGGGGGCCGGCGAGACCACGGTAATGCGCATGACCGCGGCCTATTCCATGTTCGTCAACGGCGGACGCCGCATCAAGCCGACCCTGATCGACCAGATCCAGGACCGGGCCGGGCGGACGATCTATCGCCACGACGACCGCAAATGCGCCGAGTGCGAAGCGGCCAAATGGGACGGAGGCGCTCCGCCCAAGCTGACCGACACCCGGGAGCAGGTGCTCGACCCGCTCACCGCCTACCAGATGACCTCGATCCTGGAAGGCGTGGTGCAGCGCGGCACCGCCCAGACCGTCAAGGCGTTGGGCAAGCCGCTTGCTGGCAAGACCGGCACCACCAACGACGCCAAGGACGTGTGGTTCGTGGGCTTCTCGCCCGATCTGGCGGTGGGGGTCTTCCTGGGCTTCGACCAGCCCAAGTCCCTCGGCAACGCGGCCACGGCCGGCCAATATGCCGCGCCGGTGTTCCGCGACTTCATGCAGATGGCCCTCAAGGACAAGCCCGCGACCCCGTTCCGGGTGCCGCCGGGGATCAAGCTGATCCGCGTCAACGCCTCCACGGGCATGCGCGTCGGCCAGGGCGAGGGCGGCGGGACCATCCTCGAGGCCTTCAAGCCCGGCACCACCCCGCCCGACACCTATGCTCCGCCGGCCGAGGCGGAGATCCCCCAGGCGGACGCGTCGCCGGCCGCCCAGCGGGCGGTGGGCGTCGGAACCGGCGGATTGTATTGATCCGGCCCGCCTGCCTCCCCATACAAGGGGAGCCCTCTAAGACCCCAAGGCGGGCTCTCCTTTACACTGCGCGGCGCTGCCCGTAAGACGCCGCAGGATCACCACGGACAACTCACCCCCCATGCGCGCCGAAATCCAACATCTCGTAGACGAGACCAAGCAGTCAGTCGGGCTGCTGAGGAGGCATCTTTGACTGGGACAATGCCCAGCGCCGCCTCGCCGAACTGAACGCCCAGGCCGAAGGCCCCGACCTCTGGAACGATGCGGACGCCGCGCAGAAGATCATGCGCGAGCGCACCTCCCTGGAGGACCAGATTTCCGCCATCCGGCGCCTGGAGCAGGAGCTTGACGACGCCATCACGCTGATCGAGCTCGGCGACATGGAAGGCGACGAGACGTCGGTCAAGGAGGGCGAGGAGGCGATCCGCGCCCTCCAGGCCGAGGCGGCCCGCCGCCAGGTCGAGACCCTGCTCTCGGGGGAGGCGGACGGCAACGACACCTATGTGGAAGTGCATTCCGGCGCGGGCGGCACCGAGAGCCAGGACTGGGCCAACATGCTCCAGCGCATGTACGCCCGCTGGGCCGAGCGCCGGAAGTACAAGGTCGAGCTTCTCGAAATCACCGATGGCGACGAGGCCGGGATCAAGAGCGCCACGCTCCTGATCAAGGGCCACAACGCCTATGGCTGGCTGAAGACCGAATCCGGCGTGCACCGGCTGGTGCGCATCTCCCCTTACGATTCAAACGCCCGCCGCCACACCAGCTTCGCGTCCGTGTGGGTCTATCCGGTGGTGGACGACCGCATCAACATCGAGGTCAAGGAATCCGACTGCCGCATCGACACCTTCCGGTCCTCCGGGGCGGGCGGCCAGCACGTGAACACCACCGACTCGGCGGTGCGCATCACCCACATCCCCAGCGGCATCGTGGTGGCGTGCCAGCAGGAGCGCTCCCAGCACAAGAACCGGGCCACCGCCTGGAATATGCTGCGCGCCCGCCTCTACGAGGCGGAGCTGAAGAGGCGCGAGGAGAAGGCCAGCGCGGAGGCCGCCGCCAAGACCGATATCGGCTGGGGCCACCAGATCCGCTCCTACGTGCTCCAGCCCTACCAGATGGTGAAGGACCTGCGCACGGGGGCCCAGTCCACGAGCCCCCAGGACGTGCTCGACGGCGACCTCGACCCCTTCATGGAAGCCTCGCTCGCCCAGCGGGTCTACGGCGGCGGGGAAGGGGTGGAGGATATCGACTAGAGCATGATCGGCGGGCCGGGATGCCTCGCCCCCAGGCGGGGCATCCTGGAGGCGCGCTTCCTGATCCCTACACGATCAGGAAGTCGGAGGCGCTGATCGTATAGAAGCCCAGGATATTCGCGAATGCCACAGGCGCCGCCGAGCCCGAACCATCCGGGTCGTAATAGGCAATTCGCTCGCCGAAATTATCGAAGATGATCCTGTCGTCCGCCTCTTCCGCAGCCGTCCCGTCCACGAAAGCCTCCTCGCTCAGGAAGCCTGCACTGAGAGCGGCGAAGACCCATGAGGCCAGGACGATCGTGTCATAATCCCAGCCCTCGCCGAAATCGGTGATCTGGACGACATCGTTGAACCCGGTGTCGAACACGAACCTGTCGCTTCCTTCACCCCCCGTCAGAATATCGCTGCCCGTCCCCGCGTGCAGAGTGTCGTCGCCGAAGCCGCCGTCCAGAGCATCGTTGCCGGTGTCTCCGTACAGGGTGTCGTTACCATCTCCGCCGATCAGGACATCGTTGTCGGCGTCTCCATAGAGCGTGTCGTCTTCACCTCCCGCGTTCAAGGTGTCGCTGCCGGCGCCTCCCTGCAGGGTGTCGTCGTCATAGCCGCCCCTCAGGCGATCGTCGCCCGCACCCCCGGAGAGAAGGTCATTGTCCTCGCCGCCGCTCAGGACATCGTTCCCGATGTCCCCGTACAGGGCATCGTTACCGTTGAAGCCGTAGATCTTGTCGTGGCCGCCGCCGCCATTGATGATGTCCTTGACCGCGACCCCATAGATCACGTCGGCCTTGCTCTTGCCGATCTGGGTCAGCGTCTGCTTGGCATTGCTCCAGCTCCACTTCGCGACCTGGCGGCCGTCCTGCGAGGGGCTGCCGTAGAGCGCGCGGATGGCCGCGATGTCCAGGGAGCCGAGCCCCACGGACTGCATGTTCGCATCGCCCCCCGTGTAGCTCATGACGCTATACTTCACATGATCCAGATCCGACTTCACCAATTGCTTGTTGTGGTCCATCTTGTGGAAGGGGTGCTTGAGGCCGAGGGCATGGCCGATCTCATGGAGCAGGATGTAGAGTTTGAAGGCCTTTTCTTCGACATTTCGGAGCGGTGCTGGGTGTTCAGGTACACGTTCCCGCTGCTGGGATCCCGCACCATGTCCTCCCCGTCGTAGGTCTCCCGGTTCAGTTCCGGGAATTGTGCCCAGGCCGTGATGTCGTGCCACTGCCATTGCCACTGGAACTTCAACTCGGCCTCTTGGCCCTTGACCTCGATGAACCGGATGCCGGAAGCGTCCCCCCACATCTTCAGGGCCTTGCGCGCCATGGCCTTGTCGGCGCTGCCGAATTTCGACGAGCCCCAATCCGAAACATTGAACGAATAGGTGAGGAAGACAGGCTTCTTGCTGATCTTGAGGCCGGACGGCGCGTTCCAGCTCTGGCCGGAGAGGATGGCTTTGTAATTTGGCATCTGGTGCTGAGAAATTCTGGAGGAAGGAAAAGAGCTTGTGAAACACTAGAACATATTGCGTCTGGTTCGCAACAACGATCTGCCCCTAGGGCAGCGCCCGCGCGGCCCCCAGAACCTCCTCCGCGTGGCCCGGCACCTTCACCTTCGGCCAGACCTGGGCGATGACGCCGTCGCGGCCGATCAGCACGGTGGTGCGCTCGACGCCCATGTAGGTGCGGCCGTACATGCTCTTCTCGGCCCAGACCCCATAGGCCTCCAGCATGGATGTCTCCTCGTCGGACGCCAGGGTGAAGTCCAGGCCGTACTTGGCCCGGAACTTGTCGTGGCTTTTCAGGGAATCCGGCGACACGCCGATGATCTCCGTGTCGGCTGCGGCGAAATCCCGCTTCAGGGCCTGGAAGGCCTGGGCCTCCAGGGTGCAGCCCGAGGTGTCGTCCTTCGGGTAGAAATACAGCACCGCCTTGCGGCCCCTGAGGCCGTCGAGGGTGACGGTGCGCCCGTCCGTGGCGGGCAGGGAGAACGGGGGAGCTTTGCTTCCGGGGGTGGGTGGCATGGTTCGCCTTCCTTTCGGCGGATTGTGCTGGTGGAACCCTCTTCAGGCGCACGACGGAAAAGGTGGTCGCGGGAGACAACCAAGACAGCTAAGGTCTTCCATGTGATTCCTCATATCGTGCCGAGAGCGCAAGAACCTGGTTGCCTGACATCACAAGAATGAAGTTACCATCGAGGACCACGTCGCCCCGGCAACGCCCGGTGAAGCGGAGCGCTCTCCGGCGCGTGCTCCGCGGCGCCCTCTATGTGAAGCTTGGGCTTGTGGTCTTCGTCGCCGTGGCGCTCGGCCTGCTGTACCTGCGGCTTTCCGCGGCCCCCATGAGCTTCGGACGGCTGCCCGAGCGGGTGGCGGAGGCGCTTGCCGCCCGCATCGGGCCCGGCTGGTCCGTGACCCTGCGCAACACGGCCATCGAGCTGCACGACGGATCCCCCGCCCTGCGGGCCAACGGCCTCGACATCCGGGCTCCCGGCGGGGACCTCGTCCTGCAGGCGCCCTACGCCATCGTGAGCGTCGACGGCCTCTCCCTGCTCACCGCCAACCTCCAGCCCAAGGCTGTCGAGATCCGCGATCTGCAATTGCGGGTGCTGGTGAACCGGGACGGTTCGCTCACCTTCTCGCCCCTGCCCGGGGAAGGGGCGGCGGAGGCCGCCCCCGCAGCCCCCGCGCCTCCCCAGGAGGCGGCGGTCCCGGACCCGGCCCAGGCGGGAGCGTCCCAGGTGTCCGGGGTGGTGGGGTCCCTGTTCGACGTGGTCGTCGGGCCTCAGAGCGTCCTGAGCTCCCTCGGCCGGGCGCAGCTCACCAATGCGCGCCTCGTCTTCGTCGATGCCGGGTACCGGGAGCGCGCCCGGTTCCAGCGCCTGGACGCGACCTTCGACTGGTCGGAGGACGGGGGACGCCGCTTCTCGGCCACGGTGGACGGCCGCCAGGGCTCCTGGCAGCTCAACGGGGACGCCAAGCGGGAGGGCGAGGGCGACAAGGCCGCCTATCGCGCGTCCCTCGTGACGGAGGGCGCCCCGATCCAGGACATCCTGCTGCTCACCGGCCTCTCGGCCCTGCCGGCCACGACGGACCTCGAATTCTCGGGCCGCATCGACGCCGCCTATGCGGGGGGCCGGGTCACGGAGCTGAAGGCGCGGCTCGACAGCAATGCGGGCATGATCCAGATCGAAGACAAGGATACCTCGCCCTTACCCGTGGAGCGGGCGAGCATCGAGGTGGACTGGCAGGAGGCCGAAAGGGCGCTCAACCTGCAAAGGCTGGAGCTGAAGGGCGGCGACACCCATGTGCGCCTGCAGGGGCGGCTGGAGACCCCGTCCGCCACCGGGAGCTGGCGGGCGCTGCTGAGCGGCAAGGACGCGGTGCTCGCCGGGGCCGCCGCCGGCGACCGCCCGGTGCGGATCAGCGAGATCGCGGCCGAGCTGTCCGGGCCGGACGGGGTCGCCATCCGGAGCCTCAGCCTCAAGGGTCCCGACCTTTCCGCAGAGCTCAAGGGGCTCCTGGGAGCATCCGCCGACCCGAACGGCATCGACCTCGACCTGCGGGCCCGGAAGACCGACCTGCGTTCCGCCCTTCGCATCTGGCCCGAGGCCGTCGCTCCTCCGGTGCGCCGGTTCCTCGTGTCGAACCTCAAGGGGGGGATGCTGGAATCCATCGACCTCAAGGTGGCCATGACCGGCGAGCACGTCGCCCAATCCATGTCCGGCGGCCCCATTCCCGACGAGGCCCTGAAGATCGATTTTTCCGTTTCCGGCGGGGTTCTGACCGCCGCGGAGGGCCTGCCGCCGGTGTCGCGCATGGATGTGGCGGGCCTCGTGACCGGCAGGAACGTGTCCCTTCGGGCTCCCACGGGGCGGGTCGACATGGCGGGCGACCGCAGCCTGAGCGCCTCCGAGGGCACCTTCGCCCTCGAGAACTACTGGGACGACGACGCCCTGGCGCGGATCAGCTTCCGCCTCGCCGGGGCGGCGGACGGCCTCGGGGCTCTCCTGATGGAGCCCCGCATCAAGGAGATCGCCGGCTTCGACGTGGACCCGGCCACCATGAAGGGCAGGACTGACCTGCGGGTGGGGATCGGCCTGGCGGTCGCCAGGATCCCGGCCTTCGCCGATCTGCCCCTGACGGTCAACGGGACCGTGAACGATCTCACCATGGACAGGTTCTTCGGCAAGGACCGGCTTGAGGCCGCCAACCTGACCATCGCCTATGACAGGGACAGCCTGTCGATGAAAGGCGAGGGCAAGCTGGGCGGCAACCCCGCCGCCATCGACGTTCAGCAGAACCGGGGCGGCGGGCAGGCCCATGTGGCCTTCACCCTCGACGAGGCGGCGCGAAGCAAGCGCGGGCTGTCCTTCGGCGGGCAGCTCACGGGAGCCGTTCCCCTCAAGGTGACGATCCCCCTGGGCGCTTCCGCCAAGCCCGGCCTCTTCGTCGAGGCCGACCTGACCAAGGCCGCGGTGGACCAGCTCATTCCCGGCTGGGTCAAGCCCGCCGGAAAGGCCGCAAAGCTCACCTTCACCCTGGTCGAGGGGCCAGCCACGGAGATCCGCGATCTTCAGCTCGACAGCGGCGCCGCGCAGCTGCGCGGCACGGCCGTGCTCTCCGCCGAGGGCGATCTGGAGAAGGCCGATCTGTCCACCTTCAAGCTGTCCCCCGGCGACGACATGCGCGCCCAGATCGAGCGCCAGAACGGCATCTACAAGGTGGCGATCCGCGGCAACGTGGGCGACGCGCGGCCCCTCGTGAAGGGCGCGGGCGCCGCCCCCGCGCCGGCCTCCCGCGGCGCGGCCCAGCGCGACAGCAGGGATTTCGACCTCGACCTCGCCCTCAACATCCTCACGGGATACAACGAGGAGGCGATCACCAACGCCACGGTCAAGGCTTCCGTGCGCAAGGACAACATCCGCCAGCTCGACATGAAGGGACGCCTGGGCGCCACCAACATCGTGGGGCGGACGGCGGCCCAGGCGGGAGGAAACCCGACGATCATCCTCCAGGCCGAGGACGCGGGAGCGTTCCTGCGTTTCGTGGACATCTACCGGCGCATGTCGGGCGGAGACCTCGTTCTCCAGATGGCCACGGGCGACGGCCCGCAGACCGGGTTCCTGGTGCTCCATTCCTTCACCCTGAACAACGAGCCGGCCCTGCGCCGGATCATCCCCACGCAAACCCAGGTGGTGGCCGGGCAGGACCGGAACGGCAAGCCGCAGACGATCCGGATCGACTTCAACGAGGTGTTCTTCACCAAGGCCCGGGTCAACTTCACCCGCTCGGCCGGACGCCTCGATTTCAAGGACGCGGCGATCTTCGGCAACCAGATCGGCTTCACCCTGAGCGGCCAGATCGACTACGTCCGCGACCGGCTGGACATCTCGGGGACCTTCGTCCCGGCCTACGGCCTCAACAACGCCTTCGCCCAGGTGCCGCTCTTCGGGCCACTCCTGGGAGGAGGGCAGTACGAGGGGCTGTTCGCCGTGAACTTCCGGGTGGCGGGACAGGCCACCGCGCCCACGCTCACGGTCAACCCGCTCTCGGCGATGGCTCCGGGCTTCCTGCGCAAGCTCTTCGGCGTGGGCGGCGAGCCCCAGACCGGGGCGATCCCGACCACGCCCGATCGGTGAGCGTGACGGATGGCCCGCCCCGGCAGGGCGGGCCGCTTCGCCTCACACGGCTCTCAGCAGCACGTGCTTCTTCTTGCCGAAGGAGAGCTTGATCACGCCCTCGGCGGTGAGGTGGGAGAGGGTCAGGGCGCCGCGCTCGTCCAGGACCGGCTCGTCGTTGACCCTGAGGCCGCCGCTCTTCACCTGACGCCGCGCCTCGCTCATGGACGGCACGAGCCTGGCGTAGTCGGGCCCGAAGGCCGTGAGGACGCCGATGCCCTCCTTCAGGATGCCGGAGGGGATCTCGACGGTGGGCAGGCTTTCGGCCAGCGCCCCCTGCTCGAAGGTCATGCGCGCCGTCTCGGCGGCCTGACCGGCGGCCTCGCGACCGTGGAGCAGGGCGGTGGCCTCCGTGGCCAGAACCTTCTTGGCCTCGTTGATCTCCTGGCCCTGAAGGGCGGCGAGCCGGGCCACCTCGTCGAGGGGCAGGGTCGTGAACAGCTTGAGGAAGCGGGCCACGTCCGCATCCTCGGTGTTGCGCCAGAACTGCCAGTAATCGTAGGGGCTCAGCATGTCGGCGTTGAGCCAGATCGCCCCGGAGGCGGTCTTGCCCATCTTGGCCCCGGACGCCAGGGTGATGAGCGGGGTCGTCACCGCGTAGAGCTGCGGCGTGCCCATGCGGCGGCCGAGATCGATGCCGTTGACGATGTTGCCCCACTGGTCCGACCCGCCCATCTGCAGGGTGACCCCGTAGCGCCTGTTCAGCTCCACGAAGTCGTAGGCCTGGAGGATCATGTAATTGAACTCGATGAACGAGAGCGGCTGCTCCCGGTCGAGCCGCAGGCGCACCGAGTCGAAGGTGAGCATCTGGTTGACCGAGAAGTGGCGGCCCACGTCGCGCAGGAACTCCACATAATGCAGCTTGAGCAGCCACTCGGCGTTGTCCGCCATCACCGCGTCGGTGGGGCCGGAGCCGAAGGCGAGGAACTTGGAGAACACGGAGCCGATGCCGCGCTTGTTGCTCTCGATGTCCTCGGCGGTCAGCATCCGCCGGCTCTCGTCCCGGCCCGAGGGGTCGCCGACCCGGGTGGTGCCGCCGCCCATGAGCACGATGGGCTTGTGGCCGGTCTGCTGCAGCCAGTGGAGCATCATGATCTGCACAAGCGAACCCACATGCAGGGAGGCGGCGGTGCAGTCGAAGCCGATATAGGCGGAGATCCGCCCCTCCGCGGCCGCCTTGTCGAGACCCTCGAAATCCGAGGTCTGGTGAATGAAGCCGCGCTCGGTGAGCACCTTCAGGAATTCGGAACGTGGCGCGTTCATCGCAGCTCTCGTGTCGGGTCGCAGATGTTGAAAGTCATGGCCGCTCGGTCATGCAGGCCGGAGCGCGTCGGCTCAGGAGGCTTCCTCGGCGGCGCCGAGGCGCTTGTCCAGATACTCGTCCACCGCCACCATCAGCTCGTCCACCTTGCCGTCGAAGAAGTGGTTGGCTCCCTCCACGATGGCGTGCTCGAGCTTGACGCCCTTCTGGGTCTTCACCTTCTCGATCACGCTGATCACGTCCCTGACCGGGGCGACGCGATCCTCCGAGCCGTGCACGAACAGGCCGGAGGAGGGGCAGGGGGCCAGGAACGAGAAATCGTAGCGGTTCGCCATGGCGGCGATGGAGATGAAGCCCTCGATCTCCGGGCGGCGCATGAGGAGCTGCATGCCGATCCAGGCGCCGAATGAGATGCCCGAGATCCAGCAGGCGCGGGCGTCCGGGTTCATGGCCTGCGCCCAGTCGAGGGCGGCGGCGGCATCCGACAGCTCGCCCTGGCCGTGGTCGAAGGCGCCCTGGCTGCGGCCGACGCCGCGGAAGTTGAAGCGCAGGACCGAAAAGCCGCGGTTCATGAAGTCATAGTAGAGGTTGTACACGATCTGATTGTTCATCGTGCCGCCGAACTGCGGGTGCGGGTGCAGGATGATGGCGATGGGAGCGCCCTTCTGCTTGGCAGGCTGGTAGCGCCCCTCGAGGCGGCCGGCAGGACCCGTGAAGATGACTTCAGGCATATACGCGAACCTCTTGCTCGCCTCTCGCTCGCGAGAGGGAAATCCCCGAGCCGCCTTGACTCCGGGCACGGGACTCTCATAAAAGAACCCTTAGAATTGTTCTAAAGTGTTCCTTTGTTACAGATGAGCCCGGCAGCTTTCGGGAGCATCGGACAGATGCGGTTGCGGTGCTTTAGCACGGCAACCAGGGGCAATTGCAAGATTTTCGTGAGGCTCGAACGGCAGCCATGGCGACCGGCCAGCGCACATACCTCGACCACAACGCCACTTCGCCCCTGCGGCCCGAAGTTGCGGCGGCGGTCGCCCATGCGCTCGGGCTTCCCGGCAACGCCTCCTCGGTTCATGCGGAGGGGCGCGCCGCCCGCGCGGTCATCGAGAGCGCCCGCGAGAAGGTGGCGGGGCTCGTCGGCGCAAGGGCGAAGAACGTGGTCTTCACCAGCGGCGGCACCGAAGCCTCCAACCTGGTCCTCACCCCGTCGTTCCGCCGGTTGAAGGACGGGAGAGGGGCCTCAAGGCTCCTCCTCGGCGCCACCGAGCACCCCTGCGGCCTCCACGGCCACCGCTTCCCGTCCGATGCGGTCGAGCTCATCCCGGTCGACCGGAACGGGGTCATCGACCTGGCCTGGCTCGCGGGTCGCCTGGAGCGGGCGGGCGACGAGCGGGTTCTCGTCTCGGTCCAGCTCGCCAACAACGAGACCGGGGTGCTCCAGCCCGTGGCCGAGATCGCCCGCCTGGCGCGCGAGCATGGCGGGCTCGTGCACACGGACGCAGTCCAGGCGGCGGGCAAGGTCCCGGTCGATATGGCAGAGCTTGGGGTGGATGCGCTGACCCTCTCGGCCCACAAGTTCGGCGGCCCGAAGGGGATCGGCGCGGTGATTCTGGCATCGGACCAGATCGAGATCGGCGAGCGCCTGATCCGCGGCGGCGGCCAGGAGAAGGGCTTCCGGGCGGGCACCGAGAACGTGGCGGGAATCGCGGGCTTCGGCGTTGCGGCCGAGCTGGCGTCGGCGGACTTGAGCGCGGAGGCCGAGCGCCTGCGGGCCCTCAGGGACGAGGCCGAGGCGCATGTGCGCCGGATCGCCCCCGAGGCGGCCGTCATGGCCCTGGGCGCCCAAAGACTGCCCAACACCTTGGCCTTTGCCATACCGGGCCTGCGAGCCGAGACGGCGCTGATCGCCTTCGATCTGGAGGGTGTCGCCCTCTCGTCCGGCTCCGCCTGCTCGTCCGGAAAGGTCAAGCGTTCCCATGTGCTCGACGCCATGGGGGTCGAACCTGCCCTCGGCGAGGGCGTTTTGCGCGTGAGTTTGGGGTGGACGACCACAAAAGAGGACGTGATCCGCTTCGCGGAGGCGTGCGAAAGGGTGGTCGGCACCTTATATAAGCGGAAGGCGAGCGCGGCCTGACCGGCCCCGCTTGGTTTTCCATGTCATCAACCCGCGGCCCTTGAAGCCGTGAGCGGTGGGAGAGACAGATGCCTGCAGTGCAGGAAACAATCGATCAGGTTCGCCTGATCGACGTCGATCAATACAAGTACGGCTTCGAGACCGAAGTCGAGATGGAGAAGTCCCCGAGGGGCCTCTCCGAGGACGTGATCCGCTTCATCTCGGCCAAGAAGGGCGAGCCCAAGTGGATGCTCCAGTGGCGCCTCGACGCCTACAAGCGCTGGCTCACCATGAAGGAGCCGGCCTGGGCGCGGGTGTCCTACGACAAGGTCGATTACAACGACATCTACTACTATGCCGCGCCCAAGAAGAACCAGGCCCCGAAATCCCTCGACGAGGTCGATCCGGAGATTCTCAAGACCTATGAGAAGCTCGGAATTCCCCTGCGCGAGCAGGAGATCCTGGCGGGCGTGGAGCCGGCGCGCCGGGTGGCCGTGGACGCGGTGTTCGATTCGGTCTCCGTCGCCACCACCTTCAAGGAGGAGCTGTCGAAGGCCGGCGTGATCTTCATGCCGATCTCCGAGGCGATCCGGGAATATCCGGACCTGGTGCGCCAGTACATGGGCTCGGTGGTGCCGGTCACGGACAACTTCTTCGCCACCCTGAACTCGGCCGTATTCACGGACGGCTCCTTCGTCTACATCCCGCCGGGCGTGCGCTGCCCCATGGAGCTGTCCACCTACTTCCGCATCAACGAGAAGAACACGGGCCAGTTCGAGCGCACCCTGATCATCGCTGACAAGGGCTCCTACGTGTCGTACCTGGAGGGCTGCACGGCTCCCAAGCGCGACGAGAACCAGCTTCACGCCGCCGTGGTCGAGCTGGTGGCCCTGGACGATGCCGAGATCAAGTATTCCACCGTCCAGAACTGGTATCCGGGCGATGCGGAAGGCCGGGGCGGCATCTACAACTTCGTCACCAAGCGCGGCGATTGCCGGGGCAGGAACTCGGTCATCACCTGGACCCAGGTGGAGACCGGCTCGGCCATCACCTGGAAATACCCGTCCTGCATCCTGCGCGGCGACAATTCCCGCGGGGAGTTCTACTCGATCGCCGTGTCGAACGGGATGCAGCAGGTGGATTCCGGCACCAAGATGATCCATCTGGGCCGGAACACCACCAGCCGGATCATCTCCAAGGGCATCGCGGCTGGCCGCTCCGAGAACACCTATCGCGGCCTGGTCTCGGCCCACCGAAAGGCTGCGGGCGCGCGCAACTTCACCAATTGCGACTCGCTCCTTATCGGCAACCAGTGCGGGGCCCATACGGTGCCCTACATCGAGTCGAAGAACGCCAGCGCCGTGTTCGAGCACGAGGCGACCACATCGAAGATCTCCGAGGATCAGATGTTCTACTGCCAGCAGCGCGGCCTTTCCGCGGAGGAGGCGACCGCGCTGATCGTGAACGGCTTCGTCAAGGACGTGCTGCAGCAGCTCCCCATGGAGTTCGCCGTGGAGGCCCAGAAGCTGATCTCGATCTCGCTGGAAGGCTCGGTGGGTTAACTCAAGGAACAAGACGTGGATGCCCGGGACGAGCCCGGGCATAACGCAGCAAGGCTCACGGCCCGTCATGGCCGGACTTGATCCGGCCATCCACGCCTAACAAACGGAATATTCAGATGCTCGAAATCAAGAACCTCGTTGTCCAGATCGAGGACAAGCGCATTCTCAACGGCCTCAACCTCACGGTGAACAACGGCGAGGTCGCGGCTATCATGGGGCCGAACGGGTCGGGCAAGTCGACCCTGTCCTATGTGGTCGCCGGCAAGGAGGACTACGAGGTCCTCGACGGCGAGATCCTGCTCGACGGACAGAACCTGCTCGACATGGACCCGGACCAGCGCGCGGCGGCGGGCGTGTTCCTGGCGTTCCAGTATCCGCTGGAGATCCCCGGCGTCGCCTCCATGACCTTCCTCAAGGCCGCGCTCAACGCCCAGCGCAAGGCCCGCGGCGAGAACGAGCTGACCACCGCGGATTTCATCCGGCGCGTGAACGCGGCGGCCACCCAGCTCGAGATCCCCAAGGACATGCTCAAGCGCGCCCTCAACGTCGGCTTCTCCGGCGGCGAGAAGAAGCGCATGGAGATCCTGCAGATGGCGCTGCTCCAGCCCTCCTTCTGCATCCTGGACGAGACCGATTCCGGCCTCGACATCGACGCGCTCCGCATCGTGTCCGAGGGCGTGAACGCCCTGCGCTCGACCGACCGGGCCTTCCTGGTCATCACCCACTACCAGCGCTTGCTCAACCACATCGTGCCGGATTCCGTGCACGTGATGTCGTCGGGCCGCATCGTGAAGTCGGGCGGCAAGGAGCTGGCGCTGGAACTCGAGGCCAACGGCTACGCCGATTACCGGGACAATGAGGCCGCCTGACATGGCTGACGTCACTCTCATGAAAACGCCGGCGGAAACCGCGCTGGCCCAGGCCTTCGAATCCGCCAAGACCCTCCTGCCGGGCAACGTGGAATCCCGCGCCCAGGCCTTCGAGCTTTTCTCGAAGGCGGGCCTGCCCCACCGCCGGGTCGAGGAGTTCAAGTACACGGACCTTCGCGCCCTGCTGCGCGAGGTCGCCCCCTTCGCGGGCATCCCGTCCGCGGAGGAAGCGGGGGCGGCGCTGGCTGACGCCGGGGCGTTCTCCGGCGTCGAGGCGCTCCAGGTTCCCTTCGTGAACGGCCATTTCGTCCGCGAGGCGGTGGATTTCCGCAACCTGCCCGAGAACGTGGACATCGTGCCCCTGGGCGAGGCCCTGGCGAGCGGCCACGAATGGCTGGCGCATCTGAGCCCGATCCCATGGGCGAGCGAGAACCCGGTCTACCAGCTCAACACGTCGTTCATGGCGGACGGGGTGATGATCCGGGTGGCCGGCCCCGTCGAGGCCCCGATCCACCTGCGCTTCGTCACCGCAAGCGAATCCGCCGTGGCCACCGCAACCCGCGTCCTCGTGGTGGTGGAGGAGGGCGCGACCGTGACCCTGCTCGAATCCCACGAGAGCGCCGACGGCCTGAACCACCAGCCCAACGACGTGGTGGAGATGATCGCCGGCGACGGCACGGACGTGCAGCATGTCCGCCTCAACCGGGAGGGCGACCGGGCCCTGGCCCTCTCGACCCTTGCGGCGCGGATCGGCGGCGCGGCCAATTTCAACAGCATCAACCTGGTGGCGGGCGCCGCCACGTCCCGGCACCAGGCCTTCGTGGTGCTGGCCGGGGAGAACACGAACGTGCGGGTCAACGGCGCCACCATGCTGAAGGGCCGCCAGCACGGGGATTCCACCCTCGTGGTGGATCACGCCAGCCCCAATTGCGAGAGCCGCGAGCTGTTCAAGACCGTGATCGACGGGGAGGCCACGGGGGTCTTCCAGGGCAAGATCATCGTTCCGCCCCACGCCCAGAAGACCGACGGACGCATGATGTCGGCGGCGCTCCTCCTGGCGGAGGGGGGCTCCATGAACAACAAGCCGGAACTCGAAATCTTCGCCGACGACGTGCAATGCGCCCACGGGGCCACCTGCGGTCAGCTCGACGAGGATCTCCTGTTCTACCTCATGGCCCGCGGCCTGCCGAAGAAGGAAGCCGAAAGCCTCCTGGTCCAGGCCTTCCTGGGGGAATCCGTCGAGTTCGTGGAGAACGAGGCCGCTCGCGAGGCGCTGATCGGCGTGATCGAGGATTGGCTGAGAGCGAGGGCCTAGGCCCCACCCGTCATGGCCGGGCCTGGCCCGGCCATGACGATAGAGAACGGTTAAAGCAATGAACATGCAAGTGAAGCCCTATGACGTCGAGGCGATCCGGGCGGAGTTTCCGATCCTGGGCCAGCAGGTCTACGGCAAGCCGCTCGTCTATCTGGACAACGCCGCCTCGGCCCAGAAGCCCCGCGCGGTCATCGACGCCATGGTGGGCACCATGCAGACGGGCTACGCGAACGTGCATCGCGGCCTGCACTACATGGCCAACGTGGCGACCGAGGGCTTCGAGCGCGCCCGCGAGACGGCGCGCGCCTTCCTCAACGCCGAATCCGTGGACGAGATCGTGTTCACCAAATCGGGCACGGAAGCCTACAACCTGGTGGCGGACTGCTTCGGCCGCATGAACATCGGGGAGGGGGACGAGATCATCCTCTCCATCATGGAGCACCATTCCAACATCGTGCCCTGGCACTTCCTGCGCGAGCGCAAGGGCGCCGTGATCAAATGGGCGCCGGTGGACGACGAGGGCAACTTCCTCCCGGAGGAGTTCGAGAAGCTCTTCACCCCGCGCACCAAGATCGCGGCCATCACCCACATGTCCAACGTGCTGGGCACGGTGACGCCCATCAAGGAGATCATCCGCATCGCCCACGGGCACGGGGTGCCGGTGCTGGTGGACGGGGCCCAGGGGGCGGTCCATCTCGACGTGGACGTGCGCGACCTGGATGCGGATTTCTACGTGTTCACCGGCCACAAGGTCTATGGGCCGACCGGCATCGGCGTTCTCTACGGCAAGCGCGAATGGCTCGCCAGGATGCCGCCCTACCAGGGCGGGGGCGAGATGATCCGCGAGGTGCTGTGCGAGGGCATCACCTACAACGACCCGCCGCACCGCTTCGAGGCCGGCACCCCCGCCATCATCGAGGCCATCGGCCTCGACGCGGCCCTGCGCTTCATGATGGGGCTCGGCCGGAAGAACATCCAGGCCCACGAGGCCGCCCTGTCGACCTACGCCCACGAGCGCCTGAGGGCCATGAACTCGGTGCGGATCATCGGCCAGGCCCGGGGCAAGGGCGCCATCATCGCCTTCGAGATGAAGGGCGCGCACGCCCACGACGTGGCCACGGTCATCGACCGTCAGGGGGTGGCGGTGCGGGCCGGAACCCACTGCGCCATGCCGCTCCTCGACCGCTTCGGGGCGACCTCCACCTGCCGCGCGTCGTTCGGTCTCTACAACACCATGGAAGAAGTGGATAAGCTGGCCGACGCCCTGCAAAGGGCCGAGGCCCTGTTTGCCTGAGGATGAACCTGTGAACGACCACACCCCGATTCAAGACGCGCCCAACGCGCCGCAGGTCTCCCCCGGCACTGCGATCCCGCCGGAAGAGCTCGACCGCATGACCGACGAGATCATCGTGGCCCTGAAGACCGTGTACGACCCGGAGATCCCGGCCGACATCTACGAGCTCGGCCTGATCTACCGGGTCGACATCGACGACAACCGCAACGTGGCCATCGACATGACCCTCACGGCCCCGGGCTGCCCGGTCGCCGGCGAGATGCCGGGCTGGGTCGAGAACGCGGTCTCCATGGTCCCGGGCGTCCAGAGCGTCAAGGCCACCATCGTGTTCGACCCCCCCTGGGACCAGAGCCGCATGTCCGACGAGGCGAGAGTCGCCCTCGACATGTGGTAGGGCCTTCCGGCGCTGGGCGTTGGGGCGCGTCATCGGCGTTCAAGGAGGCGAGGGCACCGTTCCCCGGTCCGAGCGAAGCGAAGGGGAAAGGAGTCCACCCTCCCGCGGTGCCACCCTCAACTGTCATCTGCGCGCAGACGTGGATCCATAAACACGAGGGCGGGCGGAAGGGCGGAACGGCCTACGCTTCCTCCTACCTCGCCAGCGGCGATGGATCCCCTTCCCTCGCTTGGCTCGCCGGGATGACACCAGATCTGACACCCTCCGTGTCATTCCCGGCCGGAGCGCAGCGGAGGGGAAGGGACTCCATAGCT
>JAESGY010000332.1_pt1 | contig 26107 bp, 28 predicted proteins | sample 9269841 | NCBI WGS metagenome assembly JAESGY01 (sample SAMN17022865, study PRJNA683097) | algae metagenome | isolation source: Spirirestis rafaelensis WJT71-NPBG6 and co-occurring heterotrophs from... | place: USA: Pinto Wells, Joshua Tree National Park, Colorado Desert, CA | collected 2006-08-15
CGGCGGCCGTGCTCGCCCGGCTCTCGGCCATGCCACGCCTGCCCCGGACCGCCGAAGCCGCCGGCATGGTGGCAGCCGAGATGGAACGGCTGGAGCGGCAGCGCTAGACCGCCCGTCGCGCGTGATGACGCGCGTCGGGTGGTCCAGTCTTTTGCTTGGACGAGCAAATTACGCCGCCTGTGTGGGGCCACTCAGCCGTCGTTTGCTCTAGGGCAGACCGCGGACGGGCGCGCGACCCGGCGTGGCCGAAGGGTCCGGAGCGGATCGGCCTTCGGATATGAACGCCGATCCGCCGTGGCGCCGGGATGCGCTCCCGGCCCGGGCGGCGGGAGCAACCAGAGGGACAGGGGTGGAGATGTCCCGCCCCTCCACTTCGCTCTATCCGAAGGCGATCAGCTGCCGCACCACATGGCCGCCCTTCAGCCGGGCGAAGCCCTCGTTGATCTCCTCGAGCTTCAGCGTGTTGCTGATAAGGTGGTCGAGCTTCAGCTTGCCCTGCTTCCACAGCGTCAGCAGCCGCGGCATGTCAGTGCGGAAATGGTTGGACCCCATAGAGGAGCCCTGGATCCGCCGCTCCCGCAGGAAGTCGAAGCCGTGCAACTCGATCTTCTGGCCGAAGGGCACCATGCCGACGATGGTGGCCGTGCCGCCCGGCTTCAGCATGGCGAAGCTCTGCTCGGCCGTGACCTTCAGGCCCAGGCATTCGAAGCTGTATTCGACGCCGCCGCCGGTCAGGTCGCGCACCGCCTGCACCGGGTCGTCGTTCCCGACCAGGACGGTGTCGGTGGCGCCCATGGTCCTTGCCACCTCCAGCTTCTCCGGCAGGGTGTCGAGGGCGATGATGCGGGACGCCCCGGCCAGCGCCGCGCCGTTCACCGCCGAGAGCCCGACGCCGCCGCAGCCGATGATGGCGACGGTGGAGCCGGCCGGGATGCGGGCGGTGTTGATGACGGCGCCGACGCCGGTGATGACGCCGCAGCCGACCAGCGTTGCGCGGTCCAGCGGCACCTCCCGGTCGATCTTCACCAGCGCGTTCTCGTGCACCACCATCTGCTCGGCGAAGGCGGAGAGGTTGAGGAACTGGTGCATCACCTCCCCACCCTTCCAGGACAGGCGGCGGGACTGGCCCGGCACCATCTTCACCTCGGTGTTCTCGCACAGCACCGTGCGGCCATTGGTGCATTGCTGGCAGGCGCCGCAGAAGACGGAAAGGCAGCCGATCACATGGTCGCCCGGCTGCAGATAGGTGACGTCGGAGCCGACCGCCTCCACCACCCCCGCCACCTCATGCCCCGGCACGGTCGGCAGCGGGTGGGGGTAGAGCCCCTCGATGAAATGCAGGTCTGAGTGGCAGAGCCCGGCATAGGCGGTGCGCACCAGCACCTCCCGCACCTTGGGCTTCTGCAGGGAGACCTCCTCGATGGTCAGGGGCTCGTTCGGCGCGTGCAGGACGGCTGCCTTCATGGGTCGCTCTCCTCCATTCGTCTGATCGTTGCGCCATCTTGACGGGTAGCGCGCTATTCTGCGCTGCCGGTATAGGCTGCGCCAGAAGGCAGATGCAGGAGGAAACGCATGCCAAGCGACCTGATCGCGACCGAGGAGGAGGGCGTCGCCCTCCTCACCATGAACCGGCCGGAGAGCCTGAACGCGCTCGGCGGCAGCCTCCTGGATGAGTTGCTGGAGGCGATGACGCGCATCGCCGGCGACATGTCCATCGGCTGCGTGGTGCTGACCGGCGCGGGCCGTGGCTTCTCGGCGGGCGGGGACATGAAGTCCCGCGCGACCGGCGCCCGGCCGATCCTGGAAGGCACGCGGGAGCAGGCGCAGATGTCACTCCGCGCTCGCATGGAGGCCGCCCGCATCCTGCATGAGATGCCCAAGCCGACCATCGCCATGGTGAACGGGGTCGCCGCCGGCGCCGGCATGTCCCTGATGCTGGCCTGCGACATGCGCATCGGGGGGAAGAGCGCGCGGATGGGCACCGCCTTCGCGAAGATGGGCTTCTCGGGCGATTTCGGCGGCCACTGGTTCCTGAACCGGCTGGTCGGGCCGGCCAAGGCGCGCGAACTCTACTTCACCGCGGAATTCATCGATTCCGCCGAGATGTATCGGCTCGGCCTGCTCAACCGGCTGGTCGAGGACGAGGCGCTGGCCGAGACCACCATGGCGCTGGCCCGGCAATTGGCCGCCGGTCCGCGCGTGGCCTGGCACCACATGAAGCGCAACATGAAGGTCGCCGAGGAAGGAACGCTGGCCGAGGCGCTGGATGCCGAGGCCCTCGGAATGACGCGCTGCCGCGATACCGAGGACCACAAGGAGGCGCTGCAGGCCTTCGTGGAGAAGCGGCCGCCGGTCTTCCGGGGGCGGTGAGCCGAGGGGGCCCCGCCCCCTTGTGCCATCCCGCCACCATCACCGGGACTGCATTCCATGCGGAACGCCCGTCCGCAAACGAGGCAAATTCCCGGGCAGACATCCAATAGGGCTGCCCTTCGGAGCGATACAGGACCGGAGAATGGGCGGCTTTTCGCCGCTCCTATCCGTCCCGAGGGATGATGCTGCACCTGCGGGCCCGGGACGTTGCCCCGCTCATCCTCGATCTGCCGCACATGACGGATGAGACGTCAGAACTGCGCTCCGAGGCGCTCCCGCCGCGATCGGCGCTAGGCGTCCAGGTTCCAGCAATCGACATCCCACTTCCAGGTGCCGTCCTCCTACTTCCACAGGACGACATATTTGCAGGCAATGGGCGGCGCGCCGAGCGTGGTGAAGATCTCACCGCGGCCGAGTTCCATGGCCTGGGTGCCGATGACGGTGAGTTCCAGGCTGGGCAGCTTCGCGCCGGTGACGCCGAGCGCGCCGGCGGCGCCCTTCCAGTAGTCGATGATGGCGGCAGTGCCGGTGATGGCGGGAACGCCCGGCGATAGCAGCCGCGCATCCTTGGTATACACGTGGGACAGGGCGGCGAAGTCGCCCTTGCGCATGACCTCTTCCTCAAAGATCCGATTTGTCGCGCGGAATGCCTCGTTGGCCATGGATGCGTCCCTCCGCGGCGCAATCTGCCTTGGCAGGCGGAAGGGCCGGATCAAGGCTTCGGGATCGGTCTTTCCAGAGGAATGGAACCAAAGCCATGCCGAGGATTGCTGGCAGCCGCCTCCTTCACATATAGAGGCGCCCTGTGTCGGGGCCGCAACCGCGGAGCCCCGACGGAGCCGGAGACGTCCCCATAATGATCCTGACCCGCCGCGCGGCACTCTCCGCCGTGCTCCTAGCGCCGCTCGCCGCCGGGCCCGCCCTGGCCCAGACCCAGATCACCATCCAGCACGCCCTGCCGGTCAACAGCCATACCGGCGCCGCTGCCTCCGGCTTCAAGGAAGCCTTCGAGCGCCTGACCAACAACCGCTACCGCGTCGTGCTGCAGCGCAACGACAATGAGCGGGAGATGATCGAGAGCGTGCAGATCGGCACCATCGACTGCACTGTGACCTCGACCGGACCGGTCGGCAATTTCGTGCCCGAGGTGCGGATCTTCGACGTTCCCTTCCTCTTCCGCGACCGCGCCCATGCGCATGGCGTGCTTGATAGTGAGATCGGCCAGGCCGTCCTCAAGCGCTTCGAAGCACGCGGCCTGGTCGGGGTGATCTGGGCGGAGAACGGCTTCCGCCACCTGACCAATTCGCGGCGGGAGGTCACCTCCCCGGCCGATCTCCGCGGCCTGAAGGTGCGCACCATGGAGAACCAGGTGCATATGCGCGCCTTCTCGACGCTCGGCGCCCTGCCGACGCCGATGGCCTTCTCCGAGCTGGTGCCGGCACTGCAGCAGGGCACGGTGGACGGGCAGGAGAACCCGATCCCGGTGATCGTGGCGAACAACCTGAACCAGGTACAGCGCTACATGTCGCTGACGGCGCATGTCTATTCGCCCCAGGTCATCATCTGCAACCCGGCCACGGTGGGCCGCCTCTCGGCCGCCGACCGCCAGCACTTCATGACGGCCGCCAAGGCGGGGCAGAAGGCCAACCGCGACCGCGTCGCCGCGGATGATGCCGGCGGCGTGGAAGAACTGCGCCGCCGCGGCATGCAGGTGACCACCGAGGTGGACAGCGCCGCCTTCCGCACCAGCCTCGCCCCGGCCTTCGCGGAATGGGAACGCACGCTGGATGCCGCGCTGCTGAAGCGCATCCGCGACTGGCAGCCGAACTGAGCCGGGCCGGGTCCGACGGAGTCGGGGGCGCGGGCGGGTCCCGCGCCCCCTTTGCATGCGGGGGAAACGCATGAATGCAATGAACCTTCAGCCGCTGCTGGTGGTCGGGGTGGCCACCGTGCTGGCCGTGGTGCTGGCGCTTTGGGTGAGGTCCGGCAACGGCCCGCGCGCGGCGTTGCGGCACGCCATCCTCGGCCTCGACCGCTTCAGCACCGGCTTCGCCACGGCACTGGCCTGCCTCGCGCTCGCCATCGCCTTCTTTGCCGGCTTCTGGCAGGTGATCGCCCGCTTCGCCACCTCCACCCCGGCCGTCTGGTCCGAGGCGCTGGTCCGTACCGCGCTGATCTGGATGGCCTTCCTCGGCGTCGCCGTGGCGCTCAGGGCCGGCGCCCTCGTCTCCATCGACGTCGCCCACCGCCTGTCCCGCGGCACGGCCCGGCGCGCCATCGAGGCGGCGGCGCTGGCCGCCAGCCTCTCGCTGCTCGGCATCATGTTCTGGTTCGGCTGGCTGATGACGCAGCGCGTGCAGTTCCAGGAGATGGCGGGGCTCGAGGTCTCGATGTCCTGGGGCTATGCCGCCATCCCCTTCGGCGCCGCCTTCGGGATGGTCGGCGCGGTGGCGCATTTCCTCGACTGGCGCGGCGAAGAGCTGGAGGCCGCGGTATGAGCGGCACGATGCTCGCCGTGATGCTGGTGCTCTTCGCCGCCAGCATCCCCGTCGCCATCGCCATCGGGCTGGCCGCCATCGTCGGCATCCAGGGCTTCACCTCCTTCCCGCTGATCGTGGCAGCGCAGCAGCTCTTCGTCGCGCTGGACCGCTTCCCGCTGGCCGCCATCCCCTTCTTCATCCTGGCGGGCAACCTGATGGAGATCGGCGGCATCTCCCGTCGGCTGGTGGAATTCGCCAAGTCCATCGTCGGCGGCATCCAGGGCGGGCTGCCGGCCACCTGCGTCGTCACCTGCATGATCTTCGCCGCCATCAGCGGCAGCTCGGTCGCCACCACCTTCGCGATCGGCGCCATCATGATCCCGGCCCTGGTGCGGGCGGGCTATCCGGTGGGCTTCGCCGCGGCGCTGCAGGCCACGGCGGCGGAGCTCGGCGTGATCATCCCGCCCTCCATCCCGATGATTCTCTACGGCGTCACCACCCAGACCTCGATCCCCGAGCTGTTCATCGCGGGCTTCGGGCCGGGCATCCTGATCGCCGGCGGGCTGGTCGCCACCGTGCTGGTCTGGTGCCGGACCAAAGGCTGGGGGCTGAACGATGGCGACGGGCGCCTGCCCGTCCTGCGGGCGACGCGGGAGGCCGGCTGGGCGCTGTTCATGCCGGTGGTGGTGCTAGGCGGCATCTATGGCGGCGTCACCACGCCGACCGAGGCGAGCGTGCTGGCGGTGGCCTATGCCATCCTGGTCGGGATGTTCGTCCACCGGGAGATCCGGCCGGCCGACCTGTTCCCGATCTTCCGCAAGTCGGTGATCAGCAGCGCGGTGATCCTGTTCATCATCGCCTGCGCGGCGCTGTTCTCCTGGCTGCTGAACCGGCAGGGGGTGCCGGACCAGATGGCCGCCTGGCTGACCACCAGCTTCGAAAGCGCCGGGCTCTACCTGCTGGCGGTGAACATCGCCCTCTTCCTCATCGGCATGTTCATCGAGACCTCCGCCTCGATCATCGTGCTGGCGCCCATCCTGCAGGAGGCCGCCGAGCGGCTGGGCGTGGATGGCGTGCATTTCGGCACGATCATGGTGGTGAACCTGGCGATGGGTATGATCACGCCGCCCTTCGGCGTGAACCTCTTCGCCGCGGCGCAGGTGGCCGGCACCAGCATCGACACGATGATGCGCTACCTCGTGGTCTTCATCGGCGTCATCCTCGCCTGCCTGATGGTGATCACCTACGTCCCCTGGATCACGCTGGCCCTGCCCCAGCTTGTCTTCCGGTAGGGAGATGGCGGGGGGCCCGGCGAGAGCCGGGCCCCCTTCACCGCCAGCCGGTGCGCCTCAGAAGCGCAGCGGCGTGGCCTGCACCACCAGCGGCAGGGCCCGCACCTCGGCCAGCACCGGCTCCGGGATCGGCCCATCCAGGCTCACCAGGCAGATCGCGTCGCCGCCCTGCGCCGCGCGGCCGAGGTGGAAGGTGGCGATGTTGATGCCGGCATTCGCCAGCACCATGCCGAAGCGGCCGATGAAGCCGGGGCGGTCCTGGTTGGTGACGTAGAGCATGTCCGGGGCGAAATCGGCCTCGACCGCGATGCCCTTGATCTCGACCAGGCGCGGCCGCGCCTCGCCCACCAGCGTGCCGGTAACGCTCCGCTCATAGTGGTCCGTCACCACCGTGACCCGCAGGAGGGAGGCATAGTCGCCACGGCGCTCATGCACCGTCTCGGCGACCTCGATCCCCCGCTCCTTCGCCACCACCGGCGCATTGACCATGTTGACCGCGCCCATCAGCGGCGCGAGCACGCCCGCCAGCGACGCCGCCGTCAGCGGCCGGCGGTTCAGCTCGGCGACATGGCCCTCATACTCCACGCGGATGACCTTGATGGCGTCGTCCTGCGCCGCCGTCAGCTGCCCGGCCATGCCGCCCAGCAGCCGCGCCAGCTCCATATAGGGCTTGAGACGCGGTGCCTCCTCGGCGGTGACGGAGGGCATGTTGATGGCGTTGGAGACGGCGCCGGAGAGCAGGTAGTCGGCCATCTGGTCAGCCACCTGCAGCGCCACATTCTCCTGCGCCTCGGCGGTCGCCGCACCCAGATGCGGCGTGCAGACCACGTTTTCCAGGCCGAAGAGCGGGCTCTCCGTCGCCGGCTCCGTCTCGAAGACGTCGAGCGCGGCGCCCGCCAGGTGGCCGGACTTCAGCGCATCGTACAGCGCCGCCTCGTCCACCAGCCCGCCGCGGGCGCAGTTGATCAGCCGCGCGCCCTTCTTGAGCCTGGCGAGGTTCTCGCGGCTCAGGATATTGCGTGTATGCTCGGTCAGCGGCGCGTGCAGCGTGACGAACTCCGCCCGCTCCAGCAGCTCGTTCAGCTCGACCTTCTCGACGCCCAGCTCGACCGCGCGCTTTTCCGACAGGAAGGGGTCGAAGGCGACGACCTTCATGTGCAGCCCGATGGCGCGGTTGGCGACGATGGAGCCGATATTGCCGCAGCCGATCAGGCCGAGCGTCTTGCCGAAGAGCTCGACGCCCATGAAGCGGTTCTTCTCCCACTTGCCGGCCTTGGTGGAGGCCGAGGCCTCCGGGATCTGCCGGGCGAGGGCGAACATCATCGCAATCGCATGCTCGGCCGTGGTGATGGCATTGCCATAGGGCGTGTTCATCACCACGACGCCGCGCGCGGTCGCGCTGGTGACGTCGACATTGTCCACGCCGATGCCGGCGCGGCCGACCACCTTCAGGTTCGGCGCGGCGTCCATCAGCTCGCGTGTCACCTTGGTGGCGCTGCGCACCGCCAGCCCGTCATAGGGGGCGATGATGGCGCGGAGCTCGGCCGGGGAGAGGCCCGGCTTGAAGTCCACCTCGATCCCGCGCCGGCGGAAGATCTCGATCGCGGCGGGGGAGAGCTTGTCGGAGATGAGGACCTTCGGCATCAGGCGGTCACCGTCGCATGCTCGGCCTCGACGCCTGCGAAGGCCCAGTCGAGCCAGGGCAGCAGCGTCTCGATATCGGAGGTCTCGACCGTGGCGCCGCCCCAGATGCGCAGGCCCGGGGGCGCGTCGCGATAGGCGCCGGCATCGAGGGCGACGCCCTCCTTCTCCAGCAGCGCGGCCAGCTTCTTCGCCGCCGCGGCCTGGCGCTCGGCGTCCAGCGCCACGAACCAGGGCGCCACGATCTTCAGGCAGATCGAGGTGCAGGAGCGGGTCCTGGGATCCTCGGCGAGGAAGTCCACCCAGGGGGTTTTCGCCACCCAGCCGGCAATGGCGGCGAGGTTCGCCTCCGACCGCCCGACCAGGCCCTTCAGCCCGCCGACGCTCTCGGCCCACTTCAGGCCGTCCACCGCATCTTCGACCGCGAGCATGGAGGGCGTGTTGATCGTCTCGCCCCGGAAGATGCCCTCGTTCAGCTTCCCGCCCTTAGTCATGCGGAAGATTTTCGGGAGTGGCCAGGACGGGGTGTAGGACTCAAGACGGGCAACAGCCCTCGGGGACAGGGCGAGCATGCCATGGGCCGCCTCGCCGCCCAGGACCTTCTGCCAGGACCAGGTGACGACATCCAGCTTGTCCCAGGGCAGGTCCATGGCGAAGGCGGCGCTGGTCGCGTCACAGATGGCGAGGCCCTCGCGCTCGGCCGGGATGAAGTCGGCATTCGGCAGCCGCACGCCGCTGGTCGTGCCGTTCCAGACGAACACCAGGTCGCGCGTGCCGTCGGCCTCAAGCTTCGGCAGCTTGCCATAGTCCGCCTTGATCACGCGCGCATCGGCCAGCTTCAGTTGCTTGACGACATCCGTCGCCCAGTCGCCGGAAAAACTCTCCCAGGCCAGCACGTCCACGCCGCGGGCGCCGAGCAACGACCAGAGCGCCATCTCCACCGCGCCGGTGTCGGAGGCGGGAACGATGCCCAGCCGCCAGCCGGCCGGCATGCCGAGCACGGCCTTGCTGCGCTCGATCACCTCGGCGAGGCGCGCCTTCGGCGCCGCGGCACGGTGGCTGCGGCCGAGATAGGCGCCCGAGAGCGCCTCCAGCGTCCAGCCGGGACGCTTGGCGCAGGGGCCGGAGGAGAACCTTGGATTGGCCGGCCGTTCGGCCGGCATGGGGGGATTGGCCGGACGCAGGTCCGGCTTCGCGGCGATCGCCATGATGTGGCTCCCTTCCAGAAGCGAATGCGCCCCGGTGGGGGGGCGTGGCCCACCGCAACAGGTAGGACAGCGCTGCCGGGGATGCAACGCCGACCTGCGGGGACCTATCGGAGGAGGGAAAGCAGGCTGCCGGTGCCGCCGGACGTCGCCGACCCGGCCTGCCTCATAACGTAGCGCTGGGCGAGAAGCTGCACCTTCTTCGGATCCTGCAGGTCCTCGATCTTCAGGCGCGAGGTGACGGCGCGCGCCTGCGCCTCCACCGACTGGACCACGATCTGCGAGGGCAGGCCGAGCGCGGCCGTCACGACCCGCCGCATGACCGCATTCCCCAGGATGCCATAGACGTCCGTCTGGCCGGCGGCGTTCCGGATGAAATAGAGCGCGTCGGACATGCCCGCGGCCTTGTCGTCCAGCCCCTTCTGGTACTGGTACTGGACATAGGCATTCGTCAGCTTCTGCTTCACCGCCGGGTTCTGCAGCCCGGCCAGGCCCTTGGCCTTCAGGTCCAGCGTCTCCGCCGCCGCCTTGAACCGGCTGTCCAGGCCGGCGAGCAGGCCCTTGCGGTCCTTGGGGTCGGCGAGCAGCGCCTTCTGCACCAGCCCCGGATAGGCGGCCTGGTCCGCCAGCCCCAGCGCCGGCAGCAGCACCGCCAGAACCCGCGGGTCCTGCAGGGCGGACTTCACGTCCTTCGCCTTGCCCACCGCCGCCTCGAACTGCTTGAGGGCGGAGAGGGTGACGGGGTCCTTCCTCTCCTGCGCGACCCCCTTCTCCTCCGCCCCCTTGGCCTGCGCGGCCTTCAGCGCGGCGAGCGCCGAGACGGCATCGCCGGTCGTGGTGCTGCCGGAGGTGACGCCGAACAGGGAGGACACCAGCGAAGCAGTGAGTTGGATCATGATCCGCCACAGGCTGCCACAGGGCGGTTGCAGCGGGGTTAAACGCGGTGGTCAGTGCCAGGCAGAGCCGCCATCCACCCCCAGCGCGCTGCCGGTGACGAAGCCCGCCTCCGCGCTCGTCAGGTAGAGCACCGCCTGCGCCACCTCCCCTGGCGTGCCGAAGCGGCCCATGGCGTAGCGCGACAGGAAGGCCCGCTCGGCCGAAGCCGGGTCGGGCTGCGCCGCCATGGTCTCCTCCACCATCGGCGTCAGGATGGCGCCGGGGCAGACGGCGTTGACCCGGATCCCCTCCTTCGCCAGGTCCAGCGCCAGGCAGCGCGTCAGCATCAGCACCCCGCCTTTGGAGGCGCCATAGGCCGCGTAGTTCGGGCGCGGCACCAGCCCGGCGGCGGAGGCGAGGTTGACGATCGAGCCGCCGCCGGCGCGGCGGAGATGCGGCAGCGCGGCGCGGCAGACATGGAAGGGCCCGTCCAGGTTCACCGCCATCACCTGCCGCCAGAGCTCCGGCGAGGTGTCCGCCGGCGAGGCCACCCGGCTGATCCCGGCGGCATTCACCACAGCATCGAGCGCGCCGAGCGCCTGCGCGGCGGCATCCACCGCCGCCGCGGTCGCCGCCGCATCAGCCACATCCACCGGAATGCCAGGCACGTCGAGCTCGGCGGCCATGCGCGCCAGGGCCTCCGCATTGCGGTCGAGCAGCGCGACCCGGGCGCCCTCGCGCAGGAAGAGCCGCGCCGTGGCCAAGCCGATGCCGGAGGCACCGCCGGTGATCAGCGCGTGGCGGTCTGCAAGTCGCATGGTCGTCCTCCCCTTTGTCTTCGGGCGGAAGACTAGAGCAGATCGCGGGAGGCCATGGACGACCGGACGCATGACGCCGCTCGAAAAACAAGGCGCGACAGCGGAGTGGTGTTCCGCGTCGAACGCAATCCGCGGCAGGGGGCGGCGCGACGGGCAGGCCAGGGCCCAGAAACAGCAACGGCCGGCACAAGGCCGGCCATCGCGGGACAGGTCCTCCACCGCGGCTGCGGCAGCGGGCGGCGCTCAGTCGTCGCGGTGCACCCGCTCCATGCGCTCATGGCGCTCCTGCGCCTCGATCGACAGGGTGGCGATCGGGCGGGCCTCCAGCCGGCGGAGGCCGATCGGCTCGCCGGTCTCCTCGCAATAGCCGTAGGTGCCGTTCTCGATCCGCTCCAGCGCCTGGTCGATCTTGGAGATCAGCTTGCGTGCCCGGTCGCGGGTGCGGAGTTCCAGGGCGCGGTCGGTCTCGACGCTGGCGCGGTCGGTCAGGTCGGCCTCGGTGATGCCGCCGATCGAGAGGCTGGCGAGGGTCTCCCCCGCCTCCCGCAGCAGGTCCTGGCGCCAGCGCAGCAGCTTCTGCCGGAAGTACTCCAGCTGCCGCGGGCTCATAAATTCTTCGTCGTCGGTCGGGCGGTAGTCGGGCGGTAGGGTGATTAGCATTGTCTGGACGGCCCCATTCCGTTCGAGGCCCGGGCCTGGCGCCCCGCCCCGGAAAGTTGGCCGGACCATACAGGGGCGCCCCCTCGCGCGCCAAGGGGTTACGCTTGCGCAAATTGCTGATATGCACGGATTTTCATTTGGCTGACACGGTTTCGTTCCAACCACGTCTCGCCAGTTCCACCCGTGCGCGCAGGACGATGGCGCGCACCGCCTGCCGCAAGAGTGGGTCCGCCCCTTCCTCGCCCTGGCCGAGTGCCGCGAGCCTTTCCAGCCGGTTCGTATCGCCTCCGCCACGCAGCAGGTCATGTTGCAGATCGCGCAACTCTTGCAGGATCGACTCGGCCCGCTGCCCTGCCGCCCGGTCGCGCGCCGCCCGGTCGCCTCCCTCCTGCACCGCGAGCAGGCCAAGCCCCACCGGCCCGAGGGCGGCCGCGCCTGCCGCCTCGGCCGGCGGCGGCGCGTCGCTCCCCCTGCCTACCGAGAACCCGCCCCCGCCGCGGTGGGCAGCGCGCCCGCGCTGCGCCGCGCTGCCCGCCGCCACCCTGCCGACCTCCCGCATCCCGCCTGCCTCCTGCATCGCTTCTGCCTGCCGCCGGCAATCCTGGCCGGTTATCCCGGCAAGCCCTGCCGCCTGCCCCGGCCCGCGGGCTGGCACGGCGGTTGCGATGCCGCCGGCACCTGCGGGATGGAGGGCAGCGTGGCCAAAATTGCTTTCGCAAGGGCGAAGAGCGCGCTTGTGGCGGCGGTCATGACGGCGCTGCTCGCCATCCTCGCGGGCCTCGCCCCCGCCGCGGCCCAGCCGGTCCGCATCAAGGATATCGCGGATATCGAGGGGGTGCGGGACAACCAGTTCGTCGGCTACGGCCTGGTCGTCGGCCTGCCCGGCACGGGCGACCGGCTGCGGACCGCCATCTTCACCCGCCAGACCCTGATCGGCATGCTGGAACGCCTCGGCGTCAATACCCGGGATAACGAGGCGCGGCTGGATACGCGCAATGTCGCGGCGGTGATGGTCACCGCCAACCTGCCCGCCTTCGCCCGGCCGGGCAGCCGGATCGATGTCGCCGTCTCGGCGCTCGGTGACGCCACGAATCTGCAGGGCGGCATGCTGCTGGTCACGCCGCTGCTCGGCGCGGATGGGGAGGTCTATGCGGTTGCCCAGGGGGCGGTCGCGACCGGTGCCGTCGCCGCCCGGGGCGCCGCCGCCAGCGTGCAGCGCGGCGTGCCCACCAGCGCCCGCATCGCCTCGGGCGCCATCGTGGAGCGGGAGATCCCCTATGCGCTCACGGGCCGGCCCAGCCTGCGGCTCGCGCTCCGCAACCCGGACCTGACCACCGCCCGGCGCATCACCGCTGCCATCAACCGCGCGACCGGCGGCAGCCTGGCGACCGCGACCGATCCGCGCACCGTGGCGCTCAACATGGCCGGTCGCGACCCCATCGCCCTGCTGGCCGAGGTCGAGCAGTTGCGGGTCGAGCCCGACCAGGTCGCCCGGGTGGTGATCGAGGAAGCCAGCGGCACCATCGTCATGGGCGCCAATGTCCGCGTCTCCACCGTCGCCATCGCCCAGGGCAACCTGACCATCCGCATCACCGAGACGCCGCAGGTCAGCCAGCCCAACCCGCTGGCCAATGGCGAGACAGTGGTGGTGCCGCGCACCAATATCGAGGTGGAGGACCAGGCGGAGCGCCGCCTGGGCGTGCTGCGCGGCGGCGTCACCCTGCAGGAGCTGGTGCGCGGGCTGAACGCGCTCGGCGTCGGGCCGCGCGACCTGATCTCCATCCTGCAGGCAGTGAAGGCCGCCGGCGCCCTGCAGGCCGAGATGGAGCTGCGCTGATGATCCTGTCCACGCCCCCCCCTCGCCCCGGCGCGGGACGGCGCGGCGCCGCTGCCGCGCCCCCTCAGCGCGGCCGAACTCGCCAAGGCCCCGCCCCGGCTGCGCTAGGCGGCGCAGGAGTTCGAGGCCCAGGCTCTCGCCCGGCTGCTGCAGCCCGCCTTCGCCACCCTCGATACCAGCCGCTCCCCCTTCGGCGGCGGCGCGGCCGAGGCGCAGTGGCGCCCGATGCTGGTCGAGGCGATCGCCGCCAAGGCGGTGCGCGCCGGCCAGGGACTCGGCCTTTCCGACCTCGTGCTGCGCGAGTTGCTGCGCCGCCAGGCCGCCCCCCCACCCGAGGAGACCCGCCTATGACGATGATGCTGGATGCCCTGCTCGCCGCCGGCCAACGCCTGGCCGAGGCACTCAGGGCCGAGAACGAGGCGCTCGCCGCGCTCGACCTGCCGCGCGCCGCCGGCCTTGCCACTGCCAAGGCGCAGGCAACGGATGCCTTCGCCGCAGCCTATGCCGCGGCGGCGAAGACCGGCGCGAAGGCCGAAGGGCCGGTGCGGCAGGATGCGGCGGCGCTGACGAGCCGGCTGCAGCCGCTGGGTGAGGAGAACCGGCGCCTGTTGCAGCGCGCCATCGCCATCTAGTCGCAGGTGATCGAGACGATCGCGGGCGCCGCCCTGCCGCGCGCGGCGGCACCGGGATACGGGTCGGCGGGGCGGCCCCTGGCTGCCAGGCAGGCCCCGGCCCTGGCCGTTGCGGCGCGGGCCTGAAAACAACATCGGGAGGGCATTGCGGAGTCCTCATCGCACCATCCGCGATGGGATACCCCTGCCCTCCCGAAGCCTCCCGCCAAGCCGGAAGCCAGCCTGGACCGGTCCGGCTCAGCCCTTCTTCGCCACCAGGGTCTTCACCTCGTCCATTGCCTCGGTGAAGCGCTTGTTGAGCAGGGCCAGCGCCTCCTCATTCGACTTCTGAATGAGGTCGGCCACTTCCTTCATGTTGCCGACCGCCTTCTCATAGGCGGCCTTCAGCATCTCCGCCTGGCGCGCCGCCTTGGCCTGCGGCGATTCCTGGGTGCCGAGCGCCTTCATCGCCTCGGTCATCTCGGTCATGGAGGATTGCAGGATCTCCATGTGCCGGCGGGCCACCGCCTGCGCCCCCTCCAGCGCGACCCGGTTGGCGGCGGAGAGCGCCTCTAGGTTCCGGCGCTGGGCCGCCGCCAGGGCCTCGACATCCGGCATGCCGGGCATGCGGAAATCCGCCAGCATGCGCATCAGGTCGTTCGCGGGCTTGTTGCCACCGGTCTCTGACATGTCGTCCTCCGCCCTGTGATCAGGCGAAGGCACACTAAGGGCCTCGCGAGGTCCGGTCAAAGAGCGTGCTGCGATGCAGCAAAATCAACTTGCGGCCATATCGCCCGGATCGAGCCGCAATGATCTTGCAACCTGCTCCGCCCGGTCGAAGGCGCGGTCGAGCGCCGCCATGGTCGGGCCGAGATCGGTGGAATCGTCCTTCACCCAGGCCCGGATGGTCGCCAGCCAGACGCCCGTCAGCCCCTGCACCCGCAGCGCGCCGAAGATCCCGGATGATTCGATCTCCGCCGCCTGCAGCAGCCGGGCCATGGAGCACGGCAGCCCGGCCAGCAGGCAGAGGGCCAGGCCAGGCTCGGTCCGCAATTCCTCCAGCAGCCGCACAAGGCCGGCGCGGTGCGGCTGCATGGCATCGATCCGGCGCATCAGCACGTCGAAGATCCGGTCGCGCGGCGTGCCACCCTGGCCGGGGACAGTGCCGGCCTCGACCGCCTCATCCATCAGCCGCCCATGGAGGGCCAGCAGGTCCCGCGGGCCGCCGGGGGCGTGGAGGCGGATCTCGGAGGCCGGCAGGCCGGAGGCCGCAGCCACCCGGCGGAGCGTGACGCCCTGCCAGCCATGTGCCGCCACCACCCGCCAGAAGCCGGCCAGCAGGCGGGAATCGATATCGTCGGTCGTCTCGCTCATGACGCTCCAGTTTGGGTCGGCCGGCGCCGGCGCAAAGGGGGAAACCGCCGATGGTGCTGGCGGGTCGGGCAGGTCACGGCCGGCCGGGACCGCCCGGGAGGGCACCTTGGCCGGCCGGAGACTGCTCCACGGCGAAGCGGCCTTCCGGTCCGGGCGCCATCCGCCGCAGGGTGGTCGGCAGGCCAGGGTGCGGCGAGGCCATGGCGGCGCCACGGATCGGCGGGATGCGGCGGCCGGCCCGGCCGCACCCCGGCCGCCGGGCCATCGCCCTCACCCCGCCAGCTCGCGGGACCGCTCGGTGGCGGCCTTGATCGCCTGCGACATCAGGGCGGGCCAGGCATCCGGCGCCATCAGCACGGCGAGAGCCCGTTCCGTCGTGCCCTTCGGGCTGGTCACGTTCTTCCGGAGTTGCGCGCTGTCCTCCTGGCTTGCCGCCAGCAGGGCGCCGGAGCCGGCGACGGTCGCGCGCGCCATCCGGCGGGCGAGGTCAGGCGGCAGCCCCTGCTCGATCGCCGCGGCCTCCATCACCTCGGCCAGCAGGAAGACATAGGCTGGGCCACCGCCGGAGACCGCCGTGACCGGATCGATCAGCCCTTCCTCCGTCACCCAGGCGACCTCGCCGATCGCCGAGAGCAGCCGGTCCGCCAAGTCCTTCTGCCCCGCGGTCACGCCCGGGCCGGGGAAGGCCACGGTGAAGCCCTGCCGCACCGCGGCCGGGGTGTTGGGCATGGCGCGGATGACAGCGGCCTGCCCGCCCAGCGCGGCGCGCATGCCGGCGACGTTCCGCCCGGCCATAATGGAGAGGAAGACCGTCTCCGGCCCCGCCAGCCGGGCGAAGGCCGGCAGGGTCGCCGCCGCCTCCTGCGGCTTGATCGCCAGCACCACCGCGGCGGGTCGGAAGGAGTCCGGGATCGAGGCCGGGTCCGGGACCACGGTGACCCGCCCGGCGAAGGCCGCGACGGCGGCCGCGTTCGGTTCCACCACCACGGCCTCGGTGAGGCCGCGCTCCAGCCAGCCGGCGAGCATGGCCCCACCCATCTTGCCGCAGCCGATGAGAAGAAGGGGGGGGAGTTGTGTCTCGGTCATGCGCGGACCCTCGCGCGGCTGCGGCCGGGGCGCAATGGGTGGCGGCGGGGGAGGCCTGACGCGCGCCGCGCCCGATGGACGCAAGGCGGCCGAGCGGGTAGAGCAACGGCATCCCGGGCGGCAGCGCCCGGACGAGGAACTGCCCGTCCCATCAAAGGCCGAAGCGGGTCTGCCTGTGCCAGGCACAGGGGAAGCCGCCCTGCGGGACGCGCCCGGAGGACCATACGGCATGCCCACCTATCGCTCCCGCACCACCACCCATGGCCGCAACATGGCCGGCGCCCGCGGCCTCTGGCGCGCGACCGGCATGAAGGACAACGATTTCGGCAAGCCGATCATCGCCATCGCCAATTCCTTTACCCAGTTCGTCCCCGGCCATGTCCACCTGAAGGACTTCGGCCAACTGGTGGCGCGGGAGATCGAGGCGGCGGGCGGCGTCGCCAAGGAATTCAACACCATCGCCGTCGATGACGGCATCGCCATGGGCCATGGCGGGATGCTCTACAGCCTGCCCTCGCGCGAGCTGATCGCGGACGCCGTGGAATACATGGTCAACGCGCATTGCGCCGACGCCCTGGTGTGCATCTCCAACTGCGACAAGATCACGCCCGGCATGCTGATGGCGGCGATGCGCCTCAACATCCCGACCGTCTTCGTCTCCGGCGGGCCGATGGAGGCCGGAAAGGTTGTCCATCGCGGCCAGAAGCGCTCGGTGGACCTGATCGACGCCATGATTGTGGCCGCCGACCCCACCGTGACGGATGAGGAGGTGCAGGTCATCGAGCGCTCGGCCTGCCCGACCTGCGGCTCCTGCTCCGGCATGTTCACCGCCAATTCGATGAACTGCCTGACCGAGGCGCTGGGCCTCGCTTTGCCCGGCAACGGCACGATCGTTGCGACCCATGCCGACCGGCGCGAGCTGTTCCTCGAGGTCGGGCGGCTGATCGTGAAGCTCGCCAAGCGCCATTACGAGGAGGACGACTACAGCGTCCTGCCGCGCTCCATCGCCGGCATGACGGCCTTCGAGAATGCGATGACGCTCGACATCGCTATGGGCGGCTCGACCAACACCGTGCTGCACCTGCTGGCGGCGGCGCAGGAGGCGGGCGTGGATTTCACCATGCGCGACATCGACCGCCTCTCCCGCCGGGTGCCGGTGCTGTGCAAGGTCGCGCCCTCCGTCATCAACGTGCATGTCGAGGATGCCCACCGCGCCGGCGGCATCATGGGCATCCCGGGCGAGCTGGACCGGGCCGGGCTGATCGACACCTCCGTCCCCTCGGTGCACAGCAAGAGCCTGGCCGAGGCGCTGGCGCATTGGGACGTGACGCGCACGACGGATGAGGCGGTCAGGACCTTCTTCCGCGCCGCTCCGGGCGGCATCCCGACGACCGAGGCCTTCAGCCAGTCCGCCCGCTGGGACACGCTGGACACCGACCGCGCGGGCGGCGTGATCCGCGACATCGAGCACGCCTTCTCCAGGGATGGCGGCCTCGCTGTGCTGTACGGCAACCTCGCCGAGGAAGGCTGCATCGTGAAGACGGCGGGGGTGGATGCCAGCATCCTCACCTTCGCCGGCCCGGCCCGCATCTTCGAGAGCCAGGACGATACGGTGGAGGGCATCCTCGGCAAGAGGGTGCAGGCCGGCGACGTGGTGCTGGTGCGCTATGAGGGGCCGAAAGGCGGCCCGGGCATGCAGGAGATGCTCTACCCCACCAGCTACCTGAAGTCGGTCGGCCTTGGGAAGGCCTGCGCCCTGGTGACGGATGGGCGCTTCTCCGGCGGCTCCTCCGGCCTCTCGATCGGCCATCTCTCGCCGGAAGCCGCCGAGGGCGGGCTGGTCGGGCTGGTCGAGGAGGGCGACCGGATCGAGATCGACATCCCGAATCGCAGCATCCGCCTCGCCGTGCCGGACGAGGTGCTGGCGCAGCGCCGGGCGGCCATGGAGGCCCGCGGCGCCGAGGCCTGGCAGCCGGTGGGCCGCAACCGCGTGGTCTCGACCGCCCTGCAGGCCTATGCGGCGCTGACCACCAGCGCGGCGCGCGGCGCGGTACGGGATGTGAAGCAGGTGCGGCGGCGCTAGACCGCCCGTCGCGCGTGATGACGCGCGTCGGGCGGCCCAGCCTCTTGTTCGGGCGATCCAATTACGCCGCCTGAGTGGGTCCACTCAGCCGTCGTTTGCTCTAGGGCGGATCACGGACGGGCGTGAACGCCCGGACGGGTGAATCCGCTCCATGCTCCAATGGCTTGCAGCGGATTGCGTTCGATTCTGAACGCCAATCCGCTGCAGGCGCGGCCGCTCCGCCGAAACGCGAGAAGCCCGCCACAAGGCGGGCTTTTTGATGGGCACCCCGCTACTTGTGGGTGGAGTCCCATCCCGGCAGCCGGGGCGGCGTCATCCCCATCAGCGCCAGCCAGGGCGCCCAGGCCGCCTTGGCGAAGCGGGCCCAGGCCAGCATCGGGTTGGAGGCTTCCATCAGCCGCCCCCAGGCCTCGAAGCCGGCCGGCGCGGTCAGGCTCACCACCACCTGTTCCGGCCCCTCCCCTCCGGCGCCGCGCCGGTGCCGGATCTCCAACTCCAGCCCGCCGGGCAGCCGACCGATGGCACGCAGATCCTGGGGCGGATCCTCGGCGGGGCTCATGGCATGCAACTCCTGATCAAGGCAGCCCCTTCACGCGGCTGGCCGCACAGGGTTCCCGCCAGACGGCTCCGGGGGACAGTGTCCTTCGGCTCGGGGCGGGCCGGCTCAGGCCTCCCCGACGCAGTCCAGCATCGCCGCCTGCAGCGCATCACCCGGCGTCTTGCCGCCCCAGAGGACGAACTGGAAGGCCGGGAAGAACCGCTCGCATTCGGTGATGGCGATGTCCACCATGTCCTCCAGGCTTTCGGCGCTGGCCGAGGGCGCGCCGCGCAGCAGCACGGAATGGCGGAAGACCGGCACCCCTTCCTCCGACTCCAGCCCGAAATGCCCGATCCACAGCTTCTCATTCGCCATGGCCAGCAGTTCGAACAGCTTGCTGCGACCCTCCGGCGGCACCTTCATGTCAAAGGCGCAGGAGAAGTGCATGGCGCTGATCTCCGGCGACCAGGAGAAGAACAGGCCATAATCGCACCATTTGCCGGGCGCCTCGGCCGCCATCTCGCCATCCGAGCGGCGCTCGAAGGCCCATTCATTGGCGGAAACGATCTGTTCGAGCACGTCGAGGGGGTTGGTCGCACGCTCGCGCACGCGGGCCTGAAGACCGGACATCGCGGCACCTCCTCTGTCGTTCCAGGATGGCGTCCACCGCTGCCGCTTCCCCGGGACACCGAAGTCTTGGGTGAATCGGGCAGCGGTCACCACCACCTATAGACTACGCAGGCGCCAAACGCCGCCGCAAGGGCGCGGGTTGCCGCTCCGATTCACAATGCGTTCCAACCCTGTGACATTTTCGCACAGTGTGTAACCGCGGGTCTCCGCGCGGGGCCGGGGACGGCCCGATGCCCACTGGCGGGCACCGGGCCTCGGCGCGGGGAGCGCCCGCCCTCACACCCCGTCGGGCGTCGCCTCGGTCTTCTCGCCCGGCGTCACCCCAGCCGCTTGGGGCGGCTGGATCGCCTCGGCCGCGGCCATGGTCGCCGTCTCCGGAGTCGCGGTCGGGCTCGGCGCGGCCTGCGTCGCCAGCTTCGCCTCCAGCGCCGCGACGCGGGCCTCCAGGGCCTCCTGCGCCTCGCGCGCCCGCCGGGCGAGTTCCATGGCGGCGTCCAGATCCTCGCGCTTCACCAGGTCAAGGCGCTGCACCATGGCATCCGCCTGGGCCCGCGCCGCCGCCTCCACCTCGCCCCGCACCCCGGCCAGGGCCGAGAAGGCCCCGCCCGCCACGCCGGCCAGGTCATCGAAAAGGCTGCCCCGACTGCGGCCGCCGCTGCCCGTGTCACTCATTACCTTCTCCTCGTCCCCGCCCCGGCCCGGAGGTCGCGGGGGCAGTCGCCCTTCACAGGCCGCGCCATCGCGCCCTATACCCCGCGCCGCCGCGGCGCAACGGCCGGGCGACTACAGAGGATCGCCGGATGTATCTGGTCACCGGCGGGGCGGGTTTCATCGGCTCCAACCTCGTTGCGGCACTGGCCGCGCGCGGGGAGGAGGTCATGGTGGTGGACCGCCTCGGCACCGACGACAAATGGCGCAACCTGGCGAAGCACACCATCGCCGGCCTGCTGCCGCCGGAGGAACTGGAGGATTTCTGGGCTGCCGAGCCGCCCGTCACCGCCGTGCTCCATATGGGCGCCATCAGCGCGACCACGGAGACGGATGGCGACCTAGTGGCCGCCACCAACCTCACCCTCCCCCTCTGGCTCTGGTCCGCCTGCGCCGGGCGGCAGGTTCCCTTCATCTATGCCTCCTCCGCCGCGACCTATGGCGATGGCGAGCAGGGCTTCGAGGACGATGCGAGCCCCGCGGCCCTGGCCCGGCTCCGGCCGCTCAACCTCTATGGCTGGTCCAAGCTCGCCTTCGACCGGCGCGTGGCGCAGATGCTGGCGCGCGGCGTGCCCCGCCCGCCGCAATGGGCGGGGCTGCGCTTCTTCAACGTCTATGGCCCGAACGAGGCCCATAAGGGCCGCATGGCGAGCGTGCTGTTCCACAAGTACCGCCAGGTGATGGGCGGCGAGCCGGCGACGCTCTTCCGCTCCGACCGCGAGGGCATCGCCGACGGCCAGCAGATGCGCGACTTCGTGCATGTGGATGACTGCGTCGCGGTGATGCTCTGGCTGCTGGAGAACCCGCAGGTCTCCGGCCTGTTCAATGTCGGCTCCGGCCGCGCCCGGAGCTTCCTCGACCTCATCCGCGCGATGTTCGCGGCGCTGGGGCGGGAGCCGGAGATCCGCTTCATCGACATGCCGGCCGATCTGCGCGGCAAGTACCAGTATTTCACCGAAGCGCCGCTCGACCGGCTGCGCGCTGCCGGCTTCAACGCCCAGACCACGCCGCTGGAGGAAGGGGTGCGCCGCACGGTGCAGGACTTCCTGATGACCGGGGATCCCTATCGCTGATGCTGCTCGCCCTCCCCTTCCCGGTCATCGACCCGGTGCTGGTGCAGATCGGGCCGCTGGCCATCCGCTGGTATGCGCTGGCCTATATCCTCGGGATCGTGTTGGGCTGGCTGCTGGCGCGGCGGATCGTGGCGCTGTCTCCGGTGGTCGCGACGCAGCAACAGGTGGATGACTTCGTCACCTGGGCGACGCTCGGCATCATCCTCGGCGGGCGGCTCGGCTATGTCCTGTTCTACCGGGCGGACCATTACCTCTCCCACCCGCTGGAGATCCTGCAGGTCTGGCAGGGCGGCATGTCCTTCCATGGCGGCGCGCTCGGCGTCATCGTCGCGCTGATCCTGTTCTGCCGGCAGCAGCGGATCGACCTGCTGGCCTTCGCCGACCGCGTGACCTCGGTGGTGCCGATCGGCCTCTTCCTCGGGCGGCTGGCGAACTTCATCAATGGCGAGCTCTGGGGCCGGGTGACCGATATGCCCTGGGGCATGGTCTTCCCGACCGGCGGGCCGGAGCCGCGGCACCCGAGCCAGCTCTACCAGGCCGGGTTGGAAGGGCTGCTGCTCGTCGCCCTGCTGCAATTCCTGGTGCACCAGCCCGCGATCCGGGCGCGGCGCGGCTTCGTGGCCGGCGCCTTCCTCGCGGGCTATGGCGTGGCGCGCTTCATCGGGGAGTTCTTCCGCCAGCCCGATGCCTTCCTCGGCTTCCTCTTCGCCGGCGCGACCATGGGGCAGCTGCTGTCCGTGCCGATGATCCTGGCGGGCGCCTGGCTGATGCTGCGGGCCCGCCCGGCGGCACGCGAGGTGGCGGCCTGAGCGCCCCTCCGCAGGAGGAGACGGGGCCGGAGCGGCTGGACCGCTTCATGGCCCGCGCGGTCGCGGCCTATTACGGCAGCCGCGATCCCTTCGGCGTGGGCGGCGACTTCACCACCGCGCCCGAGATCTCCCAGGCCTTCGGCGAGTGCCTCGGCCTCTGGGCGGCGGTGACCTGGCAGCTCATGGGCGCGCCCTCCTCCGTCCTGCTGGCCGAGCTCGGCCCCGGGCGCGGCACGCTGATGGCCGATGCGCTGCGGGCGGCGGAGATGGTGCCGGCCTTCCGCGCCGCGCTCCGGGTCCATCTGGTCGAGACCTCCCCCACGCTGCGCGCCGCGCAGCAGGCGAAGCTCGGGATGGCGGTCACCGCCTGGCATGACGACATCTCTGGCCTGCCGCCCGGCCCGGCGATCATCCTGGCCAACGAATTCTTCGATGCCCTGCCGATCCGCCAGTTCATCCGCCGCGATGGCGCCTGGCTGGAGCGGCATGTGGCGGAGGGACGGTTTGTGGACCTGCCGCTCGAGCCGCCGAGGCGGCCCTCCGCCACGCCGGACGGGCAGCCGGCGGCGGATGCGCCCGGCGCGCCGCCGCATGCCCTCGACCTGCTGCCCGCCGGGGCACCGGAAGGCGCCATCGCGGAGCTGGCCGAGGCCGGCATGGCCGTGACCGCCGCGCTCGCCACCCGCCTTCGCCAGCAGGGCGGTGCCCTGCTCGCCCTCGACTACGGCCATGCCGAGCCCGCCCTTGGCGACACCCTGCAGGCCATGACGCGGCACGGCCGCGCCGACCCGCTGTCCGAGCCCGGTACGGTGGATGTCACCGCCCATGTCCCCTTCGCCGCCCTGGCCGGGGCGGCGCGCGGCACCGGCGCCGCCGCGCATGGCCCGCTGCCCATGGGTCTCTTCCTCCAGCGCCTCGGCCTGCCGCAGCGCGCTGCCATCCTGGCGCGGGCCGCCATGGCCGCGGGCAAGCGGGACCAGGCCGGGCTGATCCTCTCCGGCGCCGAGCGCCTGACGGTGCCCGAGGGGATGGGGCGCCTGTTCAAGGCGCTCTGCCTGTGCCATCCCGCCCTCCCCACCCCACCGGGCTTCGAGGCCGCATGAACGATGCCGAGTTCCTGGCCACCCCCGCGCTCGGCGCGGTAACGGGCCTTCGCCACGGCTTCTTCACCCGCCGCGGCGGCGTCTCGGAAGGCCCCTGGGCGGCGCTGAACTGCTCCCTCTCCGGCCAGGACGACCGGGAGCGGGTGCGGGAGAACCGCCGCCGCGCCGCCGGCGCGCTTGGCCTCGACCTGCCGGCGCTGCACGGGCTGACCCAGGTGCATGGCATCGCGGTCGCGGAGGTGGACAAGGCCGGCTGGCTCGAGGGCCAGGGCCCGAAGGCCGATGCGGTGGTCACGCAGCGGCCGGGCGTCGCGCTCGGCATCGTCACCGCCGATTGCGCCCCGGTCCTCTTCGCCGACCCGCAGGCGGGCGTGATCGGCGCCGCCCATGCCGGCTGGCGCGGCGCGGTGGAGGGCGTGCTGGAGGCGACGCTCACCGCCATGGAGCAGCTGGGTGCCCGCCGCGCCCGCGTCATCGCCGCGATCGGCCCCTGCATCGCCCAGGCGAGCTACGAAGTCGGGCCGGACCTGCACGAGGCGGTGCTGGCCCGTGCCCCCGCCGATGCCCGCTTCTTCGTGGCGGGCCGGCGCGAGGATCGCTGGCAGTTCGACCTGCCCGGCTATTGCGCCGCCCGCCTGGCCGCCGCCGGCGTCGCGGCGGTGGAGGCGGCCGGGTTGGACACCCTGGCGGAGGAGGCGCGGTTCTTCAGCCACCGGCGGCGGACGCTGGCTGGCGGCGGGCCGATCGGGCACCAGCTATCGGCCATTGCGATGGCGCCCTGACCCATGCCCTACCTGATTCAATTCATGATGCTGACCCTGCTGACCATGCTGGTGGCCTGTGTCCTTCTGTAGGGTACGCCTCATCGCCGCCGGCCTGGCGCTGCTCGCCCTCGGCGCCTGCGGAGATCTGCCGCAGCCCTATCGCGGCCGGCCGGGCAGCCGCGCGGAGGTGCTTGCCATCCCGCTCGCCGTCCGGCTGGCCGTGCCGCCGCCGGAACAGGCGCTGCTGGCCGGCACGGCGGCGCAGGAATTCGCCGAGGCGGTGACCGCCGCCCTGCAGGCGCAGGACGTGCCGGCCATCGCCACCGCCGCGCCGCTGCCGCTCGACTGGCTGGTGGAGGTGACAGCGGAGTCCCAGGGCCAGGCGGTGCGGCCGCGCTTCCGGCTGCTCGATGCCGACCGCAGGCCGCAGGCGGCGACCGAGGGCTCACCCGTCCCGGTGCGGGACTGGGCGAATGCCGACCGCGCGCTGCTGGCGCGCGTGGCGCAGGAGGCGGCGCCGAAGCTGACCCAGTTGCTGCTGCAGGTGGAGGCGGCGCGCAAATCCACCGACCCCGCCTCGCTCGCCGCCGGCCCGCCGCGGCTGCACATGGTGGGGGTCAAGGGCGCGCCGGGTGATGGCAATGCCGCGCTAGGCGCCCGCATGAAGGACCAGCTCGGCAAGCAGGGCTTCGTCGTGCAGGACACGCCGGAGGGCGCGGCCTATGCGCTACAGGTCGATGTCTCGGTGGTGCCGGCCGGCGTCCCGGGCGTGGAGCGCGTCGAGATCCAGTGGATCGTCAGCCGGCGGGATGGCGAGGAGCTCGGCCGCGTCGTGCAGATGAACGAGGTGCCGGCCGGGCGGCTGAACCGCCTCTGGGGCGATATCGCCCATATCGCGGCCGAGGAGGCGGCGGGCGGCGTGAAGACCGTGGTCGCCAATGCCATCCAGGCGCCGCCCAGCAACCTGGAGGCGCCGCGGCCGGTCGCGCCGCAGGCCGCGAGCACCGCCCTGCCGGCGCCGACGGCCCTGCGCTAGGGCAGATCGCGGCGGGGCATTCCTTGCCCCGCCGGCAAGGATCGGCAGCGGCTCACGTTCAGCCAGCGCGCAGACATGCGTCAGCAAGTCTGCGGCCCCCGGCGGCTTGGCTGCGCCGTGCTACGGCGGATTGCGTACATATCTGAACGCCCACCCGCTGCAGTCCTTTGTTTTCGAGCCGATTCACGCTGCCGGGCGTTCACGCCCGTCCGCGATCTGCTCTGGCGGCGGCTGCAGGCCAGACATGACGCGGTTTGGTGTCATACCTGGCTCATGACATGCTGACGCATGTCCTGCCTCAAAGGCCGGCGGCCCTCCGGGCCTTGGCTTCGCGGCATTGGCCGCGGGCCGCAGGTCAGGACTTCATGAGCCAAGTATCCGCCCTACTCGGTCCCCAGCCGCCGCACCGCATCGAAGCCGACCGAGAGGCCGCCCAGCGCCAGGCTGAGCCCGCCGCTGCCCTGCCGCTCCGCCGCTGTCGCACGGGCCAGCACGGTGGCGGTGACCGGCTGCGGGCTGCCGGCCAGGTCCCGCCCGGCGACGGCGAAACGATAGGCGCCGTCGGGCTGCTTCCGCCCCGCCGCATCGCGGCCATCCCAGCGCCACTCCCGCGGCGCGGCACCCAGCGCGACCTCCTCCTCCCGCAGGGTTCGCCCGGCGGCATCCAGCACCGTGATCCGCGCCCGGCCGGCCGCACCCGCCGCCGGCAGGCGGAGCGTGGCGACGCCATCCTGCAGGGAGAGCCGGTCGCTCTCCACCTCGATCACCCGGCCCATCAGCGGCGCCGCCGCCGTCAGCTGCGCCGCCTGCTGCAGGGCGATCAGCTTCTCCAGATTGCCGTTCATGCTGATCTGCTGCTCGACCGAGGCGAATTGCACGAGCTGCTGGGTCATCGCCTGGGTGTCCATGGCCTTGGTCGGGTCCTGGTTCTTCAGCTGCGTGGTGAGCAGGCCGAGGAAGGCGTTGAAATCCGCGCCGAAGCCGGCGGCCTTGGGGCCGGTGGCGGCGGTCTGCGCGGTGGTGGCGGTCACGGCGGTCGTCATGTGGCGGGAATCCCTTCAGACGGCGATGTCGAGGAGCGAGCGGGAGAGGGAGGGCGGCGGGACGGAGGGT
>JAESGY010000333.1_pt1 | contig 26093 bp, 24 predicted proteins | sample 9269841 | NCBI WGS metagenome assembly JAESGY01 (sample SAMN17022865, study PRJNA683097) | algae metagenome | isolation source: Spirirestis rafaelensis WJT71-NPBG6 and co-occurring heterotrophs from... | place: USA: Pinto Wells, Joshua Tree National Park, Colorado Desert, CA | collected 2006-08-15
CTACCTCGGTTGGCACCGGGCGATGCTGCGCCCAGGCTTCACCGGAAAGGCACTGCTGGATCGGGCACTGGCGTAGTTCTACCTGCGGTCTGCCGTGGCCATCCCACACCCAAGTCGAACTGCGCCTATTTTTTAAGCACTTGGTTGGTACCTGGGGCCGGACTTGAACCGGCGACCCCGGCATTATGAGTACTGTGCCGTTCAGTTCCGCTGATCCACGTTCGCCCACGCCTCCCTACGCATTTGGCAAATTTTTCAGAGCCTTAAATTGATAGTAGGCCCGTACGCCTCCGTTGCATTCCGCCTGCCTACGTGGCTAATGTCCGGTCATTGTCTGGTCAGCGGCGCCATGTGACGGGCGTCCGGTGTGCAGAGGTGGCAACCCATGAGGGTTCTTCGGAAAGGCCCGGTCAGGATCACGAAGGCGACCATCGGTGCGGCTTGGAGCCGTCGGGCTGCCGGCCAGCGGCTCATCATTGGCGACGCGACATGCCGCGGTCTGGCTCTGGTGGTGAACCCTACCGGGATGATCTGGCGCTTCGACTACAAGCCGCGCGGCAGCGATCCCGGAACCGGCAAGCGGTTTGCCTCCCAGTCCATCACCATTGGTACCCCGGAGAGCCACTCACCGGACGAGGCGCGAATTGCGGCCGGCAGTCTGAAAGGCCAAGCGAAGGCTGGGGTCGACCTCGCGAGGGATCGAAGGGCAAAGATTGCAGCCGGTGTCGAGCGCCGTGCCCGCACCCTTGATCGGCTGGTGGAAGATTATGTCAAGGTCCTGCCGATGCGACCAAGGCTTTGCGGCGCTGGGAAGCTCTCTGCAGGCTATGCCGAGGCGGAAGCAAACCGCGTTAGGGCCGCGGTGACGAATATGGGGGCCGGCAGCAAGGGCGTGGCCGACGTCGATGCGGCAGACCTCCGCGCTCTACTCCGAGCAACGGCAGCGCAGCCCGGTGCAGCTCGGCATCGCTTTGGCGCCCTGTCTCGCTTCTTCGATTGGTGCCGCGACGAAGGCCTGCTGTCAGTGAACCCGTGCCTCCTGGTGGGCAAGGACCGTCGGCCGAAGCCCGTTCCCGCACGACAGGATTATCTGAGGCCTGAAGCTCTGGCAGATCTGTGGAAGGCGGCCGGTGAGGCGGAGAAGCTGGACACGGTGCACCGCGACTATATCCGCTTCCTCATCGCCATGCCCTGCCGTCGCACGGAGGCGGCGACCCTGGAGTGGACGCACCTGGATATCGACAAAAGGGAATGGGTGCAGCCCGGGGGCCTGACGAAAAATGGTGAGGCGCACAGACTGCACCTGCACCCGCTGGCCCTCGACATTCTTCTCTCCCGGTACGAGGCAGCAGGCAAACCAAAGACCGGACTGGTGTTCGCGGCGCCTAGATCCGGCAAGGCAATCTCAACCTTCTCCGCTATGAAGGAGACGCTGGACGCCAAGGCCGAGCGTACCGGCTGGCGGCTCCATGACTTCCGCCGGTCGTTTGCAACCGCTATGGGTGAGATCGGCGTCGCCGAGCCGGTCCTAGATGCCGTGTTGAACCATAAACAGTCCGCGACCCGCGGCGGGGTGCTCGGCGTTTATCAGCGAGCGAGCCGATGGCCCGAGCAAGTCCGGGCGATGCAGGCATGGGGTGAACTGCTTGCTGCAGCGCTGGCGTCCAGAGCGCACGCATAAAAGCTTCTATGTGGTCTTCCACCGGAGCAGTAGCAGTCGCTACTGCGTTCGCGTTCTCCGCGGCCACTCGGCGCGGATACCCAGGCGCCGGACCACCTTACCCCAGCGCGCAATCTCCCGCGTCGTCAATACCGCCAACTGCGCCGACCCCGTGCCAACCGGAATGCTCCCGATCTCGGCGAGACGGCGGCGGCACGCGGCATCCTCGAAGACGGTCGCCACCTCAGCCTAGGGCCGGCACCATACCCTGGGACCCCACCCACATTACCGCCAGGAAGCTCACCTGAGGCAGCCGGTGCACCGGTGGGTGAGTTCTCCGCCGCGCCGGCCAGAGACCGCCCCCGCCGGTAAGGGAATGAGCCTCTCCGGCCCGGGGGATCGAGGAGAGGTCCACCCTGCCTGCGTCCCGCAGTGGGGCTATAGGCCACGTCCCGCGCCGGGCGGCACCCGGCATTTGCGCGACGGATCGGTCCGGCGGAGGCGGTGGCACGCCCCCGCCGGACCTGGCCGCGCATATCATGGACGCATCCCATGACGGACGAGGTTGCCGGCAAAGATAGCGGCGTTGCACCGGAAGGTCTTCGCCGAGAGGGTCCGGGCACGATGGGCGAGCCGGGCTCACAGCATATCCTGAGACTGCTCGATGGCTGGGATGGCTGGGTCTCAAACGCCTACGCTGACAAGCTGTGTCGCGAGCGTTGCGCCGTCCCCATCCCGGAGGAGTTCCCTCGGCTACCCATGCCGGCAGCGGACGGCGAACCGTTGGCGGCCTACGTAGAGCGAGCTATCAATCGGCACCCGTTAATCGTGGCAATCAACAGTTTCCACGTCGTGCTCGCGCACAAGCCGCTCCAACGCTTGGCCAAGTTGCAACCTGAGCAGCGGACCGTCGATTGGTGGAAGAAGAGGCAGCCGGCGATCCCCGATGGCTGGGAGGATGAAGAGTGGATGCCCCCACCAAGTCTGCGGGTGCTGACCTACCAGCGTGAGCGCTGGAGAATGCGCCTGATGGTGGAGCTGTTCGAGCGGCTGCGAGGCGGTGATTTGATCTCGCAGGGTATACGCAGAGACGACCCGGACCAAGTGCCGCGGCCGGTGCGACAGGGGCTCTGGCGGCATCCCGACATGGTGCTCAACCCGGAAACTGGAAGGTTCTGGCCCGAGGCGCCCCGCGGCCAATCAGCGCCGTCCGACAAGCTGCCGGAATACCGAAGCCTCACGCTGCACGCTGAGGTAGCGAACGTGCCCCGTGCACCGCACCGCACGTATCCTGCGAAGGCCACGGCACCCGACTTTCGCTTGAACCCCCTTGAGGACGCGGGAGGCAGACCAGCGAGGCGGCGAGGACGCAGTTTCCGGGGGGCCGATGCGCCCCTTGTCGCCGAGATGCACAAAAGGATTGTAGCGGGCATCGATGCGACCGCGACGGATGCCGCACGAGCCGTCGTCCACAAAGCACAGGGTAACGGAACGCAAGAAAGCAAGATCCAGCGGCTCGTGGCGCGGTATCACTCCGAGTACGGCCAGCCAGAGTAAACGATCGAATAGGCTCGTCACTCTGGGTCAGACTGGGCCGAGAGGTAGCGGCAACGTCGCTTCCGTAGCGCCCCGCCGGGGCGCCTCACCTACGGAGGCATTATTGCGCGACGCACTTCCGGCAGTTACAATGTCTGACCAAAGCACGCTGCCGGTACGAGTTGACCGGCGTAAAGGCGCTGAACTAGTGACGCTCCACTACTTCCCAGTTTCGCCGCGCACCCTAGAGGCATGGCCGCTCGGTTGGCGCTTGGTAAATGGTAAGGCGACTTGCCTCACGACCGAGCTGTTCGCAGTCGCGCAGGCCAAGCTTGATGCCGCACCGGTAATCCGGGCCTCGCGCCAGCAGGCCGCCTAATCGCAACCCGTCCAACGTCGTAGGCACGGCGCTGAACGGGCTGCGGACCAAGCTGTAGTGCGGCGTGAGACCCCCACTATAGCCGGCCCAGGCCGATGCGTCGCGCCTTGTAAGAGGCGACATGAAAGATACTCCAAACCGTCCCGCCGGCCGTGCTGTCGGCGAGCTCGACCTGCTGCGCATCTACGCCGGCGCGGCGCATCTCCATAGCCTTGGCATTCGGCCGACGGGCGAGCTACTAGCCGAGCTGGCCGGTGGCTCCGGCCCAGCGCCGGTACTCGACGCGCTTGCACGGTATGGCCGGCTCACCCGGCACCAGGTCATTGCGGCAGGCGCTGAAGGCTTCCCACCAGCCTTGCAGGAGGTGCCGCGATGACCGGCGCTTCCGAAATTGCCGCGCGCCTCCGCCTGCGCGCGGTACCGCTACGGCGGGAGTGGCGCGGTGACTGTCCGAGCTGCGGCTACAGCTCTGGCCTGGTGCTCGGCGAGAAGGATGGGCGCGCCCTGTGGTGGTGCGCCTCGTGTCAGGACAACGCGGGCGTCACGGCGGCCATACGGTGTGCGCTGGCCGGGCAGTGGATCCCGCCGGCTGTAGTGGACCGAAGGGTGGGAAAGGCGCCATCCACGGTCTGGAATTCGGCCTTCGCGCGTGAGCTCTGGGGTGAAGCCCTGCCGATGGCCGGGACCATCGCCCAACGCTACCTCAAAGCGCGTGGGCTGGCCGATGTGCAATCCGCCGCGTTGCGGTACCACCCGCACACGCCGCACCCAGGGACCGGGAGGCGGCTGCCGGCGATGCTTGCAGCGATCCGCGATACCCGGACGGGCGAACTGCGCGGGGTGCATCGGACGTACCTGCGGCCGGATGGGACCGGCAAAGCGGAGGTTGAACCGGCGAAGGCCAGTCTCGGCCCGGTAGCAGGTGGTGCCGTCATGCTGCAGAAGCCGCGCGACGGCGTCCCGCTGGTGATCGGGGAGGGCATAGAAACTTCCCTCTCTGCCGCAACCATGATCGGTGCCGTGGCATGGGCCGCGGTCTCCGCTGGCAACCTCGCCGCGTTGCCCCTGCCGCCCCTGCCGGCCTGCCCGGCAGTAATCATCGCTGCTGATCCCGATCCGCCCGGCCAGCGTGCCGCCGGTGCCATCGCGTGCCGCTGGCGGGACGAAGGCCGCGCTGTTCGCATCGCCACGCCTGACAGGTCGGACTTTGATTTCAACGACCTGCTGCGGCAGCGCCAGGCTGCACCGGAGGCTCACCATGGCTGACGGCTTAAACCTCGGCTGGTCGGAGCACGACAGTGCTGAACTCGCCGCTGGCGCACTGGGCACCCCGGAGAAGATCCGGGTTGTCACGGCTGCCGAGTTGTTGGGCATGAAGCTGCCCCAGCGCGCCTACGCGTTGGAGCCCATCCTGCCGCAGCCGGGCTTGGCGATGCTCTTCGGGCCGCGTGGAATGGGAAAGACCTACGTCGCCTTGTCCATCGCCCATGCCATGGCGAGTGGCGGCACCGGCCTGAAGTGGCGGGCGCCGGGCCCGAGGCGGGTTCTCTACTGCGATGGGGAGATGCCTGCGAGCATGATGCAGGAACGCCTCGCGCAGATTGCCGCGGGGGCCGGGCACCAGCCGCCGGAGGACGACTTCCTTCGCTTCGCCTGCGCTGACCTTGACCCGGATCACGGCCTACCGAACCTCAACCGCTCTGATGCGCGGACGATGGTGGAGGATGCGCTCGGCGATGGCGAAGTGCTCATTCTGGACAACCTGAGCACGCTTGCTACCGGAATGCGGGAGAACGAGGCCGACGACTGGGGCGAGATGCAGGCGTGGCTCCTCGGCCTGCGACGACGCGGCAAACACGTGCTGCTGATCCACCACGCGGGCAAGGGTGGGCAGCAACGTGGCACCAGCCGGCGTGAGGATGCGCTGGACACCGTCATCGCCCTCCGCCGACCGGCCGACTATGAGACCGAGCAGGGTGCGAGGCTCGAGGTCCATCTGGAAAAGGCTCGTGGCATAGCCGGCCCGGATGCGGCTCCATTCGAGGCCGCGTTGGTGACCCGAGACGACGGCGGCTTGGAGTGGTCGGTCCGGGATCTAGCCGACACGAAGCGCGAACTCGCCCGGTCGCTCATCCAGGCCGGAGGCCAGTCCGTCCGTCAGATCGCAGAGGAGACCGGGCTCTCCAAGTCGGCTGTCCAACGGCTCAAGGACAGCGTGGACGGTGGGGGGCGCGGCTGATGGCGAGCGATCTTCGCGCCCTCGCCGCCCGGGTTTTGGCGCGCTGTCCCGCTGTCCCAACCCCTAAGGGTGGGACAGCGGGACACTTGGCAGAATGCCCTTCAGGAACAAGCCCTTATGCTGTCCCACGCCCTTGTCCCGCTGAGAGGGGGGCGGGACAGTCAGTCTCGCCCGTCCCGCCGCTGGGACAGCCCGCGGGACAAGCGGGACAGAGCGATCCGCACCCTTATCCGTCGAGCCTTCTGGGACGCCTGCCATCATGGGCCGAAGCCGCCGATGCACCCCTGCCCGGGTCGTGGTGCGCCTGCTGCGGCCGGTTTGCTCAGTCCGGCGGCCGGTGGTGGCGCGAAGCCAATGTGCCCAGCGGCTGGTGCTGCTGGACTTGCCACCCGCCCGTCCACTTGGAGCGGGCCGCTGTGGTCGAGGTGCAGACATGAACGTCAGCATCAACCCTGGCGCCTCCGGAGCCGCCGCATGGCTGCCCCACGACGGGCACCTGCTCGGCGGGCACATTTTGGGTATCGCGATGGAGAGTTACGGATGAAGCCGAAGCCATCAGCCGAGGTGGCGACCATCAACGCCGATGACGTGCTGAAGCGGAAGGGTGATCCGATGTCGGCCGTTTCGGGCTCACAAGTACCGGCTTTCAGCACCGCGCTCGTGAGGTTGGTCGCGGGCACTGTGTGGAATTTTGCCAATGACACTCACGAAGCGAAAAGCACCAAGGCTGCCGCGGCGCTCGCGGCTGTGCGGGCCTTCGAGCCGAAAGACGAGATCGAGGGCATGATCGCAGCGCAGGCAGTGGCGCTGCACCTGGCCGCGATGGAGTGCGCCCGGCGGGCTATGTTGCCCGATCAGCCCGGTGAGGCCGCAAGCCGGCTGCTTCGTGACACGGCGAACCTGTCGCGCGCCATGGTGGACATGACAGAGGTGATTGACCGCCGCCGGGGTAAGGGGCCGCAGGTGGTGCGGGTGGAGCGTGTTGTTGTGCATGAGGGCGGCCAGGCGATTGTTGGCACCGTCAGCAGTGACGCTGGCCCGGAGGGGGGTGGGACAGGACAATCGCAAGGGAAGACCCCATGAACCCGTTGCCAGGACGGCTGCCTGACTGGCGCGCAATGCTCCAGCTCGCTCGATCCTCTCCGCGCTGTGGAGCCCGGACCAGGGCCGGGACGTCCTGCCAGTGTCCAGCGATGGCGAACGGACGATGCCGGCTTCATGGCGGTTTGAGCACCGGCCCGACCTCCCCCGAAGGGCTCGCGCGGCTTGTGCGAGCCCGTACGGTGCATGGGATGTACGGGGCGGAGATGCGGGCCTTACGCGAGTTGGTGCGGGAGCTGCGGGACGCGACGGGGCGGTTGCGAGCTGAGAGGTTATAAGAAGCGGCCTTCATAAATACTTGTGGCTGAATTACGCTTAGCTCGGTGAGCAGAGCTGCCGCGATCTGTCCTGGGAAGCCAAAGGTCGTGGAAATCTACGGGTCCCGTCAGCTACCCTCTCGGCCTGGGAGGCATCCGGTCAGGACTGCCCCCGGCAAGGGAGGAAGCCATGCGGATCCAGGCCGGCCGGTGGGCACTTGCCCTCGGCCTTGCGCTCTGCCCCACACTCGGCCTTGCGCAGCAGCACCAGCACGATCATGCGGGCCAGCCGCCACGGCCCGCCGCCCTCGGCGAGGTCCACTTCGCCATCAGCTGCACGCCCGAGGCGCAGGCCGCCTTTGACGACGCGATGAAGCTGCAGCACTCCTTCTGGTACCAAGCCTCGGGCCAAGCCTTCCGACGGGTGCTTGAGCGTGATCCCAACTGCGTTATGGCCTACTGGGGCCAGGCGCTGTCGCTGCTCTACAACCCGTTCATACCGCCACCGGCGAGCAACATCGCCGAGGGCCGTGCCCTGCTCGAGCGAGCGCGGCAGCTCGGGCCGAAGGCCGAGCGCGAGGCGGCCTACATTGACGCGCTCGCCCCTCTTTTCTCAGGCGACGACCTGCCCGGGCGCCGGGCGCGCCTCGAGCAGCACGAGCAGGCGATGGCACGCCTCTACGAGCGCTTCCCCGACGACCCAGAGGCGGCGATCTACTACGCCCTAGCGCTGAACATGGCCGCCTCGCCGACAGACAGAACTTACGCGAAGCAACTGCGCGCGGGTGAGATCCTCGAACGCGAGTTCGCTCGCCGGCCTAACCACCCCGGCGTGGCGCATTACCTCATCCACACCTACGACTACCCTGCGCTCGCGCAGCGGGGCCTGCCGGCGGCCGAGCGCTACGCCGCCATAGCGGCAGACGCGCCGCACGCACTGCATATGCCCTCCCATGTCTTCACCCGCGTCGGGCGGTGGGAGGCGTCAGCCGAGACGAACCGTCGCTCGGCAGAGACCGCGCGGGCGCGTGGTGAGACCAGCGACGAGCTGCACGCGATGGACTACATGGTTTACGCCTACCTGCAGACCGGCCGCGACGGCGAGGCACGGCGCGTGGTGGAGGAGCTCGGGCGGTACACGAGGATGGACAGGCCGGTCTTCAGTGGGCCCTTCGCCCTCGCCGCGATGCCGGCGCGCCTCGCGCTCGAGCGTGGGGCCTGGGCCGAAGCGGCCGCGCTTGAGCCGCGGCAGAGCGGCTTCCCCCATGTGGACGCCATTACGCGCTTCGCCCGCGCAGTCGGCCTCGCCCGGAGCGGGCGGCCGGACGAGGCTGGGCCGGAGGTGGAGGCGCTGCGCGCGGCGGCCGCGGTGCTGCAGGAGCGCGGTGATACTTACTGGGCCGAGCAGGTGGACATCCAGCGCGTTGCCGCGGAAGCCTGGGTGGCCTACGCACGCGGCAGGCGCGACGAGGGCATTGCCGGCATGCGCGACGCGGCCGAGCGCGAGAGCCGGACCGATAAGCACATCGTCACACCGGGCCCGCTGGCACCCGCGCGCGAGCAACTCGCGGAGATGCTGCTCGAGGCCGGGCGCCCAGCCGAGGCGCTCCGCGAGTTCGAGGCGGTCGCGCAGACCGAGCCCAACCGCTTCCGCGCCGTGTCCGGGGCCGCCCGGGCAGCGGAACGGGCAGGCGACGCCGAGGCGGCGCGCCGGCACTACGCCCACCTGCTGGAGATTGCAGTGCGGGCCGAAGACGGCGCGCGGCCGGAGCTTGTGGCGGCACGGGCCTACACCTCCGGGCGGTAACGGAGCGGGTCGGGGGAGCCAGAGCGGGCTCCCCCGCGTCGGCCGGTGCCGTTCCATGGCGCCGTGACGACGAGCATCACCGCCATGTGTGGCTTTGGCAGGACCGGCTCCAAGCAGGTCTATTCGCGGTCAGAGAGTTCGCGGCGTTGCATGGCGCCGCCTCCGTAATCTATCTCGGATGGTTCCTGAGGTGGACGCACCGGAGTTCGGGATCCGCCGATCTCACCACCGGCCCGTACCCCCTAGGTCGGCTGCCCAGCCTTCGAGCGCGGGTGTAGCCTCGGCGGTGGTCCCGCCGCCCGCGCCGCCCGTTGTGTGGAGGATGCCCAATGCCCGCCCGACTGCGGTGCGCCGTCACGGCGCTAATCCTGCTCCCCAGCGCAGCCGCCGCGCAGCCCGCTGCCGGGACGGTGGCCGCCATCTCCGGCCGGGACGCGCTCGCCGTCCACGACCTCGCCACCGGGCGGGAACTCGCCCGCTTCCCCGTCCCCGGCGCGTCCAGCGACGTCCAGGTCACGCGCGAGGGCGTCGCCGCCCTGGCCCACACCGCCGCCGGGCAGGTCCTGCTGGTGGACCTTGCCGCCCGCCCGCCGCGCGAGGTCGCGCGCATCCCGTCTTCCTCCCTCGGCGCCACCCGCCCGGTGCACGCGTACCTCCCGCCCGAAGCTGGTGGCCGCCGCCTCCTCGTCGTGCTCAACGACGGCGAGGAGGCGCGCACCCCTCCCGGCGAGGACCCGGCCGACAGCTCGATGCTGCTGGTGGACATCAGTTCCGGCTCGCCGACCTATCTCCAGCCAGTGGGCGAGTTGCGGCTCGGACGTGGGCACCACAAGGCCGGCTTCTCCCCCCGCCGCGCCCGCGCAGTGGTGTCCAACATCGGCGACTGCGCTCGCGTCCTGACCGTGGTGGACTACTCGGAACCTACCGAGCCGCGCGTCGTGCGCCACTTTTCCGCCGTGGAATTCGGCTTCGACAGCGCCGCGCCGGACCGAACCTGCGATCCCACCGGGCGTGCGGGGATTGCTCTCGCCCCACACGGCGTCGGCGCCTCCGCCGCGACTGGGGCCGTCTTCCACTTTCTGACTGGCACCGGCCGGGTTGCGGCCGTAGACGCGGACGCCGAGGTGCCCACTCTGCGCTGGGTGCAGACCTCCGGGGCCGGCGGCAACGCGGCCAAGGATCTGCCCGGTGGGGCGTTCGTCGCGGTGCCCCAGCGCTCCCCGCGCGAATGGGGCCTGCGCGCGGGTGGGGCGCCCTGCCAGGTTGGACAGCTCGCCGTGGTCGAGGCCACCGGCCCCTCACTCGCGGCGGAAGTCCCGATCCTCTACGACGGCCCGGGCTGCGCCCGCGCACTCTCCGGTGGGCCCGAGCGCTTCGCCTCGCCCACCTACCCCATCGCCTCGCCGGACGGGCGGACGCTGTTCGTCCAGCTTGGCACGCTGCCCGCGCCGCGCGGGACCGCGGCCGAGAGCCGGCGGCTGGCGGTGTTCGACCTGTCCGACCCGCGCCGGCCCGCGCAGATGCCCTCAATCGAGGTCGGCGCGGGCAACGCTGGGCGCGACCACGCCATGACGGGTGACGGCCGGCTGCTGCTCGTGCCGAACGCGCTGGAGGACACGGTCAGCGTCGTGGGCGTGGCCGAGCGGCGCGTCCTGTCCACTTTCCCGACCGTCGCCGGCCCCTACCGCCTGGGTACCTTTGGGCCGGAAGGGCCGTCCAAGCCGGTCGGGCCCGCCACGCCTGCGCCGGGCGCCCACTAACGCCGGCGAACGAGAGGAGGACACCGCCATGCGCCGAACCCTGATCCTCGCCGGCCTGGGCGTCGCGCTCGCCAGCGCCGGGCCCGCCGGGGCGTGCGACCCAGAGGCGATGAACGAGCAACTCACTGCGGTCTGCTCAGCCGCGCTCGCCCCCGCAGAGGAGGCGCTGGAGGCGGCGCTGCCACACGCGACGGCTGCCGAGCGCGCGCTGGTCGAGCACCATCGGGCGATCGCCCGAGAAGCCTGCGCCACGGGAGATCCGGAGGCGGGTGCCCGCACGGCCGTCCAACTCGCGCGCCTCGCAGGACGCATTGAGGGCCGCGCGGGTCTTGACGGGTCCGTCCTAGCCGCCGCGCCCGGCCGTTAGGTCCTCAAGGGCCGATGACGTTATCATGCTCGGCTCCCGCCATGTCCAAAGGCCGGCAAAGTCCATCCACAGGGTCTTACCCCTACCCGACAAACCCTCCTAAGCAATGAGAGCTGTCTGCAGTCGTCAGAACCTCTGTGCAGAGGGGTTTGTAAAATAGCGGCGCCGTTTACCCTCGCCGCGGTGCAGGCCGACCCTGCTGCCCGGACACATCACGGTCGATGGCAAGCGGCGCCATGGGAGACTTCTCGATGCACCGCCCTGTGCTGGCAATCTCGTGCGCAGTCGGGACGACGGCCGGCATCTTGGCCGTGCAGCGGTTGCCGGGCTCGACAGCGCTTCTGGTTGGATGGTGCGCGGCGGCGGCAGTGCATCTGGCGCTATCCATTCGTGTGATGACCCGCGGCGAACCGGAGGCCGTCCGGCGGCGCGCTACGCTCCTGAGGGACGACAGGTTCGCGGTGCTTGGGGGCTCGCTCGCCGCCGCGCTCGCCTCACTTGCCGCGGTGGCGGTGGACTTGGCCGGGGCGCCCTCGTCGCCGCTTGCCTCGGCCGCGCTCGCGGCGCTAACCGTGGCCCTCTCCTGGACCTTCGTGCACGTGCTTCTTGCGCAGCACTACCTGCACGAGTACTGGCTGGAAGGCGGAGCCGGGCTGGTCTTCCCGGGGAACGACAGGCCCGGGGCCAGCGAGTTCCTCTACTTTGCCTTCTGCGTCGGCATGACCTGCCAAGTATCGGATGTAGCGACCAGTTCGGCCGGCATGCGTCGGCTGGTGCTGTTGCACGGGCTCGTCAGCTTCGTGTTCAATACGGTCATCCTCGCCACCGCGGTCAACCTCACCGCAGCGGTCATTCAGTAGCGATGGCGTCCGCCGAGCCCGGCAGGCCGCGGCCCCTCAGGCGTCTACGGGACCTCGCGCGGGCCCGCTGGAAGGCGCTGCTTGCGACGCCGGACGGCCCGGAGCGTGTCGCCCGCGGCGCGGCGGCGGGCGCCTTCGCGGCGATGATCCCGACCTTCGGGTTGCATGTAGCGGTCGCACTCGGCGCCGCACTACTGACGCGCGGCAGCTTGGCCGCGGCGGCGGCGAGCTGTGTTCTGATTGGTAACCCGCTCACGCACGTCGTCGTTCTGCCCATTGCCTACGAGCTGGGGCGTTGGCTTGTCCCGGTCGGCACGCCCGGGCCGGGCTGGCTGCCCACCTGGCTCCGCGAGGTACTGCCCTTGGCAGAGGAGGCGCTCATTGGTGGCGCCCTGCTCGGCGTGGCCGCAGCGGTTCTTACCTTTTTTACGATGCAGCGGGTGCTGTCCGGGCCGCGCCGCAGCGATCAAGGCCAAGACGGATAGGCCACCTTTATTGAGCCGGCTTGGGCGATCTTGAACTGCACTGACATCAGCCCGCCTGTGGGTCAAATGAGGCTGCGGAAACTTCAACTGCACCCAAGCCGGCTCAGTATGTGGTCCTGCTGCCGCCCGAGCTGACGGCGACCGGGAGGCGGAGCGCGCGGCCATCGTGGAGCACCTCCGCCGCACGGGATGGAAGGGGCCGGTGATCCTGGCGCCTGCAGAGCTGACCCTAGGCGAGTGGGTTTCTCGTCATGAGGAAGCGCAGGCCTAGGGGCTCGGCACAGAGGCTTTGACAGGTTGCCGGAGCAGTTTTCCTGACCTCCATAGCTCGCACGCTGGTTCAGCCCTGCGGCGGTCCAACCCCGAACTCGCGTGCCAACGCGGCCCACCGTGTGCGATGCTCGGCGATCTCGGCCGCGAAGGCCGGGGGTGTGGAGCCGCGCGCCAACATGCCAGCCGCCCCGAAGCGCGCCGCGATGGCTGGCTCAGTCAGCACCTCACGCGTCTGCGCTGACAACTCGTCGCGCACCGTTGCCGGCATGCTGCGCCAGCCGAACAGGCCAAGAAGGCCCTCGACCCAAAAATCAGGGAAGCCGGCCTCGGCCGTGGTCGGCACGTCAGGTACTGCTGGCGCCCGTGTGCGCGCCGCGGTGGCCAGCATGCGGACCCGCCCCCCGCGCGCGGCCCCGAGGGCGGCGGTGAGGGTCGAGAGCACTGCCTGAATGCGCCCCTCGGCAAGGTCGAGCAGTGCCTGTGGTCCGCCGCGGTAGGCAACAAAGGTCATCTCAAGCCCGGCGCGGTGTAGAAAGGCACGGAAGGCTGGGTAGGCGGCAGTGCGTGCCGGGCCGGCCCAGTGCAACTCGCCCCGCCGGGCCTGGGCATAGCCCACGAACTCGGCGAGCGTGCCAACCGGCAGGGTGGCTGGAACCGAGAGCACGAAGAAGTCCGTGGCCGCGCTGGAGATCGGCACGAAGTCGCCGGCCGGGTCGTAGGGGAGCCGGTCCCCCGCCAGGGGCGCCACGGTCAGCAGATCGGCCATGCCGAAGAACAGTGCTTCGCCAGGTCGGGCCTGGGCGAAGGCCGCGGCACCGATCGTGCCATCTGCGCCGGTGCGGTTCTCGACCGCAAGCGGGTGGCCGCGCCGGTGTGACAGCCCCTCAGCGAGCAGGCGCGCGGCGGTGTCCGGCGACGTGCCAGGCGGGACGGGGACAACGAGGCGGGACGGATTGGCCGCGGCGGCCAGCCTCAGCCCGCCGATGGCCAAGGCGAAACCCAGGGCCGCCCGGCACGTCGCGATCCGGCGTGTGGCGGCGCCCCCGGCCGTCGCTGGGGCGGGCGGTTGGCCGAGCAAGATGCTCTCCTGCGAGGTCGGCTGCCGATTGCGGCTCGGCCGATAACGGCGGTGGCCTGGACCGGTGCCAAGCCAATACGCACCTCACTCCATTTCGACTTCATTCTGAGAGGCTGCAATGGCCTGGGTGTCGCATCCACGCCACGGCATGCGGGAGACCGCGAGCAGAACGGGTGCCTTGAAGGTAGGCACCGACATCATTGTTGGCGTCGAACAGGCCGACAGCTCCCGCCATGTCCAAAGGCCGGCAAAGCCCATCCGCAGGGTCTCACCCCTGGCCGACAGACGGTCCTAAGCAATGAGAGTTGCCTGCAGCCGTCAGAACCTCTGTGCAGAGGGACTTGGAGGGTAACGGCGCCGTTTACCCTCGCCGCTGTGTGGGCCGACCCTACTGTTTGGGTGTATCTCCTCGGCCCGGTGCTGACCGGGAATGCGCCGGCTAGATCCTCTGCACAAAGGATTTGACAGGTTGAGATGGGCTGTACCCATCCCGCACTGGCCGCTTTGAACCACCCGCCAACCGGTCAAAATCACTGTGCAGAGGATCTAAACCGCGTCCACTTTGAGACCCGTAGCTGTGCCGCTAGCGGTTGAAGGCTCCGCCTGCGGGGCGTGGCGCAGGGGCGGAACTATGGGTTCGGAACTAGACGCGGTTTAGTGCCCAGGAGGCAAGCCGTAGCCTGCGCTCGCGCCGATGCGGTTATCCACTTGGAGATTAATCGCTTCGAGCACCCCAAATGCGAGTGGTAAATTGGTCAGCGTGTAAGTGTGACCCTCCTTCATGTAGCGATAGCCGTACTCGCCATGCTCGACCGCGAGATGCTCGACCAAGTCCGCCTGAGATGGAACAGCAGGGAAGTCACGTCGCAGCGCCTCTGCATAGAGCTCCTGAAGATCATGCCCGTACGGGTCGCGGCGTAGGATCTGGCTCGACAGCCCCGTATCCCGAAGCCACGCTTTCAGAAACAGCTCCAGAGAGAAGCCGAGCAGCATGTGCATCGGAAGGAAGAACTTGCCCAAGCCGAGATGCTGGCGCTCGGGGCTACGCAACCAGATGACCTTTGCCGCCTCAACGTAGTCCTTGCCGGCGGAATAGTAGCCCAACGCGCTCATGTCACCATCGGGCGTAGTGGCGCCTATAGGGCTGAGCCGCGGCGTTGGGCTCGGTATATCTCGTGGCCGCATCGCTGGAAGGCAGGGCTGTGGTGCCCTGGAACCCTCGCTGCCGGCGATGTCCTTTTGATCCTGTCGGCTGCCAAGCTGAGGAGGGACATTCGGCCTACCAGGTGATGGGGCTTCACCGGTTGCCTGAAAGTCGGCCCATTCATTGTGCCCTTCCGCCTCCATGATCCGAGACCCAACCGCATCTGGCTCCGACTGCTGTGCCACCGTGATCGGGAGTTGCGAAAGTTTTTCGAGATACGGATCGTTGAAGGAGATCTGTGGGTACTTTTGAGCAAGGAAATGTAAGGAGTTGGCTTTTGGGTAGCCTCTCCCTTTTATCCAGTCAGTCAGCGTTTGCTTAGAGATGTGCATGGTCTTCGCAGCATCCACTTGCTGCACGCCAAGCGCCTCGATGGCACGACCAAGGCGCTCACCAACAAGGCGTTGATGGTCGCGGCGGTCTGGTCGAGGGTACAAGGGGGAGCCCATATCAACCTCTGGTATAGATTCCCTCTTTGTACGAAAAAGTCGTCCCGGCGGCTAGGCTTTTGAACGGATTGCGGAACGTGAGTGCCGGGCGCCGTATCTGGCGCAAGCAATAGCAGGCCCAAAGTGGCTGCGGCGCAGGGAGCCCCCGGCGTGCTTTAAAGCCGGTTCTCAGAATTCGCTGGCGAGCCCTCTCTAGGGTGCTCATTGTCGGCGTCATGGCGGCTCTGTGGCTGCCCGCTTCCTGCCCCGACCTTGTCCAGCGGCGCGGGTGAGGAAACAGAAGACGCGAGGTCTAATAGTGGCGCCATCGCTCCGGAAGCGCCAGCTTTGCAGATCGCCGGTGACAGTCCACCGACCACGGGCCTTTCGCCCAAAGGTCCGGTCAATGTCCGGTCAGAACCCCGGTCGAACCAGAAGGCGGGCGCCAACGACAGAACCGAAAACTAAGTCGGCTCAGAGGGTTGCGCGGTGGTACCTGGGGCCGGACTTGAACCGGCGACCCCGGCATTATGAGTGCCGTGCTCTAACCAGCTGAGCTACCCAGGCGCGCGGGCCGGGGTATGGCGGCTTTGCGCGGGGAATGCAAGCCGCCTGGCGGCGCCGATGCGGTGCCGGAACACCCGGCCGGTGGCTTGGCCATTTCTTGGCCCGGCGATCGCACCGGTGCATGGGTAGGTATGGGCGGTGTCTGCTCAACCCCAGCGTCTCCACCACATGCGGGAAGACGCTCTGGAAGCCCTCGCCCCACTTTACCGGCTTCTCGGAATTCCGCGCCGCCTGGGCGCCGCGCTGCAGCGCGACGCGGGTGTAGTATTCCCAGAGATGCTCCTGTCCCGCCATGCATTCGATGGCGGCGCGCTTCCTCTCCCAGACCGGGGTGATGTCGAGCAGCATGTCGGGCCGCCAATTGCACTGCTCCGGCTGGTGCGGCTCGAACAGGTAGACCGGCGGGGCGCCGAGGACCGTCTGCCCGGGGTTGTGGCCATGCGCCTGGGCGGTGATGCGGGCATTCTGGGTGAAGTCCGTCACCGCCGGATGGTCGTGGTTGTAGGGGTCCTCCTTGCTGTGCGTGAGCACGAAGCGCGGCTGCACGGCCCGGAAGACATCCACCAGGCGGAAGAGCGAGTCCCGGCTCAGCGCGATCGGGTAGTCGCCGAGATCCCAGAACTGGATGTCGTGCACGCCGAGCACGGCGGCGGCGGCGCGGGCTTCCTTCTCCCGTTCCGCCTTCACCCGTTCCAGCGTCATGCCGGGCTGGCGCCAGAGCTTCGCGCTCTCGCCCCGCTCGCCATAGGAGAGGCAGAGGACGGTCACCTGCCAGCCGCGGGCGGCATGGAGGGCAATGGCGCCGCCGGCGCGCCAGACGAAATCGGCGGAATGGGCGCTGACGACGAGGGCGGTATCGGCCATGGACGGTTCCCGTGAACACAGGGATGGGGGATCGGACTTCCGGGCAGGTTGCCGCCTGCAAAGTCTCAGACAGAGATGGGGGCGCGCGGGGGGAACACCGTCCCCCCGTTTCTCACCGCTCCTGCCGCGCGAAGCGCAGCCCGCGCGCGCGTGCCCCGCTCACGACCAGCCCGGTGATCCACCCGGCCGCGTCGCGCGCCAGTTTCGCGTCCACCCAGCCCTGGAACAGCGTCGCGGGCGTCAGCACGCGGATGCAGTCGCCCTCGATCGGCTGCACGGGCCAGGGGCCGGCCGCGGTCACCGGGCCGCGCACCCGCGCCGCCAGCCCGTCTCCCTCCGGCGCCAGGGTCCAGACCGTGTCGAGCTCCTCGCAGCGATAGGTCCCGGCCAGCCCCGCCGGCAGCGCCGGCCCTTCCGCCGCGCGGCGGAAGGGCGCGACATGGCCGGCATCGGTCTCGATCGCCAGCCGCCCGCCTTCCGGCAGGGTGACGGTGAAGGGATAGATGCCGCGCCGGGCGACCAGGCGGCCATCCTCGGCCGGGGCCAGGGCGAAGGGCAGGCCGTGCTGGGTCGCGGTCGGCGTGCCATCGGCCTCGATCCCGAACTCCACCGTCGTGCCACTCTCCGGCTCCAGCCAGCGGCCCGTCAGCGCCTCCAGCGCCGGGCGGGGCGGCAGGGCAGGGACCGGATGCAGGCCCGGCCGGCCCTCGAGCGCCGCGTCGAGCATCTGGTGGCCCAGGTGATGCACATCAATCCCGCCATGATTGGCGATGGCGATCACCGTGACGCCCGCCTCCGGCGCCCGCAGGAAGCAGGTCTTGAAGCCGGGCCAGAGCCCGCCGTGATTCTCCGTGCGCAGGCCACGGTACCCCGTCACCTCCAGCCCGCGGGCATAGAGGTTGAGCGTGCCATTGGCGAAGGGCGCCCGCTCCGCCAGCGCCTGTCCCAGCGCCGTGCCGCCCACCTGGCCGGTGGTGAAGTTCCGGTCCCAGAGCGCCAGGTCCTCGACGCAGGAAACAAGGCCGCCCTCGCCGCCCAGCGGGAAGCCGTGCAGGGCGCGGACGAAGCCGCCGCCTTGCGGGAAGTAGCCGGTGGCGAGGCCGGGGACGATCTCCGTCACGCTCGGCGTGTGGCGCGTCCGCGTCATGCCGAGGGGGGCGAAGATCCGCCGTTCCAGGACGGCGCCGAGCGGCTCGCCCGCCGCCGCCTCGACGATCCGCCCGAGCAGCAGGAAGCCGGTGTTGGAATAGAGGAAGCGCGTGCCGGGCGGGAAATTGAGGCCGCGCTGCCGGCCGATGGCGGCCAGCAGATGCTCCGCCGTTGCCGGGTGCGACAGGTCAGTCCCCGCCAGCCGCATCAGCTCCAGCATGTCCCGGAGGCCGGAGCAGTTGCGCATCAGGTGGTCGATGCGGATCGCCGCGCCAAGATCCGGCAGCTCCGGCAGCCAGGCATGGATCTCGTCCTCGGTCGAGAGCCTGCCCTCCGCCGCCAGCAGCAGGATGGCGGCGCAGGTGAACTGCTTGCTGACCGAGGCGATGCGGAAGCCGGTCTCCGGCCCGATCGGCACGCCGAGCTCGAGGCTCGCCGCGCCGGCGCTCTCCTGCAGCACCAGGGCGCCGTCCCGCACCAGGCCGAGGGTCGCGCCGGGGCTGCCCGGCCGGTCCCAGGGTGCCAGCAGCCGGCGCGCCTTCCGGCGCAGGGCCAGGCGGTCAAGATCGGTCATGTCAGGAGGAACCCTTCAGTGCAGGCGGGGCGCCTTGAGGAAGGAGCGCCGGTCGATGGAGGCCAGCACCAGCTCCTGCGGCGCGGAATCGCGGGTGATGGTGAGGCGCACCTTCACCCCGGCCGTGCCGGTGGCCCAGACGGCGCACCAGAGCCCTGCCAGGTCCGAGATGCGGCTATTGCCCACCGCCAGGATCCGGTCGCCCTCCTGCATCCCCGCCTTCTCCGCCGGTCCCTTGCGGGCCATGGAACTGACCACGACGCCGCTCTCATCCTCGGTCGCGTAGAGGCCGAGCCAGGGGCGGGCCGGCTTGTTCGGCCGGCCGAAGGCCAGCAGGTCGCCGAGGATGGGCGGCAGCAGGCTGGCCGGCACCACCATGTTGAAATCGACGCGCCGCCCCTTGCCGTCCTGCTGCTGCATGACGAGGGAGCCGATGCCCATCAGCTTCCCGTCGCCGCCGATCAGCCCGGCCCCGCCCCAGGAGGGATGCGCGGGTGCGGTGAAGATCGCGTCCTCCAGCATGTATTCCCAATAGCCCGCGAATTCCTGCCGCGCCGCGATGGTGCAGCGCAACGCATGCTTGCGGCCGCCGGCGGAGGCAAAAATGCAGGTATCGCCCGGCCGGGGCTGGTCCCCGGTCTCGACCGGCAGGGCCGGCAGGTTGATTTTGCCGAGCGCCTGGATGAGCCCAAGCCCCGTCTCGAAGTCGTAGGCCAGGGCATGGCCGGGAATCGCCCGGCCGTCATGCGTGGTCAGCCAGATCGTCTCGGCTTCCGTCACCAGATAGCCGATGGTGGCGATCAGCCCGTCCGGGCGGATCACCACCCCGCTGCCCGCGCGTTCGGTCCCGAGCGTCTGCGCTGTGAAGGCATCCGGCGGAACCAGGGCCTTCACCCCGACCACGGAGCGCAGCACCTGGTCCAGGTCGAACTCATGCTCGGAGGGGTCCGGCTGGAGGTCCGACGGAATTTCCCATTCGCTGCTTGGCATGCCTATGCGTCCGCTCCGCCCCCGAGGGGGTGATCTTCGGTGTGAATATCGGCCGATCCGACGGGTTCGCCAACGCGGGAGATACCGGATGGATGGAAAGGAGAGGCGGCCGTGGCGGAAAAACTGCTGATCCTGGGTGCCGGGGGCCACGGCCGGGCGCTGATCGAGCTGCTGCGGGACCTGGATGGGCTAGAGCCGGCCGGGCTGGTGGATGCCGCCCCGGCCCTGCCGGAGATGCTGGGCCTGCCGGTGCTGGGCGACGAATCCGTGCTGCCCGGCCTGCGGCGGGCCGGGCTGGGCCTGGCCTGCATCGCGATCGGCGATGCCGCGGCGCGGCTGGCGGCGGCGGAGCGGCTGGCGGCGCTCGGCTTTGAATTCCCGCCCCTGGTGCACCCTTCCGCCATCCGGGCCCGCAGCGCGAGCGTGGGGGAGAGGGGCGTGGTGCTGCCGCGCGCCGTGCTGGGCGCCGCCGCCCAGGTCGGGCGCTTCTGCATCGTGAATACCGGCGCGATCCTGGAGCATGACGTGGTGATGGAGGAAGGCGCGCATTGCGCCCCCGGCTGCGTGCTGCCGGGCGGCGTGCGGGTGGGCGCCCGGGCGCTGGTCGGCGCCGGCGCCGCCTGCCGGCCCTATGTGACGATCGGGGCGGGGGCGGTCGTCGGCACCGGCGCGGCGGTGGGCGGCGTGCCGGCGCGGCCGCTCGGCCAGGCACCCGCGCCCGGGGCGGCCTGATTGCGGCCGCGCCGATTCCGGGGCCGGGTTGCGCTTGCCCCACGCCTGCTGAACCCGGACCGGTCCAGGCCGGGTCCCGGCCTGGCCTCCCGCGGGTTTCACGCCCGCCGCACGTTCCACGGATAGGGCGAGGTCCCCTTCAGCACGCCCGTGATCCCGCGATGCGCGGTGCGGATGAAGAACTGGCCGAGCGGCAGGAAGGGCACCTGCTGCCAGCTTTCCATCTGGATCTGCTCGGCGATGCGCTTCTGCTCCGCCTCGCCCTCCGCCACCAGCCAGGCGGCGGTCAGCTCCTCGATGCGTGGGTTGCTGTACCAGCCGAACCAGCCGCGCTCGCCCTGGCCGCGGATCGGCGCGTTGACGGCGGGGTTGATGATGGAGATGCCCGGCCACCAGGTGTGGAAGATGCTCCAGCCGCCCTTCTCCACCGGTTCCTTGCTGACGCGGCGCTGCACCAGGCTGCCCCAGTCCATCTCCTGCAACTCGACATTCATCCCGCAGCGGCGCAGCAGGTCGGCCGTGATCTGGCCGAAGGGGCCGATGGTCGGGAAGTCGGTCGGGTTGATGACGACGACCTTCTCCCCCTTGTAGCCCGCCTCCTGCAGCATGCGGCGCACGCGGGCGGGGTCGCGCGGCCCGGCAAGCGCCTCGCTGCCCGTCGTGGTGCCGTAGGGCGTGCCGCAGGGCCACATGGAATGGCAGGTCTTCCAGGCCTCCGGGTCGTTGCCCGTCACCGCGCGGACATAATCCTCCTGGTTGACGGCGTGCAGCAGCGCGCGGCGGATGCCGGCATTGTCGAAGGGCGGATGCAGGTGGTTGAAGCGGCAGAAGCCGATATAGCCAAGGGTGTTGGCGATCTCGATAGTGACACCCCGGGTGCGGCGCAGGACCGGGATCAGGTCCGCGTTCACCTGCTCCCACCAGTCGATCTCGCCGGATTGCAGGGCGGCCGCGGCGGTCGCGCTGTCCGGGATGATGGTCCATTCCACGCGCTCGAAATGCGCCTGCTTGCCGCCGGCGGTGCGGCTCGGCGGCTCCTGCCGCGGCACATAGCGGTCATGCTTCGCATAGACCGCGCGGCTGCCGGAGATGTACTCCTCCGCCACGAAGCGATAGGGGCCGGAGCCGACGATCTCGGTGACCTGCTGGAAGGGATCCGTCCTGGCGATCCGCTCCGGCATGATGAAGGCGGCATTGGCGAAGGGTTTTGCGAGAGCCTTCACGAGGAGGGGGAAGGGCGATTTCAGGCGGATGCGCAGCGTCCGGTCGTCCGGCGCCTCCCACGCATCCACCACTGCGCCGAGCGACTGGCCGAAGGTGTCCCGCCGCACCCAGCGCGCCAGGCTCGCGGCGCAGTCGCGCGCCAGCACCGGCTCGCCGTCATGGAAGCGCAGGCCTTCCCGCAGCCGGATGGTCCAGGTGCGGCGGTCGTCCGAGACCTCATGCCCCTCCGCCATCTGCGGCCGGACCTTGAGGTCGTCCGTCGTGCCGTAGAGCGTGTCGAAGACGGTCCAGCCGTGGTTCTCGGTGACCCCCGCGGTGGTCCAGATGGGGTCGAGCGAGGTGAGGTTGGCCTGCGGCACCATGCGCAGGGTGCGGGCGCGCATGTCCTGGCCATAGGCGGGGGCGGCGAGCGGCGCGGCTGGCAGCGCCGCCGCGGCCTTGAGAAGGCTGCGTCTCTGCATGGCGGGTCTTCCCGAACGTCTCCGCCCGCCATGCTGCCATCATTGCGCCCCGCGCAGGAAGGGCTGGCTGGCGCTACTGCGCCTGCACCACGTTCCGCAGGCGGCCGATGCCGTCGATCTCGCACTCGATGACGTCGCCGGGCTGCAGGGTCTTCGGCGGCTGCATGGCGTAGCCGACGCCCTCCGGCGTGCCGGTGATGATCACGTCGCCGGGCTTCAGGGTGAAGCCGATCGAGAGCTGGTGGATGATCTCCTTCACGTCGAAGATCATCTTGGAGGTGTGGCTGTCCTGCCGCTTCTCCCCGTTCACGAACAGCCGGATGCCGGTGTTCAGCCCGTCCAGCTCATCCACCGGGACGATCCAGGGGCCGAGCGGGCAGGAGCGGTCCAGCGACTTGCCCTTGAACCACTGGCCGTAGCGGCGCTGCAGGTCGCGGCCCGTCACGTCATTGCCGATGGTCCAGCCGAAGACGTGCTCGAGCGCCTTCTCCTTCGGGATATCCTTGCCTTCCTTGCCGATGATGACGGCCAGCTCGACCTCGTAGTCCAGCCAGTTGGTCACCCCGGCATGCGCCGGGATCCAGTCCTCCGGCGCGATGACGCAGTCCGGCGCCTTGGTGAAGAATTGCGGGTATTTCGGCAGTTCGGAGCTGGTGATCCCTCGCGTGCGGTCGCCCTCTGCCACATGGTCCATGTAGTTGCGGCCGACGCAGAAGACGTTTCGAAGCGGTCGAGGGATGGGGGCGAGGAGCTTTGCCGACCCGGCCTCTAGCACAGCGGCAGCGGGCGGGTTGGCCGCCAGGGCTTTCACCGCCGCGAGCGCCGATGGGCCTGCCGCGATGAGATCGAGCATCGTCGTGACCGAAGGGTAAACCACTGATAAATCGAGTATTCTTCCGTCCTCAAGCGCCGCGCCGACGCGTGCGCCCCTGTGGTCTTGAAAGGTGACGAGACGGGTCATCCGTTTCCTCCGGGATGGTCGATACCCCAGCGGAGCGCGTCCCTTGGCGGCTGGCAAGTGGCTCGACCGGGCGGACAAGGGGGTCCCCTTACGGAGGAGTATTCCGCCAGGAATAGATCATTGTAGTTGGAGATTGGGGCGGTATCTGTATGAGGGGCGTAAGAGTTGACGGAACCTCATACATCAAGTAGAGCCGCTACATCATCACTGTAGCTAAGTCTTCGGTGTCCGACAGACCGTCCTCCCGCCGCACCCTCCGGATCGAGGCCGACCGCCTCCCCTGCCCACCTGACAAGGTTCAGGTGTACTTCACCGACGCCGAGACGCCTCACCTGCGGTTGAAGGTGGCGCGGGCAGGCGCACGGGTGTGGGACTGGCGAAAGGCGGGAGTGACCAAGGTCATCGGCACCTACCCATCGGTTTCCTACGACGAAGCCAGTGCCAAGGCGCGAGCCTGGACGCGTGCTGCCCATCAGGGCCAGGACGCTAGGGCGGTGGTCCACTCGGAGGAGGAGGCCACGACCGTCCAAGACCTCTTCGACAAGTACGTGGCGCGGAAGATCGAGGACCCGACCCGCACGCGCAAGCCAAACGAGAGCAAGGCCAACGTCCTCAGCCAGACCCGTCCCCTGCGCGACCGCTACGGCGACCTCCCCGTGCTTGACCTCACCCGAGAGGTGATCATGCACGTGGTGCGGAGCCACCATATGTCCGGCGACCGCGTGGACTGGACGGTCGCCTCCGCGCGCCAGATGATCGGCTGGATTCGCTCCGCCTGGAACTGGGGTCAGCGCAACAAGGTGGTGCCGCTACTGGATCGCTTCGGCAAGCCGCTCCTCAACCCGGCGGCCAGTCTCATTGAGGATGAACGCGTCCTTCGGCTCCCGAAGCAGAACGGCCGACGGCGGGGCTACAAGGTGGACCTCCTCGACGAGGAGATCATCGCGCTGTTGCGTGGCCTTGAGGCCGCGCGCGCAGCCTGGAAGCCCGGCCGAAAGCGGCGGGCCATGGACGACCACGCCATCCGCAACCCGGCGGGCCTTCTCGTCCTCGAATTCTGCCTGATGACGGGGTGCAGGAAGAGCGAGGCCATCTGGCTTTACCAGTTCGACATCCGTGGCGACACCGCCTGCGTCCCGGACGGCGACGCCGCCAGCACGCTGCGCGAGAGCGCCCTGCTGGACGAGCACAAGACGGAGGGAGGAGGCCAGATGCGCGAAATTTTCCTGTCGCCAGAGGCGCGACGCGTCCTCGCTCTAGCCGCGGAATGGCGGAAATCGATTCGCTATGAAGGTCCCTTGGTGTTCCCCGGGCCGTCCGGGAAGCCCTGCTCGACCGTCAATCACAGCCTCGACACCGCAATCCAGTTGGGCGGCATGAGGCGCCGGATCGTCGTCCAATCGCTGCGCAGCGCCTACGTCAACTATGCCTGCCGGGCCGGGGTACCGATCGAGGTAGTGAGCCGGAATGTGGGCCACTCAGATGTGCGGACCACGGAGGCCTACTACCGGGAGGTCCACCGCCGGGTGCAGGCCGCGGGCAACAACGCCGTGTCGGCCGAGTTCACCCGGCTCCGGGAGAGGCTGGCAGGCTAGCGTCATGACCGAATAGCTGTCGCCATGCACCGAGATGGCGGAGCGAGTGGCGCGGGTGGAGGAGTATCGTGAGGCCGAGGGACAGGCTTACGAGGGTGACCGGTCCGCCCACCGCCCTCGTGGACGCGAACGTCCATATGGTGCAGCCATAGGACAAGTTGGAGGAGGCGAAGGAGGGGGCGCGCTGAGACACCGCTGCTCGTCCTGCCTCACGGCGAGACGAGCAGCGGCGTGATCTCGACTCCGCCGCGCCGAAGCTCCTCGACCGCGGTGTCCACCTCCGCAGACCTCGTGCTGGCGACCAGAAACGCGGGACGGCCATCGCCGTCAGGTCGTGAGCCGAACCGGAGCCCCATGCCATTTCGAGCATCGAACAGGCGGTCGAGGGCCGCCTTGCGTCCGCCACACCGCCGCAGGACCGCTTCCGCAGCCGCATGCTGGTCGGGGGTGACGCAGAATCGGGCTCCGTGGAACTCAGGGGGTGATGGGACACGTAGCGGCAGCGGCAGCCCTCGCTGATCATGGAACGCGCGCCAGTACCTCTCTTTCGCATCGGCGACGCGTCTTTCCCAGGCTGTGTCGCCGGGTGTCACGGCGACTTCCATGTCGTCTCCGCCCGAGGCTCCGACATGGAACGAGAAGCGCGGTGGCTGACTGTCCATCGTCCATGCGGCGTCCAAGACCTGCTCGGCACCTGCCGCTGCCAGTTCCCGGCGCAGGGCGTCAGCAAGATTGATGGGGCACAGGAAGGTATGAGCCTGATCCCGGAGGTAACTCGCCGCCGAGAGGTAGAGCAGGTCGGCCTTGTGGACGGCGGGGCGCCACTTCGCGTCGTGTTACGATACGCGGTACAGCGAGGGCAGCGCGCCACGGCAGAGCGCCGGTTCGAGCGGGTCCCACTCGATCAAAGGGCCGAGCAGCCCAACGTCGGCGTCTCGGGATTCGGCCGTGCGCCACAGGACCATGGCCTCTGTCGCCGCCTTGTCGAGAGCGGCGGACTTCCCGGTGCTGGGCATGAGGACCAGGGCGTCGTCTAACCGCCGCGAAAACGCGAAGCCCAGCCCGTCCTCCTCGGCGATGTCACGGAACCACCGGAGCGAGCCGCAGGCCGCCGCCTCGTCGTCCTCCGCTCGCGGTAGAGGCACGACCGCCGGAATGACGCGGAGGGCTTCTGCGCCCGCCTCCAGTGCATCCCGGTACGCCGGGAAGGTATGCCACTCGACGGCGTATTGCAGGCGCCGGTCACGCGCCAACTCGGTGATAGTGTCGGAAGTGCAGGCACCACGCGACCGGCCGTTCGTCTTTGAAGGGGGTCTCATCACAGCCTACCGAACCCGCAGGTCAGCCGCCGTGCATGCGTTGGCCTCCATCTTGAGTCCGAGGTCGTCCAGACAAGCCTCCACCTCCTCGGGGCTGCCCGCCGCGAAGGCGGTCCCGAAACCGCTCTCTTAATCGGGGCCGGAGTCGGGCCGTCATGTCCGGGTGCAATCCGGCGGGAGCACCCGGCCGAGAAGCGGCAACGCAATCGGACCGCCACGCCCA
>JAESGY010000219.1_pt1 | contig 26057 bp, 25 predicted proteins | sample 9269841 | NCBI WGS metagenome assembly JAESGY01 (sample SAMN17022865, study PRJNA683097) | algae metagenome | isolation source: Spirirestis rafaelensis WJT71-NPBG6 and co-occurring heterotrophs from... | place: USA: Pinto Wells, Joshua Tree National Park, Colorado Desert, CA | collected 2006-08-15
ACAGCTCGGCGGCCGGCTGATCGACAGCACCGCCAAGCAGATGTCCGATCAGTTCTTCGATCGTTTTGCCGCTCGGCTGACCCCGGCGCCGGTCGAGGCGAGCGTAATGGAGGCACAGCCCGAGGCCGCCATGGCGCCAGGTGCCGCCCGTGGCGGCTTCATCACGGAGGACCGCAGCGCGCCGGAGGATGCCGCCAACATCCAGGCCGGTGCCGCAATGCGGAGCCCGTCCAACCGCGCCGCGACCGATGCGCGCGTCGCCGCAGCGGCCCATGGCGGCTCGGCCGCCGGGACCGATACCGAGTACCTGCAGGACCTGGATGCGCCCGGGCCGCTCACCCAGCACGGCGCCGAGGGCCCGAGCGCCGGCGGCGGCAAGCCGGTGCATCGCCCGAACCCGCGCGCGGTCGATGAGAACGCCATCCGCCCGCTGCGGCTGATGATGCAGATCGAGCCCTTCGGACTGCCGCTGCAATTCTGGATCGGCTGCCTCCTCATGGTCTTCATCCTGGCGCTGATGTTCCTGTGAGCGCGCCCGATCGGCCGAGCGCCGGCGTGGACGTCCATCGGCCGCCCCAGGATGCCTCAGCCGAGCCGCGCCAGGCGACCGGCGTGGCACCCGACCTGCCGGAGAGCGTCGAGGCGACACAGAAGCTGCTCGCCCGTGGCGGCTATGTCGCGGACAGGGCGCTGGCGACCACCGTGCATCTCGCGCTGCGCATGGGCCGCCCGCTCTTCCTCGAGGGCGAGCCGGGCACCGGCAAGACCGAGATCGCCAAGGTCCTGGCAAAGGAGCTGCCGCGGCGGCTGGTCCGGCTGCAATGCTATGACGGCCTCGACCTCTCGGCGGCGGCCTATGAGTGGAACCATGCGCGCCAGCTCATGGCGATCCGCCTGGCCGAGGCGAGCGGCGAGACGCAGGACCGCGCGTCGCTGGAACGCGGCATCTATGCCCGCGAATTCCTGCAGGAGCGGCCGCTGCTGCAGGCATTGAGCCCGGAGGGCGGCCCCGCCGTCCTGCTGATCGACGAGCTCGACCGCGCCGACGAGCCCTTCGAGGCCTTCCTGCTGGAGATCCTGGCCGATTTCCAGCTCAGCGTCCCCGAACTCGGCACCATCAGGGCCACGGTGCCGCCCATCGTCATCATCACCTCCAACCGCACGCGGGAGGTGCATGATGCGATCCGGCGGCGCTGCCTCTATCACTGGGTGGACTACCCCGATGCGGCGCGGGAGCGCGCGATCCTGAAGATCCGCGCGCCGGAGGTGCCGGAACGCCTCTCCGCCCAGGTCGTCGCCTTCGTGCAGAAGCTGCGCGGCGGCGACTACTTCAAGCTGCCTGGCGTCGCCGAGACCATCGACTGGGCCGCGGCCCTCGCGGCGCTGGACGCCGAGGAGCTGGAGCCCGCCGCGGTGGACGAGACGCTCGGCGTGCTGCTGAAGTACCAGGACGACATTGCCAGGCTCCGCGGCGCCGAGGCGGCGAAGCTGGTCGCCGAAGCGAAACAGGCGGCGGCGTGAGGGCTGCCGCGGCGAAGCTTCGCCCTGCCCGGCCTTCGCGGGGGGCTCTGCCCCCTGCACCCCCGCCGGAGACCGCACCGGTCCCCGGACCCCTGTGTGGGTTCATCGCCTGGAGGGGAGGCCCCTTGGGGGGTCCCCCGGCCAGCGATAGACTCATAGGCTCCAAGGGCCCTTCGGCCCTTGGCGGGGGAGTGCAGAGGGGGCGGCGCCCCCTCTGCGGAGGATCACGGGCATGAGCGAATTCGCCGCCATGGACGCCCTGACGAGGCCGTCCGGCCGCGCCCTGGCGGACAACCTGCTCGCCTTCGTGCGGCTGCTGCGGCGGGCCGGGCTGCGGGTCGGCACGGCGGATGTGCTGGCGGCGGCGGAGGCGATCTCGCTGGTCGATATCGCCGACCGGCGGCAGGTGCATGCGGCGCTGCGCGGGGTCATGGTGCGCCGGCACGAGGATTTCGACGTCTTCGACCAGGCCTTCCTGCTGTTCTGGCGCGACCCGGAGGCTGGGCGGAACGCCGCCGCCATGGCCCTGCTGGAGGGCTTCAGGGAGCGGCAGAAGGCGCCGCCCACCAGCCGGCGCGTGGCGGAGGCGATGACGCCCCCAAAGCAGCAGCAGCAGCCCCCGCAGCCGCCGGAGGAGAAGCCGCCGCTCGAGGTGGCGATGACCGTCAGCGAGCGGGAGCGGCTGCAGAGCATGGATTTCGAGGCCATGTCGGCCGCCGAGATCACCGAGGCGAAGAAGGAGATCAAGAGGCTCGTCCTGCCGCTGGACGCCCGGCCGACCCGGCGCTTCCGGCCGGACCCGCAGGGGCCGGTGGTGGACCTTCGCGCCACCATCCGCGCCAGCCTGCATGAGGGCGGAGAGATCCTGACACTGGCGCGCCGGCGCAAGGTGACGCGCCCGCCGCCGCTGGTCGCGCTCTGCGACATCTCCGGCAGCATGGCCCGCTATGCGCAGATCCTGCTGCATTTCCTGCATGCGGTGACCAATGACCGGGACCGGGTGCACAGCTTCCTGTTCGGGACGCGCCTGACCAATGTGACGCGCCAGCTTCGCAGCAAGGATGCGGAAGTGGCCTTCGAGCTGGTCTCGCACATCGTCCCGGACTGGTCCGGCGGCACGCGAATCGGCGAGTCGCTGGAACTGTTCAACAGGCAGTGGGCGCGCCGGGTGCTGGGCCAGGGCGCGGTGGTGCTGCTGATCACCGATGGGCTGGACCGGGAAGGGGCGAAGGGCCTGGCGGAGGCGACGGATCGGCTCCGCCGTTCCTGCCGGCGACTGATCTGGCTGAACCCCCTGTTGCGATACGAAGGGTTCCAGCCCAGATCCCAGGGGATCCGGGCGATGCTGCCGCATGTGGACGAGTTCCGTCCGGTGCATAATCTGCAGAGCCTGCGGTCGCTGGTGGAGTCTCTCAGCGGCCCGCAGCCCGGGAGGAGGATGGCGGCATGAGCGAACCTGTGTCCCGCGCGCATTCGCACGACGACGACGTGCTGGCGACCGCCGCCGGCTGGAGCGCCGCGGGCGAGACGGTCGCGCTCGCGACCGTGGTCGAGACCTGGGGCTCCTCCCCCCGGCCGGCCGGCTCGCGCCTGGCGGTCAGCGCCTCTGGCAAGCTCGCCGGCAGCGTCTCGGGCGGCTGCATCGAGGGCGCGGTGGCGGAGGCGGCGAAGGAGACGATGCAGACCGGCGCGCCGCAACTGCTGGATTTCGGCATCTCCGACGAGCGGGCCTGGGAGGTGGGGCTTGCCTGCGGCGGCAAGCTGAAGGTCTTCGTGGAGAAGCTCTCGTGACGCCCGACATCCTGGCGGCACTGCAGGCCGCGCAGGCGGCAAAGCGCCCGGTTGCCCTGCTGACCCGGCTGACGGACGGCCACCAGTGCCTTTGGCCCGACACTGCCGTGCCAGGCGCGCTGGCCGAGGCCGCGCAGGCCGCGCTGCGGGACGACGCGGCGCAGAACGTCACCCTGGATGGCGAGCCCTGGTTCGTCCACCCGCACAACCCGCCGCTGCGCATGATCATCGTCGGCGCCGTGCATATCGCCCAGGCATTGGTGCCGATGGCCCAGACGGCCGGCTTTGCCGTCACGGTGGTGGATCCCCGCCGCGCCTGGGCGACCGCGGACCGCTTCCCGGGCATCACCCTGATCCATGAATGGACCGACGACGCCATGCTGGCGCTGGCACCGGATGCGCGCACCGCTGTGGTCACCCTGACCCATGATCCGAAACTCGATGACCCCGCGCTCGATGTCGCGCTGAAGTCGGAGGCCTTCTATATCGGAGCGCTCGGCAGCCGGCGGACGCATGCCAAGCGCGTGGCGCGGCTGACCGAGGCCGGTCACCCGGAGGCCGCCATGGCGCGCATCCACGCACCGGTCGGCCTCAACATCGAGGCGGTGACGGCACCCGAGATCGCGCTCTCGATCCTGGCCGAGGTGGTGGCGACGCGGCGCGGATCGCCGCTCGCCCGACGGACCGCCCCGGCACCGGCGGTGGCCGCATGATCTTCGGGCCTACCCCGCTGGACGAGGCGCGCGGCGCCGTCCTCGCCCATACCGTCCGGCTGCAGGGCCGCGTCCTGAAGAAGGGCACGGTGCTCGACCCGGCGGCGATCGCGGCGCTGCAGCAGGGCGGCCATGGCAGCGTCATCGCGGCGCGGCTCGAACCCGGCGACGTACCGGAGAACGAGGCCGCCGACCGCCTGGCCAATGCGCTGATGGGGCCGCTGCTCGCGCGCTCACGCGCCTCCACCGGCCGGGTGAACCTCTTTGCCGAAAGCGCCGGGCTGCTGGTGGTGAACCCCGCCGTCATCAACCGCCTGAACGCGCTTGATGAATCGCTGACCGTCGCGACCCTAGCCTCCTACCAGCCGGTGGCGGCGAAGGAGATGCTGGCGACCATCAAGGTCATTCCCTTCGCCGTGCCCGGCCCCGTGCTGCAGGTGGCGGAGGCAATGGCGAAGCAGGGCCCGGCCGCCATCTCCCTGCATCCCTTCCGCCCCTTGAAGGTGGGGCTCGTCCTCACCGAACTGCCGGGGGTGAAGGAAAGCGTGATGGAAGGCGCGGTGGAGGCGACGCGCGACCGCGTCGAGGCCTTCTGCGGCACCCTGCTGCCGCATGAGCGCACCCGCCATGAGACAACGCCGATTGCCGATGCGCTGAACCGGCTGCGCCGGCAGGGCGCGCAGATCCTGCTGGTAGCCGGCGCCTCCGCCGTGGTGGACCGGCGGGATGTCGGCCCGGCCGCCATCGTGCGGGCCGGCGGCACCATCGACCATTTCGGCATGCCGGTGGATCCGGGGAACCTGATCTGCCTCGGCCATATCGACGACATCCCGGCCTTGGTCCTGCCGGGCTGCGCCAAATCCCCCAAGCTCAACGGCATCGACTGGGTGCTGCAGCGGCTCTTTGCCGGCCTCACGGTAACGCCGCAGGATGTCATGGGCATGGGTGTCGGCGGGCTGCTCAAGGAGATCGACACGCGGCCGCTGCCGCGGGCCGAGGCGGCGAACACTCCCGCTCCTGCCCTCACCCCCCGGCGCGGCCGGCAGGTGGCGGCGCTGGTGCTGGCGGCCGGCCGCAGCCGGCGGATGGCGCCGCTGAACAAGCTACTGGTGCCGGACGAGCACGGCGTGCCGATGGTGGCGCGAGTGGTGGACAATGCGCTTGCCTCCCGTGCCCGGCCCGTCGTTGTCGTCACCGGCTATGAGCGGGAGCGGGTGGAGCAGGCGCTGACCGGCCGCCCCGTCCTCTTCGCCCATGCCGAGGACTATGCCGAGGGGCTCTCGGCCAGCCTGAAGGCCGGCCTTGGCGCCCTGCCGCCGGAGGTCGAGGGCGTCGTCATCTGCCTCGGCGACATGCCGCTGGTGGCGGGGCCGATGATCGACCGGCTGATGGCCGCCTTCGATCCAGAGGAAGGCCGTGCCATCGTCATGCCGACCTTCCGCGGCAAGCAGGGCAACCCGATGCTCTGGTCACGCGAATTCCTGCCGGAGATGATGACCATCACCGGCGATGTCGGCGCCCGGCACCTGGTGGGCAAGCATGCCGACCGAATGGCGGAGGTCGAGATGGCCGACGACGCGGTGCTGCGCGACTTCGACACCACGGATGCGCTGAAGAAGGCGCCGGGCTTCGCCGGCGTCCGCTGAGGCGGCGCCGTCCCGGCGCGGGCGCGCCATGCTGACGGCTCTCCTGGTCGCGCTCGGCACCTACCTCGCCATCGCCGGCGGCCTCTGGGCGGCGCAGGAGCGGCTGATCTTCCTGCCCGATCGGCGTCCGCTGGCCGCCACGGGCCCCTTCGCCCTGGAGCGGCTGCGGACGCCGGACGGGCTTGACCTCGCCTTCCTGCATGCCCCGCCACGCGCGCCCGCTTCGCCTGTCATTCTCTATTTCCAGGGCAATGGCGGCCAGGCGGCGGACCGGGCCGGCACGCTCGCGCCCGTCGTCGCGCGCGGCGCCGGGGTCATGATCGCGGGCTACCGGGGCTATGGCGGCAATCCCGGCGCACCCTCCGAGGCCGGGCTCCGGCGCGACGCCGCGGCGCATCTCGCCTGGCTGCGCGCGCGCCATCCCGGCGCGCCGGTGGTGCTCTGGGGGGAGAGCCTCGGCGGCGCGCTGGCCACCCAACTGGCACGCGAGGACCCGGCGGGCGTGGTGGCGCTGGTCCTGGACAGTCCCTTCACCTCGGTCGCCAGGCTGGCGCAGGCGCACTACCCGTGGCTGCCGGTCCGCGCCCTGCTCCGCCACCCCTTCGAGAGCGAGGCGGCGCTGGCCGCGCTCCGCCTGCCCGTGCTGATCCTGCATGCGGACGGCGATGCGGTGGTTCCCGCCGCGCATGGCCGCCGCATGCTGGCCGTGGCGCAGGCGGCCGGCGCGCCGGCGGAAGCGATGTTCCTGCCCGGCGGCGCCCATCCGGTGGTGCTGAACGGCGGGCCGGCGCCCATGGCAGCGGCGCTGCGCTTCCTCGATCGGGTGGCGCCGGCGCGGTAGGAAGGCCGCCCGGGCTGGTGGCGGGCCTGCCCTGAACGCCAAGCTGCCCCGGAATGCGGCGCGAGGCCAGGAGGAGCCCGGTTGCCCGTCGGGGCGCGGCCACCCGATCAGGGCGGTCCACCGGCGTCCCGGCAGCCGGGCTGCTCCGGTCAGGCCGCCGCCTGCCGCACCCACTCCGCCCAGGCCAGCGCCTTTGCATCCTCACCGAAGGCACCCACGATCTGCACGCCGAGCGGCAGGCCCTTCGGCCCGGTGCCGACCGGCACCGTCACGCAGGGCACGTGCAGCAGCGTCCAGAGCGAGTTGAAGGCCGGGTCGCCGGTCCAGCCCAGGCCCTCCGGCGCCTCGCCCGGCGCGCTGGGTGTCAGGATGGCGTCATAGCCGGCGATCACCTCGGCGAAGGCGGCGCGCGCCCCGGCGAAGGCGGCCCGCCCGGCCGCGACGCCGGCCGCGCCATGCGCCCGGCCCTTCGCCATGTTCTCCCGCAACACCGGCGAGAGCAGCGCCATGGCATGGTCCAGCTCCCAGGCCAGCGCCTCGGCGCTCTCGCCATTCATCACCACCGGATGCGCGGCGAGGCCGGCGATGACGGCGGGCGGCAGCGTCACCGCCTCCAGGCTGGCGCCTGCCTTCGCCGCGGCGGCCGCCACGCGCTCGATCATGGCATGGGTCTCGGGCGCCGCCTGGTCGGCGGTCGGGCCCCAACAGAGGCCAAGCTTCGGCGCGCGGGGGGCCTTTGCCTCCGGCGTGCCGAAATCACCGCCCGTCAGCCCGGCCATGACCAGGGCCGCATCACCCACGCTGCGGGTGATGACGCCGATGGTGTCGAGCGCTTCGCTCATCACCTTCATCCCCGCGCGATGCAGCGTGCCGAAGGAAGGCTTGAAGCCGACCGCGCCGCAGAAGGCAGCGGGGCGGATGATGCTGCCCGCGGTCTGGGTGCCGAAGCCGGCATGAAAGAAGCCTGCCGCCGCGCCGGCCGCCGAGCCGGAGGAGCTGCCGCCCGGCGTATGCGCCGGGTTGGCGGGGTTGGCGGTCGGGCCGGGATGGCGCGTGGCGAATTCCGTCGTCACCGTCTTGCCGAGGACAGTCGCCCCGGCCCGCCGGCCGAGCGCCACGCAGGCGGAATCCGTGCGTGGCCGGTGACCCGCCCAGATGGGAGAGCCGTATTGCGAAGGTTGGTCGGCGGTATCCAGCACGTCCTTCACGCCCAGTGCGAGACCATGCAAAGGCCCCGATGGCCGCCCGGCGGCGCGCGCGGCATCGAGCGCCGCCGCCCGGCGCCGGGCCAGTGCCGGGTCCAGCCAGGCGAAGGCGCGGATCCCCGGCTCGCGCGCCGCGATGCGGTCCAGCAGCGCCTCGGTCAGCGCGGCGGCGGTCAGGCTGCCGTCGCGGAGGCGCCGCACGGCCTCGGTGGCAGGAAAATCGGCGAGCTCGGTCATGATCGGGGTCCCGGCAGGTGGCGGAATCGCGGCCGCGAGTTGAGCGCGAATGCGGGGTTTGAACAAATTCCCCCGCGCTGTGCGGCGCAGAAGCCGGATGGGCACAGGGGGGGCAGGACCGGCCGGCCGGCGCCCGGCCAGGCTCAGCTCCGTATCCGCCCGACCAGTTCCATGCCCTGCCCAGGCTTCGCCAGAACCACCCCCTCCCCGCTCGCCGGCACCACCCCGGTCAGCCCGGTGATGTTCACCTGGTGCGTCACCACCACCAGCGCCCCCGGACCCTGCCAGCCCAGCAGGATGCGCCGCGCCGCTTCCGTCCGCGCCGTCCCCTCCGCGCGCGCCTCGAAGAAACTGTTGAAGGCCGGCTCCACCCTGGCCTGACCAGGGAAGGCCAATTCCGCGGTGTCCACGCAGCGGCACCAGGCGGAGGTCAGCACCGCCCCGACATGCAGGCCCCGTGCCCGGAAGGCCTCGCCCAGCCGCCGGGCCTGCGCCCGCCCAGTCGCGTCCAGGTTCCGCTGGGTCGCGCAATCGCCGAGGCGCATCCGCTCCGGATCGCCCACCCCGGGCGCATGGGCATGGCGGAACAGTCCCATGCCGCCCTCGGCCAGCGCCGCCCAGGCCGCCGCCTCCCCACCATCCGCCGCGCCCGCGCCGGGCAGCAGCAGCGAGCCGCCGAGGGCCAGCACCGCCCGCCGCCCGGGCCGAGGCTCAGCGCGCCAGGTCATCGGCGCAGCAGAGTCCGATGAGAAGGGCGGAGACGCGGGTCGCCTTCCGCTGCCCGCACTCGGCCCGCGATGGCGTTCGACCTCTGCGCCCTGTGGGCGTGGGCAGGGGAAGGAGCAGGAGCGCAGTGGCGGGCGTCATGCTGCGGAATTCCGGGTATCGCGGGGCGGCCGGGCCTGGCGCCGCGCGGGGCGCTCATGCCTGCCCCGACGGCGTGCATGTATCGCGGCTGGTCCCGTCGGCAAGGGTCCGGCCGGTCACCCGGCCTTTCCGGGAAGGGCGCCCGCCACCACCCGTCCCGCCGGCACGCGGATCTCGCAGGCCAGCCCCGCGCTCTCCCAGCGGCATTTCAGCGCGCCGCCGAGCTGCCGTTCGACCGTCGTCTCCATCAGGCGGGAGCCGAAGCCGCGCCGCAGCGGCGGCCCCGGGATCGCTGGCCCACCCCGCTCCGTCCAGCGCAGCACCACTTCACCCTCGTCCGGCTCGAGGCTCCAGGCCACCTCCAGCCACCCCTCGGGGACCGAGAGCGCGCCATGCTTGGTCGCATTGGTCGCCAGCTCATGCACCACCATCGCCAGCGGCTGCACCGCATGCGGCGCGAGGGTGATCGGCGTTCCCCCGAGCCGGGCGCGCGGGCTGAACTCCATGGGTGCCGGCTCCGCAGCGCCGTTCGGCTTCTGCAGAAAGGCCGCCAGCTCGGACTCGATGATGGCGCCCAGATCGGCCGCCTCCCAACGCTGCCGGGCCAGCAGCGCATGGGCCCGCGCCAGCGCGGCGATGCGGCCCTCGATGGCCGCGGCATAGGCCTCCGGGTCGTCCTTCGGCGTCAGCCGCAGCGCGGCCTGCACCACCGCCAGGGCGTTCTTGGCGCGGTGGTCCACCTCCCGCGCCAGCAGCGTCCGTACCTCCTCGGCGCTGCGGCGCGCGGTGACGTCCTGCGCCACGCCGGCCACGCGCCAGGGCGGCCCCGGCCGGCCGTCGCCCGGCGGCCGCAGCGCGCCGCGGAGCTGCAGCCAGCGCAGCCCCCCCTCGGGCAGCAGCACGCGATATTCCTGCTCGAAGGGTCCACCCTGCGCCGCCAGCCGCTCCAGCGTCGCCGCCAGCGTGGCCCGGTCATCCGGATGCACCACCGTCAGCACCGCCGCAGGGTCGAGCGGCCCGTCCGGTGGCAGGCCATGCAGCGCACGCAGCGCTGCGCCCAGCGCCGGGCCGTGGCCTTCCGCCCCGCCGCCGGGACCGAATTCGAAGGCGACCACCCCGGCCGCCTCCTGCGCACGCCGCAGCCTGGCCTCGGCGGCCAGCGCCGCCGCCGCGTCCTGCATCGCGGCCTCGGCCCGCACGGCCGCTTCCTGCGCCAGCCGGGCCTGCAGGCGCAGTTCCAACTCATCCGCCGCCATGGCCGCCATGCTGCGAAGCCAGCGCCGCTGCGCGAGCGAAACGCCCGCGGGCCGGGGGCTGGAGGAAAGGACGCTGACCGTGCCGATGCACTCGCCACCGGGTGTCACGATCGGCGCGCCGGCATAGAAGCGGAAATGCGGCTCCCCCGCGACCAGCGGATTCTCCTGGAAGCGCGGATCGGCGCTGAGGTCCTCGATCACCAGCGCCCCCTCCCGCCCGGTTGGCAGGATGGTGTGATCGCAGAAGGCCTGTATCCGTGGCACCTCCCGGATCTCCACGCCGATGCGCGCCTTGAACCACTGCCGCGTCTCGTCGATCAGGGAGACGAGGCCGATCGGCGTGCCGAACAGGTCCCGCAGCAGCGCCGCGATCCGGTCGAAGGCGGGCTCGGCCGGTGTGTCGAGGATGGCGTAGCGCCGGAGCGCCAGGAGCCGCCGCGCCTCGCCGTCCGTCGGCGCCGCGGTTCCGTCGGGGTCGGCATCCCGGGGCATGTGGCGGTTCATGGTCGTACATCCCCGGGTGAGAAGGTGAGTTGCAACGCTCCCAACCGGCGGAGGTGGCCACGGCCGCAGCATTACCTGCGTCGCCCGCAGCGTGCCGCTCACGCCAAAGCGATATGGGTCCGGCGCATGACTCCCGTAGGCGACTGAGGCGCGCGCGCAACTCCCCTTTCCCCACCCCCTCGCCGACCCCACACTCCCCCGATGCCCGGCCCCATCCGTGTCGCCCGCAGCCCCGCCGGCGCCCTCACCTATGTCATTCCCTTCCCGCCCGAGCACCTGCCGCCCGTCCCACCAGCCGAGCTCCTCTCCGCCTGGTCGCTCGCCCGCCGCGCCGCCGCGCTGGAGCTCTGGGGCCCGCCGCGCCTGCTGCGCTTCGCCCGGCCCGGCGGCGACTCGACCGAGATCGCGATCGCCGACGCCGATGCCGGCTGCTGGGCGGAGGCGATCGATACGGCCGTCGGGCTCGGCACCCTGCCTGGCCTCGCCCTCTGCCTCCGCCTGCTGGCCCTCGTTGAAGTCCTGGCGCGGGTTCCGGCCCTCGCCCCGCTCTTTGACGTGACGCCGGACGGGATCGACCTGCACCCCGCCTTGCTCGATGCCGCGGCCAGCATGCCGCTCGATGCCGGGGCGAGGTTCGACGAGGCAGGGCTCCGGAGGCTATTGTCACGGCGGTTGCCGCCAGGCGCCGACCGGCGCCGTATTGCGTGAGATCCCGCCCATGACCCGCCCGCTGCCCCGCCTGCCCCGCCTGCCCCGCCCCGCCGCGCTCCTTGCAGCTCTGGTCCTGGTCGGCCTGGCCGCCTGCGCGCCGCAGGGGCGCGACCCGGCCATCTCCCCCGTCGCCGTCGCCCCCTCCCGCCCCGCCGTGCCAGCGGCGCCGGGCCAGACCTTCTCGGCACCGGCACCGAACCAGGCGGTGCGGGATCAGGCGGCGATCGCCGCCGCCTGCCGACGCGACGCCGACCGCATCATCACCATGCGCGACCGCGGCCAGCTGATGCGGGAGGACGAGCGCGACTCGCGCATCGGCTCGGAGGTGAGCATCTTTGCCCGGCGGGCGGAGACGGACCGGCTGGGCCGGATCTTCGAGCGCGACCGGCTGGCCGAGCAGTGCGTGCAGGAGAATACGCGGGCCGCACCGCAGCGCTGAGCGTGCCGACCACACCCCAGCCGGGGGGCACCGCCCCCCGGGCCCGCGCCAGGGGTCAGGCGGCCCCTGGACCCGGCCTGAGCTAATACTATGGCATCCTTCGGGGCTCTGGGACGGGCGCTGTCGCACCGTGATGCCCGGCTCTTCTTCTCGGCCTCGCTGACGGCCTGGACCGGCCTCTGGGTCCATCGGATCGCCGTCTCCTGGCTGGCCTGGGAGATGACGGGCAGCGCCTTGTGGGTCGGCATGGTCGCCTTCTGCGACCTGGCACCGGCCGTGGTCTTCAGCCCGATCGCCGGGGCGGTGGCGGACCGCATGGACCGCGTGAAGCTCACCATGGTCTCGCAGGGCGCCATCGCCGCCCAGGCCGCGATGGTCGCCGCCCTGCTCGCGGCCGGCCAGCTCACCATCGGCATCCTGCTGGCGCTGGAGGTGCTCAGCGGCATCGCCGCCAGCTTTTCCCAGCCGGCACGGCAAAGCCTGATGCCCGGCCTCGTCCCGCGCGCCGACCTGCCGGCGGCGGTTGCCTGCAATTCGCTCTGCTTCAACGTCGCCCGCTTCATCGGCCCCGCCATCGCCGGGCCGCTCATCGCGGTCGGCGGCGTGGTGCCGGCCATCATGCTGAACGCCCTCGCCTATCTCATCGCCACCTTCACCATGCCGCTGCTGCGGGTGGAGGCCGCCCAGCGCCGCGGCCATGCGCCGGAAGCCAGTGTCTGGGCGGACGCAATCGCCGGCTTCCGCTATGCCGGCCGCCATCCCGGCATCGGCCCGCTGCTGGCCTTCGCCGCCATTGCCGCCGTGCTGATGCGCGGCGTGCAGGAGATCCTGCCCCCCTTCGTCGAGCGCATCTTCCTCCGCGGACCGGACGGCCTGGCGATGCTCACCGCCTGCATCGGCATCGGCGCGCTCTTCTCCGGCCTGTGGGTGGCGAATCGCGGCCGGGTCGAGGGGACGACCCGGCTGGCGATCGGCGCGGTCGGCGTGCAGGCCCTCGCCACCATCGGCTTCGTCGCGACCGGCTGGTTTCCCTTCGCCCTGCTCTGCGCCGCGGTGATGGGCGGGGCCGGCTCGGTGCACGGCATCTCCACCCAGACCCTGGTGCAGAATGCCGCGGATCCGGCCATGCGCGGCCGGGTGCTGAGCCTTTGGGGCCTGATCACCCGTGCCTGCCCGGCGCTCGGCGCCCTCGCGCTCGGTGCCCTGGGGGAGATCTTCGGCCTGCGGGTCCCGACCATCCTGGCCATGCTGCTGGCCTTGGTGGTGCTCGGCTGGGGTCTGCACCGCCTGCCGGGCATGCGGCGGGTGCTGGAGGAACGGCGGGAGCCACCACCCTCGGCACGGTAACACCTCCGCGGTTTGTGATGCGCGCCGGCGTTGTGCCAGTGGCCGCCGTGGTCATACCGCTTCCGCGCGCCTGACGGAGCCCCCATGCACGATACCGCCCATGAGCACGGCCGGCTGTTCTTCGAACTGTACTGGCAGCTGGAATTCGCCGTGGTGGCGGAGCTCGGCAGCTATGACGTGAACGGCAGCCTGCGCGAGCATGCGCCGCCCGGCATCCGCTATGTGGGCTTCGACATGGAAGCCGGGCCGGGCGTGGATGTGGTGGTCGCCCCGGGCGCGCCGCTGCCCCTGCCGGATTGCAGCGTCGATGTCGCCGTCACCTCCTCGGCCTTCGAGCACGACATCGCCTTCTGGGACAGCTTCCTGGAGCTGATCCGCATCCTCCGCCCCGGCGGCCTGCTCTATGTCAATGCGCCGAGCAACCATACGGTCCACCGTTACCCGCTGGATTGCTGGCGCTTCTACCCGGATGCCGGCCAGGCGCTGTGCGAATGGGCGGCGCGCTGCGGCATTGGCGTGACCCTGGCCGAAAGCTTCGTCGGCAAACAGGGCGGCGAGGGCTGGTGCGATTTCGTTGCCGTCTTCCGCAAGGCTGCCCCGACGCCGCTGCGCCGCCGCGGTCGCATCGCCGACCGTGTGGGCGCGGTGAACATCCTGGACGGGGCCGAGGGCGGCCCCCCGCGCCGGGAGGCGGAGCGCGCCCAGACCGACGAGATGCTGGAGATCGCCGCGCTGCGTGCCACGCTGGCCGAGCGCGATGCGGCGCTGGCCGAGGGTGCGAGACAACTCGCGGAGCAGCAGGCGGAGAATGCCGCCCTCACTGCCCGCCTCGCCGCGCGTGAGCAGGATGTCGCCGCCTTCACCGCCCGCCTCGCCGCGCGCGATGGCGACCTCGCCGCGCTTGCCGCCCGGCTCGCCACGCGGGAGCAGGCGCTCGCCGCGCGCGAGGGCGAATGCGCCGGCCTTGCCGCCCGCCTGGCCGAGCGGGAGCGCGAGCTTGCCGGGCTGCGCGCCGCTCTCGCGGCAAGGGAGGAGACGATCGGCCGGCTGCATGCGGAGATCGCGGCCAGCGCTGCCACCCTGGCGGCGGCAGAGGGGCATCTGCGCAATGTCCTCGGCAGCCGGTCATGGCGCATGACGGCGCCGCTCCGCGCGGTCATCACCCGCCTGCGTCACTGAGACAGGCCGGATGCCGGCGAGCCAAGGACACGCCGCTGCATGCGCCAGGCAGGGGCTGCCCGGCGCGAGGCCCGCCGGCTGGAGCGGATTGCGTTCAAGGCTGCACGCCAGTCTGCTGCAGGTCATTGCTTGTCGTACAGTGTCACGCTCGCGGGCGCTCACGCCTGTCCGCGATCTGCTCTAGCCTCCTCGGCCAGAATCGAAGGATCGGGGACGCGATGCTGAAGGCCGGAATCGTGGGCATGGGCCGCTGGGGCCGCGTGCTGGTCGAGAGCGTGCAGCGCAGGAACGACGCCGGGCTGCGCTTCGTCGCCGGCAGCACCGGCACGCCCGCCAAGGCGCGCGACTGGGCGGCCGAGCAGGGCATCCGCCTGCAGGAGAGCTACGAGGCGGTGCTGGCCGATCCGGAGGTGGAGGCCGTCATCCTGGCCACGCCGCACAGCCAGCACGCGGCGCAGGTGATCGCGGCGGCAAAGCGCAGGAAGCATGTCTTCGTCGAGAAGCCCTTCGCCATGACCAAGGCGGATGCCGAGGCAGCGGTCGCCGCCGCGCGGGCGGCGGGCATCGTCCTCGCCCTCGGCCACAACCGCCGCTTCCTGCTGGCAACCGCCGAGATGAAGCGCCTGCTGGCCGAGGGCGCGCTCGGCACCGTGCTGCATGCCGAGGGGCATATCAGCGGCCCCGCCGCCGCCGGCTGGCGGGAGGGCATGTGGCGCGCCGACCGCGCCGAGAGCCCGCTCGGCGGCATGGGCGCCATGGGCATCCATATGGTGGACATGCTGATCAACCTGATGGGCCGCTTCGCCGAGGTGACGGTGCAGTCCCACCGCCGCGTCCTGCCGCATGTGGACGACACCACGGCGATGCTGGCCCGCTTCGCCTCGGGCGCGACCTGCAGCTTCGCCACCCTCTCCCTAGCGCCGCAGACCTGGCGCGTGGCGCTCTATGGAACCAAGGGGTCGCTCGAGATGCGCAGGCAGCAGCAGCTGGTCTTCGTGCCCGTCCCCGGCGAGGGTGGCGAGGCCTGGACGCGCGACTACCCGAAGCTGGATATCGAGGCTGCCGAGCTTTCGGCCTTCGCCTCCGCGGTGGCCGGCGGCCCGGCCTATCCCCTGCCGCTGGAGGAGGCGATCCATGGCGTCGCGGTGTTCGAGACCATGATCGGCGCCGCGGCCTCGGGCAGCAGCTACGCGGTGCCGTGATGCGGCGGCGCGGCCTCGCCTGCACGGCGGTGGCGCTGCTGCCAGGCGCGGCGCGCGCCTTCCGGCTGGAGCCCGGCCGCCCCCGAGCTGGCCGTGGCCCATGCCGCAGGCGCCTGCCGCGACGCGGCGCTGCATGCGGCAATTCGGGCGGAGGTCGAGGCCGCCTTCGGGCCGGCGCCGCTGCCGGAGGCGGTGGAGGAGCAGGAGCTGGGTCAGACCGCCCTTCTCGCCGCCCTGCTCGGCGGCTGCCGCGCGATGCGCATCCCCCTGCCCCGCCGCGGCCACAAGGCACTGGAACTGATGGGCGACCGCCTGGCCCTGACGGTCATGCTGAACACCGAGCCGGCGGTGGTCGAGGCGCGGCACGGCGCCATCCGCTATGCCGATACGGAGGCCGACCGGGTGCGGGAACGGGTGAACTGACCGCCGACCGGGTGTTTCCAGGCCGGGCGGGCCCGCGCTAGAACCGCCTCTCCCGCAACGGAGGGGTACCGCCGATGTCCAAGATCACCCGCCAGGGCAGCAATGCCATTCTCTCGACCTCGGTCGAGTACCACAATTTCGTCTTCCTGGCGGGCATCACCGCCGATGACCTCGCGAAGGACATCACCGGCCAGACGCAGGAGGTCATCGCCAAGATCGATCAGGCCCTGGAGAACAACGGCACCGACAAGACCCGCCTGCTCTCCGCCCAGATCTGGCTGAAGGACATCCGTGACCGTGACGCCATGAACAAGGTGTGGGTGAGCTGGCTGGGCGATGCCGGCCGCCCGGCGCGCGCCTGCGTTGAGGCCAATATGGCCGATCCGCGCCATCTGGTGGAGATCATGATCACTGCCTGCCGCTGAGGCAGGCCCGATTCAGGCGGTGCAGCCAAGCTGCACCGCCCAGCCCCAATGAGCGTTGCATTTCTGCCACCACACTGTTGCATGACTTTCCATTCTGTCGGAACCTAGGACAAAGTTCCGTTCACAGACCAGTAAGCGCCCCGCGAACCAGCAAATCACCTCTCATTTCGGCACATTTCAATCTGCCGGCTTGTCCCTTTGGACCACCCCTTGTTACCCGAGATGTCGCGATGTGCCTCTCCGTGACGCGAGCCAACGTACCGCCAGGGTACATGGCGAAGGCGGCAGGGGACCGGTCGCTGGGACAACAACGGGGACAGGGGATTTCATGCGCGTCTCGGGGACGACACTGGCCTTCTGTGCCCTCCTGGGTTCCGCTGTCACGGCGACTGAGGCGGATGCTGCCAGGACCAGGCAGGACCCGGGCTCCGCCACCGCCAAGCAGGCCGCCACCGCCCAGCACGGCCGTCAGGTGGCCGCACCACGCCGCGCCCGCATCCATGCCGCGAGCCAAGGCGGCATCTCCTGCGTTCCCTATGCGCGCAGCGTCACCGGCATGGCCATCTCCGGCAATGGCGGCGACTGGTGGTACAATGCTGCCGGCAGCTATGACCGCGGCCAGCGGCCGGAGCCGGGCTCGGTCATGGCCTTCCGCGCGACGGCCGGCATGTCCCGCGGCCATGTCGCCGTGGTCCGCCGCGTGATAGGCCCGCGCCATGTCCTGATCGACCACGCCAACTGGGGCGGCCCGGGCATCCGCAAGGGCACGGTCATGCAGAATGTCAACGTGATCGACGTCTCGGATCGCAATGACTGGACTGCGGTGCGTGTTCAGGTGGGGCATGACAGCAGCGCCTTCGGCCGCGTCTACCCGATCTACGGCTTCATCTACGACCGGCCGGATGGCGGCACCGGCACCGCCTATGCCGCGGCGCCCATGCAGCGCAGCCTGCGTTTCCAGGAAATGGCCGAGATGCCGGTGGGCGCCCAGCCCGTCTCGTTCCAGCGGCAGGGTACTGGCCCGCTGCGCAAACCCACGTCACAGCGCCCCCGCTAAGGGCAGCCGGCTGCTCCGGCAGCCAATTTCGGCGCTGCGCCTCCCCTTGCGCCGGGTGCACGCCATGGCACCCTGTTCCCATGACATGGTCCATCCTGGCCAGGGACCCGGCGACGGGTAAGCTGGGCGTTGCCGTTGCGACTCGTTTCTTCGCGGTCGGCGCGGTCTGCCCGCGCGTGGAGGGTGGCGTCGGCGCCATCGCCACGCAGGCGTTGGTGAATCCGCTCTATGCGCCTGACAGCCTGGCGCGGCTGCGCGCCGGCGAGCTGCCGGAGGCGGTGCTCGGCGCGCTGGTCGCCGCCGATGCCGGGCGGGAGCATCGGCAGCTCCACATCCTCTCGGCCGAGGGCCGGATCGCGCAGCACACCGGCGCCGCCTGCATCGACTGGTGCGGCAGCGTCTCGGCGCCGGATGTCTCGGTGGCCGGCAACATGCTGGCCGGGCCGCAGGTGCTGCAGGCGACGCTGGACGCCTACCGGGCGCATGCCGGCCAGCCCCTTGCGCTGCGGCTGATCGCGGCGCTGGAGGCCGGCGAGGAGGCGGGCGGCGACAGGCGCGGCAGGCAGTCGGCGGCGCTGCAGGTCGCCAGTCGCGACCCCTACCCGGATCTCGATATCCGGGTGGACGATCACCCCGACCCGCTCGCCGAGTTGCGGCGCCTGCACGCCGTGGCACAGGAGCGCTTCGTGCATCTCCGCCGCTTCCTGCCCGGCCGCGACCATCCCGGCGTCTTCGACCGCGCGGTGATCGAGGCGGCGATCGCCGCGGCAAGCCGCGCATGACCGCCCCGGTTCTTTCAGTGCAGGGCCTGACGGTGGACTTCGCCACCGATCGCGGCCCGCTGCGTGCGGTGGACGGCGTCTCCTTCTCCGTCGCGGCAGGGCAGACGCTGGCCATCGTCGGCGAGAGCGGCTGCGGCAAATCCGCCACGGCGCTGGCCATCATGGGGCTGCTGCCGCTAGGTGCGCGGCTCGGCGGCTCCGTCCGGCTGCTCGGCGAGGAGATGGTCGGCCGTCCCGCCGAGGCCTGGCGCGGCCGGCGCGGCCGCGACTTGGCGATGGTCTTCCAGGAACCGATGACCAGCCTCAACCCCGCCTTTACCGTTGGCGAGCAGGTGGCCGAGGCACTCCGGCTGCATGAGGGTCTCTCGCCCCGCGCCGCCATGGAGCGCGCGGTGGAGATGCTGGCGCGTGTCCGCATCCCGGATGCCGGCCGGCGCGCGCGGCAGTATCCGCACCAGCTCTCGGGCGGAATGCGCCAGCGCGTCATGATCGCGATGGCGCTGGCCTGCCGGCCGCGGCTGCTGGTCGCGGACGAGCCGACAACCGCCCTCGACGTCACGGTACAGGCGCAGATCCTGGCGCTGCTGGAGGAACTGCGGCGGGAGACCGGGACGGCCGTGGTGCTGATCACCCACGATCTCGGCGTGGTCGCCGACCATGCCGACCAGGTGGCGGTGATGTATGCCGGCCGCATCGCCGAGGTGGCACCGGCGGCGGCGCTCTTCGCCCGACCGGAGCATCCCTATACGATCGGGCTTCTGGGCGCGGCGCCCTCCATCGAAGGCGGCGCAGGGCGGCTCGCGAGTATCGAGGGGACGGTGCCCGATCTGCGCGCACCGCCGCCCGGCTGCCGCTTCGCATCGCGCTGTCCCTTCGCTGCCTCCGACTGCGCGAAGCAGCCGCCGCTCGCGCCCGTTGGTGACCGGCACCTGACTGCCTGCTGGCGCGCACCGCTCGATTCCCTGCTTGGGGTCTCCAAACCCCTCCCGCCAGGCCAGAACCTGGCCTGGACCGGTGAGGGTTCGCCGGCATGAGCGCGATCCTGGAACTCACCGATCTCGCCAGGCACTTTCCGGTGCGCGACGCCCTCGGCCGCGCGAAGGGCGCGGTGCGCGCCGTCGATGGCGTGTCGCTTTCCGTCCCGCAAGGCAGCGTGCTGGCGATCGTCGGCGAGAGTGGCTGCGGCAAGTCCACGCTCGGCCGCCTGATGCTGCGGCTGATCGAGCCCGATCGCGGCAGCGTCCGCTTCATGGGGGCGGATCTGCGCAGCCTCTCTCCACGCGCGCTGCGCGCCCGCCGACGCGACATGCAGCTGATCTTCCAGGATCCCTTCGCCAGCCTCGACCCACGCATGACGGTCGAGGATGCGATCGCGGAGCCACTCAGGCTGCATCAGGTGGTGCCGCGCGGCACAGAACGGGCGCGCGTCGCCGCCCTGTTGGAACGCGTCGGGCTGCGGTCGGACGCGGCGCGCCGCTGGCCGCATGAGTTCAGCGGCGGCCAGCGCCAGCGCATCGCCATCGCGCGGGCGCTCGCCAGCGGGCCAAAGCTGGTCATCGGCGACGAGCCGGTCTCGGCGCTCGACGTCTCGGTCCAGGCGCAGGTGGTGAACCTGCTGCAGGACCTGATCCGTGAGTTGGGCCTCACCTTCGTGCTGATCAGCCACGATCTCGGCGTGGTCCGCCACATCGCCGACCGGGTGGCGGTGATGTATCTCGGCAGGATCGTCGAGGAAGGCGCGACGGAGGCGGTTTTCGGCGCGCCACGGCATCCCTATACCCGCGCGCTGCTGGCTGCCGTGCCGGGGACCGGCGGCGGGGCGGCGCCGATCGAGGGCGACCCCCCGAGCGCGATCGCCCCACCTGCCGGCTGCCGCTTCCACACCCGCTGCCCCTTCGCCGAGGCGCTGTGCCGCGAGCAGGAGCCGGAGCTCATCGGCGGCAGCCATGCCGCCGCCTGCCACCTGCAGGACCGCCTGCCCCCCGCGCCGCCTTTGCGGGAGCGCGACACCGGCGGCGAGCGCCTGCGCCGCCTGCAGGCCTATTTCGGCGCGCCCGCGCCGCAGCACCAGCCAGAGACGACCGGGACCGAGGCATGATGAAGAAAACCGCCCTCGCGGCGCTCGCCGCGCTTTCCCTGACCGCCACCGCGGCGCAGGCCCAGAACCTGCGCATCGGCCTGCGCGAGGACCCCGATATCCTCGACCCGACGCTGGCCCGCACCTTCGTCGGCCGCATCGTCTTCGCATCGCTTTGCGACAAGCTCTTCGATATCAACGAGAAGCTGGAGGTCGTGCCGCAGCTCGCCACCGGCTATCGCTGGGAGGATCCGAAGACCCTGCTGATCACGCTGCGGGAGGGCGTGACCTTCCATGACGGCGAGGCGATGGACGCCGAGGCGGTGCGCTACTCCCTGAACCGCCACCTGACGCTGCAGGGCAGCTTCCGCCGCGGCGAGATCAACATGATGGAGGCGGTCGAGGTGGTGGACCCGAAGACAGTCCGCATCCGGCTGAAGGGTCCCTCCGCCCCGTTCCTCTCGCAGCTCACCGACCGCGCCGGCATGATCGTCAGCCCCAAGGCAGCCGAGGCGGCAGGGCGGAGTTTCGGGACCAAGCCCATCTGCGCCGGTCCCTACCGCTTCGTGGAGCGGGTGGCACAGGACCGCATCGTGGTGGAGCGCTTCCCGGGCTACTGGAACACCCAGGCCATCCACATCCCGCGGATCACCTACCTGCCGATTCCGGACAACACGGTACGCCTGGCCAACCTGCAGTCCGGCGCGCTGGAGATGGTGCAGACCATCGAGCCGGACGACATCAAGACCGTGCAGCGCAACTCGCGCCTCAGGGTCGTCACCTATGACGAGCTCGGCTACCAGGGGATCACCATTAATATCGGCAACGGCCCGCGGGCGCAGACGCCGATGGGGCGCGATGCGCGCGTGCGGGCGGCCTTCGAGCTGGCGATCGACCGCAACGCCATCAACCAGGTGGTCTATGAGGGCGTCTTCACCCCGACCGCGCAGCCGGTGCCGCCCGGCAACCCGCTGCATGTGAAGGAATTCCAGCCCCAGGCGCGGGATGTGGACACCGCGCGAGCCCTGCTGCGCCAAGCCGGCATCACCACGCCCGTACAGGTCGAGATGACCGTGCCGAACAACCCGGACCTCCGCCAGGTGGGCGAGGTGATCCAGGCCATGGTGAAGGAGGCGGGCTTCGAGTTGAAGCTGAACACGATGGAGTTCGCTTCCTCCCTCCAGGCCGCCGCCCGCGGGGAATTCGAGACCTACCTCGTCGGCTGGTCCGGCCGCGTCGATCCGGATGGCAATAGCTGGACCTTCATCCACACCAATGGCGCCCAGAATGACGGCAAGTACTCCAACACCGAAGTGGACAAGCTGCTGGACGCGGCGCGGGTGGAGCAGGATGCGGCGAAGCGGCGCGCCCTCTATGGCGAGGCCTGGCAGATCGCGATCCGCCAGGACCGGCACCGCGTCTATCTCTGGCACCGCAAGAACATCGTGGCGCATAGCGCGCGGCTGCAGGGCTTCACGCCCGTCGCGGACGGGCTGATCCGGCCGCAGGGCCTCAGGCTGCAATAGCATGGCGCTCTGGCTTCTGCGGCGGCTGGGGCAGATCCTGCCCACGCTGCTCATCCTCTCCGTCCTGATCTTCGGGCTGCAGCAGCTCATGCCCGGCGATCCCGCGCTGATCCTGGCCGGGGAGGAGCGTGGCGATCCGCAGGTGCTGGCGCAGATCCGGGCCGAGCTCCGGCTCGACCGCCCCCTGCCGGAGCAGTACCTGCACTGGATCAGCCGGGTCGCGGTTGGCGATTTCGGCTTTTCCTGGCGCATCCGGGAGCCGGTGGGCGCGCTAATTCTCACGAAGCTGCCGGTCACCTTCCAGCTCGCGGTCATGGCCTTCGTGATTGCCGTCGTCATCGGCGTGCCGGCCGGCATCCTCTCCGCCGTGAAGCGCGATACGCCGGTGGACTGGGTGACGAACGCCATTGCGCTGTTCGGCATCTCCACGCCGAATTTCTGGCTCGGGATCATGCTGATCCTGCTGTTCAGCGTGCAGCTCGGCTGGCTGCCGCCCTCCGGCTACGTGCCGCTCAGCGAGGATCCGGTGCAGTCCCTCGCGACGACCATCATGCCCGCCTTCGTGCTCGGCAGCGGCATCGCCGGCGTGCTGATGCGGCACACGCGCGCGGCGATGCTGACGGCCCTGAGCCAGGACTATGTCCGGACGGCGCGCGCCAAAGGTCTCTCGGAGCGAGTGGTCGTGGCGAAGCACGCGCTGCGCAATGCACTGATCCCGGTGGTGACACTTGGTACCATCGAGTTCGGCCGTCTGCTGGCGGGCGCGGTGCTGACCGAGCAGATATTCACCATCCCCGGCTTCGGCAAGCTGATCGTCGATGCGGTGTTCAACCGCGACTATCCCGTGGTGCAGGGCGTGGTGCTGGCGACCGCGCTGGTCTTCGTGCTGCTGAGCCTGGTGGCGGATCTGCTCTACATGGCCATCAATCCGCGGCTGAGGGCGGCATGAGCGCGACGACAATGGGCGCCACCGGACGGGGCGAGAGCCCGACCCGCCGTGCGGTCCGGCGCTTCCTGCGCCACAAGCTGGCTGTCTTCGGGCTGGCGGTGATCCTCCTCTTCGTCCTCGCCGCCGTCGCGGCGCCCTGGCTGGCGCCGGCCGATCCGCTGCAGACCTCCTGGTCGGCGATCCGCAAGGCCCCCTCCCTGGCGCACTGGTTCGGCACGGACGAGAATGGGCGGGACGTGCTCTCCCGCGTGCTGTATGGCGCGCGGGCCTCGTTGCTGGCGGGCGTTGTCTCGGTGCTCGTCGCGCTGCTGATCGGCGTGCCGATCGGGCTGCTGGCCGGGCTGGCGGGCGGCTGGACGGATACCGTCATTTCCCGCATCGCGGATGCGATGCTCGCCGTGCCATTCCTGATCCTGGCGATCGCGCTGGCAGCCTTCCTGGGCCCGGCCCTGGAGAATGCCATGCTGGCGATCGCCATCACCGCCTCCCCCGTCTTCGTCCGGCTCGCGCGCGGCATGGCAATGGAGGCGCGGGCGACGGATTGGGTGGAGGCGGCGCGGGCCCTGGGCAACCCGCCCTGGCGGCTCGGCCTTGTCCATGTCCTGCCGAACATCATCCCGCCGCTGCTGGTGCAGGCCACGCTCTCCATAGCGGAGGCGATCATCGCCGAGGCCTCGCTCTCCTTCCTGGGCCTCGGCCAGCAGCCGCCGGAGCCAAGCTGGGGCAGCATGCTGAACAGCGCGCAGCGCTTCCTGACCCAGGCGCCCTGGCTGGCGGTCTTCCCGGGGCTGGCGATTTTCCTCGTGGTGCTGGCCTTCAACCTGGTGGGCGACGGGCTGCGCGACGCGCTGGATCCGCGGAGCGATCGGCGATAGGGCGGACCGCGGGGCGCGTGAACGTCCCGGAGGGTGAATCTCCTCTGCAGGCAGTGGGCTACAGCGGATTGGTGTTCATGCATGAACGCAATCCGCTGTAGCCGGCCAGGCTCAACGGCTCCAGGGCATCGTCATGGCCAGATCAGGCACCCACCTGGCGGGCCTGGCCACTTCGCCCCCTATCGGTCCCGCCTTGCCCGCAGCGCCCCGTCCAGCATCAGCAGCAGCACCGTGAAGACGATCAGCAGCACCGCCACCGCTGCCATGGTCGGATCGAGATTCTCGTTGATGCCGTCCCAGATCTTGCGCGGCAGGGTGAAGACCTGACGGCTGGCGATGAACAACACCAGCACCAGTTCGTCCCAGCTATGAATGAAGGCGAAGATGGCGCCGGAGGCGATGCCCGGCATGATGCGCGGCAGGATCACCCAGCGCAGCGTCTGCGAAAGGCTGGCCCCCATCCCGCGCGCCGCCTGTTCGAGCCGTGGGTCGAAGGCGGCCAGCGCAGTGGAGACGGTGATTACCACATAGGGGATGCCGGTCACGCCATGGGCCAGCGTGACCCCCATAAAGCGGTCCAGCAGGTCCAGCGTCCCGAACCAGCGATACAGCCCTATGGCATAGACGATGGAGGGAATGATGAGCGGCAACAGCATCATCGCCCGCACCAGCTCCGTGCTGCGCCGCCCCAGGCGCCAGCAGCCGATGGCGCAGAGCGTGCCGGCCGCGACTGCGATCAGGGTGGAGGCGACCGCGATCCAGAGGCTCTGCCAAATGGCGCCGAGCCAGGCCTCGGAGGTCAGCAGGTTGGCATAGTGCCGAAGGCTCAGACCTTCCTTGGGTAGCGAAAGGTAGCGCCGGTCGGTCAGCGAGACGGGAATGACGATGCTGATCGGCAGGACGAGATAGATGACCGTCGCCCAGGCAATGATGCGGGCGAAGGGCCCGGAGGCGTGGCCTCCCATCAGTGCCCTCCCCCGAAGAGCCGCCTGAGATCCACGATGCGCGAGAAGATGACAAGGGTGACCAGGATCGCCGCCACCAGCACCGTCGCCAGCATCGCGCCCATCCCCCACCGCACCAGGTCCAGGATCTGCAGCTTGATCCATTCCGCCGCCATCAGCGTCTTGCCGCCGCCGAGGATCGCCGGCGTGATGTAGAAGCCGAGGGAGAAGATGAAGACCAGCACGCCCGCCGCCACCAGCCCGGGCGCGGAGAGCGGCAGGAAGACCCGGCGGAACACCCCGAAGCGAGAAGCGCCAAGCCCCCTCGCCGCCGCCAGCAGCCGCGGGTCGATCTCCTTCATCGCCGCCAGCATCGGCAGCACGGCATAGGGCACCATGTAATGCACCATGCCGACGACGATGCCGAACTCGTTCCAGACCAGGCGCAGCGGCTCCTCGATGACGCCGATCGCCTGCAGGCCCTCATTCACCAGCCCCTGCCGGCGCAGCAGGGTCACCCAGGCGAAGGCGCGCACCAGCACCGATATCCAGAGCGACACCAGCACGGCCAGCAGCCACCAGCGCTGCGCCCGCGGCGTGGCGACATAGGACAGGGCATAGCCCAGCAGGAGCGCGACAGCGGTGGTGATGAGGCAGATGCGCAGCGTCGTGCCGCTCACCCGCTGCACGCCGGCATTGGGCAAGAGGCGTTCGTAATTTCCGACCCCTGGCACCGGCTCGGTCACGGAGATCGCCAGCACCTGCAGGATCGGCACGACATAGACCACCGTCATCAGCAGGAAGGCGGGCAGGAGCAGCCCATACCAGCCGGCATCGTGCGGGAGGCCGAAGCGGGCGCACCGCGTCGCTTCGGCCAGGGACAGCGCCGATGCGTCACGCAGCATCGGCATCCTCCAGCACCGGGACGGCGGCATCGGCGGCCCAGCCCAGGCGGACCGGCAGCCCTTCCCTTGGCGCAATCGGCGCCCGCCAGGCCGGCAGCGCGACGCGGATCTCGCCGAGGTCGCGCGTGCGCACCGCCAGGCTGTAGCCGGCACCGAGATAGGCCCAGGCGGCGATCGTGCCCTCCACCTCGTTCTCCGCCCCCTCCTCCTCGGCCAGCAGGGCGATCTTTTCCGGGCGCAGGGACAGCAGCGCCGGCGTGCCGGGGGCGAGATGGGCGCCATCCACCGCCTGCACCAGCCGCGTTGCGCCGGCCTGCAGCGCCATGCCGTCCGGCCTGACCTCCCGCACGGTGCCGTGCAGAAAGTTCGACTTGCCGAGGAAGTCGGCGACGAAGCGGGTGCGCGACTGCTCGTACAGCACCTCCGGTGCGCCCATCTGGACCAGCCTGCCGTGGTTTAGGATGGCGACCTGGTCCGAGAGCGAGAGCGCCTCCTCCTGGTCATGGGTCACGTTGACGAAGGTGTGGCCGATACGGCGATGCAGCGCCTTCAGCTCCTCCTGCAACTCGGCCCGCAGCTTCTTGTCGAGCGCCGAGAGCGGCTCATCCAGCAGCAGCAGGGCCGGGTCGAAGACC
>JAESGY010000334.1_pt1 | contig 26030 bp, 22 predicted proteins | sample 9269841 | NCBI WGS metagenome assembly JAESGY01 (sample SAMN17022865, study PRJNA683097) | algae metagenome | isolation source: Spirirestis rafaelensis WJT71-NPBG6 and co-occurring heterotrophs from... | place: USA: Pinto Wells, Joshua Tree National Park, Colorado Desert, CA | collected 2006-08-15
TCCGGCATATGCGCAGCCTGTCCAGACGGCCACAGCGGATCCGCGCCATATTCCGGCATCCGCAGTTCCGCTACGCTGCATAACCAAGATGTTGGGGGCCGGATCAATAAATGGAAAACCGCCAGCGAGAATTCGATCGTGTTCCATCATTTGGTGCAGGAGCGTCCATGCCTGGCAGCTTGGCACGACATATAGAGCAGATCGCGGGAAGCCGTGAACGGCCGGGTACGTTGACCTGCTCGAAACACAAAGAGCTACAGCGGAACACTCTTCTATCTCGAACCCACTCCACTGTGGCCCTGCCGATGCGCTGGACGGCTCTGGCGGGAACCTTCCCGGACGGTCTGAGCACTGAGTATGTTCGTGTCCACTCACGGCGGTGACGTTGAGCTCAGCGTGTGCGGCGTTGGAGATTGCTGGGCGGCGGGCACTGTGGGGCATGGGCCCCGTTGGTCACGGCCCGGCCGGGTGGCAGCGAAAGGCGAAGCCGCGGAACAGCACGGCGTGCGGGCAGGCGGCGAAGGCGATGCGGACCTGGCTGGCGGTCTCGATGATCCGGCCCGCGACCTTGAGCAGGTGCAGCTGGAGCCTGGTCCTGCCCCGCCTTCACGCCTCTTCCGCAGGAAGCGTGACTCAGATGGCGAGGAGCACGCGGCGCCGGAGAAGGTCGAAGCTGCTCCGTCCGAAGGTCTGCCGTTTCAGCGTCGTCAGCTTGCCCACCGGTCCCTCCGCTTGCTCGCTCCTTGATGACATGATGAGCGTGGCGGCAAGGCGGCGTGCCGAAGCAGGATCTTCCCTTTTTCGGCTGCAACGGTCGAGTCATCGCGGAATCAAGGCTACGCAGCCTTCAGTCTGAACCGCAACGGCGCATGCGCCCGAATGGCACCGAAGGGCTGTGGCAAAGCGGTTATCCGGATGGCGAGGCTCCGTATCCCACGGCACATTCCGTCGTTGCGCGCATCTCGCACCGCAATCTCTATGCCGGTACCGCAGAGCGCGTCGCATCGACCGCTGATAGCCCCGCGACCCTGGCGGTAATTCAACAAGGTACCTGCGCCAGACAACTGCCTCGCTGTACTGGCGCGATTTGCGGCAGGCTCTGCGCATCACCTCGGCAGCGTAGCGGCTCACAGCGCCCGAACGCCGCGCTTTCTGTCCTGGCACGGTGCTTGCTGCATCAACGGGCAGCGCAGCGCCGCAGCCGCGGCAGCTTCGGTAGGCGTGCCATCGTCATCCAGACAGGAGCGGCGGGCGAAGCCACATTGCCCGCTCGCGGAGGGCAAACGCGATGTGTGATCGGTATGGAGCCACGATCCTCCCCGACTTCGCGACCATTGGCCGGGCTGCCAAGGCCAAGCGCCGCGGCGTGATGCGGGCGACCGCCGCCAGCGTCCTCACCTTCGCGGCCGGCTTCGGTGGAGCGGCGCATGCCCAGGCCCGCGGAAGCCTCAAATCCACACACGGAACCGGCTTCTGCAACCTCAACCTCTTCCTCGCCCATTCCCTGCAGATGGCGAAGGAGGACGGGTTGGAAATCCAGTTCATCAACACGCCAACCTTCGCCGAGCAGGTGACCTTCCTCGGCATGGGCCAGGTGGATCTTGGCCTGATGCCCTACACCTCCTTCATCGCGCTGTTCAATGCCGGCGCACCGGTGAAGATCATCGCGGGCGGTGGCGTGGAAGGCTGCGCGATCGTCGCCCGCCCGGGCCTAACCACGCCAGCGAGCCTGAAGGGAAAGACGCTAGGCACCTTCCAGCTCGATACGCTGGAGGTCATGCCCTATGACTACCTGAAGAAGCACGGAATCAGCTTCCGCGACGTGAAGGTCCGCTACATGGGCAACACGCCGGAGGCAGTGGAGGCCTTCAAGGCCGGCGCCATCGACTGGATCTGCACCATCGAGCCGTACGCCACCGCGCTGGTGAACGACGTGCCGGGTGCGACCATGCTGTCCGACGGCCGCGACATCTACGGCCCCGGCTATACCGACTGCGTGCTGGCCTGTCGCGCCAGCCTGATCCAGCAGAACCCGGCGGCGCTCAAGGCCGTGATCAAGGGCATGATGCGCGCCCAGCTCATGGCGGAGACCAGACAAGCCGAGACGCTGCAACGCCTTGTCGGCACCTACTACAAGACCAGTATGGCGAATGCGCAGATCGCCATGTCGAAGCAGCCGGCGGTGGTTGATGCCCGCAGCCAGACCGATTTCATCCTGGGCCGCACCGATAGCCTGATGGAGATGGGCTATATCAGGAACAAGCCGGGCCGCGACGCCATTGACTGGAGCCTGCTGGAACAGGTGATCGCCGAGAACAGGGAACTCTACGGCCAGCTCAAGCACAAGTCGGCTTGAGGTTGGCCATGGGTACGCAAGCTTTGGGGGCGGCTGCCGTGCCGCGCCCGACAGGCCGGGCAGCGGCTCTCGGCCTCTCACCAGGCGCACGGGCGGCACTCGCCCGCTTTGGCTGGGCCGTGGTTTCGGTCGGCATCTTCGTCGGGATTTGGGAGCTGTTCTGGCTCCTCGGCTGGGCCGACCCGAAGCTGCTGCCGCCGCCGCATATCTTCCTGGGCAACATCCCGGACCAGGCGCGCTTCTTCAACACCGCGACACGCTGGCAGATCGGGATGAACCCGGCCGACGGCCCCTCCCCCTATGAGGCCGTGGCGATCACCATCGGCGCGACCTCCTTGCGTGTCTTCGTCGGGCTGACGATCGCGGCGGTGCTTTCGATCAGCATCGGGGTGCTGATCCGCTATTTCGGGCTGCTCGAGAAGCTGGTGCTGCCGACCATCACCCTGCTCTCGCCGGTCTCCCCCATTTCCTGGCTACCGGTGGCGATCTTCATCTTCGGCATCGGCAACGCGCCGGCGATCTTCATGGTGGTGGTCGCGCTGTTCTTCCACATGGTGCTGTCCACCATCAGCCAGATCGACAATGTCAACCGCAACTTTATCAACGTCGCCCGGACCATGGGCGCCTCCAAGCGGCAGATCTATGGGCGGGTCATCGTCCCGGCCATCCTGCCGCAGCTTCTCATCGTGCTGCGGCTCAATCTCTTTGGCGCCTGGATGGTGGTGCTGGTCGCCGAGAGCACGGGCGTCGGGTTCGGCCTCGGCCAGGTCATCATGATGGCGCGGAACACCTTCAACCCATCGCTGGTGTTCTTCACCATCGCCCTGATCGGGCTGCTGGGCTTCCTCTCGGACTGGGTGCTGCGGCTGGTGCAGAAACGCATCCTCTATTGGGTGCCGGAAACGGGAGGGGTGCTGCGTGGCCTCTGAGACCTATGCCGCCTGGTCCTCCCAGGATGCGGTCGTCTGCCGCGGCATCGGCAAGACCTGGGCAGAAGGCACCGCGCGGGCGCATGAGGCGCTGCGCGACATCGACCTCGACATTGCGCCGGGCGAGTTCGTGGTGCTGCTCGGCCCTTCGGGCTGCGGAAAGTCCACCCTCCTCTACCTCATCGCGGGGCTGGAGACGCAGACTGCGGGCCATATCTGGGCCTTTCGCGATCCCGTCGAGGGTCCCTCCCCCAACCGGTCCCTGATTTTCCAGGAAACCTCGCTCTTTCCCTGGCTGACGGTCTGGCAGAATGTCTCCTTCGGATTGTCGATCCGCGGCACGCCGGAAGCCGAGCGGCGGGCCGTAGCGAAGGAGGCACTTGCCCGGGTTGGCCTCGCCGAGGCAATGGACAAGCGCCCCGACGAGCTCTCGGGCGGCATGCGGCAACGCGTGGCGGTCGCGCGGGCGCTCGCCATGCGCCCCAAGGTTCTGCTGATGGATGAGCCCTTTGGGGCGCTCGATGTCCAGACCCGCGCCAAGATGCAGGACTTCCTGCTGGATGTGTGGCGGGACAGCGGGGCCTCGGTGCTCTTCGTGACGCACCATATCGATGAGGCCGTGGCGCTGGCCGATCGGGTGGTGATCTTCACCGCCCGCCCTGGCAGGATCAAGAGCATCATCCCGGTGGACCTGCCGCGGCCGCGCAACCCCTTCTCGCCGGAGGGCGAGGCGCTGCGCAGGCTGCTGACCGCTGAATTGCAGAGCGAGGTGGACCGCGCCTTCGCCGAACAGGAAGCCCTGGCGGCGGGCTGAGCCCCGGCGCCTTTTCAATCGACAAACGAGGAAGCCCGGCCATGGCCGTGTCCCTGGTGCGCAGCCGCGCCATGATCACAAAGACTCTCTCCGCAACCGAGTGGGAGGAGATCCCCGACGGGGCCGTCCTGCAGGAGGATGGCATCATCACCGCGGTCGGAACCTATGAGGACCTGCACACCAGGCACCCTTCCGTGCCGGTGATCGGCACGGGCAAGGAGATCCTGCTGCCGGGCTTCGTCAACGGCCACCACCATGTCGGCCTGACGCCGGTGCAGCTTGGCTCCCCCGACATGCCGCTGGAGCTTTGGTTCGTGACCCGCATGGTGGCGCGCAACCTGAACCTCTATCTCGATACGCTCTACTCGGCTTTCGAGATGATCAGCTCCGGAATCACCACGGTGCAGCATATCCATGGTTGGATGCCGGGCACCCTGCCGCAGGTGGAGGCGCTCTCGAACGATGTCATCCGCGCCTACGAGGATATCGGCATGCGGGTGTCCTACTGCTTTGCGCTGCGCGACCAGAACCGGCTGGTCTACCAGGCGGACCAGGATTTCGTGGCGAGCCTGCCGGCCGAGCTGAAAGGCCCCATGCAACGCTGGTTCGACCGCTTCAAGATGGGGCTGGAGGAGAGCTGCGATCTCTTCCGCAACCTGCACCGGGCGCACAACGACAAGCGCCGGGTGAAAATCCAGCTTGCGCCGGCCAATCTGCACTGGTGCTCGGACGCGGCGCTGGCGGCGCTGGCGGACCTCTCCCGCACCTATGACGCGCCGATGCACATGCATCTGGTGGAGACCGCCTATCAGAAGGAGTATGCCAAACGCCGCGGGGGCGGTACCGCGGTGGACTATATCGAGTGCTTCGGGATGCTCGGATCGAACCTGACGCTCGGCCACGGCGTCTGGCTGAACGAGAGCGACATCCAGAAGGTCGCGGCGAGTGGCACCTGCATCTGCCACAACTGCTCCTCCAATTTCCGGCTACGCTCCGGCGTTGCGGCACTGAACCGGTTCGAGGCAGTCGGGATCAACACCGCCATCGGCCTGGATGAAGCCGGGATCAACGACGACCGTGACATGCTGCAGGAAATGCGGCTGGTGCTGCGCGCCCATAGGGTGCCTGGTATGGGGGAGAGCGAGGTGCCGGGCATGGCGCAGGTGCTGCGCATGGCCACTATCGGTGGCAGCCGCACCACCCCCTACCGGGAAACACTGGGAACGCTGGAAGTTGGTAAGGGCGCCGACCTGTCGCTGATCGACTGGCAGAGCGTTTCCTATCCCTTCCTGGATGAGTTGACCCCGACCCTGGATGCGGTGATCCAGCGCACCAAGGCCAGCGCCATCACGACCGTGATCTGCGATGGTGAGGTGATCTACCGGGATGGCAAGTTCACCCGGGTGGACAGGGACAGCGCGCTGAAGGCGCTGCATGACGATCTGGCCAGGGCGCTCTCGGATGATGAGGTCGAACGACGGAAGCTCTCCAAAGCCCTGCTGCCGCATGCGAAGCGCTTCTATGCCAACTACTTCGACCCGGCGCAGCACGAGCCCTTCTACCGGCCAAGCTCGCAGGTTTGAGCGGCCGCATGACGCCCTGGCATCAACCGCCTGACGAGCTGGTGCAGTTTTCTTAACCTGGCCGGTTCCGCCCGCGGCCGCCAGGTCATGTGCGGCGCGCGGGAGGAGGTGGTGGGCAGGCTGCGGGAATGCTCCGGCTGCCATGCTGGCGTTGGTTCCAGTGTCCTGCCCACCCGGTTTCCCCGCGCCCTCGCCGAGTTTATGGCCCAGGCCGTGCCGGTTCTGCGGCGTGGCCTGTTCCGCAGGGACCAAACAGGCAGTCCGACAGTCTAGACGGCGCGGATCCAGCCCCCATCGACATCCAGAATGGCACCCTGGACGTAGCCGGCCTCCGCGCAGGCGAGGAAGGCGACCACGGCGGCGATCTCCTCCGGCTCGCCGAAGCGGGCGACGCCGGTCGCCTTCGCCAGCGCGGCCGCGGCGGCAGCCTCTTCCAGCCCCTGTTCCTGCATGACGGTGGCGATGCGGCCGGTCAGCCGGTCTGTCCGGATGCTGCCGGGGTTGATGCAGTTCACCCGCACGCCGTCCTGCACACCCCGGTCGGCCAGCGCCTTGGTCAGGTTCATCAGCGCGGCATTGACCGAGCCGCCGATGGTGAAATCCGCGCTGGCGATCTTCCCGCCAGCGCCGGCAACATGCACCACGCTGCCCTGGGTGGCCTTGAGATGCGGCCAGGCGGCGCGGGTTAAGCGCACGGCGGCGAAGAACTTGCCGGCATAGCTGTCCATCCAGGTGGCATCGTCGAGCGCCAAAAAGTCGCCGCGCCGGGTCGCGCCGGCGCTGTTCACCACCAGATCCAGCCGGCCGAAGGCCTCTACCGCCCGGGCCACCGCGGCGGCGGGGGCAGCCGGATCGCGCAGATCGGCCGGGAAGCCGACCGCGCCCGGCTCGTCGCATCCGCCGCGCGCCGTGCCGAGCACCTGCATCCCTTCCGCCACCAGCCGCGCGACGATGGCCCGGCCGATCCCCTTGCTGGCGCCGCTCACCAGCGCCGCCTTGCCCTTCAGCCCGCGATCCATGCCCCTACTCCACCCTGATGCCGGCGCTGCGGATCAATGCCTCGGTCCGCGTCATGTCGGTTCGGAGGAAGGCAGCGAAATCGGCAGGCGTGCCGCCCACGACCTCCGCCCCCAGATCAAGCAGCTTCGCCCGCCCCTCCGGCGTGCCGACGATGGCCATGATCTCATGGTTGATGCGCTCCACCACCGGCGCCGGAATGCCGGCGGGGCCGATCATCGCGTACCATTCGGAGACGGCGAAGCCAGGGAAGGCAGTCTCGGCAATGGTCGGCAGGTCCGGCGCATAAGCCTGCCGGGTTGCCGCGGTCACCGCGAGCGGCCGCACCTGGTCGCCCCGCACGAAGGGCAGTGTGGAACTGGCATTGCCGAACATGAGCTGGAGATTGCCGGCAACGAGGTCCGTCAGGGCCGGACCACCACCACGATAGGGCACATGCACCATCTGGATGCCGGCTGCCTGCGCGAAGAGTTCACCAGAGAGATGGACCGAACTGCCGATGCCCGGGCTTCCGTAGGAGAGCCGGCCGGGATTCGCCCGCGCATGGGTGATGAGGTGGGCGACGCTATGAATGGGCATCGCTTTGTTGACCACGAGGATATTGGCGACGTTCGCCAGATGGAGGATGGGCGTGACGTCGTCGATGGGGTGATAGGGCTGGCGGGTCAGCAGCGCCTGGGTGATCAGCGTGCTGATGCTCATGCAGATCGTGTGGCCGTCCGGCGCCGCACGCAGCGTTTCCACCACGCCGACCGCGCCGTTCCCGCCGGTGCGGTTATCGATCACGACGGACTGGCCGAGTGCCGCTGCCAGTGGGGGCGCCAGGTAGCGCCCCAGGATGTCCGTGGTGCCGCCGGGCGGGAAGGGAATGACCATCCGGATCGGCCGGCTGGGCCAGGCGGGTTGGGCCCTCAGCAGGGACGGCGCGGCCAGGCCGGACATGGCCAGCGCCGCGAGCACGCCGCGTCGTTGCATTCTCGTCGCCTCCCGTAGCGATCGGGCGTACCATTCCACGGCCGGGGCAGCGGCGCAAAGGGCTGGCAGCGAGCATGCGATCGGCTATGCCGTCCCGGTCCAGGAACAACGAGGCAGCCCGCCATGCCCGAACCCACCGCCTCAGAGGCACTCGGCTGCTTTGTCGCCGGCTCCGATTGGCGCGACATCCCGCCTGCGCTGCGGCATGAGGCGAAGCGCTCCCTCCTCAACCATATCGGCTGCGCCCTGGGTACGGCGCGGGATCCGGCAATGCGGACGGCGGTGCGGGTGATGCAGGGGCTGGGCGGCGCGCCAGCGGCGACAGTCTTCGGGCAGGACACGCGGCTGGACCCCATGGGCGCGGCCTTCGTGAACGCCGTCGCCGCCAACCTGCTGGACTATGACGACACGCATCTGAACACGGTCATCCACCCCGCCGCGCCGGTCGCCCCGCCGCTTTTCGCCCTCGCGGAGCAACGTGGGCTCCCCGGCGCCGGGGTGCTGCATGCCTTTCTGCTCGGCGGCGAGGTCGCCTGCCGCATCGGTAATGCCGTCTCTCCCGGCCATTATGGGCGGGGCTGGCACATCACCTCCACCTGCGGCGGCTTCGGGGCCGCGGCGGGCTGCGCAAGGCTGCTCGGCCTCTCCGCCGGGCAAACTGCCCACGCGATTGGGATCGCCAGCAGCCAGGCGGCGGGAACGGTCGAGAACCTGCCCTCGGCCGCCAAGAATGTCAGCGTCGGAAGTGCCGCGCGGCATGGGATCATGGCGGCGCTCTTCGCGGCCGAGGGCTGGCAGGCCGCCCCGGCCGCGATCGAGGGCCCGCTCGGCTGGGCGCGCGCCAGCGGCGACGTACCGGATCTGGCGGCAATTGCCGAAGGGCTCGGCGAGCGCTGGGAGATCGGCCGCAACACCTACAAGCCTTATCCGGCCGGTATCGTCTTCCATGCCGTGATCGATGCCTGCCTGGCGCTGCGGGACCGGCTCCGCGCACCGCCGGAAACGATCGCCGCCGTCTCCGTCGCGGGCGATGCCCTGCTGCTGGCGCGGGGCGACCGGGCGGTGCGGAACGAGCGGGATGCGCGCGTCAGCATCCATCACAGCGCCGCGCTCGGCCTGGTGCGGGGCCATGGCGGCGTGGCGGATTTCGAGATGCCGGCAGTGGCGGATCCGGAGCTGACCGCCTTCCGGGCAAAGGTCACGGCAATGCTCGACCCCTCCCTGCCGCGCGGCGCCGCCCGTGTCACGGTGCGGCTGGTCGATGGCCGTATCGAGGAGGCAGTGGTCACTACCCCCCGGGGCAGCGAGGCACGGCCGATGAGCGATGCCGAGTTGGAAGCGAAGTTCCGCGACAATGCCGCCATCGGCGGCTTTGCGGACCGGGCGGAGGCGCAGATCGCCGCCATCTGGGCGCTGGAGGAGGCGCCGGACCTGTCCCGCCTCATGGGTCTGCTCGCCTGACCGGCGGAACGCCGAAGCGCCACTCACCGCTGTGCAGGTGCCCGACCCGCCTGCAGAGCGCCGGCTGCGGGACAATCTGCCCAAGCCAGTGAGTCGACCCTCGGGCGGCCATTCACAAACTCGCTGCCCACTCGCCGGGACGAGGTCCCGACATCGCGGGATGCACGGCCGGACCACCGGGTCGCCAGCCACCGCCATGGCTGAGCCACGGGGCAGACTTGCCGCGGGCAGCGCGCCGGTTCAGCCTCTTTGCAACGACAAGGGAGGGAGCCATGAAAGTCGGCGCCGCCATGTTCTTCACAGACACCTCCATGACGCCGGCAGACCTCGCCATGGCGCTTGAGGAGCGTGGATTCGACAGCCTCTGGGCGCCGGAGCATTCGCATATCCCGGTCAACCGCACCGCTGCCTATCCCGGTGGCGGCGATCTGCCGAAGATGTACTACGAGGTCATGGACCCCTTCGTGACGCTGACCGCCGCCGCGGCGGCGACAAAGGCCCTGAGGGTCGGCACCGGCATCTGCCTGGTGGTCCAGCGGGACCCGATCCAGACGGCGAAGGCGGTTGCCTCGCTCGACCAGGTCTCGGGCGGGCGTTTCCTCTTCGGCGTCGGCAACGGCTGGAACCGGGAAGAGATCGAGAACCATGGCACCGCCTTCGCCACCCGCCACAAGCTGGCACGGGAGCGGATCGAGGCCATGCGGGCCATCTGGACGCAGGCCGAGGCCGAGTACCACGGCGAATTCGTGGACTTCGACCCGATCATGGCCTGGCCCAAGCCAGTGCAGAGACCGCACCCGCCCATCATCGTCGGTGGTGCCTTCCCCTGGGGCGCCAGGCGCGCCGTACGCTACGGCAATGGCTGGATGCCGCACCGCATGCGCAAGCACTATGCCGATGTCGCGGCGCTGGTCCCGCAATTCCGCGCCCTGCTGGCGGAGGCGGGACGAGGTGAGGAGGACTGCCCGGTCACCATCTGGGGCGTCAGGGAGGATCGGGATGCGCTGCTGGCCGACCGCGACCTCGGCGTGGAGCGCGTGATTCTGAGCCTGGATGCTGCGGAGCGCGACACCATCTTGCCGGAGTTGGACCGCTGGGCGAAGCTGATCGCAGCCGTGGCTTGACCGCCCGGATACCGGCATGAGTGCAACGGTCGAGCCGCAGGGCGGACTCTTCAGCATCAGCGGACGGCAGTGGCTGATCCTGCTAATGGTGCAGCTCGCCAACCTCCTCTTCGGCATGACCATCACGCTCGCTAATCTGGTGCTGCCGGAGGTGCGGGGTACCGTCTCCGCGACGCAGGACGAGATCTCCTGGGTCATCACCCTCAACCTTGCCGCGACCGCCGTGGCGACACCGATGACCGGTTGGCTGGCCGGCCGGCTCGGCTGGCGGCGCCTCATGTTCGGCACGGTGCTGGGCTTCACCCTTGCCTCGCTCGCCTGCGGGCTGGCGACCAGCCTCGATCAGCTCATCCTCGCGCGCGTGGCGCAGGGCGCCTTCGGCGCGCCGATCATGCCGCTGGGCCAGGCCGTGCTGCTCGGCACCTTCCCGAAGCACCTGCATTCGACGGCGCTGGTCGTGTGGGGCGTGGGCGCGGTCTTCGGCCCGGTGCTCGGGCCCATCCTCGGCGCCATGGCGACCGAGGCCTGGAACTGGCGCGCCGCCTTCTTCATGATCGTTCCGCCCGGGATCTGCACCCTGGTCTGCATCTCGTTCGCGCTCCGTGACCACACCAGCCGGTCCGTCACCCGCTTCGACTGGACCGGCTTCCTCGCGCTCTCCGTCGCGCTGATCGCCGCGCAACTCGTGCTCGACCGGGGGCAGCGGATGGACTGGTTCGACTCGCCCATCATCATCGCCTGCTGCGTCCTGGGCGCGCTGGCACTCTGGATTTTCGTCGTGCATTGCCTGACGACGGAGCACCCCTTCCTCAATCCGCGCCTGCTGCTGGACCGCAATTTCAGCATCGGGCTTCTCATCTCATTGGTGATGGGCATGCTGGCCTTCACCAGCCTCTCCCTGTTCCCGACGCTGCTGCACGATCTGCGGGGCTATCCGCATGACGCGATCGGGCTACTGATCGCGGCGCGTGGCATGGGGAACTGGCTGGCCTTCCTGGTGGTGATCCAGTTCACCAGCATGGCGCCGCGGCTCGCCATCGCCACCGGCCTCGCGCTGCAGGCGGCCTCGGCCTTCTGGATGGCGCAGTTCGACATCAACCTGACCGAGTCGGATATCTTCTGGAGCCATCTGCTGCAGGGCTTCGGCCAGTCCATCGCCTTCACGCCAATGGCGGTGATGGCCTTTTCCACCCTGCCGTCGCATCAGGTGACGGAGGGATCGGCCGTCTTCACCCTGATGCGGAATTTCGGCTCCAGCCTCTTCGTCTCGCTGTCCGTCCTGGTGCTGATCCGGACCACCGCGATGAGCTATTCGGAGATGACCGGCCTGGTCAGCCCCTATAACGAGGCGCTGGCGCTGCCCGGAGTGCCGAGCCAGTGGGATCCTTCAACCACTGGCGGGCTGCTGCGCCTCTCGAATGAGATCCTGCGGCAGGCCTCGATGATCGGCTACATCAACGCGTTCCATCTGATGGCCTTCACCGCGGCGGCGGCGGTGCCGCTGGCCTGGCTGATGGGAGGCCGGCCGAAAGCGCTTTGACGACAGCGGATTGCGCCCATGGCCGAGCACCAACCCGCTGTGGATGAGTGACCGGAGGAGGCACGCCCCTCCGCGCGCTGCTCTACAGCACCGCCTCCGCCACGATCCGCAGCGCCTGCTGCGTCGCGCCGGTCAGCACCAGCGTGCCGATCTTTCCCTCCCTCGCCACCGCCTTCCAGTCCTGCAGACGGCCGCGGATGCGGTCCGGCGGGCCGACCAGGGCGATCTCGTCCGCCAGCCTGTCCGGAACCAGCGCCGCCGCGTCCCGGTGGCGGCGGGCGAGATAGGCATCCTGGATCTTCGCCGCCGCCTCGGCATAGCCGAGCCGCCTGGCGTAGTCGTTGTAGAAATTCTTGCCCTTGGCCCCCATGCCGCCGATATAGAGCGCAAGTTCCGGCTTGCAGGCATCCCGGCAGGCCTGCAGGTCGTCGCCGACGCGAATCTTGGTGTAGGGCGCAATGTCGAACTGCGTCAGGTCGGCAGGCTTGCCGGCCTTCGCCATCCCCTCCAGCGTCGGCTTCGCCACCAGACCCGCCCCTTCCGGCGACATGAAAATTGGCAGGTTGCCGTCCGCGATCTCACCAGCCAGCCGCATGCCGCCCGGGGTGATGGAGGCGCAGTAGAATTTCAGCGGCTTGCCGTGCAAGATGCTCTTCAGCGGCTTGCCCAGGCCGGTGGCGTCCGGCCCGTCATAAGGGATGCGGTAATGCTGCCCCTGATGCTCCAGCGGCTTGTCCCGTGCGATGATCGCCCGGATGATGGAGATGTATTCGCGCGTGCGCTCCAGCGGCGTGCCGTAGGGTTCGCCATGCCAGCCCTCCACCACCTGCGGCCCGGAGGGGCCGACGCCGCAGAGGAAGCGGTCCTCCGAGAGCTGTTGCAGCGTCATCGCCGTCATGGCGGCGCAGGCCGGGGTGCGGCCGGGCATCTGCATGATGCCAGTGCCGGCCTTGATGCGGGAGGTACGAGCGAGCACCCAGGCAATGGGCGTGACGGCATCGCTGCCATAGCTCTCCCCGCACCAGACGGCGCTGTATCCTAGCCGCTCCGCCTCCAGCACCAGCGCCGTATCGACGCCGGCACCCATCCCGAGGGTAAGGCCGAGACGCATGGTCAGAGCCTCGTCATCATGCTGTCGCGGAACTCGCGCATGCTGGCCATCATCTCCTCCGCTGTGTTGCCGGCGAAGCTGAAATCAATGGCGGAGACTCCAAGGTCCTGCATCGCCTTCAGGTCATCCGCGATCTGCGCCGGACGGCCGGAGAACATCCGCCGCTCCCCGTCCCCGGCCGTCCCGGGCACCTCCGGCCCGTATTTCTGCACGCGGTAGGCAAGGCCGATCTTCGCCGGGTCCCTCCCCGTCCTGCCGGCCAACTCGCGCAGCTTCGCCACGCCGGCGCGGTAGCGCGGCAGGCTCTCCAGCGGGAAGGAGGGATTGGTGCCGATCGGGTACCAGGCATCGCCGAGGCGGGCCGCGCGGCGCATCGCAAGCCCGCTCTCGCCGCCCACCCAGATCGGCGGGCCGCCCTGCTGAACCGGCTTCGGCTCGAAGCTGATGTTGTCGAAGCGGACGAATTCGCCTTCGAAGCGCGGGCGCGGTGCGGTCCAGAGTTCCTTCGCCGCCAGGATGTATTCGTCCGTCACCTTGCCGCGGGCGGCAAAGTCCGGCGCCTGCAGCGCCTCGAATTCCTCGCGCAGCCAGCCGGCGCCGATGCCGAGGGTGAGGCGCCCGCTCGAGAGGACATCGATGGTCGAGAGGATCTTCGCCGCCAGCATCGCCGGGCGATGCGGGACGACCATGACGGAGGTGACGAGGCGCAGCCTCGTTGTCTTCGCCGCAACAAACATCACCTGGGTGAGCTGCTCGTGCCGCTCGCCGCGGCTGCTCGCAGGGAATTCGCCGCTGTCGGTATAGGGATATTTCGCGTGGATGTCGGTCGGGATGACCACGTGGTCGCTGAAGGTGCCATAGCCGAAGCCCATGGCCTCGCCCTCCTGCGCCAGGCGGGTCAGGTTCTCCGGGGTGGCCAGCGGCCCGCCGGTCGGCGCGTTGAAGCCGATCTGCATGGTGTTTCCTCCAGAGCCCACGCATTGCATCCGGGATTGCATCTCCCTGGGGCTTCACCCACGATGCGGCCCGAGGAAGGGGGAAGGCAAGGGTGCAGGACCGGCTGGAAGCCATGCCATTGGACGCGCTGATGGCTGAGGCGGCGGCGCTGCGCGCGGCGCATGGGCGGGTGATCTCCTACTCCCGCAAGGTCTTCATCCCGCTGACGAAGCTGTGCCGCGACGTCTGCCACTACTGCACCTTCGCCGAGACGCCGCGCCCTGGCCGGAGCGCCTATCTCTCACCGGAGGAGGTGCTGGCCATCGCCCGCGCCGGCGCCGCCGTAGGCTGCACCGAGGCGCTCTTCACCCTCGGCGACAAGCCGGAACTTCGCTGGCGCCAAGCGCGCGAGGCGCTGACCGCTTTGGGGCACGAAACGACCCTCTCCTATCTGGCGGAGATGTGCGCACTTGTCCTGAAGGAGAGCGGGCTGCTGCCGCATGCCAATCCCGGGGTGATGAGCCGGGAGGAGCTCGCCGCACTGCGCCTCGTCACGGCCAGCCAGGGGCTGATGCTGGAGAGCATCAGTGCCCGGCTCTGCGAGCCGGGTCAGGTCCACCATGGCAGCCCGGACAAGCACCCGGCGGCGAGGCTAGAGGTGTTGCGCCTGGCCGGCGAGCTGCACGTGCCCTTCACCACCGGCATCCTGATCGGTATCGGTGAGACGCGAGCGGAGCGGATCGCGGCGCTGCGGGCGATCGCCGATCTGCAGGCCCGCTACGGACACATCCAGGAAGTCATCATCCAGAATTTCCGCGCCAAGCCCGGCACCAAGCGGGCCGGCGCGGCGGAGCCGGATCTGGATGATCTCCTCTGGACCATCGCCGCGGCGCGGATTGTGCTGGGGCCGGAGATGAACATCCAGGCCCCGCCGAACCTCTCACCAGGCGTGTATCAGAAGCTCGTCGCGGCAGGGCTGAACGATTGGGGTGGCGTCTCCCCGGTGACGCCGGACCATGTGAACCCGGAAGCCCCCTGGCCGCATCTGGAGGAACTGGCCACCCGCACCGCTGATGCCGGCAGGGTATTGGTACAAAGGCTGCCCGCATACCCGGCCTATGTTCGTGCGCCCGAGACCTGGTTCGCGCCGACGGTCGCTGCGGCGGTGCGGCGGATGAGCGATGCCGAGGGCTTCGCGCGCGGGGACGACTGGTCGCCGGGCGAGACGCGGCTGCCGATGCTGCCCGTCCCGAGGCTGGCGGGGGCCGATGCGGCGGTGGCCCGCATCGTGGAGCGCGCCAGCGCCGGCACAAGACTGGACGAACCCGACATCATCAGGCTGTTCTCGGCCCGCGATGCCGACCAGGCCCATGTCACGGCAGCGGCGGACGCGCTGCGGGCGTCGGTATCCGGCGACGTGGTCCGCTACGTGGTCAACCGCAACATCAATTACACCAATATCTGCACCTATCGCTGCCGCTTCTGCGCCTTCAGCAAAGGAACAACGCATGAGGCGCTGCGTGGCCCGGCCTATGACCTGGATCATGCCGAGGTCGTCCGCCGCGCCGAGGAAGCCTGGGCACGTGGCGCCACCGAGGTCTGCCTGCAGGGCGGCATCCACCCGGACTATACCGGCGCAACCTATGAGGGCATATGCCGCGCCATCCGCGAAGCCGTGCCCGGGATGCATATCCACGCCTTCTCGCCACTGGAGATCACGCAGGGCGCGGCAACCCTCGGCCTTTCGCTCCGCGACTACCTGACGCGGCTGAAGGATGCGGGGCTGGGCACCCTGCCGGGCACCGCGGCGGAGATCCTCGATGATGAGATCCGGGCCATCATCTGCCCGGACAAGGTGACCACTGCCGAATGGCTCGCGGTGGCGCGCACGGCCCATGCGCTTGGCCTGCGAACCACCTCCACCATCATGTTCGGCCATGTCGAAGGGCCGCCGAACTGGGCGCGGCACCTGCTGGCGCTGCGTGACCTGCAGGCGGAAACGGGGGGCTTCACGGAGTTCGTACCCCTCCCCTTCGTCCATATGGAAGCGCCCATGTATCTGCGCGGCCAGGCCCGCCGGGGGCCTACGTTCCGAGAGGCGCTGCTGATGCACAGCGTCGCCCGGCTGGCCCTGCACCCACATATCACCAATATCCAGACGAGTTGGGTCAAGATGGGCCCGGAGGGCGCCAAGCTGGCGCTGCGGGCCGGCGCCAACGACCTCGGCGGGACCTTGATGAATGAGAGCATCAGCCGCGCCGCCGGCACGCAGCACGGGCAGGAATTCCCGCCGGCGGCAATGGAGGCCTTGATCCGCGCGATCGGTCGCTTCCCGCAGCAGCGTACGACACTGTACGGGACGGTGCCGGAGGAACGGCAGCGCGCGTCCCATGCAGCCGTGACGCTGGCGGCAATAGTTCAGACAGCACCCCGCCGGAAGGGGCACCATTCAGGGGTGTGGCCATGACGCATTCGGCGCCTCTGCCGACCAGCGGTCGGCCTTAAAGCCGCGCCAGCACGCCCGCCTTGCGCAGCCAGGCCAGCGTGCGCGTGCCCGCGGCAACATCAAGCCGCGCGAACATCGCCACATCCGCCGGATGGTCGATATCCATCGCCACCCCGGGCAGCCGCAGAACCTGCGGTTCCAGGCCCCTCGCCCGCGCCGCGGCGAGGTGCGGAATGTAGCTGTCATTCCCGAAGCACAGCGGCACCGCGTCCGGTGGCGAAAGGACCACGCCGTTCGAGCCCTTCTCGTCATGCGCCGGCGCGATGGTGAAGGACGGCGCCGGCCGATGCGCTGCCAGCAGCGCCTCCACCTCGGCCGGCGCCACCGCGGGGATGTCGCCCGGCATGGTCAGGATGCCTGTGGCGCCCTCCGCCGCCAGCATCCGTGCCGCGGCGGTGACGCTGCCCGTATGCCCGTCCCGCGCGCCTTCCGTGATCACCCGCAGGCCGCGCCGCTGCGCCTCGTCACTCGTCCATGCATCCAGCGTGGCCACCGCGATGCCCGCCAGCCCGCGCGCTGCGCAGAGCGCGTCCAGCACCTCCGCCACCATCACGCGCATCAGGGCCACGCGCTGCTCCGCCGAGAGCAGCGGCGCCAGGCGCTGCTTCGACCGGGCCATCTCCTTGACCGGCAGGATGGCCCAGATGCTCACCGCAGGGCATCCGCTGCGGCCAGGACGACCTGCGCCAGCGCCAGCTTGTCCTCCAGCCCCCGCATCAGCGTCCGTGCCCGGAAGACGCGCGGCGTGATGCCAATGGCGTCGTCGCCTTCCTCCATGACATAGCCGGACAGCAATGCGCCATAGCGTGCGGCCACGGCCCTGGCGGATGACGCCATGCCCAATTCTGCGAACATCTTTGCCGTCGGCCCCTTCACCGCTTGCCCGGCGATGATCGGCGAGACGGCGACCACCGGTGCGCCGCATGCGGCAATCGCCTCCCGCATGCCGGGAATGGCCAGGATCGGCTCGATGCTGATGAAGGGGTTGCTCGGACAGATCACCACCGCGCGCGGCCGCGCCCGCAGCGCCGCCAGCACCTCCGGCTGCGGCCGCGCCGAACCCGCGCCGGCGAATTCCACCGCGCGGACGACAGGTGCCGCGCGCCGGCGCACGAACCAGTCCTGGAAGTCGATCCAGCCCTCATCGCTCCGGATGCGCGTGCGGACCGGGTCGTCGCTCATCGGCAGGATGCGCGGGCCGATCCCCAGCCGCCGCCGAATGTCCTCCGTGATGGAGGACAGCGCCTCGCCCTGGCGCAGGCGATGTGTCCGCAGCACATGCAGCGCCAGGTCGCGGTCACCGAGGCGGAACCAGTCCTCCCCGCCCAATTGGGCGAATGTCTCCATGAAGGCCCAGTTCTCGTCACGCCTCCCCCAGCCCAGCACCGGATTGTCGAGGCCAGCCAGCGTGTAGGTCAGCGTGTCGATATCGGGGCAGATGGTGAGGCCAAAATGCTCGAAATCGTCGCCGGTGTTCGCGACGATCAGCAATTCATCCGGCGGCAGGATTTTCGACAGGCCGAGCGCGAGCTTCGCCCCGCCGATCCCACCCGACAACGCGACGATCACCGGAACAGATCCTCCGCCCCCACGCGCAGCAATGCCTCGGCTGGCATGGCCGGTGCGGACCAGGCGAGACCACGGACCAGCACCGCCGGACGCCCCTCAGCACCCTGGCCCATGACCAGCCCGGCCGCCGCGGCGATCTCGTCGGCGAAGCCGGTGATGCTGACACGCAACTCCCGCCCGAACAGGTCCGGCTGCCCACGCAGGTCCAGCAGCGCCGGCAGTCCCGCTGCGCCGATTGCGACCCCCACCGTCCCACGCCGCCAGGCCCGGCCGAAACTGTCGGTGATCACCACCGCCAGCCCCAGCCGCGCCGAGAGCAGCGCCGCGCTGGCCTCCGGATCGCCCGGCAGCAGCAGCGCATGCCCCTCCTGCCCGACATTCGATTGGTCGATGCCGGCATTGGCCATGACGAAGCCGAGCCTGTGCTCAACGATGATCAGGTTGGGCCGTGCGCGTATGACGCGCAGGGATTCGGAGAGAATAAGCTCGACGAGCCGCGGGTCCTTCCCCGTCTCCTCGGCCAGGCGGCGCGCCGCGGCGGAGGGCGTGACGGAGGCGAGCGGCACGCTCCGCCCCTCCGCCTTGCTCACCACCTTCTGGGCAACAGCCAGCACGTCGTAGGGCCGCGGGGAGAGCCCCGCGCGCGCCATGCCCTCCGCCAGCATCGCTCCGAGATCATCGCCCGCCTGCACCATCGGCAGATCGGGCAGCGCGGTCAGGCTCAGCGTGGCACTCACCCGAAGCGGCGGCGCAGCAGGGGCAGCACGCGCTCCCCGAACAGGGTCAGGAACCGCGCCTGGTCGGGACCGGGGGCGTGGAAGACCAGGTGGCGGAAGCCGAGGCCGACGTAATAGCCGATCCTCTTCACCTGCTCCTCCGGATCGTCGGAGACGATCCAGCGGCTGGCCGCGCGCTCCAGCGGCAGGGCATCGGCCAGCCGCTCCATTTCCGCCGGGTCCTCGACCGTCATCTTCTCCTCGGCGCTGAGCGCCAGCGCCGCCCAGTGCCGGGTATCCTCCAGCGCGCGCTGCCGGTCGGTATCGAAGGAGACCTTCACCTCGATCATGCGCTCGTAGCCGGGCTTTTCCACGCCCGCGACCTCCAGCCCGGCCGCCACATTCGGCAGCAACGTATCCGTGTAGAGTTCCGGCTTCTTGCCGCTGGTGCAGATGAAACCGTCCCCGGCACGGCCGGCATATTTGGCCACCAGCGCGCCGGCGGCGGCGACATAGATGGGGACCGGCGTCTCGGGCCGGTCATAGATCGTCGCCTTCTCGGTGCGGTAGTACTGGCCTTCGAAGCTCACGCGCTCCTCGCTCCAGAGCCGGCGCATCAATTGCACCGCTTCGCGCATCCGCGCGAAGCGTTCCTTGAATTCGGGCCAGGGCTGGCCGGTGGAGGGCACCTCATTCAGCCCCTCCCCCGTGCCGATGCCGAGGATGACGCGGCCCGGGAACATGGCGCCCAGCGTCCCGAAGGCCTGCGCGACGATCGAGGGATGGTAGCGGAAGGTCGGCGTCAGCACGCTGGTGCCCATCACCAGCCGCTGCGTCCGCGCACCCAAGGCGCCAAGCCAGACCAGCGAGTTGGGCGCATGGCCGTCCGTATGCTTCCAGGGCTGGAAATGGTCGGAGATGAAGCAGGAATCGAACCCCGCCTGCTCCGCCAGCACGCCGAATTCCAGCAGCCTGGCTGGCGCGAACTGCTCCGCCGAAGCCTTGTAGCCGAGCCTGATCATGCTCCGGACTCCCTCAACTGTCCGCCAGCGCGGCGAGCATGGCGTCGCGGTGCCTGGTATCGCCCTCCTCGGTCACCGGCTGGATGCAGATATGCGTGGCGCCGGCCGCGAAATGCGCCCGCAACCCGGTCCTCACCGTTTCCGCATCGCCCGAAAGGACCATGGCATCGATGAAGCGGTCGCTGCCGCCATCCTTCAACTCGTCCTCGGTGAAGCCCAGCCGCAGCCAGTTGTTCACGTAGTTCGGCAGCGTCATGTAGCGCGCCAGCTCGCGCCGCCCCAGGGCGCGGGCACGCGCCTTGTCGGTCTCGACGCAGACCTTCTGCTCCACCGCAAGGACCTTGCCCGGGCCGAGGATCTCGGCCGCCTGCCGCGTATGCTCTGGCGTCACATTGTAGGGTACCGCCCCATCGGCCTGCGCCGCCGAGAGCGCCAGCATCTTCGGTCCGAGCGCGGCCAGCAGCATCGGCCCTTCCGGTGCCTCGCCCCCCGCCCGGCGGATACCCTCCAGATAGGCGCGCATGGCCGGCACGGGCTTGTCGTAATGATGGCCGCGCAGCCCCTCGACCATCGGGATATGGCTGACGCCGAGCCCGAGGGCGAAGCGCCCGCCGTGGAGCGCATTCAGCGAGGCCAGTGCCCGGCGTGCGGTGAAGGCGTCCCGCGCATAGATATTGGCGATCGAGCTGCCGACGACGAGGCGCGTGCTGTTGGCCAGCAGGAAGCTGCCCAGCGCGATGGATTCGTAGCCGCGCGACTCGGGGTACCAGAGGGTGCCGTAGCCCTCCTTCTCGACGCTGTGCAGCAAGGCGCGCAGCCCGGCCGCATCCAGCCGGTCGGTCGAGCACCATACGCCGAGACGTCCGAATTCCATGACCGTATCCCCCTCTGGCCGGCATTATGGGCTCTGCCAGCCTGCCCCGCCAATGGACGGCCGGAGACACAGCCCTGGCGGTGGGGACAGGGAGGTGTTCTTCACCCCTTGGATGGCAGGGGAAAACCCTCCAGCCGTGCCCCCTTCCCGCACAGCCGCCGCTGTGCTCCGGCGCACAGACCGTTCGAACTCCGCATTTTAAGCGGCAGCCTGCAATATACGGAATACGGAGGACCTGCCCATGCCCCGCCTGCCGCTGCTTTTCCTCGCCTCGGCCGCCCTTTGCCTCGTCCTGGGTGTCGGCATGGGGATCGCCATGGGCATCGCCCATGACTTCCGCCTGGCGCCGGTGCATGCGCATCTCAACCTGCTGGGCTGGACTTCCCTGGCGCTGATCGGCCTGACCTACCGCGCCTGGCCGGAACTGGCGGAGCGGCGGCTGCCGGCGCTTACGCAATATGCGCTCTCGGCCGGGGCGGCCTTTGCCTTCCCCCTCGGCATCTACCTGTCCATCGAGCATCACGCGCCGGGGCTGGCGATCGGTGCCGCCATGGTGTGGATGGCCGGCGCCCTGCTGTTCCTTGCGCGTCTGGTATTGCTGATGCTGCGCGGCGCGCCGGCGGAGCGGCGGATGGCGGCGATGATGCCGGCGGAATAGGCTGCGGCTACGCTTCCGCCACCCGGCCGTCCCGCAGCGTCACGGTCCGGTCCATCCGCGCCGCAAGCTCGGGATTGTGGGTGGCGATCAGCGCCGCCAGCCTCTGGCCGCGTACGGCCTGCAGCAACTCCTCGAAAACCAGTCCGGCGGTGCCGACATCCAGATTCCCCGTCGGCTCGTCGGCCAGCAGGATGCGCGGCGCATTGGCCAGCGCCCGGGCAATCGCCACGCGTTGCTGCTCCCCGCCCGAAAGCCGCCCGGGCCGGTGATGCTCGCGCCCGGTCAGGCCGAAATTCGCCAGCAGACCTCGCGCCCGCTCCCGCGCCGCCGCCCGGGCGGTGCCGGCCGCGAGTTGCGGCAGCACCACATTCTCCTCTGCCGTGAATTCCGGCAGAAGGTGGTGGAACTGGTAGACGAAGCCGATTGTCGTCCGCCGGATGGCGGTACGCGCATCGTCGGACAGCGTGCCGGCAGCGCGCCCCTCGACGAATACCTCCCCGCCATCCGGCCGCTCCAGCAACCCGGCCAGGTGCAGCAGGGTGGATTTCCCGGTACCGGAGGGCGCGACCAGCGCGACGATCTCGCCCGCCCGCAGCACGAGGTCGGCGCCGCGCAGCACCGGCAGCTCGCCGGCCTCGGTGCGATAGCGGCGCTCGACCGTGGCGAGGCGCAGCGGGGGCGTGGTGTCACTCATTCCGCAGCGCCTCCACAGGGTCGAGCCGCGCCGCGCGCCAGCTCGGGATGAGGGTCGCCAGCAGCGACAGGGCAAGGCCCAGCCCGACCACCTGCGCCACCTCCGCCGGATCGACCACCGCGGGGATCTGCGTCAGGAAATAGATCTCGGGGTCGAAGACCGTGGTGCCCGTGATGCGCATCAGCACCTGTCGGATGGATTCGATATTGGCGCAGAAGAGCAGCCCTAAGCCGAAGCCGGCCAGCGTGCCGACGCCGCCCACCGCCGCGCCGCAGAGCAGGAAGATGCGGAGGATCGCGCCCCTGCCCGCCCCCATGGTCCGCAGGATGGCGATGTCCCGGCCCTTGTCCTTCACCAGCATGGTCAAGGAGGAAATGATGTTGAAGGCGGCCACCAGGATGATCAGCGTCAGGATCAGGAACATCACGTTCCTCTGCACCTGCACCAGCTGGAAGAAGCCGCTATTGGCGTCCTGCCAGTCAGCAATGCGGATGGGACGCTCGGCCAGGGCCTGGCGGATGGCATAGGCCGCCTTGGCCGAGGCGTCAGGATTGCGCAGGTGGACCTCGATCTGGCTGACGGCATTGGGCAGCTGGAAGAAGAGCTGGGCGGCAGGCAGCGGCAGGAAGACGAAGCCGCCATCATATTCCTGCATGCCCACCTCGAAGAGTGCCGCCACGCGATAGGCGCGCAGGCGCGGCACGGTGCCGAAGACCGTGACACGCCCCTGCGGCGAAACCACCGTGACGCGGTCACCGACGCCGATATCCAGCCGGCGCGCCAGACCGGTGCCGAGGACGATGGCATCCTCGCCCTCGAACTGCGCCAGGCTGCCGGCCTTGACGTTGCCGGCGATGATGGCGCGGGCGCGGAGGTCCTCCGGCGCGATGCCGCGCACCAGCCCGCCGGCGGAGCCGCCGGCATCCGTCGTCAGCAGCACCTGCCCCTCCACCACCGGCGCGGCCTGCGCCACCTCCGGCAGGGCGCGGATGCGCCTGGCCGCCGAGGCATAGTCGGTCAGCGGCCCCTGCATGGCGGAGACGGCAAGGTGACCGTTCAGCCCGAGGATGCGCCCCAGCAATTCCTGCCGAAAGCCGCCCATGACGGAGAGCACCACGATCAGCGTGGCAACGCCGAGGGCGATGCCGACCAGCGAGAAGCCGGCGATGACGGAGACGAAGCGCTCCCCCTTGCGCGCAATCAGGTAGCGGGCGGCCACCGCTCGCTCGAAGGGCCCGAACATGCGGTCCTCAGCCATGGCGGAGCGCCTGCGCCGGGTCGATGCGTGCGGCCCGCCAGCTGGGATAGAGCGTCGCCAGGAGCGAGAGGCCGAGGCCCATCGCCAGCACCTGTGCCACCTCCTGCGGGTCCACGACGGCAGGAAGCTGGGTGAGGTAGAGCAGCTCGGGGCGGAACAGCGGCGTGCCCTCCAGCGCCAGCAGGGCCGCGCGCAGAGTCTCGAAATTGGTGGCGATGCCGAGACCAAGTGCGAAGCCAATTAGCGTGCCGCCGCAACCGACCGTCGCGCCGCAAAGCAGGAAGATGCGCAGGATTGCGCCGCTGCCAGCCCCCATGGTCCGCAGGATGGCGATATCCCGGCCCTTATCCTTCACCAGCATGGTCAAAGAGGAGATGATGTTGAAGGCAGCCACCAGCACGATCAGGGTCAGGATCAGGAACATCACGTTCCGCTCCACCACAACCGCGGCATAGATGCTGCTGTTGGTCCCCTGCCAATCGGTGACGCGCAGGGGCTGGCCGGCCAGCCCCTGGCGCACCGCCGCCGTCACCGGCGCCACCTGGGACGGGTCGGCGACGAAGAATTCCAGTTGGCTGGCGGCCTGCTCCAGGCCGAAGAGCGACTGCGCCGCGGCGAAGGGGATGAAGACATGCCGGCCGTCATATTCCGGCATGCCGACATCGAACATGGCCACCACCCGGAAGCCGCGCATCTTCGGCGCCGTGCCGAAATCCGAGCCCCGCGCCTGCGGCAGCACCAGGGTCAGCCGGTCCCCGATCCGGAGCCCCATGCGGGCGGCAAGGCGAAGGCCGACGACCACCGTGTCGTCGCCGCCAAACTCCGCCAGGCTGCCGCGGCGGATCCCCCGGGCGATGACGGCGCGTGCCTGCAATTCCTCCGGCGCGATGCCGCGGACCAGGCCGCCGGATGCACCGCCCCCCTCGCTGGTCAGCAGCACCTGTCCCTCGACGGTGGGGGCAACCTGCAGCACGCCCGGCAGGCCGCGCAGCCGCCCGGCCAGCGCGGCGTAATCCGGCAGGGCACGGCCGCTGGCGGGCTGCACGGTCAGATGCCCGTTCAGGCCGATGATCCGGCCGATCAGGTCCTGGCGGAAGCCGTTCATCACCGCGAGAACGATGATCAGGGCCGCCACGCCAAGGGCGATGCCGAGCAGCGAGAAGGCCGCGGTGATGGAGACGAAGCGCTCCCCCTTGCGGGCGCGCAGGTAGCGCCAGGCCACCATGCGCTCGAAGGGTCCGAACATCGGCGGCGCGCTTCGCTCAGGCGCCCCTGATCCGGGCGATCGCGTCCTCGAGCGAGAGCTCGACCCGCTCTCCGGTCGCGCGGCGCTTCAGCTCCACCTTGCCGGCGGCGGCGCCGCGCGGGCCGACGATGGCCTGCCAGGGATAGCCCATCAGGTCGGCATCGGCGAATTTCACCCCCGCACGCTCCTCGCGGTCGTCATAGACGGCATCGGGGTCGAAGGCGGCGTAGAGCTGCTCGGCCAGCGCATCCGTGCCGGCATCGCCCTTCTTCAGGTTCAGCACCGCCAACTTGAAGGGCGCCACGGCCTCGGGCCAGCGGATGCCGTTCTCGTCGTGATTCGCCTCGATGATGGCGCCGACCAGGCGGGAGACGCCGATGCCGTAGCTGCCCATCTCCGGCGTGACCATCTTGCCGTCCGGGCCGCTGACCTGCAGGCCCATGGGCGCGCTGTACTTGGTGCCGAAATAGAAGATGTGGCCGATCTCGATGCCGCGGGCCGAGACCTGCGCCTCAGCCGGCACCTGCGCCCAGGCCGCCTCGTCATGCTTCTCGTCGGTCGCGGCGTAGCGGCTGGTCCAGAAATCCACGATGGGCGAGAGGTCCCCGTCATAGTCGACGGGCTGGGACAGCACGTCGAAATCCAGCAGGTCCTTGTGGAGGTAGACCTGGCTCTCGCCGGTTTCCGCCAGAATAAGGAATTCGTGGGAAAGGTTGCCGCCGATCGGGCCGGTATCGGCCTGCATCGGGATGGCCTTCAGCCCCATCCGCGCGAAGGTGCGGAGATAGGCGACAAACATCTGCCGGTAGCTCCGCTGCGCCCCCGCATAGTCCAGGTCGAAGCTGTAGGCGTCCTTCATCAGGAATTCGCGGCCGCGCATGACGCCGAAGCGCGGGCGCACCTCGTCCCGGAATTTCCACTGGATATGGTAGAGGTTGCGCGGCAGGTCGCGGTAGCTCTTCGCATAGGTGCGAAAGATATCCGTGACCATTTCCTCATTGGTCGGGCCGAAGAGCATCTCCCGCTCATGCCGGTCTTTCAGCCGCAGCATCTCCGGGCCATAGGCGTCGTAGCGGCCGGATTGCCGCCAGAGATCGGCGGTCTGGATCGTCGGCATCAGGATCTCCTGGGCGCCGGCGGCGTCCTGCTCCTCCCGCACGATCTGCTCGACCTTCTGCAACACCCGCCAGCCCAGCGGCAGCCAGGCATAGATGCCGGCGCTGGTCTGCCGGACCATGCCGGCACGCAGCATGAGGCGGTGGGAGGCGATCTGCGCCTCGGCCGGGGTTTCCTTCAGCGTCGGCAGGAAGGCGCGGGACAGGCGCAAGGCAGACTCCTGGGGCAGGTCGATCGTTCGAAGCCCCTTTAGCCCGGATTTGGCGCGACGGGGATGGGGGCCGGATGCGGGACGAGATTCCACCCGGGCAGCAATTTTCTTTCCTGGCTACGTGGAGGGACGCACGAAGCCATCAGAATTCAGGGCCAAAGCGTCATTTCAGCTTGGCCCGGGCGATCAGGGCTATCGCATATGGCGCTAGCGTTAGCGCTGACGTTTGAACGGAGGCGTTGCGGTGTAGGGGGCATGGCTGGAGGCTTGGCGGTCAATCCAGCGCTGAGGCCGCCCTGTGGAAGAGTTCGTCG
>JAESGY010000335.1_pt1 | contig 25855 bp, 26 predicted proteins | sample 9269841 | NCBI WGS metagenome assembly JAESGY01 (sample SAMN17022865, study PRJNA683097) | algae metagenome | isolation source: Spirirestis rafaelensis WJT71-NPBG6 and co-occurring heterotrophs from... | place: USA: Pinto Wells, Joshua Tree National Park, Colorado Desert, CA | collected 2006-08-15
TGATGATACCTTCTTCGACCTATTTACGGGACTGCGGTCTGACCGGTTGATCCCCTAATCCTCACAGTGCTTCACCTTGTGGCAATCGCTGCCGACTGCTCGATGGACGGACGACATTTAAGGTCCGTAGTGGGTCAGGAACCGAGGTTTCCTGCGCTCTCGGAGCGTCCGGTTCGATGAGGATTGCTGCCTTCGAGCTTGAACATCAGGCGTGCCGCAACCCGACGAAGAATGGGATCAGGCAATCCCGAAGCACCGCTGCCTTGATCCCTGAGATTTCGGGTTGGAGGAGGACTGCCTGAGGGTATATAATGGATTCCGCTGGCTTCGAGGGAAGCCGCGCCGGGAGGACAGTCCCATGCCGAAGCTCTCACGCCGAGATGCTGGCCTTATCCTCGTTGCAGCCGGCTTGCTTGCGCCTTATTCCGTCGCCGCGGACGGGAAGCCGCTGGCCATTAAGGGCTATGATCCGGTTGCCTATTTCGTAATGGGAACGCCCACGCGCGGGCTGCCGGAGTTTGAGCTCGAATGGGATGAGCACCGCTACCACTTCGTGAGCGCCGAACATCGCGAGCTTTTCAAGGCCGATCCTGTTCGCTACGCGCCGCAGTTCGGAGACTACTGTGCCATGGCGCTGGCAATGAGCGAGCGCGACGAGGCAAACCCGGAGAACTGGCTGATCAGCGACGGTAAGCTTTATATCTTCGGTAAGCCAGCGCCGATGGGACCTGCGCTCTTCCAGCAGGACCTTGCTGCCAACGTTGCCAAGGCCAACCAGAACCGCCCGCTCACTCAAACACGCTAGCGGTTCATTTTCTCGTCCGGCAGCGGATCGCCTGTGCCCGGATAGAGGCCGGCCTTACGCATGCCGTCACGCAAGTGGTCGAGATCGGTAGACTTTAGAAACTTGGTTCCGAACTCATGCGGATCGAAGGTCGGGAACACGCGGCGTATCATCGTGACAACACGGGCGGCATCCTCAGCCTGGTTGTTCTGGGCATAGGCCGCAGCTAGCACGATGCGGGTCGAATTTACACTGCTAGCTGTGCGAAGATTAACTTCCGCCTGCTCGATGGCTGCGTGGTATCGACCCCTCAAATAGTATGCGAGGCTTAGAGCAAAGCGGTCGACGCCATTGAGCTCGGGATCAATACGCTGCGCCTGCTCCAAGGCCTCGATCGCAGCGTCCGTCTGTCCCAGCCACAACAATACGGTGCCACGCCCGGCGAGCCCCTGGGCGTCGTTGGGATTGATGGTAAGAGCGCGGTCGATCTCTGCCTGTGCTTCACGGTATTGCTGACGAAAAAGGTGGATGTGGCCGAGGATCACGCGGGCGCGCACTTCGGAGTCGTCAAGGCTGAGCGCTTTGACGGCCAGTTCCTCGGCGCGTGCCAGAAAGGCAATTGGAGACTCCGCCCAGCCCATTGAGGCCGCGAAGTGATAGGTTTCGGCGAGTGCTGCGTAAGCGGCAGCGTAATTGGGGTCCAGCTCGATGGCGCGTCTAAGCAAGGCGCGTGCCTCCGCGTTGTTCGCGCGCGTTGGGCGCTGCAAAGCCGGCCGTGCGCGGAGCACGTAATCGTAGGCTGCGAGGCTTTCCGTCGGCTTCGCCAACACGCGGCGTTGTTCGATCTGGGTCACGCCGATCGCCAAGGCTCCGGCGATCTGCGACGTAATTTTGTCCTGCAAGGCAAAGATTTCGGTCCTCGCCTCGTCGAAGCGGGCCGACCAAAGTACTCTGCCGCCTGCATCAACGAGTTGTGCGGCGACACGGAGGCGGTCGTCGATATGGCGTACACTGCCTTCCACCTGATAGCGCACTGCCAGATTACGGGCGATCTCTCCGGGGCTCGCTGGCTTGTTCTTGTAAGGAAAAACGCCGTTCCACGAAATCACGGTCAGCGCGGAAAACCGGCCGAGCGCGTTGATGATGTCCTGCGTCAAGCCATCGGCGAGATAATCGCGCTCTGGATCGGTGTTCTGGCTTTGGAACGGAAGTACTGCGATCGCGGGTCGCGCACCGAGTTCGACGTTCCTCGTAAGCTCATTACCGGTAAACAAAGGACCGATAGATTTCCACCCGGAGGTAACACCGAGCCACACCGATCCCGCCGCAAGCGCGAGCGTGACACCCATGGCGGCCACCAAGCCTGCACGTCTGCGGGTGACCTGTGCGCCGGACCTCCCATCCACTCCCAGGCGGTACAGTCGCACCGGCCGCTCCATGTTCTTGAGCGCGCGCTCGCCGAGGTACTCGTAGTCGCAGTCAAGCTTGCCCTGGAGGTGATCGTACGCCGTGCCGGAAATGCAAATGCCGCCTGGATCCGCCAGGGTTTGAAGGCGGGCTGCGATGTTGACACCATCGCCGTAGAGATCCCCATCAACCTCGTGGATCACATCACCGAGATTGACGCCGATCCGGAAGATGATGCGTCGCTCCATTGGAATATCGGCCTGGTTCCCGGCGACGCCCTTCTGGATGGCGACCGCGCACGCGACGGCATCGACGACGGAGCCGAACTCCACCAGCGCACCGTCACCCATTAGCTTGACAATACGGCCTTGATGCTCCGCCAGCAGCGGATCGATCACCTCCCGGCGTAGATCCTTCAGGGCCGACAACGTCCCAGCCTCGTCATGTTCGACGAGGCGGGAAAAGCCGACGACGTCAGCGGCCAGGATCGCGGCCAGCCGCCGCTCCGCTCTTGCAGTCGCCATGGCTGTCTCTCCCTCAGGAGATCCGCCGGATGAAGCCCAGGCGATTGACGCGACATGCACCATCCGGCTGCCCGACACCGCGACCGTGCTGGTTCATGATAGCACAGAGACGGTCATGTGGCGACGCTTCACGAGAGAGGCGCCTTCACCAGGAATACAATCCGCGAAGCAGTCAGTGCAAAGGTCTGTTGCGGTCCGATGGAAGGATGGCGTCATTCGAAGGAAGGTCCGTTTTCGGACTTCGAACCCCCTGGCGCGCTGAACTTGCCGAAGCGGTTTCTTCTGTCGTTGGCGGTAGGAACAATTGCTCCCGGAGAGCAAATTCATCTGAATGTCCGCTTTGTGCGCAGGTGCAGAAATCTGATGAGGAGCCGCTTCACGCCAGAGCGTGACTGGTTATGGCGTACTAATGCTATCGACAACGTCACAGGTAGCGTGAGCGTCACGCCAAGGCTCCACCCAGCGGCTCACCAGCATCATTGCCATGCACGCATGTACGTCTCGCGACCTACCGGAGAGGATCGTTCTCGAGCGTGATCGGCTGGCCATGGGGCGTCGCATGCGCTGCACGGTTCCATGCGCCACGGCGCTCGGCCAGCGCCTGCTCGGTTGCAATGCCCTTGTCCCTGACCAACTGCTCGATCGCAGCCAGCCATTGCTGGTAATAGGTAGAGCCATCGTCGGAGTCGCCGGACGCCTGAGCCTGCTTGATCGCAGCCGACAGGGCTGCGGCCCACTCGGTCCACGAAAACAGACCCCGCTCGTACAGGGCCAACGTCATCGCGAAGGCCTGAGCCTCCCAAGGCGCGCGAAAGACAGGCTCACCAGCCTCGTCTCGGGGGATCGGCGCAACCGCCGCGGCCACGCGGGCCATATCCTCATGCCGGCTCAAGGTAGCTCTCCCAAGCATCGATCGAGACACTGACGGTTGGATCCGCCTGCTCGCCCCACAGTTCCCGACCCAAGAAGCAGACGGTGTAGAGCCATTGCGGCTGCTCGCCCCGCCGATGTGCGTTCGCATCCGGGAACACGTGGGCGCCATGCACCAGCTCCACGACCCCGATCCGGCCGCGGGCATAGCGCGGCAGGCGGGTATGGCCCTGGGGGTGCATGTTGAGGGTACGGACCCGGTCACCAACGGCAAATCGCGCCGGCTGCTCAAGCGGGCGCTCTGCCGGGCCGCCGCAGGCCAACACGGCCGGCACGTCCTCTGCCTTGAGCACCCGCTTGATGGGCGCTGGCCCCGCGAGAGCTTGGCCAAGCCTCAACTCTTCGTCGCTGACGAGCCCGGCTGCAACAACCAACTTTTCGACACCCTTGGTCCAGATTTCATAGTAGCTCGAGGTGAGGTACTCAGAAGGCGGCAAGGACTCGCGGGCGTGCCGGCTCATATCGATGTTCCAGCTGCCGGTAGCACCCATGGCCAGGGTGAGGCCAAAGGCACGCCGCTCCCACTCGGCATGGAACCAGGGCTCGTCCTGCTCGATCTGGATCGGGCCAAAGCCCATCATGCCGCCGAGGTCCTGAGCGCCATTCATCGCACCGCCTCAGGCTGTAGCGCGAGCCCGGTGCCGATCATGGAGTCGCGGGTGACGAGTTCGGCCAGGGCCTCCGCGCTCATGCCTTCTGTTCCTTTGGGACGCATCGGGATCACGAGGTACCTGACCTCTGCGGTCGAGTCCCAGACACGGATGCGGGTGGTCTCCGGCAGGTGGACCCCAAACTCCGCGAGAACCCCACGAGGGTCGAGCACAGCCCGGGAGCGATAGGGGGCAGACTTGTACCAGATGGGCGGAAGGCCTAGCACCGGCCACGGGTAGCAGGAGCACAGGGTGCACACGACCATGTTGTGCTGATCTGGAGTGTTCTCGACGGCCACCATATGCTCGCCCTGACGGCCAACGAAGCCTAAGGAGGCGATGGCGGCCGTCGCATCCGTCCGGAGCCGCTCCCGGTATGTCGGATCTGCCCAGGCTTTCGCCACCACCGTGGCGCCGTTGCGGGGTCCAACCTTGACCTCGTAGGTCTCGACCAGCGCATCAATGGCGGCTGGATCGACATAGCCTTTCTCGACCAGGATCGACTCGAGCGTGCGCACCCGCAGCTCGATCTCGGAGAGATGGCTGTGATCGTGGTGATCGTGGTGATGGTCGTGCCCCATACGTACCGCCCTCGCCTCCTTGAATGAGTCGGGGTTATGCTAACCGGGTGATAGTGGCGAAGCCAGCCATAAGCGTGCCGATCAGCCTCAGACGATCAGACGTCGCGCAGGTGCGGAGATCGTCCGGCTACTTATTGGCTACCTGGAGCAAAACGGCTCAAAGGGCAGATGCCGGTAACCCTTTGAAGTGATTGGTGAGCGCGCTGGGACTCGAACCCAGGACCCTCTGATTAGAAGACAGACGATAGGGCCGGACCCTAGTGTGATCATCGCGCAGGACGCTTGTGCGCAGATCGTGGAAGCGCAGCATCGATTGCCGGCAGAGCCTCAGGGTCGAACTGAACTCCAAGGCACAGGAATCGCTCCTCAGGGCAAGGTCCATCAACTCGCCGATCGATGCGGCACTCAGGGCCGCGGCGGCAAGGACAAGGCTTGATGTCATGCAGTTCATAGCGGGTGGGCAGGAAGGCTGCAGCCGCATGCGCAGCTATGCGCTCTCCATGGTCTTGTCCGGCCGCCTGAGGGCATTCAGGCTCTCGGAGAGTGACGCCAGCAGCCGCTTGCGCGCGCGCTCTTCTACCTCGTCCTTGGCCTCGCTCTGCTGCTGCGCCTTGTAGTCGAAGCCGTTAGCCTTGCGCTCCCCCTCCTGGGCCGCACTGAGCGCCCTCACGTCAGCCTCAAAGATCTCGATCAGCTTGCGGGCAAAGCCCACACGGTCCTTCATGTCCTTGAACTCCAGGTCCCTGACCATCATCGTGGCTCCACGGTCCGTCTTCTGGCCGTCTGCGATGATCTTGGGGTTCTGCCCTCTCAGGATCAGGTGGGCATCAGCCCTGATCAGATAGAGGGCCTCCCAATCCCTCTGATGCTTTCTGATCAGGCGGGCTCTGGCGTCCGCCGCCTCATCCACAGCTCGCCCCCGAGTACCAGGGGAGTTGACGAGTGCCGCTACATGGTCTGTTACCTGCAGCTTGGCCTGGGTGGCAGCCTGGATCTCCTCCTCGGGTATTCTCACCCATTTATACCGCTCGGCCGCCTGGGTGATGGCGCGTCGCGTGACGCCATACTCCCTGGAGAGTTGAGAGGGTGTGACACCCGTGATCCACTTCCTGCCGATCTCAGCCCAGATCTCCGGGTTTAGTTTTCCCACGGCCGACATTCACCCACTCTGTCCTGCGGGTGCTCCCTTGAGTGCTACCTTGATGTAGCAGCCTAAGTATCAGGGATGGGACATGGTGCGGAAGGGCCCAGAGCCTGGGCGCGAGCTATCGCTGATGCTGTTCCTGAGGATGATGCCACCCTCATTCAAGATCCGTAGATGGTCCGGTCCAACCTCCAGCACGCCTTTAGAGCTCCCTAGGGCCGAACTCCCGAATATTCTATGACTCTAGCCAGCTCCACCCCGACGAGCCTTGACCCATTCCTCGAACAGGATGGGTTCTGTCACACCTAGGCTTTGATCCGAAGCGGCCTCTATGCTTTGGGACTTCAAATGTTGTATAAACCATGTTGCAACCTGAGTTGGGTTAGCAAACCCTGTCTTCCTCAGTAGTGACTTTATAAGATTTTCCACCTCCTCTTCAGTCACTTTAAGAAATTCAGCAAGTTCTTTTCTGCTTCCTGCAAGCTCTTTATCATGAGTAAGCCACGATAAAAGTTTCCATTCTTCAAAGGATAACTGGGATAATCTTTCTCGTATGATTTGAAAGTCTTGCTGTTGACGCATGAGAACATAGTCTCGCAAAGACAGGTTCTTGAAAGACTCATTTTCCAAAAAATCCTTTAGATTTTCCCTGATTTTCTCGAGATGACCAGCGTCTATTTGGTTTTCGCTCCTGCTTTCCACATTCTGTAAATAGTCATTGATGCTGCTTCGAACTGCCTCGCGCGTAGTCCTGTCGTTCCGCCAATGCTTACGGGTGTGCGACACCTGAGCGAGGACTATAAAAGCGAGGTCCTGCAAAAGCTTAACCAAATCAATAGCGCCAAAATACCTTTCGAAGAGGTCGCGCTCAAACGATTTTTCCACACGACGTTCGATTTCTTCGCTGATCGAGCGTCCAGACAACTGAGCAGCCTCTCGGAGTTGTTCGTGCAAACTGCCCCTAACTCGGAAAGTCAACGTGGGACGCTTTCCCTCTGCTGGGTACTTAGCTGGACGTCCCCCTTTGTTTTTTTTGCTCGCGGTGTCGGTCATTGGTGCCCCAATATCGGTGGTGGGTTGTGCCGTGATATCACGGCAGAAACTACTTGACTAGCCGTCCTAAATAGTACCTATGTGGTTTGTGCGGTGATATCACCGCACAAACCACAAGGGAATGGTCTAATGGAAGGCGCGATTAAGAAAGCTCTTGTTGAGAGTGTGTCGGTCTCTGTGACCGTTGCCGGCAAAGCTTTTGGGTTGAGCAGAAACGCTGCTTATCAGGCTGTTAGAAACGGCCAGATTCCGAGCGTGCGGATTGGCTCCAAGTATGCCGTACCCACGGCCCCTCTGTGCCGCATGCTCGGCATCGATCGTGCGGAGGCTCCTTGATCCATGGCTCGCCGGCAAACCTTCAAGCAAGCAGATGTGTCGCGCGCTCTCAAGGGCGCCGTGAATGCTGGCTTGAGCGTGGCGAGGGTTGAAATCGATGCGGCTGGCCGAATTGTGCTCGTCTTCAGCGGTCCAGACCGAGCAGAGGCATCAGTTTCACCTCTCCAACATTGGAGGGCTCGCCATGGTACGCGCTGATTACCCGGGCGTCTTCTCGACCTATAAGAAGCGGAAAGATGGCACTCGCCGGACCTATTGGTATCATCGTGCCACAGGTATGCGGCTCTCAGGTGAACCGGGCACCCGTGAGTTCCTGCTCAGCTATGCCGAAGCGGAGAAGACCCTGAAGGCGCGTCATTCCGGTGACACCTTCAACGGGCTCATCCGCGAATACACGGGCTCCGTCGAATTCGAGACCAAGCTGTCCGCGGCATCGCAGCGGGAGTACAAGCGGATGCTCACGAAGACCGAGCCTGAGTTCGGCGATATGCCCCGGGAGGCGCTGAACGACCCCGCCGTCCGCAAGGAACTCCTCGACTGGCGCGCCAAGATCGCGCGAGCCTCGGGCGAGCGTGAGGCCGATAACCGGCTCTCGGTTATCTCGGCCATGCTGACCTGGGCCGTCGAGAACGGCCGCCTTGATGCAAATCATATCAGGGGTTTCAAGCGCCTCTATCACTCCGACCGATCGGAGAAAATCTGGCTCCCCGAGCACATCGCAGCCTTCATGCGGGTTGCCCCTGTCGAACTGCAGCGCGCGCTCATCATTGCGCTTCATACAGGTCAGCGGCAGGGAGACATCCTCCGCCTGCCCTGGTCAGCCTATGATGGGACGGCAATCACCCTTCGGCAGGGCAAGAACGCCCACAGCGGCAAGTCGGCTCCCCTTATTACCATTCCATGTACGAGGGCGTTGCGGCGTATGCTTGATGCCCTGCCGCGTACTGGCCCTCTGATCCTGACAACGAAGACAGGACAGTCCTTCAAGAAACGCTATTTCGCACGGTTGTGGGAAAAGGCGACGGCTGACGCTCGTCTTGAGGATCTGCACTTCCACGACCTGCGCGGAACGGCCGTGACGCTCCTGTCCGAGGCGGACTGCAAGCCCCAGCAGATCGCCACCATTACGGGTCACTCGCTCAAGACCGTCAGCACCATTCTCGACAAGTACCTTGCCCGCACGCGGGCGCTGGCGGATCAAGCCATCTTCAACTGGGAGAACTCACCACGAACGGAATTTGCAAACCGACTGCAAACCGGCTCCCCGGAGCCCCCGCCCCCGAAAGGAAAAAGCCATGTCTGACAATGAGATAAATGGCGCGCCCGAAAGGATTCGAACCTCTGACCCCCAGATTCGTAGTCTGGTGCTCTATCCAGCTGAGCTACGGGCGCCCGAACGGCGGGTCGTTGCGGGAAGCAGCGACGGCCGAGGCGGGTGACTTAAAGGGTTCTGGGGCGATTGGCAAGCCTCTTCGGCACGTCTCAAGACTCTTTGACAAGTGGGTCGGGCAAGTCTCCAGAGCGAGCCGCCCGTGAAAGGATGCCGCGCAGGGCTCACAGGGCATCCTCGGAGGCGGGGCGATCCGGGATGGTGATGCGGAAGCGGGTTCGGCCGTCGCTGTCGTCGAGGCTGATCGTTCCGCCGTGGAGGTGGATCAGCTCCGCCGCGATGGTCAGGCCCAGCCCCGTGCCGCCCTTGCGGGCGGAGCCCTGGAACGGGGTGAAGAGGTCCGCCTTGACCCGGTCGGGCATGCCGGGGCCGTTATCCTGCACGTCGATGATCACCGCCTGCCCCTCGCGGGCGGCGGTCACGTCGATGCGCGGCGTGCCCTCGGGGGAGCCCGCCTGGCTCAGGGCCTGGACGGCGTTGCGGACGAGGTTCACCAGGACCCGGGCGAGCTGGTCCGGGTCCGCGTCCACCATCAGGTTCTCGGGCACATGGGCCTCGAAGGCGATGCCGACCTCCGGCGCCAGGTCCGTGAGGTTCGACAGGTCGGCGATCAGGGGGGCGAGGGGGATCAGCCGGCGCTGCGGCAGGGGCTCGGTCGCCCGGCCATAGGCCAGGGTCGTCTCGCAGAAGGCGATGGCCCGGTCGAGGGTGGCCACGAGCCTGGGCGCGATGCGCTGGGCGGTGTCGTCGCTCACCCGGTCGAGGCGGTCGGTGAGAAGCTGGGCGGTCGTGAGCATGTTGCGCAGCTCGTGGTTGATCTTGCTCACCGCAAGGCCGAGCTGCGCCAGGCGCCGCTTCTGGCGCAGCTCGTCGGCCAGCGCCGTCTCCATCCGCGCAAGGGCCTGCTCGGCCATGCCGATCTCGTCGGCCCGGTGCGTCGGGCGCATCACCCGGGAGGCATCCTCCGGATTGCCCGAGAAGGCGGCGATGTTGCCCGTGAGCCGCCGCACCGGCCGCACGATCACCCATTGCAGGGTGAAATAGACCAGGCTTGCGGTGATGGCCGAGATGAGCAGGGACAGGAACAGGATGTTGCGCGAGAAGTCCAACATGGCGTTGCGCAGGGGCCGCTGGTCGAGAATGATCTCGACGAAATCCACCCCCATGCCGGAGCCGATGACCCGGATCGGCTTGTCGGTGGGATCGAACAGGGTGTCGAAGGCGTCCCGGACCAGCTCGACCCGGGTGGCGCTGCGCAGATCGACGCTCTTGCCGACCTCTGGGGGCATCTCGCCTGCGGCGAGCAGGCTCCTCCGCCCGCCGCCGCGCAGGGCGATGGCCCTGGCGCCGACCCCCTGCAGGAGGCGCAGCTCCATCTCTTCCGGCAGGCTTTCCTCGGGGGCGGCGTCGAGCACCATGGCGGCGATCCGCGCCGCCGCCAGACGGTCGTTGAGCCAGGTCAGGCGGAAATTGGCCACGGAAGGCACGTAGATCAGCACTTCCGCGATCATCACGAACAGGATGGTGAGCAGCAGCAGGCGCGCGGAGAGCCCGAACCGGCTCAAGATCCGCCACGTGATCGAATGCGGCTGCTCCACGCTCATCCAGCCTTACCCTAAACGGCGAACCAGACCCATCAGGCGCCGCAGCCAGGGATTCTGAGCCGAAGGCTTCAAAAACTCCACAGCGGCGCCCTTCGTCGCCTCGGAAAAAGTCGGGTAGGGATAGACCAAACCGGCCAGATCCGAAACCTTCATTCCCTTCGTGATGGCCAGAACCCACGGCACGATCAGTTCGCCCGCATGGGCTCCGGCGATGGCGCAGCCCAGGATCCTGCCGCGGGGCGTCACGATCGCCTTCACATGGCCCCCCGTCGCCCTCTCGGTGCGCGCCCGGTCGTTGTCGGCGAAGGACCAGCGCAGGATGCGGATGGCCTTGTGCCGGGCCCTGGCCTCCTCCTCGCCGAGGCCCACCGCGGCAAGCTCCGGATCGGTGTAGAGGACCCGGGGGATGGGAGCGCTCCCCAGCCGGACCGGCAGCCGGAACAGGGCGTTGCGGATCACCAGGCCCGCATGGTGATTCGCCGCATGGGTGAAGCGGGCGCCCGCCCCGGCCCCGCCGGCGCAGTCGCCGATGGCGTAGACGCGCCGGTTCGTGGTCTTGAGCCCCCCGTCCACCGTGATCCCGGTGCTGTCGGCCGCGATTCCCGCCAGGTCGAGGTCAAGCCCGTCCAGGGAGGGCCTGCGTCCCGCAGCCACCAGCAGGTGGCTCCCCTCGATGGGTTCGCCGCCCCCGGCCGGGATGACGGAAAAGCGCCCCTCCGGCCCCGGCTCGATGCGCTCGATGGCGGCGCCCGCCCGGACGGCCACCCCCTCGGCCCGCAGGGCGCGTTCCACCACGGCGGCCATTTCCGGGTCTTCCTTCGCCAGGATGCGCTCCTCCCCCTCGATGAGCGTCACCCTTGCGCCCAGCCGGACATAGGCCTGGGCGATCTCGACCCCGACCGCCCCACCGCCGATCACCACCAGGTGATCGGGCTTCCGGTCCAGGCTGAAGACCGTGTCGTTGGTGAGGTAGGAAACCCGGTCGAGGCCGGGGATCGGCGGGATGGCGGGGCGGGAGCCCGTCGCGACCACGAAGCGGCGGGCCTGGATGGCCTGCCCTCCGGCAAGGACGGTTCCGGGTCCGGTAAACCGCGCCTCGGCCTGGATCACCCGGACGCCCATGGCCCGGTAGCGCTCCGGCGAATCCATGGGGGCGATGCCCGCGATGGTCTCCTGCACATGGCGGTGGACGCGAGCGAAATCCACGGACGGCTCCCCTCCCGATACACCGAAGCGCCCGGCCGCCCGCAGGGCGTGGGCCCGGTGAGCCGCGGCGATGAGGGCCTTGGAGGGAACGCACCCCACGTTGAGGCACTCTCCGCCCATCCGGCCCTTCTCCACGAGAACCACCTGGGCTCCGAGGGAGGCGGCGATGGCCGCCACCGACAGGCCGGCCGACCCGGCGCCGATGACGCAGAGATCAGGCTCCAGCGGTCCATCGTCGTTGCTGCCCGCGTTCTTCACGTTCATCCCCCTTTACGCCGCGCCTTCCAGGCCCTGAACACGATGGGGGCCAGGGCCAGAACGCCGAGGACTCCCAGGCCGATCGCCAACTCCCGGGTCAGCAGGGTCTTGGGGCTGAAATCGACGGTGCAATCCGCCCGTCCGGCGGCCACGCATTCGCTGCGCAGCCGCTCCTGGCGGGCGATGACGTCGTCGAGGCCGGAGCCCGCGAAGGAAAAGGCGAAGCAGGCGGGCAGCATGCCGATATAGGTTGCCAAAACGAAGGTTCTCAGGCGCATCCCGAAGAAGGCTGCGGCCAGGTTGGTCAGCCAGAACGGCATGACCGGCATGAGGCGCAGGAAGAGCAGGTAGGAGAAGGCCTGCCTCTGAAACCCCTCCGCAAGGCCTTGGATGCGAGACCCGGCCCGCCGCAGGAGCGGCTGCCCGAGGGAGGTCCGGGCGATCAGGAAGATGCTGGCGGCCCCCAGCGTCGCCGCCACGGAGGCCGCCGCTCCCCCCAGGGCCCAGCCGAAGAGATAGCCGCCGATGGTGGTGAGAAAGGCGGAGGCCGGAAGGGACAAGGTCACGGCCGTCACATAGATCAGGAGGTAGAGGCCCAGCATCGGGAGGCGGTGCCCGGCCACGAGCTCCTGCATCCAGGCCTGGTAGCGCAGGAAGGTCTCGAAGCTCAAGGAACGGTGGAGGCCGGTGGCGAAGATCGCCGCGACCGCGACGAGGACGAGGCCGACCGGCAGGAAGCGCCAGAGACTGCGTCCCTTTTCAGGGTCGGGCTTCTGCTGTTGAATGGCCACGCTTCCTCCTCGGGACGGTGTCCTATGTAGCGCCCGCGCCGGTCAAGCCCACGGGTCCGCCGCCCCTCCGGAGAGAGGTTTCCTTTTGCCGCATCGGGCCCGGAGCGGCGTTGACTTTGCCCCTCCGTTCCGTCATAAGCCCGCAAGCTGACAGCGCTCTTCTTGGGCGCTGATCGTTTTTTCGAGACAGTTTCAGGGGAAACCCTTTCCTACCAGACGGGCGCGAGCCTTCGAGCACCGCTGCCCCATTCGACCGGAGATGTGCCGTGAAGAGGACGTATCAACCGAGCAAGCTGGTCCGCAAGCGCCGCCACGGCTTCCGTGCGCGCATGGCGACCAAGGGTGGCCGCAAGGTCATCGCGGCTCGCCGCGCCCATGGCCGCAAGCGCCTGTCGGCGTAAGCAGCTTCAAGGATCGCCCGATGCGCGAGCCTCGCGCAGAGCTGGATATCGGGCGCCTGACGAAAAGACCTGACTTCGTCGCGGCGGCCTCGGGCCGCCGCTTTCATACCGAGCGGATGACGGTCCAGGGCCGCCTGCGCGAGGATCTGGCCCTGGGCCTCCGCTTCGGCCTCACGGTGACGAAGCGGGTCGGCCATGCGACGGAGCGCAACCGGATCAAGCGCAGGCTCCGGACCGCGACCCGGGCGGCGGGCCAGGACTACGCAGGGGTCCATGCGGACGTGGTGATCATCGGACGGCGTGACATCCTGACGGCCGACCACCATATGCTCGTCGACGACCTCCGGCGCGCGCTGCGGGTTGTGACCAAGCCGAAAAGCGCGCCGGCAGAGCGCCCCCTCTCCTCCTCTCCTCCCACCAACGGCGAGCGTCGCGGACATTCCCATGCGTGATGACAACAAGAACCTCATCCTCGCCGTCGTGCTGTCGCTGGCGGTCTTCATCGGCTGGCAGGTGCTCTTTCCCCCGCCCCAGGCCCCCAGGCCCCGCGACGCCCAGCAGCAATCCGCGCAGGTCAATCCCAACGCGCCGAACCCGCCCGCAAGCCCGAGCCAGGCAGGCGGCGCCTCCCCCACGGTGCCGGGAACGGTTCCGGGCACGCAGGCCGCCCCGGTGGTGGAATCCCGCGAATCCGCCCTTGCCCGTTCGCCGCGGGTCGCCATCGACACCCCGGCGCTTGCGGGCTCCATCAACCTGCGCGGCGGCCGCATCGACGACGTGGCGTTGAAGCAGTACCGCGAGACGGTCGATCCCCGCAGCCCGAACATCGTGCTCTTCTCGCCCGCCGGCAGCCCCAATCCCTATTACGCCGATTTCGGCTGGCTGGGCACGCAGGCCGGCCCCCTGCCCAACCAGACCACGGAATGGACTGCGGACAAGAACAGGCTCTCCCCCGGCAATCCCGTCACCCTGACCTGGGACAACGGCCAGGGCCTCGTCTTCCGCCGCACGATCGCGGTGGACGACAAGTTCATGTTCACCATCAAGAACTCGGTGGAGAATCGCGGCTCCGCACCGGTGACCCTGCACCCCTACGGGGTCGTGTCCCGCCACGGCAAGCCCACGACCCTGGGCTACTACGTGCTGCATGAGGGCCTGATCGGCTATCTCGGCGACCAGGGCCTGCAGGAATACACCTATGCCGCCCTCGACAAGGAGAACCCCGTGTCCGGCCCGAACACGGCCGGCAAGGTGTGGAATTCCCTGACCGGAGGCTTCGTCGGCATCACCGACAAGTACTGGGCTGCGGCGGTCATCCCGGATCAGGCGCAGGCCTATCAGGGCTCCTTCACGGCGCGCAACGAGCCGAGCGGCCAGGTCTACCAGGCCAACATGCTGGGCGATGCGCAGGTTCTCCAGCCCGGCAGCACCACCGACGTGAGCCAGCGCCTGTTCGCGGGCGCCAAGGAGGTGGCGGTCGTCGATCAATATGCCGAGACCCTGGGCCTCAAGAACTTCGACCGCCTCATCGACTGGGGCTGGTTCTATTTCATCACCAAGCCGCTCTTCAAGGTGCTCGACTTCTTCTACCGGCTCTTCGGCAATTTCGGCATCGCGATCCTTCTCGTGACGGTGGTGCTGAAGATCCTGTTCTTCCCGCTGGCCAACAAGTCCTACGCCTCCATGGCCAAGATGAAGGCGGTGCAGCCGGAGATGACCTCCATCCGCGAGCGCTATGCGGACGACAAGATGAAGCAGCAGCAGGCGCTGATGGAGCTGTACAAGAAGGAGAAGATCAACCCGGTCGCCGGCTGCTGGCCGGTCCTGATCCAGATCCCGGTCTTCTTCGCGCTCTACAAGGTGCTCTTCGTCACCATCGAGATGCGCCATGCCCCGTTCTTCGGCTGGATCCGCGATCTCGCGGCGCCGGACCCGACCTCCATCTTCAACCTCTTCGGGCTGATTCCCTACAACCCGGGCGCGGTGCCGGTGCTGGGGCCGTTCCTGATGCTCGGCGTATGGCCGATCCTCATGGGCATCACCATGTGGCTGCAGATGAAGATGAACCCGGAGCCGCCGGACCCGGTGCAGAAGCAGGTCTTCGCCTGGATGCCGGTGATCTTCACCTTCATGCTCGGCTCGTTCCCGGCCGGCCTCGTGATCTACTGGGCCTGGAACAACCTGCTCTCCGTCACCCAGCAGGGCTTCATCATGAAGCGCAACGGGGTGAAGATCGAGCTCTGGGACAACCTGCGCAAGATCTTCAACCGCAGCAGCCCCGCCAGGGGCTGACACGCTCTCCGTCATGGCCGGGCTTGTCCCGGCCATCCCGACAATGTGAGGCGTCGCACCTCTCCGGTCGGGATCACCGGCACAAGGCCGGTGATGACGAGAGGGTGTCATTCTGCCGGTCCCCTGGACGGGCCGGAGCGTAGCGGAGGGTCGGGACGCAGTCCCGCAGAAGGGAAGCCCTGGCTCGGAGCCACGCCCCCTTTCCCTCCCCCTTGTGGGGAGGGCCAGGGTGGGGGTGTGAGCGAGAGCCTCTGAAGGTCCGGCACCAACACCCCCACCTCCACCTCCTCCAACAAGGGGGAGGAGAGCCCGTCGCGCTAACTTGCGGAAGACAAAACTGTCAGGCCTACCCGAGAATGGCTGTGAGGAAGGCACTTGTCCGGCGATGGTCAGGCCCCCATCAGCCCCCTGAGCCTCACGTGCTGGAGCAGCATGATGGTCTTGCCGTCGATGATCCGGCCCCCATCGATCATGGCGAGGGCCTCGTCGAGGGCGAGTTCGAGAACCTCGATGTCCTCGCCCTCGTGGGCGTCTCCCCCGCCCAGGCCGATCCGATCCTCCGGCGAATAGCGCGCCGTGAAGAACATGAGCCGTTCGGTCACGCTGCCGGGGCTCATGAACGCGTGAAACGCCTGTTCGACGGCCTTGAGCCTATAGCCCAGCTCCTCCTCGGCCTCCCGGCGGATGCAGGTTTCCGGGTCGTCCCGGTCGAGAAGCCCGGCGCAGGCCTCGATGAGGGGTTCGGGATGGCCGCTTACATAGGCAGGCAGCCTGAACTGGCGCACCAGCAGCACCGTGCCGCGCTCGGGATCGTAGGGCAGGATCACGGCCCCATGGCCGCGGTCGTAGGTCTGCCGGACCTGGGTTTCCAGGCTTCCGTCGCGGCGGCGGTAGTCGAAGGTGACCTTCTTCAGGATGGCCCAATCGTCCGAGAGCACCTCGATGGAGCGGATGTGGATCGGTTCGTCTGTTGTCATGCTCGAATGCCGTCGAATGTCCTGTTCGCCGGGCGGATCATCGGGGCGCAGGGGATCGAACGCACTCCCCCGGTTTTGTAGAAGGGCGGCGCATTTCTGAAGAGCCCGACCCTCCCGCAAAGGGCGGGATTCTCCAGGGATCGCCTTTCCGCTCCGAGCCGTTATAAGAGGCCATGACCGAGACAAGCCCCCAAGACCCGCAAGGTTCGCAAGACCTGGACCCTTTCCTCGAGATCGGCCGCAAGCTCTTTGCCGGCGAGGCGAATTTCATCTGGGCCGCCAATTCCCTGAAGAACCTCCCCCCGCAGGGCAAGGTGGAGATCGCCTTCGCGGGCCGCTCCAACGTGGGCAAGTCGAGCCTCGTCAACGCGCTCACCGGGCGCAACACCCTTGCCCGCACCTCCCACACCCCGGGCCGCACGCAGCAGCTCAACTTCTTCGACATCAACGGCCGCTTCAACCTCGTGGACATGCCCGGCTACGGCTATGCCGCCGTGGACAAGGAGAAGGTGCACGCCTGGACGAAGCTGATCCACGACTACCTGCGCGGGCGCGCCAGCCTGGCCCGCGTCTACCTGCTCATCGATGCCCGCCACGGCATCAAGCCGGTGGACGAGGGGGTGCTCGAAACCCTTGGCACCGCCGCCGTCTCCTACCAGATCGTGCTCACCAAGGCGGACGAGGTGAAGAAGGGCGAGCTCGAGAAGCGCATCGCCGACACGGCGGAAAAGATCGCCAAGCGGGCCGCGGCCTTCCCGGAGGTCCTGCCCACGTCGAGCCGGTCCGCCCTTGGCATCCCGGAGCTGCGCGCCGGGATCGCCCGCCTCCTGAGCGAGCGGGGCGCGGGATGAACCTGAGCGCCCAAGTCCTGATTGTCCTGGCGGCCCTGTCGGGCCTTCTCGGGGTCGGCCTCTCGGCGGCGGCCGCCCATGTGGCGGGCGGGAATCTCGCCACGGCGGCGCAGTTCCTACTCTTTCACGCCCCGGCCCTGCTTGCCCTCGTGGCCCTGATCGGGGCCGGACTTCTCCATCCGACCCTGGCGCAGGCGGCCGGCTACGCCATGGTCCTGGGACTGGCGCTGTTCTGCGGCGATCTCTCCCGCCGGGCCCTCTCGGGGGTGCCCCTGGCTCCCATGGCGGCGCCCGCCGGGGGCATTCTCCTGATGCTAGGCTGGCTTCTGGTGGGCTTGTCCGCCCTGCTTCGCCTGCGAGCCTGAACTCTTGGGCCTGAACTCTTGGGCGAACTCTTGGGTTTGCACGGGGCCGCTCGTCGGCTAGAAGGCAGGCCGTTCGTTGTTTCACCCGCGCTGGAGCCATCCATGCCCCATCCCACCGATCAGCTCCCGGACGTTCATGTGCAGGCCGAAGTGCTCGTGCAGGCCCTGCCGCACATGCAGCGCTACGACCAGCAGGTGGTGGTGATCAAGTACGGCGGCCATGCCATGGGCGACCGGGCGGCGGCGGAGGATTTCGCCGAGGACGTGGTTCTGCTGGAGCAGTCGGGCATCAAGCCCATCGTGGTCCATGGCGGCGGGCCGCAGATCGGCCGGATGCTGGACAAGCTCGGGATCAAGTCCGAGTTCAGGGGCGGCCTGCGGGTGACGGACGCCGCCACCGTCGAGGTGGTCGAGATGGTGCTCGCCGGCTCCATCAACAAGCAGATCGTCGGCTGGATCGGCGCCGAAGGCGGCAAGGCCGTGGGCCTGTGCGGCAAGGACGGCAACATGGTGGTGGCCCGGAAAGTCACCCGTACCGCCGTCGACCCGGATTCCAACATCGAAAGCGTGGTGGATCTCGGCTTCGTGGGCGAGCCGGAGCACGTGAACCGCGAGGTTCTGGACCAGGTGCTCCAGGCGGAGCTGATTCCGGTTCTGGCTCCCGTGGCGGTGGGCCGGGACAGCCAGACCTACAACGTCAATGCGGACACCTTCGCGGGCGCCATCGCGGGCGCGATGACGGCCAAGCGCCTCCTGCTCCTCACGGACGTTCCGGGCGTCCTCGACAAGAACAGGAACCTGATCCCGGAAATGACCGTGGAGGATTGCCGCCGCCTGATCGCCGACGGCACCATCACGGACGGGATGATCCCCAAGATCGAAACCTGCATCTATGCCCTGGAGCGGGGCGTGGAGGCCGTGGTCATCCTGGACGGCAAGGTGCCCCATGCGGTGCTGCTGGAGCTGTTCACCGACCACGGCGCGGGCACCCTGATCCGGCGGGGCTGACCGGCCCCCTTTCCGCGGACGCCCAAGCTTCCTATATGATCGACGATGGGGCCCCTTGGCCCCATTGCCGTCTCCTGGGTTCCATGAACGCGAAACCGCCTGCCGAGAATCACCTGTCGTCTCCGGATTCCCGCGTCTTCTCCCACGTGGACACGTGGATCTTCGACCTGGACAACACCCTCTATCCGCATACGTCCCAGGTCTGGCCGCAGATCGACGAGCGGATCACCCTGTACATCGCGAACCTCTTCGGCCTGGACGGCCTGTCGGCCCGGGCGCTGCAGAAGTTCTTCTACCACAGGTACGGCACGACCCTGCGGGCGCTCATCGACGAGTACGACATCGACCCGCACGATTTCCTCGATTTCGCCCATGACATCGACCACACGGACATCGAGCTGAACGCCAGCCTCGGCGAGGCGATCGAAAGGCTGCCGGGCCGCAAGCTCATCCTCACCAACGGCTCCCGCAGGCATGCGGAGAACGTGGCCCGGAAGATCGGCATCCTCGATCATTTCGAGGACGTGTTCGACATCGCCGCGTCCAACTTCGTGCCCAAGCCCGACCGGCGCGCCTACGAGATCTTCCTGGACAGGCACGGGGTTGAGCCGTCCCGGGCCGCCATGTTCGAGGATATCGCCAAGAACCTCGCGGTGCCCCACGACCTAGGGATGACCACCACCCTGATCGTGCCCAAGACCATCGACCCGTTCCGGGAAAGCTTCGAGCAGGAAGCGGTCAAGACCCCCGACATCGACTACATCACCAACGACCTGGCGGATTTCCTGCGCACCTACGCCCTGCCGGCGAAATGATTGGCACGGAGCAAGGAGCTTTGTGAGCCCCAAAGATCGGTGGATTCCCTTCCCCTGCGGTGACTTCGTCACCTCCGGCCGGGAATGACACAGAGGGTCTGACTAGGTGTCATCCCCGGCGAGCGCAGCGAGGGAAGGGGATCCACCCCAGAGCAGCCTTCCCACAAACGAAAATGGCCCCCTATGGGGGCCATGTCCGCATCCGAAGACCGAAGGCCTTACGCAGCCTGCGTGTTGATCTTGCTCTCGGCGATCCGGGTGAGCTTCTGGTCCGTGGCCTTCTCCTGCTCGAGGATCTGGTGCAGGACGCCAGCACAGTCGTCGCGGCCGAGCTGCTTCGCCCAGGCCACGAGGGTGCCGTAGCGGGTGATCTCATAGTGTTCCACGGCCTGAGCGGCCGCCAGGAGAGCCGCGTCGAGCACCTGCGGATCCTCGATGTCGCCCGCGATATCCTGGGCCTCGTCGATGATGCCGTCGATGGCCGGGCAGGTCACGCCCTTGGGATCCTGGCCATGCATGCGGAAAACCTGCTCGACCATCTGGATCTGCTGCTGGGTTTCGCCGAGATGGGTCTGGAAGGCCTGTTTCAGCTGCGGATCGGTGGCCTGCTCCATCATCTGCGGCAGCGCCTTCGTAATCTGCTGCTCGGCATAATAGATGTCCTGCAGAGTGTGGACGAAGAGATCGTCCAAGGTCTTGATGTCCTTTGATAAAAGGCCCATAGCGCAGTTCCTTCCCATGTTCTGAGGTCGTTCGACGTCGCAAGGCCAGCGTCCGCTCGGCGCGTGGTTCATCGGTGGGAGAACGTCGGGGCCTGCAGGCAGTTCCACGCCTATTCCACGGCGCGCAGATTGCGTCCCTGCAGGCGCAGCAGCTCCGACCAAGCCTCGTCCTCGTCGAACCCCAGCGCCTCGATCTTCTGACCGTGCTTCACGATCTTCTCCGTCGAGATGCGGATCTGGGCCATGTCGTCCTGCGGCTGGCGGAAATGGGTATCGAGTTTCAGCGCTCTTAAGGCCTATGGGCTGCCTCCTGCCCGTTGTAGGACTTGGACCAGCTCCGTAGACGGACCGACCGCTACCAGCATCTCGTTGAAGCGGTCGATCTCCGAGTGCAGGAGTAAGACCACACCCGTGGTGGCGGAGAGGCGCCGGGCCGAGGGCGTGAAACCGCTGTTCGTGATCACCGCAGCCACGTCGGCCGAGTAGTGTGTCATGGCTGCATATGCCTCCTGCACTGCTTTGTTGCCGACCGGGCTCTGGTAGAGCTTGCATTGGATCACCGCCCTCTGCCCACTTCGCTCGGCGATCACGTCAGCGCCCTGATCCCCTGAGCCCCCCACTGTCCTCGTCCTCCAGCCCGAGCGTGCGAGACGGGCGGCGCACCATTGCTCGAACTCGGCCGGCGTCATGTCGGGATCAAACTCAAGCTGCGCTTCCAGCTCCGCAGAACGGGCGCCGATACGCTCATCAATCAGCACAGCTAGGGCGCCGGCGAGGTCGCCGTCCGGAGCCAGGAGCCTTATGTCCTCGTCCGCCAGGGCTGGACTGATAACCTTCTTGATGAAGCCCCGTAGCTCCCGGTCCCATGCCTTTGTGTCTGGAATGCCGTAATGGTCGATGGTCACGAGGGAGATGCGGCGTCTGGCAAGGGTATCGAGGTGCCGGTCAATCACTCTCAGGAGGGCGGCTCTGGCGGCCCGCCTAGCAGGCCCATCCTCCTCGTCTATGAAGTCGATGACTGATAGACTGATCGAGCCCAGCACGGCAGCCGAGGCAATGAGGCCAAGAACCAGGTAAGCCCAGAAGGCAAAGCTCCCTTGAGGTACGATCGTCAGGCACCACGCGCATCCGATCGCGAGGAAGCCTGTCAGAAGCAGCATGTCCGTTGGTCCTCAAGACAAGGCCTGGAGAGGGCCTGACATCCGGTCTGGCCACGAAGGTTGAACTTTAGAGATTATCACTCCCGGACCACTACCAGGTTGCTTCGCATGAGGGTGAGTCCGTGCATTTGCTGTGGAAAGTTCACCGCTTGGCCCGCATGAAACAGGACTCCCGATCTCACTGGCCCGAGAGCGCCACGGATACTAACCATGCCCGAGCGGCATTTCTCCGTCTAGGCGAAGGCCTGGGGGAACCGGAAACCCACCCAGATGACATGTGCAACGATCTGGGTGAGGATCGATGACGCCTGTAGCTGACGTGCCTGGTCACGCCCGGACGAGAGCCACAAGGCTTTTGGAATTGCTCAGGGGCGGCCTTCGCAATCCGGATGCCATAGGAAGAACTGGCTGACGGAATGGCCCCTAAATGAGGACCTGTTTGCCTCGTGTGATGAGGCCATGCGCCAGCTGTAGCGTCCTGAGTTTCAGCACTCCAAGCTTACGCCTGATACCTTCAGCTCCAATTGCACCCGGCGGAATGAGCGGCTTCGAGGATGGGGAAAAGCCCGGATCTGCGTGAACTCCCGGCGGTACGAACTGAGGCTTCCGGTCCGCCCGGTTGGCAACGATCTCAACAGGGCGGGATGCATCGATGCCTGGGAGCCGCTAACCTCAGCCGACTGCGTGTATTTCGCCAAATGGGCCGGAGGTCGAGCGATGGGGTGCTGTGAATGGCCGAGGCAAGTGAAACCTGCTGCCTCGGGTTCCGTTTAGCCCAGGAGCATAGAACCACAGAGCGGGCTATCGAATGGCAAAGACAGATGCAGGCACCGATCGCCTCAATCGGCGGCATCCGAGGTCCATGGCGACCGCTTCCGATGCCCGGGGCAAGGCTCACCACAAAACCGACGGCGCTCCGGGCCGCCCAACCCCGGACCACTCACAGTTGGAGCAGATCATCGCCGGCCTAACTGAGGGCGTGATCCTAGTCGAGCCGGACCAGACTATCACCTACGCCAACGAGGCCGCGCTGGAGATGCACGGGGTCGCGAGTCTTGACGGGCTCGGACGCACCGTGGACGAATACCGCAGGAATTTCATCCTGCGCCATCAAAGCAGCGATCTGATCGACCATGGCCACTACCCCATCGACCGCGTCATTGCAGGCGAGGCCTTTAATGACGTTCTAGTCGTCGTGGCTCACAAAGACGACCAGGACCGCGACCGGACCCACCGCATCCGCAGTCTCGTGATCACCGATCACGCGGGCAATCCCGATTGTCTCGTGCTCGTTGTTGACGACGTCAGCGGGCAAATCGAGGCTGAGGACCGCTTCGAGCGCACCTTTGCGGCCAACCCGGCGCCGGCCATCATCTGTCGCCTTGCGGACCTGCGCCTGATCAAAGTGAACGGGGGGTTCCTGGAGCTTACCGGCTACAGGCGCGAGGATGTGCTTGGTCGATCCGTCTACGAGATCGACGTTCTGGAGCGCGCCGAACGCCGGAACCTGGCGCTTGAGAGGCTGTGCGCCGGCGAGACCATCCCGCAGATGGAAGCCTGCCTCACGGTGCCGAGCGATCCCGGCGGTCGTCAGGTGGTGGTGGCAGGTCAGCCGATTGAGGTCGGCGAGGTGCCCTGCATGCTGTTCACCTTCGCCGACCTGGAGCCACGCCGGAAGGCCGAGACGGCGTTGCGCCATTCCGAGGAGCGCTTTGCCAAGGCCTTCCGCCTCGCCCCGGTCCCTACGACCATCAGCACGGCCGATGATCATCGGCTTGTCGAGGCCAACGATGCCTTCACGAGGGTGCTGGGCTATCAGGCGCAGGATGTGGTCGGACGCCAGGCGCAGGATCTCGGCCTTTGGGTTGATCACGAGGAAAGTCACCGCTTCGAGACGGAACTTGCCAGAACCGGCACTGTCAGAGACTTCGAAGCGCGTCTGCAAGGGAAAGGAGGCGAGGAAGTTGAGTGCCTGGTGTCGGCCGAGACCATTACCCTGAGTGATCGTGCCTGCATCCTGTGCTCCTTCCAGGACATCACCGCCCGCAGACGCTCAGAGGAAGAACTCGTCAAGGCCATCGAAGCGGTCATGGCGGACGCGTCGTGGTTCAGCCACGGCGTGGTCGAGAGGCTTGCGGCCTTGCGCCACCCGCCCCGGCCGGGACAGTCACCGGCCCAGGCCGCCGGCATCGCCGACCTGACGCCACGAGAGCTTGAGGTGCTCACGCTCGTCTGCCGCGGCAGGAGCGACCCGGAGATCGGGGCTGAGCTTCGGCTCGCCCGCAACACGGTGCGCAACCACCTGGCCTCCCTGTACCACAAGCTCGGGGTCAATCGCCGCAGCGCCCTGGTCATCTGGGCGCGGGAGCGCGGCATCGGAGGCGACGGTGTCGCGCCGAAGCTCCCGAAGGCGCGGAAAAAGGGGGCAGGAAGACCAGGCCGATTAGTGCAGAATAACCAAAGTAAATAATAGGAACATTAATGATTTGATCGGGTTAGAAGGTGTGATAACACTCTGAGCGTATCGCTCGTGCACCGGTTGTCACGTGCACATCACTCCAACCCAGAGGCTACCATGGACAAGGATCGGGTTGCAGGCGGCGCCAAGAAGGCGAAGGGCTCCGTGAAGGAGGCGATCGGCAAGGTCACGGGTGATAGCAAAACCCAGGCTGAGGGAGTCGCCGAGAAGGCGGCTGGCCGGACGCAGAATGCCGGCGGCGGCGTAATGGACACCCTGCGCAAGGCCACCAAGCCGCGCTGACCAAAAATCTGCTGCTGTTACCGGCAGAATCAATCATTGAGTCAAGCGTGACCGCACCTGTCGGGCTGAACCCGGCGGTCGTGAGAGGCTCGTCGTGCGTGAATGCCTGACGTCGGGCCGATGACGACCCGAGCACATGCAGGTTGTCTGCTCAAGCGGAGAACAACCGTGATGACACTGTCGAACCGCAATACCGAGATCCAGCACGACCGGTTCTCCCCGCGACGGCACATGAGCCCACCGGTCTCTGCTGTCCTGGATAGGAGCATCCAGGCCCATCTCGGCCAGCAACTCCAAGCTTGGTATGGCAACCCTGCCGAGGACAACCTTCCGTCAGGCCTCAAGCGGCTCCTTGCTCGGCTGGCTCAAGTCATCCGCGCCCGCACCGAGCCGGTTGACCAAGCGTTTATTGACGGCATTCTGGCGAGCGTTCCTTCGCTTCGGTCTTTCGCCATCTCGCTGACGCGAGCGACCGATCAGGCCGAGGACCTGGTGCAGGAGACGGTGCTCAGAGCCATCAGCAAGCAGCAGCAGTTCGAGGTCGGCACGAGTCTACAAGCCTGGCTCTTCACCATTCTGCGCAACCAGTTCTTCTCGGATCATCGCAAGGCTGTGCGAGAGGTTGAGGATGTGGACGGATCCTATGCCGCAACGATGATCGCCATGCCGGACCAGGAGGACAGGATCATGATCCAGGATCTTGAGGCGGCCCTTGGCAAGCTGCCGCCGGGCCAGCGTGACGCGATCGTACTCGTTGGAGCGGATGGGCTATCTTATGAGGAAGCGGCCCAGGCTCTCGGCTGTGCAGTTGGAACCGTCAAGAGCCGGGTCAACCGGGCGAGAAGGAGCCTTGCCCAGGTGATTTCGCTTGCCGGCGAGGAGGACGTCGCTGGACCTCACTCTGAGGAAACGTGAGGCCATCCCGGCGCAGGAGGAGATGATGATCCGCAGGGCTGTTGAGAGGCGCACCGGGACCATCCGCGATACGGTGCATCGCACAGGAAGCAGCGCAGGCAGCGAACGCCGCGCCAAGGCAAGACGGACGGGGACGAGAAATTCTGCAACAGGTGGTGACCGTCGCCGCATTCTTGTGAGAGGCTCGGCTCCCCAACCCTGTCGACCGGGTGGGTCAGGTCATGCGCGCACCGATTGAACCAATTGACCGGGCTTTCCTTGAAGGCGTCGTGGCATGCCTTCCTTCCCTACGCCCATTTGCAGTCTCTCTCACGCGGAGCGTCGAACAAGCCGAGGACCTCGTGCAGGAGACGGTGCTGAAGGCCATCAGCAAGCAAGAGCAGTTCGAGGCGGGCACGAACCTGCAATCCTGGCTTTTCACGATTATGCGGAACCTGTTCTGCTCGGTCTACCGCCGGGCTAAGCACGAGGTGGAGGACGCAGACGGGTCCTATGCCGCCGCCATGATCGCCATTCCGGACCACGAGGACAGGATCATGTTGAGGGATCTTGCGATGGCACTGGCTAGGCTGCCGCAGGGACAGCGCGAAGCTATCCTGCTCGTTGGCGTGAAGGGCATGACCTACGCGGACGCGGCTCAAGCCCTTGAGTGTGCTGTCGGCACCATCCAGAGCCGGGTGAACCGGGCCAGAAACCGTCTGGCCGAACTGATGTGTGTCGACCGGACAGGACGGCGCTGCCAGGAGACCGCCAGAGCAAGGAACGTCTTCTGCTAGAGCGACATCGACGCAAAATCGGTCAACTCCTTCAGCAAAAGTCGAAGTCACACCCCTCGTCGGCCTGCAACACGCTTCTCAGATAAAGGCCGCGGTAGCCTCGGTGTTCCTCATTGAGGTGGGCCGGCGGCTGCCATTCCCGAGCACGCCGATC